>Ga0182019_10000181_pt1 | contig 30857 bp, 26 predicted proteins | sample 812E2MmetaG_FD_120483 | JGI IMG/M metagenome (GOLD analysis project Ga0182019, IMG submission 120483) | Permafrost microbial communities from Stordalen Mire, Sweden - 812E2M metaG | ecosystem: Environmental > Terrestrial > Soil > Wetlands > Permafrost | place: Sweden: Stordalen | collected...
CCAGCTGGCGCGGCCGACCTTCTGGGCGTGACCCGTCAGTTCGTTGACCGCCTGTTGGCCGACGGCGTGCTGGAGTTCCGTCGTCTACCCGACAGCAAGCACCGCCGGATCAAGGTCGGCGACGTTTTGGCGCTCGCAGAGGAACGGGACCGCCGCCGGCAGGGCTCGGACGCGATCCGCTCTGCTTTGAGCCAGCACGCTATCCGGGGGTGACCCGACGAGACAGGGTCTTCGTCGACGCCAACGAGCTTTTCCCGTTCAGGGTCATGGACCTGGTCCTCTCGTTGGCCGAGGACCTGCTGCTCGACTTCATGTGGAGTGACGAGCTGCTCGCAGAGTGGGAGCAGGTGATCGTACGTGAGGGCAAGAGAACGCCCGAGGCGGCCCGCTCGGTCTCCGCGGCGATCCGCCGCTTCTTCGTGACAACCCGGATCGACCCGCTCACCTACCAGGACCGTGTCGGCAGCGTCCCCGGCCGCGACCCAGCCGACCGAGTGCACACTGCAGCCTGCGCCTTCGGCGGAGCCACGGTGCTGCTGACGCGCAACGAGCGCGACTTCCCCCGGGACTTCCTGGCCGAACACGGCGTCGAGGTCTCCTCGGCCGACGCCTACCTGACCGGGCTTCTCCGCCGGCATCCAGCGGCGTTCCTCGACGTCGTCAGGCGGCTCGCTGCTGAGAAGCGAAGACCACACATGACTCCTTGTGACATTGCCGACGGCCTCGGCACCGCTGGAGCAACACGACTCTCGGCGGCCTTGCGCCGACGGCTCGGGTGCTCGTGACCAACGATTAGAACGCAAGTCGTCCGGCACGGCGGGAACTCGAGGGTCCCGGCAGCGCTGACGAGCCCGCGCGCGCAAGAGCCGCGTGTTCGCGAATACGCGGCCTGTCGATTACGCGTCGTTACCGGTAGTCCGTCCGCGCGTCCACTGCGGAGGGGGTAGGGAGCAAGGAGGCCCCCAGCAGCGGCCGCGGTCCAAGCCTGTTGCCGCCAGTCGGAGAAGCTGCCGCGTAGGATCGCTCGAGCAGGCTGTCCGTTGGCCCCGAAGAGGACATCAGCAAAGGAAGCGTCGATTGCTGGCTGTCTCGTGAGCGACGCCATGTATCTGAGGAGCAATGTGCCCGAAGTTCAAGAACCAGGCATGACGCAAGTCTCCTTGTACAAGGAGATCCTCTACACCGAGTCCGAGGTCGACGCACGAATTGCGGCGATGGCCGTGGATATTGCTCGTAACTACAAAGGCACCGACACGCTCTTTGTGGCCTTGCTGAACGGTGCTCTGCCCTTTACCGCCAAGCTGATGCGTGCGATCCAGCGCCATGATCCGCACTTTCATCCGAACGTTCAGTCCATGATCGTCAGCCGTTACGGCTCGAGCCGCGAGCCAGGAAAGCCACACCTCGTCACTGACCTGCCTCCCGATTACAGGGTGCTGACGGGTCGCCACGTCGTTCTGCTCGACGACCTCGTCGACGGTGGCGGCACCACTGACCTTACCGAGCGTCACTTGTACGGGTATGGCGCGGAGAACGTCGAGCGGATTGTGCTGGTGAAGAAGCTCAAGAAGCCGCCTGTCAAGTGCACTCTTGCCATGTACGGCTTCGAGGCGCCAGATCTCTGGCTTACCGGCATGGGTATGGACAACGCCCACCTCGCACCGGAGGCGAACCGTTGGGCGGGATGGATCGCAATTGCAAACCCGGGCTGAAGCCTGAGATGCATGCCGATTCCGTTCCGGGGGTCCGTACAGAGGTATGAAGCGCGGCCTTATGGCGAAGGAAGGCCACGCATACTTGCGACCGGTGCCGGGGGAGTTGACTCGGATCTCCCCCGGCACCTCATATCACTCAGCGCGGCCAGGTTGCCTCGTTGAGGTCGCGCTGACGCACGAAGTCGATCTTCGCGACGGCTTCTCCCGGCCAGGTCAAGGTGGCGGCCACAGGAGGAGTCTCGGCCACGACCCGGCCGTGGGCGATGACGTACCACGGTCGAACCTGGCGTCGCACGGCGTCAAACGGATCGGTCGCCGGCAGCACGATGAGGCTTGCAGGCCGGCCGGCCGCTATCCCGTAGGAGTCGCCCAGCGAGAGAACCTCAGCCGCTCGCGTGGTGACCATGGCAAAGCACTCGGCGATCTGAGCCGGCGAGGTCATCTGGGTGGCCAGCGCACCGACGTGCGCAACCTGGAGCGGGTTGGCGGTGCCCATCGGGAACCAGGGATCCATCACGTCGTCATGGCCGAAGGCCACGTTGACTCCGGCCCCGAGCATCTCCTTCACCTGGGTCAACCCCCGCCGTTTGGGATAGGCGTCGAAGCGGCCTTGGAGGTGGAGGTTCACCATCGGGTTGCAGACCAGGTTGATGCCGGCCCGGGACAGGATCCGCTGCAGCTTGTAGCTGTAGGCGGCGTTGTAGCTGCCCATCGCGGTGGTGTGGCTGGCAGTGACCCGTCCCCTCAGCCCGGTGCGCATCGCGTGCGTGGCGAGCACCTCGACAAAGCGTGACTGCTCGTCGTCGATCTCGTCGCAGTGCACGTCGATGAGCAAACCTGCCTCCAGCGCGGTCGAGACCGCTATCTCGAGGGAACGGACCCCGTCGTCGCGGGTGTCCTCGAAGTGCGGGATCGCTCCGATCGCGTCGACGCCACGGCGGGCGGCCTCCGCGATCAGCTTGTCGCCGTCGGGGAACGAAACGATGCCTTCCTGAGGAAACGCCACGAGTTGGAGGTTGACCACGTCCCGAACGCGCTCTCGGACCTCGATCAGCGCATCGAGCGCGATGAGTGACGGGTCGGTTGTATCGACGTGACTGCGCACGTGCAGGACGCCGTTGGCGACCTGCCATCGCAACACCTCGTTGACCCGAGCGACGACGTCGTCATGGGTGAGCATCGCCTTTCGCTCGGACCAGCACGCGATGCCCTCCCACAAGGTGCCGCTCTCGTTCCACCGCGGCTCACCCGCAGTCAGGCAGGTGTCCATGTGCACGTGCGGCTCGACGTAAGGCGGGCTGAGCATGGCCCCGCTCACGTCGATCTCCTGGGCCACGTCGTCGACCCGGACTCCAGCCCGCTCCACCGCGGCGAAACGGCCCTCGTCGATGAGCAGGTCGACCAACCCCTCAGGAGAAGCGCCAGGGACGGCCAGCCGGCCGTTGCGGATCACAAGTTGCATCACACACCCTCTTTCGCTGGAATCGGCTCGGAGCTCGGCAAGAACGGCCGCTGCCTACCCGGTCGGACCCTCACGAGATGGACGCAACCGGCGATGACCGAACCAGCCAACAAGGTCAGGTCAGTCCCGCCGACGGCTCTCGCGACCGGGCCCTGCAGCCAACCGAGGCGCATCAGCTCACAAACGAAGCCTTGCGAGCGACCAGTAGCCCCGCAGATCGATCAATCCGATGCCCCCGTAATGCCCATCGGGCTCCCGCTTGCTGCCAGTGATGGACCGGCGTCCTGGTCCTTGCTGACGGAGTCGCGCGTGGTACCGGTCGCCACCCGCCGGATGCAGCCGTAGACGACCAGAGCAACGACAAATCCGACGGCGAAGGCGATGTCGCCTCCGTCAAGCCACTTGGAGGAAGCCGGCCCCTCGTACAAGCTCGTGTCCATGAAGGGCACGGCGGCGCCGAATCCCACCAAGAGCGCGATCAGGGCGTCCCACCCGGGCTTCAGGGCCGCGCCGATGACGTCATGCACGTTCATGTGACCCCGCTTACGCCACCAGTCGACCATCTGGATCGCAGCGAACGGAGGAATCCAGTAGGTGATGAACAACAACACGTTCTCGAACTTGGTCGCAAAGGTACCGGTATTGAGCCACAGCGTCAGGAAGAACGCCACGACAGTGACGACAACGGCGACGATCGGCCGTCGGATGCGGAAACCTGCGGCCTGGAGAGCGAAGGAGCCCGAATAGTCGTTCATGGCATTGACGGCCACCGTCCCGATCCAGATCGCCACCAGCGCGAGGCCCCCAAGGACCCCGCCTCCGAGCAAATGTTGGATACCGCCAGAAGTCTCGTTCCCGCTAAGGAAGAATGACGCAGCCGCTAGACCGAGGATCTCGAGCCACACCGAGGCGAGAGTATTCCCCGCGAGTGTCATCCAATAGATTCCAGGTCGAGAGGTACCCGGCTTCATGTACCGGCTGTACTCCGACGCGTATGCAGCCCACGCTATGACGAAGCTCGCCGCGATAGTCACCATGAGGATGAACATGCCCGCCTTGTCGCCTCCGTGGACCGTGGCCGTCGCATGGAAGTCGCCGATCTGAGCGATCTTGACTGTGATCGCCACGAACATGAGCCCGAGGACGATCGATCCCCACTTCTCGAACTGGTGCATGAACTCGTAGCCGAAGATACCTAGTACTCCCTGCATGGCCAGCACTATCAGCAACCCGATCCAGAACGGGACATGGATCAGGAGATGGACCGCCTCAGCACCGAAGATCCCGTTGAGGGCATCCCACGCGATAGTTGACAGCCACATGAGCAGTCCGGGTACCAGGATCGTCTTTCCGAATTGCAACCGAGCCAAGGGCAGCTGCGCCACTCCCGTGCGCGGTCCCCATGTACACAGAATGGACACCAGCTGTGCACCGAGAATTGTGCCCACAACGATCGCAACGAGTCCGAGCCAAAATCCGAGCCCGAGACTGATAGCCACAACCCCGATGAAGAATGCCGCGGGCACGAGATTAGGACTGAACCAAACCGTGAATATGCGGTGAAGACCACCATATCGATTCTCGATGGGTATCGGGGCCATGCCATGCATCTCGAGAGACCTATCGCCCTCTCGAGTGGGCATGCGTCCCCCATAGATGCCTTCGTCCGCTGGCATAATTCTTTCCCCTCTCCCGCGCGCCGTTTCAGGGTCTACGCGAATCGCGGTTGAATCCACCGAGCTCCCTCGCCTCGTGGCAGCGATCGTAGAGGAACGACCTCGCCGATGCCGGGATCGATCAGAAGGTGGTCACGTCGCCGGTCTTGCCCACCGCCATGGCGGCCCCGCGGGCTTCCTACGGCTCGTAGGAGACCATGAACTGGCCGCGTAGCCACGGACGCCAGGCGGCGGTTGAGGTCGTCACGTCACCGCCGGGAAGCTGACGGTGCCGGCTGCGCCGGGCTAAGAGTCGGCTGGCGCTTTGGTAACCCAGGTGTCGATCGGCTGCTTATTGTGAATCGCCCGCCACACGTCCTCGAAACGGACGGGCATGTGCGTCAGCTCGGCGCCCGTCGCGTCGTGGATGGCGTTGGCGAGCGCCGGCGCCACTGAGATCATCGGGTGCTCGCCGACCCCCCGCGCGCCGAATGGCCCATCGAGCTGGGGAGTCTCGACGGCTATGCACTCAATCTCCTCGGGAAGGTCCTTCGCCGTGAGAATCTTGTTGTCGGTGAGCGACGGGTTGAGCAAGCGGCCCTGGTCGTCGTAGATGTAGCTCTCACACTCGGCCGTCCCCAGGCCCTGGATCATGCCTCCGATGCACTGGCCGCGCATGGTGCCGGGATTGATCACCTTGCCCACGTCGAAGGCCGACGCGATCTTGATCACCTTGTACTCCCCGGTGTCCGGGTCGACCTCCGCGATCACGCCGTGGGCGCCGTAGGTCCAGTCCAGGGCGGGGAGCCCCTGCCCCGTTTCCTTGTCGAGGCTGGTCAAGCCCTGCGCGGTGTAGCGGCCCAAACCGATCAACGGGCCACCGATTCCGTTGCCGTTGGGGTAGACGTACCCGATCGACAAGGCGGCAAATGTCACCGACTCCTCCGGGCGCTGTTTGACGAAGATCCTCTCAGCGTCGTGGTCAAGGTCCGCCGTTTGGGCGCGCAGCACCTGGGCCGCGTCCGAGTACGCCTGTCGCAGGAGATCGTCGCAGGCGGCGATTACCGCGTTGCCGGTGAGGAGGAGCCCCTTTGACGCCACGGTCTGCCAGTCGAAGGGGTCCTTGTCCGTGTCCCGCTCGACTGCAACCTTCACCCGGCTGACGGGGAAGCGCAGACGGTCCGCCGCCATCTGGGTGACAACGGTCGCCGTGCCCTGGCCGATCTCGGTGAGCGCGATGTTGACCACAACCGACCCGTCCGAGTTCATCTTGATGACTGCTGCTGTCGTCGTGAAGCTCGGCATCGCCGGAGCCTTGTGGAGTGTCGCGATCCCCTTGCCGATCCTGCGGCCCGTGCGCGCCTGGCGCTCTTCCTCCTCAGGAGTGAGCCGGCCGTAGTTGATGGCCTTGGCCGCTGCCTCCAGGCACTTGAGGGGATTGCCTGTGTGCTCGTTGATCCTCTCGCCCGTCAGCGTGGTCGAGCCCGGCTTCAGGAGGTTCTTCTTGCGGAACTCCAGAGGGTCCATCCCGATGACCTGCGCGACGAGCTCCATGTGCCTCTCGAGGCCCCAGAAGAACTCGACGTGACCAAATCCGCGGTAGGCCGTGCCCCACGGCTTGTTGGTGTAGATCGTGTAGGCGTCCACCCAGGCGTTGGGGATGTCATAGGGGCCGGCCGCCGAGTACGCGGAGGCGCGCGTGACGTTGACGGCGTAGTCGGCGTATGCACCGGCGTCCCAGTACATGAGCAGCTTCTGCGCGGTGATACGGCCGTCGGCGCCGACACCGGTCTTGATCCGGTAAGTGAGCGCGCTTCGGCAAGGCAGGAGGCTGAACTCCTCCTCCCGGGTGGCCTGGAACTTCACCGGCCTTCCCCCGGCCTTGCGGGAAAGGCAGGCCAGGAGAGGCTCGAGGTGGATCCCCGCCTTACCGCCGAAAGCGCCGCCGACGTGGGGAATGATCACCCTCACCTTGTTGTACGGCAGCTTGAACGCGCGGCAGAAGAGATCCCTGAGAGTGAATGGGGACTGAGCGCTCGACCAGATGGTCACCTCGTCCGCCGCCTTCCACTCGACGATGGCGACGTGGGTCTCCAGCGGCACGTGCTGCACGGAGGGGTTCGTGTACTCGCGCTCGATGATCCACTTCGCCTCGGCGAAGCCTGCATCGATGTCGCCCTTGCGGATCTTGGTGATGTTGGGGATGTTGGTGCCCGGCTGCGGGCTGAAGGACGCCTTGACGTAGTCGTAGCTGCCGAGGTCGGGATGGACCAAGGGGGAGCTCTCGTCGAGTGCGTCCAGCTGGCTGAGGACGGGCGGCAAGACCTCGTACTCAACGTCGATCAGGTCGACGGCGCGACTCGCGATATCCAGGCTTTCCGCCGCCACGGCTGCGACAGCTTCGCCGAAGTGCCGTACGGCCCCCTTGGCCAGGATGTCCTTGTCCACGACATACAGGCCGATGCGGTAGTCGAGCTCCTTGCCCGTCAGGACCGCGTGGACGCCCGGGAGGTTCTCGGCCTTGGAGGTGTTGATCGCCACAATCTTCGCCCTGGCGTGTGGGCTCTTCTTCACCTGGGCATGGAGCATGCCGGCAAATACCAGGTCGCTCGCGTACATGGCCCCGCCGGTCAGCTTCGCGGTGTCGTCGACCCGCTGGACGTCGTCGCCCACGTGGGTGGCCACCGATAAGGTGTTGCTCTCAGACATATTTCAATCCCCCCTTGGTTTCGTTGGTGACCTGACCCGACACGTCGAGCACAGCTTCGATGATCTGCTGGTAGCCGGTGCATCGGCAGAGATTGCCTTCGATGCCTTCTTTGATCTCGGCCACCGTCGGCTTGGGGTTGTGTCGCAGGAGCTCCCGGACAGACATGACCATCCCGGCGGTGCAGTAACCACACTGCACCCCGTAATTGCGGGCGAAGGCCGCCTGGATCTCGGACAGCTCGCCGTTGGCAGCCTCCGCTTCGATCGTCTCGACCGTCGCGCCGTCGACCTCCGCTGCCAGGACCATGCACGCGTTCACGGCCTGCCCATTGAGCATCACCGTGCAGGCGCCGCACTCGCCAGCCGAGCAGCCGTCCTTCGTCCCGGTCAACTCCAGGTCCTCCCGGAGAAAGCGCAGCAGGGTCCAGTGCTCGGTTACCTCGCGCTCGTAGATGTGACCGTTGACCTCAACTGACATCCACATCACCGCACCTCCTCGAGCGACCTGCGGACGAAGACCTCGATCATGTACTCCCGGTACTCCTTGCTGCACCGCAGGTCGCTGATGGGACGGATCACGTCGCGCGCCGCGGCCACCACGGTGTCTGCCGGGTCTTGGTCGGTGAGCCCCTCTATGAGCAGCGGTATCGGGGCGGCCGAGCCGATCCCCACCCGCACGGCGCCGTCCTTGTTCGTGACGGCGACGCTGACCAGAGCGAGGTCGTGGCCATCGATCCGCTTCAGCTTGCGGTACGAACCGCGGGACCAGGCCGTGCCGGGGGGCACGATGATCGCCTCGACGATCTCGTCGTGTCGCAGGACCGTCCGCTTCACCCCGGTGAAGAAGTTCTTGAGGGGCACCTCTCTCCGGCCCCGCTGGGACGCGATCTGGACCCGGGCACCCAGGCAGAGGAGCCCGGGCGCCATGTCCGCACCGGGAGATGCGTGGACGATGTTGCCTATCACCGTCGCCCGGTTGCGGAGCTGATGGGAGGCGATCGTCAGGGCGCAGTCGGCGAGCAAAGGGTAGCAATCGCGGACCTTGGCATCGTGGAGAAGATCGTTGACGGTCGTCGCGGGCCCGATCGTCAGCCCTTCGGACTGGCTCCATGTGAGATCCGAGAAGTCTTCGACCTTCTTGAGGTTGATCACGAGCTCGGGCCGGACGAGCCCGCTACGGATGTCGACAAGCAGGTCGGTGCCGCCCGCCAAGATCTTCGCGCCCTCGCCGTGGGCCGCCAGCAGGCCAAACAGCTCCGCCCGTGAGGTAGGGGCACGATACTTGAAAATGTCATTCATGACGGCTCTTTCATTCCGAGCGCCCCAGGCGCTCCTCGCGGCTCGGCTCGCCGGGCAAGGGCCCGGGCGGCATCGACGAACACAGACATCGGCGGGACGACAAGGCCGGCTCCTACCTGGCCCACGCCCGGTTCGCGGCCGGCGATCCCGGTGTTGACCGCGGGCAGCACGCCGCTTCGCACAACAAGCGTCGCGTCAATCCCTGTCGGTGTGCCGCGGAAGGCGAGTATCGGCACCTTGTAGAAGGGATGCTCGGCCAGGGTGATCTCGTACATCCGCAGGGTGTTCGCCAGCGCGTCGGACACCTGGCCGCCCACGAAGAGCACGATGGCCGGCGCCGCGGCCATGGCGAAGCCCCCGGTCCCGGTCGTCTCGGTGATCGTCGAGTCACCGATGTCGAGGCCGGCGTCCTCGGGCCCGAACCCTGCGAAATACAGCCCTTTCACCGGCGGTGCTGGGGCCGTGAACCACGCGTCCCCGGTCCCAGAGACCTGGATGCCGAACTCTGTCCCGTTGCGGGCCATCGCCACCACCATGGTGGATCCCGGGATGTCGCGGCCGGCGTCGGCGGCCACCTTGCCGGCCGGCATGGAGAGGTTGAGGAAGAAATGGTCGTTACCGTTGATGAACCGGAACGCCGCCACGATGTCTTCGCTGCGAGCGCCGCTCTCGAGCATGTCGGGCGTGATCTCCCGCAACAACAACGAGGTGGCAGCACGGTTGCGGTTGTGGCACTCGTCTCCCATCTGGAGAGCTTGGGCGATGAGGCTCCGCACGTCAACGGGTCCCCGTTGGCGGAGGGTTGCACCCAGCAGGGGACCGAGCACCCGCTCCAACCAGCGAAGGCGGTCGATGACCTCGGGCGAGTACGCCCCGTACCGCAGGACCTTCCCGAGACCCTCGTTCAAGGTGCAGTACGCCCGCCGACCGTTCTCGCCGTCCTCGAGCACCGACACCGGCATCGACGCGCTGACCACGCCGGCCATAGGGCCCACCGCTGCGCGCGAGTGGCAGGGCTCGAGCGATATGCCACCTCGAGTGGCTATCCGCCCGGCCTCCTCAAAGTTCTCGGCCAGCCCCTCGTAGATCATGGCGCCTGCCAGCGCCCCACGTATCGGACCTGACGCGTCGGCCCAGGCGACCGGTGGTCCGGCGTGCAGGAACTCACGGGGCCCGAGGCCCAGCGCCTCCCGGGCAGGGAGCACGTCCACCCACTGTGGACGGGCGGTGACCAGCCTCCGGACCGACTCGGCGGTGGCGGCATGCGTCCGCACGTCGGCGGCGATGGCCGCCAGGTCAGCCTCGCTGCCCGGTACAGGCGGAGCCCACTGCACCTGACGCGGGGTGGCAACCTGCGCCGTGAGCGCATCGGCAAACAGGGACGCGCCGACTGTGACCATCGCAGGCGATTCGTCAAGCTGGATCATCGGCCTCCTCCCTCGATGAGATCGACCGCTGTCCGCGCGGCAGCGGCGTTGGACAGGTGAACGCTTGCGCCGGCCGCGGCCAACTGCTCGGCGGTGGCGTCGCGACCTTGCGGATCGGAGCGCGAGCCGACGAGCGAGACGACGACGGCAAGGTCGCGGCCGCCGCGCTGCGCGCTGTCGCGGGCGGCGGCAATGGCCGGAGCGAGCTGGTTCGCCGGGCCCGGATGGGCTCCGTAGCCGAGGACGACGTCGAGCAGGAGAACCGCGCAGGCCGGATCGGCGGCCTCCTCCGCGATCCGTTCGAGGCGCAGCGATTGGTCGATCATCGGATGTGGCCTTCCCGCGGTCAGCCGGTCGTCACCGAAGTCGATCATGAGATGGCCCGGAGCCCGCAGGTCCGCGTCGAGCGCCCACGCCGCTTGGAGAGGGGTGTTGGACGCGATCGGCCCCAAGCGCTCTGCGGCGATCGCCATGGCCTCGTCGCAGAGCGTCCCTCCAGAGAACAGGCCGCGGATGAAGCCGGGCCGGGGAGCCCGCTCATAGGGCGCCGACCACTCCGGTGGTGCCGTCGGAGACCTGCCGAGCGCCACGAGGATCTGTGCTGTGGCGGCGGTGAGGTCGCCCTGTCCCATGCCGACGAATGCCACCAGCGACGGAGTGCTCAGCTGCCCGGCCGCGGCGCGCACCGTTTCGGCGACCGTTGGGTCGGGCGGCTTCGACAATACGACGACGAACTCTGTGGCCGGGTGCTCATCGAGCGCCTTCATGGCAGCGAGCGTCGAGCGGCCGCCGACGGCAGCGGACAGATCGCGCCCGCCCACTCCGAGAACGGCCGTGACGCCGACGCCGTCCGCGTCGAGCAGGCAGGTGACTTCCTGCGCACCGGTTCCCGAGGCAGCCACGATGCCGACCGGGCCTGGACGCAGCGCATTCGCGAACCCAAGGCCGAGTCCTCCTACCACCGCAGTCCCGCAGTCGGGACCCATGACCAGCACGTCGTGCCTCGCCGCCTCGTCCTTGAGCGCAATCTCCTGCTCGAGGGGCACATTGTCGGAGAACAGCATTACCGAGACGCCCGCCTGAATGGCATCCATCGCCTCCACGAAGGCGTGTTGACCCGGCACCGAGATCAGCGCCAGCGTGCCGCCGTGGCGGAGCGCGGACGCAAGAGTCCGGGGGGCAGGGGGCGATCCGAACCCGTCGGCCTGCGAAGTCGGGGCTGGTGCCAGTTGCCGCTCCAGCTCGGCTGCCGCCACATCGAGCGCGTCGTCCTCGGCCCGGACCGCGACGAGCAGATCGTTGGGGGAGGCTCCCTCCACCGCTGCCGGATCAAATCCCAGCCGCTCGTAGATCTCGATGTTGAGCGGCGTGGCCATGGCCACGATCGCGGCAGCGACGCCGCGACATGCGGCGACGGCCTGGCTCACCTGCATCAGGACCACCGAGTCGCGGTACATGCCACGTCTCAGCTCGACCCGTGTGTTCATCGCGGGCTCCTCGCGCTCGTGGTGACCTCGCTGGTCGAACGGGACGTCCTCTCCAACGTGGATCCAGCGAGGATACCCGCCATGCCGGCGCACAGGTCATGGCCGGACGTCGCTCCGACACTGAACAGCTCTGCGGCGACCGACCTGAGGCGAACTGATGGCCCGCCGGTCGCCAGCACGGTGAGCACGGTCGCTGCCTGCGGTATCACCTGTCCTTTTCCCGCCGCGGACAGCAGGGCGGCCGACAGGGCTGTGGTGTGCGTGCAGGCGCGTGCGTCGATGGCATCTCTGGTCCGCTCCTGGAGCCGACCAATGAGCGCCAGCACCGCCAGCGCCCCGGCCACCACGTCGTCGCCGGCAGGCGTGAGGCCCGGGCCCAGCCCGATCACCCCCAGCGCCGCCCCGACGTCCCCGGCCGCCAGGGCGACAGCCACACCCAGCGCATCGGCGATTGGCAGCCCGAACGAGGAATCTGGCTGCTCCCCGAGCACTTCGAGGAGCTTCGATCCATGCCGGAACAGATCCTCGGCGCTCAGATGCGGACGCGGGTCCCACCACCGCACAGGCCGCCAAACTTGGTCGTCGGCAACGATCGAGCCGTCACCGATCCGAACGGTGCGCCCGGCTCCAGGCAGCTTCCCCGTTGCCACGCTGACACCTATGGGCAGGCGAACAGCGTCTTGGGCCAACAGCGCGATCACCGGTGTGCTCGACCCGGGTTCCGGCACGCTGAGGTACGACGCCACCCTGGTAGAGGCCAGGACGATGGCGTCCTGGCTCCGACCGCAGAGCAACTCGCCGACAGCGGTGCTCGCCCATGCTGGCGATGGCCGTCGCTGCGACATCATTTCTCCAGTTCCGAAACGAACAGTCGGGCCCACCGGGCCCGACTGTCTTCGCGAATGGGTCTATCCCAAATCCACGATCGCGACCACAGGGCCACCGCCCGCCGGGCCCTGATGCGCGGCCGACACCGACACGAAGATGGCAGGGTCTCCACACACCGCAGCCGCTACGCCACCGACGCACGCCTTGATCTGCCGGTGCCAGTGGACATCGGAGTCGTCGAGCATGATGTTGCGCTTGCCGCGAACCCGACCAGAGGGGTCGGCCTCACACTTGAGGAACAGGTTGACAAGTCGTCCCTTCAAATGGCGCGGATGGGGGCAGTCGGCGGGAAGGCCGTCGAGGCCTGCGTTGCGGATGGCCTGCCAGACCCCGTCGATGTCAAGGGCGTCTTCCATGATCGCATGGCCGACCCGGTACCGGCCGCCGATCCCCCGGACGTTGCCGGCCAGGACGATCTGTGCCCTGTCCAACTCCACTCCGGAGGAGCACGACGCCACCGACGAGTAGAGGGAACGGTCGTTCATCACCTGGTCGTCTGTCGGCATCTCGATCTCACCCAGCGCCACGGCGATCCCGAGCCCCGCCGTCCCGTTGGACAGGTCCATCGACTCCAGAGTGTCCTCGGTCCACACCTTGTGCCCTCGCCGCTTGGCATCGTTGATGGTGTCGAGGACGAGCAGTGGCGTCTTGGTCTGGACGTAGTGCACGTCCGCCGGATCGGTGATACCAGCGGATTCCATGGCCTTGCGCACTCCAGCGGCGACCTTCTCGATCATCGCGGTCCGGCCGATCTCCTCGGGCAGTATCTGGTCGCTCATGGCAACGCCGACCGAGAGACGAGGCTCGTCGGTAACCGGTGCGCTCTCCGCGGGAACCGTTGCAAAGATCGTGGCATGAGGGCTGAGCACCCCGTCGGTGCCGCCCGACCATGCGAGCGGGATCTGCCTGACCTGCTCCCAGCTGCGGGTCCCCTTGGCCACGAGGACCTCGCGGAACGCGCGATCGGCGAGGAGGCGCGTGTAGTCGTTGACCCCCCCATTGCCCTCGGTCTTCCCAACGACACCGACCACGTCATCGGCCTGGAAGACGCCCCCGTCGATCAGCTCCTCCAACCCTGACGCGTCGGTCACCTTCTGAAGAAGAACCTTCCTGACTTCGATGGGTTGCATCATGTTGTTCGAAACTCCTTTTTCGTCTATGGCTCTGGATGTAGTCCCAGGCGTCGGTAGCGTTGGTATCTGGCGGCGAGACGCTCCGCCTTTTCCCAGTGAATCAGGGATGTCAGCTCGTACTCGAGGGCCTTGCTGAGCCGGGCGAGGAATTCTCGTGGCTCTTCGGCAGCGTCAGGTCGCTCGGGCACGATCCGGTCGACGATGCCTGCGGCAGCGAGGTCAATCGACCGCACGCCTTGCGCTGCGGCGAGCGCGGGGGCGCGGTCGACGGTCCGGTACAGGATCTCCGACGCGCCCTCCGGGGGCAGCGGCGCCACCCACCCGTGCTGGGCGGCCACGACGCGGTCGGCAGGCAGTAGGGCAAGTGCGCCTCCGCCCGCTCCCTCTCCGAGCAGCAGGCACACCGTGGGCACCGGGAGCGTCACCATGTCGGCCAGGCATCGGGCGATCTCCCCGGCGAGGCCGCCTTCCTCGGCCTCTTTGGACAGGGCAGCCCCAGGGGTGTCGATGATCGTGAGCAGAGGGAGGCCGATCTCGGCTGCCAGGCTCATCCCCCGCCGCGCCTCGCGAAGGCTGTCTGGCCCGAGCGGGCGTCCCTCTCGGGGGAAGAGGCGATCCTGTCCTACGACCACGCACGGCGCCAACCCGAACTTGGCCATGGCCAAGATGAGACCGCCGCTGCGCTCCCCCTCTTGGGTTCCGCTCAAGATCGTGACCGAGTGCGAAGCAGCGCGCAGGAGTTCCTCCACCCCGGGACGTTCGGGCCGGCGGGTGTGCTCGATCGACTGCCACGCAGGGACGTCGTCGATCGGCTCGTCAGGCGGCGTCTTCGCGGCGGGAACTTCGCTGGGCACCGTGCACATCACGTCGAGCGCCCTTGCCACTATTTCCGCGAGGTCCGCCGGCACGAGCACGGCGTCGACGAGGCCCAAGCGATAGAGGTTCTCGGCCACTTGGACCCCTTCGGGGAAGGAAGCTCCGTAGAGCGCCTCGTAAACCCGCGGCCCGAGGAACCCGATCAGCGCTCCCGGCTGTGCTCCGGTCAGTTGCCCGAGAGATCCCCACGAGGCGAACACCCCACCGGTGGTCGGATGGCGGAGGTACACAAGATAGGGAAGACCGGCCCTGCGATGCTGCATGAGCGCCTGGACAATCTTGACCATCTGCAGGAAGGCGACGGTCCCCTCTTGCATGCGCGTGCCGCCTGACACCGGCGAGGCCACCAGCGGAAGTCGTTCCGCTGTGGCTCGCTCGATCGCCAGAGTGAGCCGTTCGGCCGCCGCGACCCCGATTGTGCCGCCCAGGAAGGCGAACTCGCAGGCAACCACGCAGACACGACGACCGAGGATCGTCCCTTCCCCGGTGACCACAGCCTCGTCCTCGCCGGAGGTCTGGCGGGCTTGGGTCAACTGGTCCAGGTACTCCGACCCGGCCGGCACATCCACAAGGACGGTGTCCCAGCTACGCCAGCTGTCCGGATCGAGGACCTCCGAGAAAAGCTCGCGGGCACCGATCCGCCGCCTGGCGGGAGGTCCTGCGGATCGTGCATAACTGCCACGAACCACCTCGGCGATCTCACGCTCGATCGTCACGTCCGGTTCTGTCGTGTGCTTGGGCTCACTCCCGGGCGGCTGTCCGACGGCCATGACTACACGGTCACGTCTTGTGGGATCTTTAGCTGCTCGTTCGCTTTGACGATGTCCGCTGGGACCTCGAACACCAGGTCGGTGCCGACCATCTGACGGACGTAGTCCTTGACGACCGCATCCCAGTACTTCTTCGTGACGTAGTAGACGCGTGCCCCTCCCAGCTCGTGCTGGTACTCGGGCCAGGGGTAGGAGGGCTGCGCCATCCCGAGCCCCCAACGGTGCCACCCGTTGTAGCTCTCGTACGTCGCCCAGAACTCTTTGTTTCCCAGGATCTCGAAGGCGTAGTACGTCTTGACGTAGTACATGATTGCGCCGATGCGCCCGCCACGGGCCAGCGCCATCGTGTGCAAGCTGATGTTGATGTCCTCATTCATCAGCCGGCCATTCGCGAATCCCACCCATTCGCCGTCGACGAGCCCGAGAAGCGTATAGGGATCCTTCAGCCTCTTGCGGTACCACCCGGCGATCTCGGCATGGACGCGGGCTCCGACCACGTCGTAGAAGTCGTGCTCCTGTTCCATGACGCGCTTCATGTAGCCCATCATCGCCGGGGCTTCCTCGAGGGTCGCCTCACGGATGTACATCGTGCGGCCGTCCTTGAGGGTGATGGTGGCTCCAGGCCAGGGCGGAACGTCCATCGGCGGCGCCTGCAACAGCGGCTCGATCTCCCGCACGCTCAGAGTGATTTCGTTTTGCGAAACCACAGTAGGTGGTTCAAGCAACATGGTGTCTCCGTCTCTCCTTTGATGCTTTCAGGTCTGATCTCGACGTTAGGACGACGCCCACGCGACCGGTAGGGTCTTTGGCCCCTATGTCCGGCCTCTGAGTTGATGCTTTCGAGTCTGACTTGAATGTTAGGACGATGCTCACGCGCCCGGTCCGGAGTGGAACTGCGCGACCGCGCCGGCTCGACCAGCCGGACGAGTCAATTCCGCTGAACCGTCACCATGAGGCCGGAAACAGCGCCTTCCCCGTCTTACTCGGTCGCCATCGATGTGCGGAAGTCATGGCGACGGGCGGTCGCACGAATCCTGACTCTCATGCCCGCTTTTCTGGGCATGAGAGAGAGTTGGTGCATGTCGATCAACCTGCGGAAGTCCGATCCAAACCGGCTGTTCGGCTCGTCAAGGCCGTCGCCGATGCAAATCGCCTGGACGTGGAGGACAACGGCCGTTTCGGGGAACATCGTGGCGACCAGCTCCACCTGTATCGACCTGCCTAAATAGGTCCCTTGCAATCAGGCGCGACACGAGCAGACGCATCGGACTGCCCCTGCAATGCACAGGTCATGGGTTGAAATCCCATCTCTGGCTCCAGAAAAGGGCCTTCAACCAGGAATCTGTCTACGGACCGCCAACAGAGATGAACAGGTCGTGTCACTCCGGCCCACATGTGCTCGCGGTCACCGGAGGCGACACCCCGATGCGTCGGCTCACTCGCCTTCGCTCTGGAGCGGTGCCCTGGCTATGTAGCGCCCCCAGCCCAGCTCTCCGGTGAAACGCCCGTCGACGGCCACCTGCCGGCCCCGGCTCAGGACAAGCTCGGGCCAACCTATGGCGACCGTCCCCTCGTAAGGCGACTGGTCGACCGCCATGTCGAGGTCGGCCGCTCCAAGCGGCTGGCGACGCTGCGGGTCCCACACGACCACGTCCGCGTCGGCGCCAACCGCAAGCGAGCCCTTGCCGGGCCACAAGCCGAACGTGCGGGCGGGGGCCTCGGCACACAGGCGCACCCAGTCAGAGGTGGCGATACGGCCGGAACGCACACCTTGCCAAACAAGAGCGAGGCGGGTCTCGATGCCGGGAAGGCCCCCTGGAATGTCGGTGAAGTCGGTCACGCCACCCGGCCGGCCGGCCACACCCGCACGCCGGTCGGCGCGCCAGAACGGGCAGTGGTCCGTCGCGACCGTATGGATGTAACCGCGCCCAAGTCCCTCCCACAGCTCCTCGGCGTGCCATGGATCACGCAGCGGCGGCGTGCAGACGAAGTCGATCGCGTCGGGACCCTCCAGACGACTCGAGTCGAGGTAGAGGTACTGTGGGCACGTCTCGGCCTTGACATCCACGCCGCGCTCCTGGGCAGCGCGCACCGCCGCCAATGCCGGCGCCGACGAGACGTGGACGATGTAGATGGACGCGCCCGTGACCTCAGCCAGCGTGGCTGCCCGTCCGACGGCCTCACCCTCGAGCACGGCCGGACGAGTCCGCGCGTGCTCGATCACGCCTGTACGTCCTGCGGCCAGTGCCTCCCGTCGCAGCTCCTCGATGGCGCCACCGTTCTCACAGTGCAGCGTGACCAGGGCACCGTGCCGACGAGCAGCACGCATGAGACGCACGATGGTACCGTCGTCGACCTGCAGGCGGTCAGGATAGGCGAGGTAGAGCTTGAAGGAAGTGATCCCCGCCTCGACTCCTGCAGCGACGACCGACTCGGGCACGGCCTCGGTGAAGGTGAGGTGCAGGCCCCAGTCGACAACCGACGGCTCAGCCCACGAACGCCATGTGGCGACCGTGGCCATCGGGTCGTCCCCGCGAGCGACTGTCACGTAGTCGATGATGGTCGTGGTGCCACCGATGGCGGCGGCCCGTGTGCCGCTCACAAAGTCATCCGACACTCGCACGGCGCCCACGGGCATGTGAAGGTGGGTATGGGCGTCGATCCCTCCCGGGATCACGAGCTTCCCGCTCGCCTCGTGAACCTGCTCTCCGGGCAGCGGATCAAGGCCAGCCATGACCTCAGCGATCCGCCCGTCGGCCCCAGTGCGCACGTCGGCCAGTCGCTCGCCTTCGGCATCGACGGTCACACCGCCACGGATCAACACGATCAGAGCCTCCTGGCTCGAGCTACCGGCTCGGCACGTTGCATCGAGCGGTCAGACGCTCGACTTCACGCAGCCATGATGCGGCTGCTCTGGCGCGGGCGGCTAGAGGCGAAGGACCCCGCGCAGTGCACCAGACGCGCCCGAGTTGCCAACGGGCTATCGCCAGCTGCGCAGGCCGGCAAAGAGGTCATCCTCGGGCGTGGGTGCACCAGTCCTGTCGTAAGCGCGCACGAACATCTCGCGGCTCATCAGCCTCGAGAAGAGATCGACTCCGAGCCGCAGGAAGAAAGCTCCGTCTCCCTGGCTCGCGTGTGCCTCGAGCGCCGCGTACTGCTGCGCCGTATATCCGCTGCAGTCGACAGTGGCATCGATCAGCTCGTCGGCTATGCCGAAATCCCAGTCCTCCCCGGCTTCCTCCGGCGCTTGGGCCGCTGCGCTGCGGAGCGTCTCACGGAACTCCGCCAGAGCCGACTTGGGGATACCGGGGTAGTAGAGCTTGTCAGGTATCGGCGTCGCCTCTAGTGCTGCGACGGTTATCCGGTGCGCCTGGATGTGATCAGGGTGTCCGTAGAACCCATTCGCGTCGTAGGTGACGACGACTTGTGGCCGGTGTCGTTCGATCAGCTTCGACAAGCGCCCGGCCGCCTCCATCACCGGTGTCGTCCAGAATGAGCCCGCAGCGTCGTTGTGCGGCCAGCCCATCATCCCCGAGTCCCGATAGCCGAGCAGCTCGAGGGACGTTACGCCCAGGATCTCGCAGCTCGTTTCGAGCTCGCGTCGGCGTGTGGCAACGACCGACGCCTCGTCGTGGTCGAGATCACCGGGCTTGCTGGCCTCATGACCGTCGCCGAGCTCACCGTTGGTACAGGTCACCACGACGGTCCGGACCCCCTCCGCCGAGTATCGGGCAAGGATGCCGCCGGTAGTCGACGCCTCGTCATCGGGGTGCGCGTGGACTGCCATCAACGTCAGTGCCGCTCTGCTCACCGGGCTCCTCCCTTGGATCGGTCAGTTTCGTGGTTGCTCCGGGCACGACAACAGCCAGTGACTGGAGCACGTGGATCGCGCCAAGATGGCGAGCCGGACGAGAACCTCGAGCGGAGGGAGTGGGATTCGAACCCACGGGGCTCATCACCCAACGGTTTTCAAGACCGTCGCATTCGTCCGCTCTGCCATCCCTCCAAGCTGGTCGTTTGCCTTTCGGCTCGACCACGATCCCATAATCTATCCCATAATCTCTGATAGCGTCTGGGCGTGGCAAGGATACGGGAGCGGAGCCCTGGTGTTTGGGAGGTGTCGGTCTCCACGGGTCGGGACCCGCGGACCGGCCACTACGGCCAGGTGAGCAAGACCGTGCACGGCTCGAAGGCGACCGCCAATCAAGCCGCTGCGGAGCTGCTCACCGAAGTGACCCGGAACTCGGGGAGCGCCGCCACCGGGTCCGTGGGTCATCTGCTGGACGCGTTCCTCGATCACGCACGGGCGCGGGGACTCGCGCCGAAGACGATCCTGGGTTACGGGCTGTTGGCCAAACAGGCGAAGGCAGACTTCGGCGGCATCGAGCTTCGCAAGCTCACCGCAGCAAGTCTCGACTCGTACTACCGCCGGCTCATGCTGCGCGGGCTCTCGCCTACGACCGTCGGGCATCACCATGCCTTCCTTCGCTCGGCACTGCGTCAGGCCGTCCGCTGGGGGTGGATCGTCCGGTCGCCAGCCGACTCGGCAACTCCTCCTCGCTCGGCAGCAACCGAGCCGGCAGCACCAAGCGTTGAGGAGGTCCGGAGGCTGCTGGCGGCGGCGGAGTCCTACAACCCCTACCTGGCGTCAATGCTCTGGGTCGCGGCTAGCACCGGAATGCGCCGTGGAGAGCTGTGCGGGCTCCGGTGGTCGGACACCGACCTCGCCGAGGGCACAATGACTGTGCGGACATCTGTCTCGGACCTTCCCGGTCGGATACAAGTGCAGCCGGCGAAGTCCCGGCGTGTTCGCCGCATCGCGATCGACCCAGGGACAGTGATGGTTCTCGAACGCCAGCGGCACGCTGCTGCGGAGCGCTGCCGTGCCGTTGGAGTACACCTCGGAGACAGTGCCTACGTATGGTCCCAGGACGCTGACCATGGCTCGCCGTGGAGACCGGACCGCGTGACGCACTCGTTCGAGCGGGTCCGTGATCGCGCCAACCTGCCAGAAGTCCGCTTCCGCCATCTACGGCACTTCGCTGCCACGATGATGCTTTCCAGCGGTATCGACGTGCGCACTGCGGCGGGACGCCTCGGTCACGCTGACTCAAGTGCCACCCTGAGAACGTACGCGCGCGTTCTGGAACAGCGCGACCGCGATGCCGCCGCGCTCCTTGGTGCCTTGCTCGAGGACGGGACGCCCGCAGCGCCGTCGATGCGAAGCTAGCTCGGCTCAAGCTCGCCAGGTCCTCGACTCGGGCAGAACAACCGCGGACAACGCGTCGGAGCGACAGCACGGGCTCGACTGTCATCCGTCTCTGGCAAATTCCCCATCGCCCCGCCATCAACCGAACTCGCGGACCCAAGCTCCATGGCACCGTTGCGAACCAGCACGCCCGATTCGGCGGTCGAGTACACGCGCAGCTGTCGTTCGGGCGCGGCAGAGGTATAGGCCTTGTCGGTGCTCGGGGCGACGCTGTCCTTCGCGACTGCCCGGCACGGCACTCGTGGACGCGAGACCACAGCGCCCTCTCCTTTGGGCGTGCGCGTCGGCGACGAGGCGGCCTACCCGACGGACTAGCTCGAGGTCCGGTCGTCGTGGCCGTTGTCGAAGATCCTCTACATGCCGCGACAACCACGGCCGTCGTCGTGCACAAGGCCACCCGCCATGTTCGCATCGGGCTAACCCCCGCCCACCAGCGTCACGGTGGCCGGGACTGGAGCAGGCAGAGGCAGTTCTTGGCCGGCGAGAATGGCTTCGTAGCGTCCGTCTGGCATGGGCGGGAAACCAGTCGCCGTGCACTTCGGGATCGAACTCACCGAACCTGTGGATGGCGTCTCCGTGCAGCTCATGTAGGTCGTCCGAACTTCGATCGGGAGTCGGTTCACCCCGGGATGGATGAGAAAGGGAGCGTCCACACAAGAATCGAAGAAGCCGTACTCGGGCGGAAACCGCGAGTTCGTCAGTGTGACTTCGTACTGCGGCCGGCACCTCTTGGTCAGGTTGATCGCCGATGACGAGTGATTCGTGACGACGAGCGTGCCATGGATGGGCGTCCCGGCTTTCACCCGCGTCGAGTCCAGTTCGATGCGCGTCCGTAGCTGTGGACTGGCAGCCGACAGTCCGACCGAGGACGAAAGCCCATGCAACGGCGTCGTGGGCGTCGTCTGCGCGGTGCTGCACGCAGCGGCGAGCAGGGCCACCATCGTGCAGGCGATCACCCGCCAACTTCGCATCAGCTCCATCGTCTCACGAAGCTCTGGCCGGACGGCTTCGCGTGCTGGCCTTGGGAGTTCATGACAGCTTCGACGCACGGAACCAGCGATCTGGTTCCGCCCAGGAGCTCACCGCAGCCAAGTCGGTGTCCCCCGGACGTCGCTCACGCTGCAGAACGACGCCTACGACAACTCTCGGCGCCGTCCCGGTTGAGACGGGGCCGGCGTTCTGCGCTGTTGCGCAACGCAGCGCCCGTTCACAGACGCGACGCGCGAAGTGGTCGTTCGGCGGAGTTACCCGACCTGCTTCGACGACCAGGGAAAACGATGCTCAATGTGCCCAGCGGGCAGCGGGCTAGAGGGCACCCCGGACCTGGAGCCCGACCGTGCTGACTTGGATGGGGAGCACCCGGTAGCGCGAGTCCAGCACGGCAACGCGATGCTCGAGCGCCTCTTTAGTCTCCCGGGTGGCACTCAAGATCGTGACCGAGCCGCCATCTCCCCCGGCCCCGTTGATCTTCCACCCGAGTGCCCCTTGCGCCGCCGCGATCTCGATCACCCGTCTTGCGTCCACGCCCACCAGCACAGGGTGCAGGGACTTCTGCGCCTCGGTGTTGGCGATCATCGCCCGACCAAAAGCGTCGAGATCCCGGATGAGGACAGCGTCGCGAGCCGCGACCGCCGCATCTCGCAGCAGCGAGAAGACCCCCGACCCGCTCCGCCCCAAGTTCTCGATCACCTGGCGGTGCACAGCCCAGGAGTCGTGGGCACGACCAAGGAAGACCAGCGTCAGCCGGGAGCTGAGTTCCTCCCAGGCCGGCAGCGCGTACACCGTGGCCTCCGGATACGGTTCGACCTCGAGGTAGTTGATCCCGCCGAACGCCGCGCTGAGCTGGTCCTGGATCCCGCTCTGGACGCCGAGGCCGTCGACCTCGAGCCGATGCGCTGCGTAGGCAACGTCGCGCGGCGACAGTTCCCTGGAGCGCACGGCCGCCAACCCGCCCAGCAGAGCAACCGCCACCGCCGCGGACGTGCCGGTGCCGCAACCAGCCGGGACAGCGGAACGGACGCCGATCTCCACAGCGAGGCCCCCTGGGGGAGGAAACGCGTCGACGGCCGCCTCGAGCAGCGGGTGGCGGGAGACCCGGGATGCACCCGGGACGACGGGGTACCGGTCGCCGAAGGTCTCCACATCGAACACCACCGGGTCCGGGCCTGCCGTCGTGCGGATCGAGACCTCTACTCCCGGGGTCACCGCGATGTTCAAGACCCGTCCCGGCGCGCCGAACCACGTGTCGGTCCACCCACCGTTGTCACAGATCCGCACAGGAGCCGACGCCTCGATCATCAGTCAGCACCCCCATCGTGTTCGTCAGGGAGAATAGCCATCGGATCTGCCACGAGCCTCACGATCGGAACGGAAGGTCCAATTGAGGACTGCCTCATCGATCGAGCAGGGAGCGTCGTCATCGGCGGAGGAGCATCCGGCCACGGCTTCGGGTTCGGACCGGTTTGGGCCGAGATGCCGACCTGACGGAAGCAAGAGTCCCGTCGCTTCCTCTCGACACCTTCTCGCTGCACGGTCTTCGGTGACGGCCCTTGACGTTGTCGGCAGCGGGCGCGATTCTCGTCACATGGCGAGTGACCCGCGCTATGACGACTGGTCTGCCATCCTGGCCGCCCGCAAGGAGCTCGGGGACGAGTACGACCAGGCGTTCGTTGAGGTGGTCGTCGAGCGGCTCTCCGCCGAGGTCGATCAGCGTGTCGACGCCCGGCTTGCTGAAACTGGGGCCGGCTTGCGAGCGCCCAGGCGCCCCAGGCGCACAGCCTTGCCGTTCTATTCACTCGTGCTCGGGATTCCGATCAGTGCCATCGCCGGGGGTGACGGGCACGTGGCTGGCCTCGCGGTCGCCTGGGGTGGCATCGTCCTGGTGAACGTGGCAAGTGCTTGGCGTTCGCGCGAGCTACCTCTGTTCGTGGGTCGCCGTTTCAGGGCCGGGGGCTACGCACTCGAGACGCGCAACAGCCGGGTACCATGATGGCACCCGGCTGTCACTACAAGAACCTCGCCTGATGCCGCCATCAGCGGGCGGCGACGTATCTTGCCAGAGGCCCGGCTCTGCAGAGCGGACTGGCCACTGATCTCATTACTGTTCCGGCTTGCAGCGCTTGCACCCCTTCGTCGTGGGTTGTAAGTGGCGTCGCTGTCCTCCTTCTCGGTGAGGCCCGGCAGCCGGAGCTCATGAGTTGGACGCCGAGACCTCCTCAGCCCGCACGCGCGACCGCAGGGTCCTCAGCCAGGCGTCCGCTTCTGCCCGCTCAGCTGCTATCTGTTCTCGCCGCTCGGGCCCACGCTCCCCGAAGGTGGGGTAGGAACCCAGGAACTTCACGGAGGCGAGCCTGCTGTGCAGCTCCTTCAAGCAGTCGCCGACGACCTCGTCACTCAAGTGGCCTTCGAACTCGATGACAAAGCAGTAGTCGCCGAGACCGAGTTTGGTCGGGCGCGACTCAACCTTGGTGAGGTTCAGGTTCCGGGCGGCGAACTGTCCCAGGATCTGGTGCAGGCTGCCAGGCCGGTCGGCCTGCTGGAAGCAGACAAGGGTCGTGCGGTCATGACCCGTCGGCGGTGACAAGACGTCTCGCGCCATCAACACGAAACGGGTCTGATTGCCCTCGTGGTCCTCCACACCCTGCGCAACGGTCTCGAGGCCATAGAGCCGCCCCGCCAACGCGGGGGCGATCGCTCCGGTCCCGTCGGGCGCGGCCTCGCCGACGAGCCGGGCCGCTTCGGCAGTCGAGGATGCGTGCACCAACTCAGCGCCACGCAGACGTTCGTGCAGGAACCGTCGGCATTGGGCGAGGGCGACGGGGATCGAGACAACTCTGCGAATGCCGGCAAGATCGGTGCCCGCAGGTGCAAGAAGATCGAGATGGATGTCGATCACGTGCTCCAGCTGAATGAACAGCTCCACGTCGAAGACGAGGTGATCTAAGGTCGCGGTGACCGTGCCCTCGATCGAGTTCTCGATCGGGACGAAGGCCGCGTCCACCTCGCGACGGTTTGCCGCGTCGAGCGCATCGGCAATCGTCGACATCGCGATCGACTCGGCTTTGGCCAGGCCGGGGATCGACAACAGTGCCTCTTCGCTGAATGTGCCCTCGGGCCCGAGAAAGGCGATCCGCTTCCAAGCCTGCGCCGGTGTGGCCATGAGGGCAGGATAGTGATACCCATGGACGAGCCAGAAATCAGAAGACTGATCGACGACCTGCTCTCGGGCGCCTGCCCGCCCGACGACGCCGTGGCCAAGTTCAGGCGGTTGCCGTTCACGGAGCTGGGTTTTGCGAAGGTCGATCATCACAGAGCCCTCCGCCAAGGGCTGCCTGAGGCCGTCTACGGGCCGGGCAAGACGCCGGCGCAGTGCGCAGCAATCGTCGCCGAGCTGCTCGCCTCCGATGGCGGAGGCCCGGTCCTTCTCACTCGAGCTGATCAATCGCAGGTTGCCGCGTCGCTCGAAGCCTCGCCCGGCGGGCACCCGACGCCCCTGGAGCCAGAGGCAGGCCGTCTCACCACGGTCGCTTGGCGACAGCAGCCGGACCGACCCGGGCGCGTGCTGGTCTGCACAGCCGGGACAGGCGACCTGCCGGTGGCCGAGGAATGCGCGGCAGTCCTTCGTGCGTTCGGCTTTCACCCGGCGCTGCTCGGCGACTGTGGGGTGGCGGGCGTGCATCGCCTCTTCGCGTCGATCGAGGACATCACCGATGCGGATGCAGTCGTCGTCGTGGCCGGGATGGAAGGAGCTCTGGCGAGCCTCGTGGCCGGCCTCACGCCAGCACCGGTCATCGCGGTGCCAACGAGCGTCGGCTATGGGGCCTCCCTGGAGGGAGTGACAGCATTGCTCGCCATGCACGCCTCGTGCGCGGCCGGGGTCGCGGTCGTAGGGATCGACAACGGTTTCGGTGCAGCGTGCGCCGTGAAGAGGTTGCTCAGATGACCGGCAAAGCCAACAAGCGCAACGGAGAAGCCGGCCGGAGCGGAGCGGCGACCGGAACCGGGAGCGGGGCTGGCGGGCGCATCGCCTGGTTTCACTGCTTCTCGGGCATCGCGGGGGACATGGCACTGGGCAGCCTCGTCGATGCCGGAGCCGATCCCCGGGAGCTCGAGCGCCTGCTCGATCGCCTTCCGATCGATGGATGGTCACTCGAGTTCGAGGCCGTGCTGCGGAACGGCATCGCTGCCACCCGGGCGGTCGTCAAGGTTCGCGACGACGCTGTCGTCAGGACGTTCCCGCACGTGATGGGCATCCTCGAGGAGGCTCGGCTGCCTGAACGAGTGCGCGACCGCGCCGCCGCGGCCTTCTCCCTTCTCGCAGCGGTCGAGGGGCGCCTCCACCGACGCCCGCCCTCACAGGTGCACTTCCACGAGCTCGGTGGTCATGACACGATCGTGGACATCGTCGGCACTGCCTTGGCCCTCGAGTTGCTCGAGGTGAGCATCGTCTCAGCGAGCCCGGTCGCCACCGGGCTCGGGATGGTCCGCAGCGCCCATGGCCTGCTGCCCAATCCCGCGCCGGCCGTCGTCGAGCTGCTCGAAGGGATCCCTACCCAGGGCCGCGACGTCAGCGTCGAGCTGACGACCCCGACGGGCGCCGCCATGCTGGCCGCTTGGGGCTCGACGTTCGGGCCGATGCCGGCGATGACGATTGAGGCGACCGGCTTCGGAGCCGGGTCGCGAGAGCTGGACGACCTGCCGAATTGCACCCAGGTCGTGATCGGGCTCCCGGCTGAGTCGGTCCGCACCTCATCCTTCGGCGAGGGCCAGCAGCTCGTCCAGCTCGAGGTGAATCTCGACGACGTGACCGGCGAGACCCTCGCCCACGCCGTCGCCGCGCTGCTCGACGACGGCGCGCTCGATACCTGGGTCACACCCGTGCTGATGAAGAAGGGCAGACCGGGCCACGTCCTGAACGTCCTTTGTGATCCGGTCCTCGTCGGTGATCTCCGCCATCGCCTGGAAGACGAAACGGGCAGTCTCGGAGTGCGCGCACACACCGTCGCGCGTTGGGCGGCGCGGCGCGAGCTGCTCGAGGTCGAGGTCGACGGCTATCGAGTACGGGTGAAGGTCAGCCCCGGTCGAGTCAAAGTCGAGCATGCCGACGCCGCCCGAGTCGCCGGACAGACGGGTCGCCCCCTCCGCGAGGTCGCAGCCCGCGCCGAGGCCGCTTGGCGTCAGCAGGCCGACATACCCGAGCTGCCGCCGCGTCGCGACCCGGGTCCAGGTGGACCGATCACCCCGATGCGACCTTGATCTTCACCTCGTCGATCTGACCCACGCCCTTCGGCGGGCTCGTGACAGGCTCGCCCGGGAAGCTGCCGGTACCGATCGACGCCCAGAGCGTGTACGCGCCGCCCGCGACGACCGCTAGCGGCCGCAGGGTCACTTCGATCGACGCCGCCGGCGCGAGACGACCGATGCGCACAACCGTTGAGCGGGTCCGTGCGCTAGAGCTGGGGTGGCGGCCAGTCGATGGTCCGGGAACGACCGAGGCCGCGGCCCAGATGCCCGAGATCTGGACGTTGCCCGTGTTCGCGACCACTAGGACGACAGAGACCCGCTGGGTCGGAGGCAGGACCGAGGTTGAGCCCAGAGGCGGGAGCTGCAGCGTCGTGGTAGTGGAGGACGTGGACGTCGTCGTGGATGAAGTCGTCGTCGATGAAGTCGTCGCGCCCGGAATCGTGGTGGACGTCGTCGTGGAGGTGGAAGTGGTCGTGGAAGTCGTCGTCGTGAAGATGGTGGTCGTCGTCGGCAAGCCGGTAATCCGCACCACCGGGGGCTGCACGGTGACCGCGACGATCACGAGGTCCTCGTGGATCTGCAGCTCGGGCATGCTGGACAGCTGCGCGACCCAAGTCGTGACCGACGCCTTGCTCCATGACGCCGGCTGGGTTACCCACCTCGAGGCCGGGAGACGCCCTCGGCCACTGGAGCGCGGCAGGGAGAGCACGAAGCTGCGGTAGTCCCGGTCACTGAGTGTCAGGTCCTTGCCCGCCTGGACGATGAGGGCCGCAGCCCTTGCGCGAGCCTGCACGACCCGAGCACCGAGGGCCGGACGACCAGATCCACCGTCGGACGAACTGCCGGAGTTCGGAGACAAGCTCGCCGGCCCGATCGCGAACGCGATGGCTCCCGTGAGGGTTCGTGCAGCTCCCGCCCGGGCTGCGAGCGTGGCCTGGAGCAGCTGCTCTGACCGAAGTGTGGGCGCTGGAACGCCCAGGGTGCCCAGCTGCGCCAGATTCTCCGAGGTTCCTGCGACAAGGCGGCCGAGGGCTCCCTCGAGGCCTGTCCGGTCAAGCGAGGCTGTGCTGTTGCGCACTAGGTGCACCGTCGAAGCAAGCATCGTCGATTCGTCGATGACGGGGACGACCTCGGCGACGTAGCTCTGGGCCGCGACACGGCCGGCACGGCCCCGGGAATCGACCACGTCGGCGACGACCTCGGCGACCACGACGGCGAACACGACCACCGCGACCATCACGACCACGATGCGTTTGCTCGACCGGCGCGCGGACGGGAAGCTCCCCCGTCGCCAGCCTGTGGTCATCGCCGAAGAAGCTAGCCCTTGTGCTGGCGGTAACCAGGAAGTCTCAGCCGACGGCGCACGAACACGAGCTCACCCGTGCCAATATCGACGGTGCCCGAGGCCGGAGCGCGGCGATCGGCCGCACGCCCGGACCGGATCACTCCCCGGCAGCGCCTCTGTTCACACTCACTTGGTTCTTGGTCGATCGCCAGTTGACCATCGGCAGGATGGCATCGAATTCCACACGGTCCTTGTGACGCTTGGCAGTCTCTATGAGCACCTCGATCGTGGCGTCCTCGAGGAGGTGAGGCTTGAGCCCAAGGGCCGGCAACTTCGTCGTCACGGCGTTGTAATAGTGGTCTTCCTTCTCGACGCGCGGGTCAGGAACGCTGTCTATCTTGACATCGCCGCCGGCAACCTTCGCGGTCCACTCTGCAAGTGTGTTCACCGAGAAGGACTCAGTGAACTGGTTGAACACTCGGTACTCGCCGGCTTCTGGCGGATTGTTGCATGCCAGTTCGACACAGGCGAGCGTGTCGCGAATGTCCAACATGCCTCGCGTCTGGCCGCCCTTTCCGTAAACGGTGAGCGGGTAGCCGACCGCCGCCTGAACCGCGAAACGGTTCAGCACCGTCCCGAACACGCCGTCGTAATCGAAGCGGGTCCGCAAGTCTCGGTGCATCATCGTCTCGGGAGTCTCCTGGCCGTACACGACCCCTTGGTTGAGATCGGTAGACCGAAGGCCCCAGATGCGGCAGGCAAAGTAAATGTTGTGGCTGTCGTGAACTTTCGACAAATGGTAAAAGGAGCCGGGCTGCTTCGGGTAGGGCAGCACGTCGGTACGGCCTTTGTGGGTGATCTCGAGGAAGCCCTCTTCGATGTCGATGTTCGGCGTTCCGTACTCGCCCATCGTGCCGAGCTTGACGAGATGGATCGTGGGATCGATCTCGGCGATCGCGTAGACCAGGTTCAAAGTGCCGACGACGTTGTTCACCTGGGTGTAGACCGCGTGCTTACGGTCGATCATCGAGTAAGGAGCAGATCGCTGCTCCGCGAAGTGGACAATTGCCTCGGGGGCGAATTCGCGGATGGTCTGCTCGACGAACACGTCGTCGGTGAGGTCGCCGATGAACGGCTGGACGACGCGGCCCGAGACCTCCTTCCAGGTCGTGATCCGCCTCTGCAGCTGCCGGATGGGCACGAGACTGTCGACGCCCATCTCGCTGTCGTACAGGCGTCGGGCGAAATTGTCGACAACGCCCACGTCGTGATTGCGCGCGGACAGGTGCAGCGCGGTCGGCCAGCCAAGGTAGCCGTCGCCACCGAGTACGAGAATCCTCATCGGTCTTTCTTCTCCTTGTCGATCGCGGATCGCTACGCTGCCCAGTTGGCGTAGTGGCTTGAGGGCTCCTGGCCTTCGACCACGACACATGGCGATCTGAGAAACCCAAGCCCAACTCTCGAGATGCCGGGACGCGACCCAAAGAAAGGCCGGAAAAGAGTTTATCCAAGCCAGCCACCGCAGTGCCAGTTTGGTGGATACCCTTGGGCTCTTGGCAGCTCGCCACCCGGGCGAGCGGTCAGATCGGGCTTCGGGAGTCCCTGCAGTGGACAAACGGTTGTATCTCGATGTCAACCGCTTCGCCACGCGAACAGCGTGGGCCCATGGGGTGATCACGTTCCTGGGCCGCCCTTCAGCACTCTTGATCCTCGCCTTCCTGCTCCTCGTCGCCCTGGCTCGCGCCCGAGTGGCCGGCTTCGGAGGAACCGACCTTGACCAGATCGCGGCACTTGCGTGGGTCGCCGTCGGCACCGGACTGGCCTACGCAGTGTCATTGCCGATCGTGCACCTTGTCGGACGTGCCCGGCCCTTTGTCGCGATGCCGCAGGCGACGGTGCTGATAACGCGACCGACCGGGTTCAGCTTCCCGAGCGAGCACGCCGTGGTCGCAGGCGCCTTCGCTGCAGGGCTCTGGCTGAGCCGGGCCCGGCTGACGGCCGCTATCGCGACACTGACCGCGATCCTCGTCGCCTTTGCGGTCGTCTACACCGGTACGGCATACCCCGGCGACGCAGCTGCCGGTCTGGTGCTCGGAACGCTCGTGAGCCTTGCGATCTATCCCCTCATGATCGGGTCGCTACGAAACCTGGCGCGTGCGGTCGCACGATCGCCTTTCAAGGTCCTCGTCGGAGGCGGCAGGCATCGAGGGCCAATCGGTCCAGGCCCGGCTGCCCACCCGGAGCTGGTCGGCGAGAGTGGCGCCGTTCGCGTCCTGCCGCCTGAGGAGAGCGGCGCCGTTCGCATCCTGCCGCCTGAGGAGACCGGTGCCGTTCGCATCCTGCCGCCTGACAAGACGGGAACCGGATCCGGTGCCGATACTGAACGCACCTGAACCCAGGCTGGTCATCGACGACTCTCGGCGCGAAGCTCGCGACAAGGCCGGTGTGGCGCAGATGGAAGCGCAGGCGACTTGTAATCGTCAGGTCGTGGGTTCGAGTCCCACCACCGGCTCCAAGGAGATTTTCACGTTTGAGCTGGGTTATCTTCACATTTGGGTGTGACTCTCCCTCGCAGCAAGGATCTCGTGGCCGATCCACCCCTTGAGCACCCAAGCATTGCCCTAGGCCAGTTTTGGAGC
>Ga0182019_10000182_pt1 | contig 30807 bp, 26 predicted proteins | sample 812E2MmetaG_FD_120483 | JGI IMG/M metagenome (GOLD analysis project Ga0182019, IMG submission 120483) | Permafrost microbial communities from Stordalen Mire, Sweden - 812E2M metaG | ecosystem: Environmental > Terrestrial > Soil > Wetlands > Permafrost | place: Sweden: Stordalen | collected...
AGCCGCGCCAAAACACCTCTTCTCCCGGGCCGATGACTAGGACCATGAGAAACATGACGCGGAGCGGGGAGGCGCCCGCCTTGAACCCATAGACCTGGGCGATGCCGCTTCCGGCAAACGGCAGGATCCTGCGGGCCAGGATGTTGCCGGCGAAGAAGAGGGCGTAGAGGCCGGCGGCGGCCAGCAGCCCGAGCCCGATTTTCGCCGACGGCCGGTCGAGGATGTCCTGGGCGAAGAGGATGAGCTGGCGCGGGTCGATCGCGGCCGTCAGGAGGAGGAGCGCCGCCAGGTTCGCGCTCATCCACCACCAGAAATCGAACGCCCCGATCCCCCGGACGATGAACAGGGGGACGAAGAGCGCCGCCGCCAGGAGGGCGACGGCGAGCGGCTGCCGGGAGCGGTCCGTCATCCGAGCTTCAGGACGGCCTGCAGCCAGACCGCGGCCGTGCAGAGCAGGCCGAAGAGGAGATTGTACTGGGCCGTGGCCCCGTCCAGGATCACGAAATCGAGAGGTTGGCGCGGGGCGCGCCGCCGCCGGGCCCGCCCCCAAAGGACGAGCGCCCGCGGCAGAGCGGCCAGGACGATCGCGAACGTCCAGGGCATGGCCGGCAAGGTCCGCCCGATCAGGCGCGGCCCGACGATGTAGGCCAGGATGAGGGCCATCGCGCCGAAGACGAGGAAGGCATAGTAGGCCGCAGAACCCTTGTCCCCCAGGAGGGACGCGACCGTCCGGACTTTGCGCTCCGTGTCGGAAATCGTATCGCGCCAGTTGTTCGCGTGGAGGATGCCTATGACCAGCATGGACATCGGCACGGTCCAGACGACGGGGATCCAGGAGAATGTCTTCGTCTGGACGACCCATGCGCCCAGGGCGCCGAGGATCCCGAAATTGAGAAACACGGCCAGGTCGCCGAGGGCCCGGAGCTTGAGGCCGGAGTAGAATGCGCCGATCACGACGCCCACGCCGCCGATGATAAGGAGCGTCGTCCCGGTCAGGGCCGTCAGCACGAGGCCCAGGGCGATGCCGACGGCGAAGAGGACGGCCGAGCCGCGGGCGGCCGCGCCGGTCGAGAGCCAGCCCCGGACGACCGCCCCGCTCACGGGCGTAACGTCCTTGTCCAGGCCGCGTTTGAAGTCGAAAACGTCGCTCAGGATGTTGGCCGCCGAGTGGAGAACCACCATGGCCAGGAGCGCGAGGAGGAAACGAAGCGGCTCGAGGCGGGCGCCGCCGAAGACGACGGCCAGCGACGTCCCGAAGACGACGGGCATGGTCGACGCGGGCCAGGACCAGGGGCGGGCGGCCACCAGCCATTTTCTCAACGTCGGCACGGTCTCGGGCATATCGGTCATGGGCTTTGTCCTTCCTGGCTCGCGAGAAAATCGGCCCGTATCATATCAAAGATCGGCGGCGCGGGAAAGGCGGGACGCCTCGCGTTGACAGGCCGGGGCGTCTATGTTATTGACTACTTCCCTAAAAGGAGATCACCATGTCCCCATCTCGAACCGGCATCGACCGGCGATCCTTCCTCAAGAACAGCCTCATGGGCGTCGCCGGCGCGGGCGTCCTGGCCGCGGCCCCCTCGGCCCTGCGCAGCGGGCAGAAGCCCTTCATAGCGCCCAAGCCCGACGCCAAGTCCGGCGGCTTCGTCATGCGCAAGCTGGGCAAGACCGGCGTCACGCTGCCCATCCTCTCCATGGGCGTCATGAATTCCGACAACGACAACCTCGTCCGCGCGACGCTCGACGCTGGGATCGTCCACCTCGACACGGCCAACGGCTACATGCGGGGCCGGAACGAAGAGATGATCGGCAAGGTCCTCCAGGGCCGGCCGCGCGACTCCTACTTTATCGCCACCAAGGTCCCGGGCGAGCCCCGCGACGGCCGCACCGGGCTCTTCACCCCCGAGACGACGGGCGAGAAATTCCTCGCGACCTTCGACGTCAGCCTCAAGCGGCTGGGCCTCGAGTACGTGGACATCCTGTACATCCACAACGTCATGTACCGCGATGCCGTCCTCTTCGAGCCCCTGATGAAGGCCGTCGAGTCCGTCAAGAAGAGCGGCAAGGCCCGCTTCGTCGGCGTTTCGTCGCACGGCAACGAGCACGAGGTCATCCGGGCGGCGATCGAGAGCAAGCTCTATGACGTCGTCCTCTCCGGCTACAACTTCATGAAGACCAACCTCATCGAGCTCGACAAGGCCATTGTCGAGGCCAACCAGGCCGGCCTGGGGATCATCGCCATGAAGACGCTGGCCGGCGGCTATTTCGACCGGGCCCGCACCCAGCCGATCAACACCAAGGCCGCCCTGAAGTTCGCCCTCTCGAACCCCGGCATCACCACCGCCATTCCGGGCATGACCGCCTTTGACCAGCTCGAAGCGAACCTCCAGGTCGCGCGCGATCCGAAGCTGACCGACCAGGAGCGCAAGGACCTGAAGCTCACCGTCGAGCCCGAAGACGCCCTTTTCTGCCAGCAGTGCAACGCCTGCCTGGCTCAGTGCCCGAAGGAGCTGCCCATCCCCTCGCTCCTGCGGAGCTACATGTACGCCTACGGCTACAGGAACCTCGGCGCGGCCTACGACTTGGTCGCTTCTACAGGCGTGGGTGCAAATCCGTGCGGTTCGTGCGCGGGCTGCTCCGTACAGTGTGCCCAGGGATTCAACGTCCGGGCGCGCGTGACGGATATCGCCCGGCTGCAGGCGGCTCCGGCGGACTTCTTCGTCTGATTTCCGGGAGCCCCGACGTCACGGCCCTCCCGGGGAGGACGGGCAGGGCCCGAATTGCTTATTTCCGCATTTTGAATATCATCTTCCCTTATGGAAGCCAAAGGGACGGGCGCTGAGGCGTCTTCCCCGGAATTGTTGGACGGCTGGAAAGAGATATCCCGGTATCTCGGGCGCAACGCGCGGACGTGCCAGAGATGGGAGGGGGAGTTCGGGCTTCCGGTCTACAGGATCGATCCGGAGAGTCCGAGGGCCAAGGTCTACGCCTACCGCGGAGAGCTCGACCAATGGCGCAAGTCAAGGCTCAAAAACAGCGATGATGCGTCGCCGAAGACCACGGCGGCGCCGCGCCGCGGTCCTCGACTCGCGGCCTTCGCCGCGGTCCTCCTCGTGATCCTCGCCGCGGCCTATCTGATCCGTGCCCTCGCCGGCCGCGGCGCGGCGAATCCCACGCATTTCTCGGTGAGCGGCTCCGAGCTCGTCTTTCTGGACGACAAAGAGAACGTCCTCTGGAAAAAGAACGTCGATAATCCGGGCGACCTCAAGGCTCTTTATTTGCCCGCTCCGCAAAGCCCGCAGCCCGCCGATGGAACCAAAATCGTCTCCCGTCTGGTCCGCTTCAAGGATGTCGACGGCGACGGCAAAAACGAGGTCCTGGCCTTCCTCTATGATGAAGGATCGGCTGACCGGCGATTCGCCCTCTACGATCACGACGGCAAACAGATCTGGGAGAAAAAATTCGACTTCCCCTATGCCCACCGGGAAGGTCCCATCGTCAACGATTATGTCGTGAAATCATTGGATTTCCACGACATTAACGGCGACGGGGAACAGGAAGTTCTGGTCCTCTGGAACCACATCAAGCGGTTCCCGTCGGCGTTCATAGCGTACACGCTGAAGGGCGAAGAAATCATCAACTACGGCCATACGGGGAATTTCCAATTCTTCAAATGCGTCGACATGAAGGCAGGGACCCGGATTTTCCTGGGGGGAACGAACAATCTCCTGGGATACGACGGGGTCCTCGCCGTCCTCGACGGGAAAAAGCGGGTCCGGGGGCTGGGACCGCCCTACGAAATCCCTGAGGACCTCCAGGGGGAGTGCGCCGCCTTGGACAAGTACGTCCCCTCGAACCCCCTGCCCGCCGACCAGGAGCACTACTTCCGCTTCAGGCGCAATCGTTTCGTCGAAGCCCTGGGAACGCGGATTCTCAACGTCGGCCAGGTCTTCGCGGACGACAAAGAGATGGAAATCAGCGTTCAGTACCTGAGCCCATCCCCCGTCCTCGTCTCGCTCGATCCCTCGGGAAGAATTCGCGGCCTCAATCCGGGCACCGCTTTTCGCCGGGCCTACGAGCTGCTCCGGACGGAGGGGAAAGCCTCGCTCCCGCTGCCGGATTTCCTGCGGGAATGCGCCAAAGGGATCACATCCTGGGACGGCCGGACATGGATTCCGGCGGAATACGCGGGCGGCTTGAACCCGGATTCCGCTCGGCGCTGATCGGGCCGCACTTCTACGGGCAGGGCGCGTCGTCGCCCATCGGCTTGAAATCCGCGGGGCGGACTTTTTTGTCGATCGCGTAGACCACCCACCCGACCAGCGTGATCCCGATCCCGAAGAGCGACCCTTTTGTCCGATAGATGATCCCATAGCCGAGCAGGAAAAGGCTGAACAAAAGGAAGAAGATGGGGACGACGGGGTAACCGAGGGTTTTATAAGGCCGGGGAAGCTCCGGGTGCTTCTTGCGGACGATCATCACCCCCAGGACGGTCATGAACGTGAACAGGTTCAAGGTGAACCCGATGAAAAAGACGACCTGCTCGAACGACGACGTGATGATATACAGGATCGAGAGCAGGCCCTGCAGGATGGTGGCGATCGCCGGCGTATCCTTGCGGCTCGACCGCCCCATCCATCGGAAAATATGATAATCCTCTCCCAGGACCTTGTTGATCCTCGGGCCCGCAATGACCATCGCGCTGGCGCTGGCCAACAGCAAAAAGGCGATGATCCCGCCCATGATCCGTCCGGCCGTGGGCCCGAACACGTTCGTCGCGAAGATCAGCCCGACCTCTTCCTTCCCTTTGATCTGGGCGATGGGCACGGTATAAAGAAAGACGAAATTCAGGAGCAGGTACAGCCCGATGACGAAAAGGGTCCCCGTAATCAAGCTAATCGGCAGGTTCCTGGACGGACGGTCGATCTCGCCGGCGACATAGGCGGCGGCATTCCAGCCCGAATAGGCGAAGGAGACGAAGAACATGGACGTCCAGAACGCGGGGCTGAGGATATCATGGGCCGCCGTCGATGAAAGGCCGAAGCTCAAAGACGTCGATTTCCCGAAGGCCAGGCCGAGGGCGACGATGCTCAGGACGAAAATGACGTTGAAAATCGTGATGGCGTTCTGAAATCTCGCGCCGATCTTCTTGTTGAGGGCGTGGATGCCGGTCAAGACCGCCACGACGGCCAGGGCGATGAGCGTCTGGGCTTTGAGGAAAGAAAAAGACCCCGGCAGGGTCTTCGGCAGGCCCAGGGCCGCGCCCAAGTATTTCCCGAGCGCCATCGAGGTCGCCGCGACCGGGGCCGCGAATCCCACGACGAGGGAAACCCAGCCCGACAGGAATCCGACCGCCGGATGGTACATCTTCGTCAGATAGTGGTATTCGCCCCCGCATCGCGGATAGAGGACCCCCGCTTCGGAATACGTGAGGGCCCCCGCCAGGGCGGCCAGGCCGCCGAGGGCCCAGAGGAACATGAGGGCGAAGCCCGAAGACAGGCCGACGACCTGGAAGCCAAGGCTGGTGAAGACGCCCGTCCCCACCATGTTGGCGATGACCAGAGCCGTGGCCGTGGTCAGGCTGAACTTGGTCTTCATCGTCCCCCCCTCAGCGGGCGGCGGCCGCCGGGCGCCGCGTGAACAGCAGGATCGAGTCCTTCTGCGTGCCCCAGTGGTACCCAACGTGGAACGGCAGCTGGCGCACCGCGGCCGGATTGGCATAGGCGGCCCGGAGATCGGCCTGATCGACCCCGTGGAACTCGCTGATGGGCGTGGTGTATTCGCCGTAGAGCCGCACGTCCCAGACCCGCGGCGAGAAGAGCTTGAACGGGACGGCCGTGTCGTCCTGGAGGACGAACCGGCTCCGGGCCAGGATGAGGCCCCGGATGTTGCTGAAGTACCGGTACTGCATCAGATACGAGGCCGATTTGATGAGCGTCGTCTCGAAGCCCAGCCCGTCCAGGTACCTGTAATAGGGCGAGTCCTTGGCAAAGTACTCGTCGGCGATGTTGCAGGAGAAATAATACAGGGATTTCACCCCGGCCGACCCGGGCCGGAAGAACTCGATCTTGACCCCGTAGGGCTTGCGGAACGTCTTGCGCGGATAGGCGAAGTCGTACTCGAAGACTTCGCCCGGGGCCAGGAACTCGCACCGCTTGACGGCCGAGATCGCATACCCGGTCCGCTTGAGGAACAGGCAGAGAATCGGCAGCACGCCTTCGACCCGGTCCCGGACAAGCAGGGCGTTCATGTTGCGGGTGACGAAATAGCTCTTATTGAAGAAATCGGACAAGGCCGCAGTCATGTTGGAAAGGTAGTTTTCGAGGTGCTTGGCCGCGGGCGGTCCCTCCGCGGCGAACTCGGGGAGCTTGCCTACGAACTCCAGGCCAAAGAGGACGTAGGTGGACGCCTCGGGGAAGAGCTGCGACGGGGTCACGAAATCCGGACCGCCGAACGGGTAGAACAGCGTCCGCGTGGCGGCGTTCGCCGCAGCCAGCTCGTCGGCGGCCCACTCGCGCATGGGCGCCCAGCGCTTCGCCTCGAGCTCCGCCCAGCCCTTGTCGAGCGCCGCGGCGTAGGCCTGCCAGGCGGGCGTCTCCTGCAGGGCCCGGAGCGCGTCCGATTCGCAGGGCAGGCCGCTGATGAACTTGGCGAGCTCGTCGATCGCGGCGTCGACGGGCGGCCCGGGCTTGGGCGGGATGACGACGGGCGCCTGGTCCTGGGGCCGCGCGGGAACCGGGGCGGCGGCCAGGAGCCCGGCGAAGGCCAGGATCGCCAGGGCCCGGGCGTGGACGGCGTTCTTCATGCGCATACCTTCCAAATCAAGGCTCCCATCATAAGGAATTTCGCACCAAAATGCTACGGGAAAATCGAAGGGCGGGATGTCAGGCGAGGCGCCGGACGATGACCAGGGTCCGGTCGTCCGCGGCCGGCGATCCCCCGGTGAACGCTTCGAGATCGCGGAATATGGCATCCCGCAGCTCATGGGCTGAAACCTGGGGATGCGCCCGGCAGACCTCCGCGAGGCGGTCCGCCCCATACTCCTCCTTGGCCGCGTTGCGGCTCTCCGAGAGGCCGTCGGTGTACATGATCATGACTTCGCCGGCGGCCAGGGTTTCGCGGCGCTCTTCATAGGCTACGTCGGGGAACATCCCCAGGCACAGGCCCGTGCTCGGCAGCGTCCGGACCCCCCCCTTGCAGCCGACGACGAGAGGGGCGTTGTGCCCGGCGTTGACGTAGACGAGCTCGCCCGTGGCCCGGTCGAGCTCGGCGAAGAAGAACGTGATGAAGGCATTGATGGCCGAGCTGCGGTGGACGAAGGCGTTCAGCTTGCCGGCCATGTCGGGCAGCCGGTAGTTCGGCCGCACCTCGGATTGCAGGGCGGCCCTGAGAGAGGCCATGAGGAGCGACGCGCTGACACCCTTGCCCGCCACATCGGCCACGGTGATCCCCAGGCGGCCGTCGTCGATGCGGAGGAAGTCGTAATAGTCGCCCCCGACCTGGAGGCAGGGGACGTTGATCCCGGAGATGTCGAGCTCGGCGCAGGAGGGGTCGGACTTCGGCAGGAAATCCTTCTGGATGCGGGCGGCCAGCTCGAGCTCGCGCTCCATCTTCTCCTTCTCGATCGCCTGCTCGATCAGGATCGCGTTCTCGATCTTGACCGCGGCCAGGTTGGAGAGAAGCGTCAGGAGGCGGAGGTCCTCCTCGGTGAACGCCTGGAGGAACGAGATCCGGTCGGCGTAGATGATCCCGATGATCTCCTTGTTGTTCCAGAGCGGGACGCACATCACCGAGTGGATCCCGGAATCGATGATGCTCTCGCGGGCCTTGAACCTCGGATCGACGGCCGCATCCGAAGTCAACACGGAGAGCTGCTGGTCGAAGGCCATGTCGATGACGCTCCGGCTGACCTGGATCTTCTGGTTGCGGAGGGGCTTGGCGTTGACCCGGATGACCTTGGGGATGAGCTGGACGGGATTGCCCTCCTTGAGCATCATGACGCCCCGGTCCATGGAGAGGTGGGCCGAGATGAGGTCCATGACGTACTCGAGGAGCTCGCCGAGCGGCTTGTGGAGCACCAGGGCCTGGCTGACCTCGCTCAGGACGGAGAAGATCCTGTGCTCGATCCGCATCCGGTCCGCGTCCGTCGCCACGACCGAGGCCGTGGCCGTCATGCGCGACGCCGGCTGGGCCAGGATCTCCCGCATGGGGATGATGGTGTTGAGGCTCGTCGCCGGGGCGGGCGCGTCCGTCAGCTCGATATTGGTCCGAAGCGGCCGGTCGTACAGGATGCGGACCGAGCCGATGAGGATCTCGTCGCCGGGCTTGAGATCAATCGGGGACGCGATCTTCTTCCCGTTGACGAACGTCCCGTTCTTGCTGCCGTTGTCCCTGACGGCAAACCCGGCGCCCGAGGGGACGATGACGGCGTGGTGGCTCGAGCAGAAGGGGTCGGGAAGGAGGACGTCGTTGTCCGCCGCGCGGCCGAGGCCGTTCGCCCCGCCCTTCAGCCCGACGGAGAAATGGTCGCCCTGCCTGGGATAGACATACAGAGTGGCCATCGACGCGTTTCCGATCTCATTCTATCACAACGGGACGGCCCCCGCACCCCGGCGCGCCTCACAGCGTCCGGAGGATCTTCGCGCAGACGGCGGCCTTCTCGTCGAGCGGACGCTCCTCGAGCAGGGGCAGGAGCGCCTCCTTGACGGCCTTGGGGAGAAGATGCTCGAGAAGCTCGAGGGCGAAATCCACCGAGCGCTTGGATCCCTCGGTGTAGTTCTGGTAAGCCCGGGCGATGTCGTCCGCCGGATGGATCAGGCCGAGGAGCTCGAAGGCGAGCTTGAGCGTCCGGGTCAGCCGGCCGGTCCCTTCCCCGCCCGGCCCGGACGCGCGGGCCAGGGATATCACCTCGAGGCAGGCCCGCTTGATGAAGTCCAGGATTTCGGGCTCGATCTCGTTCCGCCGGAATTCAATCTCGGGGTGGAGCGACCTGAGGCGGGCCAGGGCCGCGACGACCGCCTCCCGGACGGATTCGTCCCGGGCCCGGAGCAGGCGGACCAGGGCTGCGGCCGCCCGCGGGGAACCGATGCGCGCCAGGACATCCGCCGCCGCCGTCCGGACGGCCGGAGACTCCGCGCGATCGGCCGCGTAGTCCTTCAGCGTGCCCGCGATCCGATCGCCGTAGGCCGCCAGGGTCTGTTCCGCGGTCTCGCGCGTGGTCGCATGGCCGAGGTGGGGGGCGATCAGGGGCACGAACTCGATCTTGCGCTGGCGGCCGGCGCTCTCGAGGGCGTAGCGGACGACCTCGGGCGACTCGTGCCGGAGCAGCCGGCCCAGGTTCCGGACGAGCGGCGCGTCGGCGGCCATCATGCCCAGGGCCTTGGCGACCTCCATCTGGGCCGTGACGTCCGGCCCGCTCCTCGCCTCGGCGATCTCCTCGACATGCTCGCGCATGACCTGCTGGTAGACGTCGAGGGACAGGACCTCCTTGATCTCGGAGTCCACGTCCGCGTCCTCGAGGACGTCGTCCCAATCGGCCACGGCCGCGTCGGAGCCGACGCCGATGAGGCCGTCGAGGGCGCCCGCGTTGAGGGCGGACGAATGCTGGGCGATGATCGCCTTGAGCTCGGGCGTCAGCTTGTCCTTCTTGATCAGGTCCAGGAGGTTCATGGCGTAGAGGACCGAGCTGCGGCTTCGGCTCTCCAGGGTGTCAAACACCAGCTTGGTCGCGTCGAGGTCGATCTGGTCAAAGACGAGCTTGTCCGCGTCGGGCCACTTCAAGGCCAGGTTCTTCTTGACGATCCCCGCGTATTCCTTGATGAGGCGGTGGTTGAGGACGAGCCAGATCAGGATGAAGGCTGCGAGCAACCCGCCGAGCTGCCGGATCAGGAGCCCGGAATAGACGAGAAGGAACAGGGCCGCGACCGCGTCGCCCAGCTTGCCGATGAAGAGATCGATGAAGATCTTGGCTTTGATCTTCGTCGCGGGCGGGACGGGGAGGTAGAGGAGCTCGCGCGTCGACTGGTTGAGCGAATGCGAGAGGCTCTTGTCCGTCCCGCGCATGGCCGTGCCCCAGACGAGAAGGGCGAAGCTCCCGCCCGGCACAAGGAGCAGCGCGGCGCATCCCAAGGCCAGGACGGCCGGGGGGATTGAAATCGCGTTCCGCAGCCCGAAGCGGCGGAGGATGCGGCTCGTCGCCAGGGCGTTGAAGACGTAGGAAACGAGGAGGAGGGCGGTGTAGAACGTGGCGACGTAGACCGTGATCTGGGCCTTGCCCTTGTCCCCGGGGTAAAAATTGTTCAGGGCGGTGGTGAACTGGTAATCGACGATCTTGGAGACGATGGTGGCGGTAAGCATCATCCCGCTCAAGAGCAGCAGGTAAGGGCTGCCGAGGACGGCCTTCAGACTCTGGAGATAGCCGACGCTCGCCCGGGCCGGGGCGGGCGGCTCGGGCGGAGCGTCGTCTTCCGCCGGCGCGGCCGCCTTGCTAGGCTGGCCGCCGGCCAGCGGCAGCCCGGCCAGGAGCAGGCCCGCGCAAAGGAGGAGCAGGTCGTCGCTCGTCCCGAGGAACCGGCCGCCGAGGGACGCGGCCAGCGAGCCGACGATGCCGCCCAGCAGCCCGCCGCCGATGAAGAAGCCGACGAACCGGCGCGCCTGGCGGGGGCTGAAGCGGTCGCCCGCCTGGATCCAGAACTGGCTGACCGAGGTGGCCAGGAACACATCCGACCAGAACCAGAACGCCACCGCGACTCCGACCCCGTGCTCGTAGAAGAACAGGACCCGGAAGACGACGAGGCTGACGATGTAGAAGATCTGGCTGCCCTGGACATAGCGGCGGCGGTCCATGCGCTGGAGGAGGCGGGCGTTGAAGGCGGCGACGGCGCTCATCAGGATCGCGGTGAGAAGATAGATCAGGGGCAACTTCTCGGGGCCGAGCTTCTTGAGGAACGACGAGATCTTGAGCGGCATGATCACGTAGGACGAAGACATGATCAGGAAGAACTGGAAGGCGAAGCGGAGCACGGCCCCGGCCTCGTCGGGGCGCACGTCCACGAAGCGGCGCAGGAGCTTGTAGGTTCGTCCGTCGCTCATGGCCTCTCCGGCACCGCGCTCCCGGGCGCGAGCGATTCGAGCTTCGGCAGCAGCCGGCCCTTGAGGTCGGGATCGACCGTCTGATCGAGGAGCTCGACGGCGTATCCGACGGAATCGTTCGTCCCCTTGAGCAGGTTCTGATAGGCGCGGAAGATGTCCTCGTGGTCGTAGATGAGACCCAGAAGCCGGAACACGGGCAGGACGTCGGCCGCGGCCGAGACCGGCCCCAGGGCATCGAGGGCCCGGCCGAGGCGCTCCCGGACGGCGCTTTCGGGGAACGCGACCCCGGGATGGCGGGAGCGGATCCGGTCCAGGGCGTCGACGATGTCGGCCTCGAGCCCGGAGGCGCCCCGGGCCATCTGGTCGAGGAGTGTTGCGGCCGCCTCCTCGGTCCCGATGCCGGCCAGGAGCGAGGCGATGGGGCCGCGGAGCTCGGGGCTTTCCTCGCGGTCCGCGAGGAAGTCCGAGAGCGTGCCGACGATGGATTCCCCGTATTTCTCGAGCGCAGCCCGCGCGTCACCCCGGCTCTTGGGATCGGCCAACCGCCGGACGAGGGCCGGGACGAACGTCCGGTCCTTCAGCCGGCCGGCGGACTCGGCGGCGAACTGGAAGACCGCCGGCGAGCCGTCGGCCAGGAAGTCCTCGAGCCTCCCGGCGAGCGGGGCGCTCCGGTCCATGAGGCCGATGGCCTTAGCCAGCTCCATCTTCGCCGTATCGCTTCCGCCGCGGCCCTCAAGGACGCTCTCGGCGTAGTCGCCCATGAGCTTCTGGTAGCTGTCGAGCGCCATGATCTCGCGGATCTCCGTGTCCAGGCCCGTGGAGAGGGCGGCCTCGTCCGCCTCGGCGCTCTCGAGCACCGCCGGGACCGCGCCCGACGGATACTCCGCCTGCGACTCGGACGGCGGGACGAGGAGGCTTTTGATCTCGGGCGTGAGCTTCCTCCGCCGCGCCAGGTCGTAGAGGTGCAGGGCGAACAGGGTCGGGCTCTGGCTCCGGCTTTCGAGGGCGTCGACGATGAGCTTGGCCGTCTCGACGTCCATCCGATCGGAGACGACGATGTCCGGCCGCTCCCACTTCTCGGCGAGCTGGAGGCGGACTTCGCGGACGTAGGCCCGGCCGAGGAGGACGTTCAGGACGATCCAGGCGGCGATGAAGGCGGCCGAAGCGATGCTGGCCTCGGTCACGAGCCTGGGGCTCGACGCCGCGTTCGAGAGCTGGACATGGGCGAGAGAGAAGACGATGAGAAGCACAAGCCCGCCGATCGCCTTGGAGAACCGGTTCACGAACATGTCGATGAAGATCTTCGCCCGATACTTCAATTCCGGCGCCACGGGGATATAGAGGAGCTCCCGGGCCGACTGGTTGATCGAGTAGGAGAGGGCCTTGTCGCTGCCCTTGATGCCGACCGCGAGCCAGAGCGCGGCCGGGGCCGCCGCGATGCCCAGCGAGAGGGCGAGGAGGACCGCGGGATAGATCATCAGCCCGAGCCGGATGCCGAACCGATCGAGGAAACGGCTGGTCAGGACGAGCTGGAAGAGGAAGGCGAAGGCGAGGAACCCGGAGTTGAGGAACCCGAAGAACGAGGTCAGGTTGGCCCGGCCGGCCTGATAGATGATGCTCTTGGACTGCCAGTCGATGAGCGTCGAGACGATGCCCGTCACCAGGACCACCGCCGCGATGAGGATCAGGTAGCGGCTCCCGTTGACGCTCCGGGCGCAGTCCCAGAACCCGACCTTGCCCGGAGCCGCCGGATGAGTCTCGGGGGCCCGCCGAACGTCGGCATCGGCCGCGGGACGGCCGGAGAACAGGCTCCGCACGACCACCAGAGCGGCCAGGAGAAGGACGGCCGAGATCGGCAGCAGGTCATGGGGGTTCTTCATCCACCGGGCCGCAAACCCGGTCAGCATCCCGCCGGCCACGCCGCCCAGGATGCCGCCGCTCCCGAAGAGCCCGATCAGGCGCTTGGCCTCCCGCGGATTGAAGAGGTCATTGACCAGGATCCAGAACTGCGCGTTCAGGACCACGATCAGGACATTGGCCCACATCCAGTAGACGAGCGCCCACCACCCCCAGTGGACCCGCTCGCGGAACACGAGCCAGAAAATGAGATCGAAGGCGACGAAGACGGCGAGTGTCCCCATGAGGAGCCCGCGGCGCGAGAGCCGGGCCTGGAGGCGGGCGTGGAGCGAGACCGCGAGCCCCACCACCATCACCGAAGCGTAGGCGAAGGGCAGGAAGTTCGGCCCGAGGTCCTCGAGGTAGGACGCATCGCGGAGCGACTTGATGACGTTGTAGGGGGCGGTGATGAGGAAGAAATAGGCGAACAGCTGGAGCGCCAGGCGCGCCTCGCCGGGCTTGATCTTGACCACCGCCGCCAGGATCTTGGGAAGGCGACGTTCCGCCATGCGGGGCCTCGCGCGCCGCCGCCGGGCGGCTATTCCTTGAGGAAGCTCCGGAGGGCCAGGTCCTCCTCGTCGAAGATGTCGAGGACCTTGGTGAGCATGGTGACCTGGAAGATCAGGTACAGCTTCTTGGAGATGCGGGCCAGCTTGAGCTTGCCCCCGAGGTTGTGGGTGGAGATGTAGCTGGCCAGGATCTCGCCCACGCCGAAGCTGTCGATGAAGTCCACCTTCTCGAAATTGAGGAGGATCTGCTTCCGGCCGCGCTCGAGCTCGTCCTTCACCAGCTGGTGGAGGGTGACGTCGGTGATGTCCGAACGGCGGATCTCCCCCTCGATGTCGAAGATGACGACGCTGTTCCTCTCCCGCTTGTCGATCACCATGCGCTCTCGTCCCTCGTCACGCTAATCCAATATCAGAAGGCTTGGGGAATGTCAATTCGCCGGCCGGGCGGCGGCCTGCCCGCCCGTCACGTCCGGTCCCACGTCGTCCGCAGCCGGGTGAGCTCCCTCCCTTTCGCCTTGTGGAAGATCCCATGCAGGAAGACGGGGCGGGGGCCGTCCTCGACCTGGACGATGCGCGACACGACCTCCTCGCCGTATACCGCCTCGCCCTTGTACGCGACCTCGATCGCGGCGGGCGCCATCGCCCGGAGGACGGGCTCCGGAGCGGTTTCCAGGGCCCACTGGATGTAGACCGGGTGGTTGACGTGGTTGTTGAAGTCGATGTCCTGCATCTCCACGCGGAATCCGAGCTCGCGACCGCCCGGCGGACAGGCCGGGAGCGGCGGGAAATCGTCGGGGACCGCGCGCTTGTCCAGGGCGACGCGATCGGGGAGATTCTCCTCGAGGCGGGCGGGCTGGCGGCTCTTGGGGTTCCACAGGACCCAGGAGCTCGTGGCCGCGCCGATCGCCCGGCCGTCCGCGTCCGCGATCTCGAAATCGCGGAGCGCGAAAATTCCCTGCCGGCCCGAGGGCCAGGTGGTGATCGTGACGGTCTCCCCGAACGACGGATAGCGGAAGATCCGGACGTGGTACCGCGACAGCAGCCAGGTGAGATCGCGCTTCAGGAGATCGAGGACGGAGAATCCCAGGAGAGCGGCGTGCTCCCCGGCCGCGTCCTGGAGGTAGTTCAGAATGGAGAGGGGCAGGGCCTTCGCCCGGAAATCGACCTCATACGTGTGGACGGGGAACGAAACGGAATGCGTCTTGTCCATGGCCCGGGAAACGTATCACGAGAGGCGGGGAAAAGCAAAGGAGAGGCGGGCCGGGGCCGGGCCTCCCTTGACTAAACGAGCGGAAGACATAAGATATCCTTACAGGACCTCATGCGCCTCCGCCGCACGCGAAATCCGCATTCTTCAGGGAGGATCGCCCTCCTTCTCGCCTTCACCCTCGTCCTCGGCCTCGCGCTCGCGCTCGCGCGGCCGGCGGCCGGGCCCGAAAGCGTCTGGACGGGGGTCGGAAGGATCGTGGCCATCGGCGACCTCCACGGCGGCTACAGCCAATTCGTCCACCTGCTTCAGGCGACGGAGCTCGTCAACGGCGACAACACGTGGATCGGCGGCAACGCCCACCTCGTCCAGATGGGCGACGTCATGGACCGCGGGGACCGGGCCAAGGACATCTTCGACCTCATCCGCCGCCTTGAAAAAGAAGCCGAGGCGGCGGGCGGCCGCGTCCACATGCTGATCGGCAACCATGAGGAGCTGAACCTGATCCACCGATCCCTCCAATATGCCGACTTCGTTTCCCAAAAGCAGTTCTTCGATTTCCTGCCGCAGAATATCCGGATCGCCGAGGAGGCGCGGAACGGGGGCCGGCTCAACTGGGACCAGTGGAAGGACATCATCGACAATGAGGAGTTCGTCGCGAAGGCCTACTACGACGGCTTCCGGGATACCTACGGATATTGGATCGCCGAGCACAACGTCGTCATCCAGATCAACGACACGGTCTTCGTCCACGGCGGGCTGACCGAATCCTACGCGGCCATGGGCGTCCAGGCCGTCAATGATCTGTACCGCAGCGAAATCGGACCCGGCCTGCGCGGCAAGGACATCTCCCGGCCGCGGATCGTCTTCCAGGCCGACGGGCCGCTCTGGAACCGGCGCCTGGCCGACACCGACGAGAGCGCCGAGCACCATGCGAGCATCGACCGGATCCTGGGCAGCCTCAAGGCCGCGCGGATCGTCGTCGCCCACACGCCCAACAATTTCCATGGGCGCGAAGACGAAATGAAGCGCTACGGCGGCAAGATCTGGGTGATCGACACGGGCATCGGGCTCGGCGGCCGCGTCTGGGCCATCGTCATCGAGAACGGCGATGTGAAGGTCCAAAAGGGGGGAGGAGCGCCATGAACATCCTGTCCTTCGCTCTGATCGTCGGCGTCCTGGGAGCGGGAGGCGGAGGGGGGCGCGGTCCGGACGCACAGGCGGCCGCGGCCGGCGGGGGGATGGGATCCGCCGAGCAGCTCCAGGTCGAGGCGTTCCTGAGGGACGCGAAAATCGCGTCCGTCGAGAAGAACGTCATGACCGGCCGGGGCGCGGCCTGGCGCGTGACGCTCCGCGACGCGACGGGCTCCCGGCGCGGCTTCTTCAAGTATATCAACGCCCGGCGCCCGCAAATCGCCCCGATGAGCTTCAAATACGAGATCGCGGCCTACGCCCTGTCCAAGCTCGTCGGCACGCCCATCATCCCGCCCGTCATCGAGCGGGATGTCGAGGGGAAGAAAGGCTCGCTCCAGATCTTCCTGGAGGGCTGCGTCACCGATATCGAGCGCCGCAGGACCGGGAAGCCGGTGGCCGGCGAGCCCCAATCGCTCGCCGACGCCTTCGACGAGCTGACCCTCTTCGAAAGCCTGACGGCCTGCGAGCGCGACCCGAACGACGTCCTGATCCACCCGGAGACGGGCCGCGTCTGCCGGGTCGACTTCGCCGAGGCGTTCGATCCGGCGCTCCCGCTTTCGCCGGCCGCCGCCGCGGCCGGCCGCTGTTCCCGGCGGCTGTACGCCGGCCTGCGTGATCTCGATCCCGCGGCCGCGGAAGCGGCCCTGGCGCCCTACCTGAACGCCGCGGAGATCAAGGGCCTGCTCGCCCGCCGGTCGCTCATCCTCGAAAAGGTCAAAGCCCTGATCGAGGCCAAGGGCGAGGCGGCGGTGCTGTTCGACCTCGCCGTCCCCGCGGCCGGCCGCGGGGCGGCCGCCGGAAGGACCTCCTGATGCCCGGCCGCCCGCCAGCCTCCCTGGCCTACAAGGCCTCCAAGATCTTCGGCGACATCCGGCCGGGCGAGGGGGCCACGGTCGGCCTCCTGGCCCTGAACATCTACCTGATCATGTCGAACTACTACATCCTGAAGTCGATCCGCGACGCCTGGATCGTCTCTTACAGCCGCCGGGGGCCGAACCTCAAGAGCTACCTCAGCGCGGCGATCGCGGTCGCCTTCATCTTCGTCGTGAAGGGCTTCAGCCGGCTCGCCTCGAAAGTTCCGCGGCACATCCTGATCACCTGCGTCACGCTTTTCTTCATCGCCGCCCTGGCCGTCTTCTACGTCCTGAACCTGCTCGCCGTGCCCTACCTGGCCATCGCCTTCTTCATCTTCGCCGGCATCTGCGCCCTTCTGCTCCCGGCCCAGTTCTGGGGGTTCGCCAACGACATCTATTCCGAGGAGGTCGGGAAGCGGGTGTTCCCGCTCATCGCCTTCGGGATGGCCCTCGGCTCGGTGACGGGCAGCACGATCACCGGCTGGCTGATCCCGGTGATCGGGCAGTTCAACCTCCTCCTCCTCGGCGCCGCGATCCTGGGCGCCAGCATCGGGCTGACCTGGTTCATCCACCGCCGCGAAGGCGGCCGGATGCAGGCGCCGCAAGGCGGGACGGCCCCGCCGGCCGCGCCCGGGGCGAGCCCCATCGACGAGCCGCTCAAGGCGGGCGGCGGCTTCCAGCTGCTCTTCAAGAGCCGCTATCTCCTCTTCATCGCCCTCCTGATCGTCATCCTGAACTGGGTCAACACCAACGGCCAGTATCTGCTGGACAACGTCTTCAAGAACGCGGCGGCGGAGGCGATCCGCCAGGGAACGACCGGCGGGCTGAACGAAGGCGCCTATCTCAACGTCCTATACGCCCACTTCTTCCGGAACGTCAACTGGTTCGTCCTCATCGTCCAGCTCTTCCTGGTGTCCCGGATCTTCAAATGGCTGGGTGTGCGGAAAGCCATTTTCATCCCGCCCCTGATCGCCCTCGGCGGATACGGGATCGCCTCGTTCGGCGCGACCCTGCTCGTCGTCCAGGGCGTCAAGATCCTGGACAACGGGACCGACTACTCCCTGATGAACACCATCCGCGGCGCCCTCTACCTTGTGACGACGCGGGAGGAGAAATACAAGGCCAAGGCGGCCATCGACACGGTCTTCGTCCGCGCGGGCGACGTACTGTCCGCCCTCACCGTCTTCGTCGGGACCACCTACCTGGCCTTCAAGCTCGAAACCTACGCCGGCCTGAACCTGGTTTTCGCCGTCGTCTGGATCGTCCTGGCCGGCCTGATCGGCCGGGAGCACAGGAAGAAGGCCGCAGCGCCGATCGCCGCCTAGCCCCCGAAGGGGCGAGCCGGCGGGCTTTCGCTTCAGGAGGTGCGTCGATGAATCCGAGAACGGGAATGAGGAGGAGATCGGCCTTCGGAGCCGCGGTCGCAGTGCTGATGCTCTGGACGGCGGCTGCCGGGCCGGCTGTCGGGGGCCCGGCGTCATCGGCCGGCCCGCAATACAAGCCCGACGAGGTCGCGCAGCGCGATGCATGGGAGAGCTTTCTCCGGACCGCCGAGATCGTGAAGTCCGAGCCCATCGGCGAAGGCGTGACGAACCCCTGGAAGATCTATCTGAAGGCTGGCGACGTCGAGAAGAAAGCCGCCTGGAAGGGGACGACCGGCGAGCAGGAATGGCGCTTCGAGATCGCCGCCTACCGCCTCGACAAGCTCATCGGCCTGAACATGCTCCCCCCGGCTATCGAGCGCACGTTCAACCGGAAGCGGGGAGCCCTCATCCTCTGGGCCGATTCCAAGACGAGCCTCCTGAAGCTCACCGAGGACAACGCCAAGGCGCGGCAGGCCGGACGGAAGGAGGATCCGCCGCCCGAGTTCGACGCCGTCTACGGCCGGGGAAAATACATCGCCCGGATCTGGGACTGCCTCGTGGCCAACGAGGACCGGACACAGGAGAACATCCTCTACACCGACGACTGGCGGACGCTCCTGATCGACCATTCCTTCGCCTTCCGCTCGGAGGGCGAATACGCGACGAAGCTCATCTTCGGGAAAAACGGGATCAAGAAATATGAGAACGGAACCCCGATCCTGATCAAGCAGGCCCCTCGGGCGCTCGTCGAACAGATCCGGGCCCTCGACACCGCGAGCGTCAAGGCGGCCGTCGGGCCCTATCTCACTGCGAAAGAGATCGCCGCCGTCCTGAGCCGGGCCAAGATCCTGGTCGCCGAGATCGAGGAGATGGCCAAGCAGATCGGGGAAGAGAAGTTTTATTTTTAGAATAGGACGTCATGGCAAGGCCTCTTGGCCGAAGCCAGCGCATTCATCCGAACGCGATCCCGTCGCTTCGCTCGGGATGACATTTCAATGATGCGCCCAGCGGGTGGCGCCGACCGGGGCGCCCCAACGGCCGAAGCGAATGGGACCCTCGTCAGGGTGATGAGCGAGGCCGGTGGGGCTGGTCGGCGACAGGACCCGCGGGGCGGCCGCTAAATCTTCTTCGTCATCGTCAGGACGTTCTGCCCGTCCTCGCGGCGGTAGGCGCAATCGTCCATCAGCCGCAGGGTGAGGTAGATCCCCAGCCCGCCCTTCCGGCCGGTGGCGATGATCTTCCTGATGTCGGGCTTGGGGGCCGCGCAGGGGTCGAACGGCACGCCCGAATCCCGGATTTCCACGGCCGCACGCCGCCGGCCTTCCTTGAGGGCCAGGGTGATCGAGCCGCGCTTCTTCGGATAGGCGTAGCGGATGATGTTGACGCAGATCTCGACGACGGCCAGCTCGATCTTGAAGAAGTTCTCCTCGGACACGCCGGACGACGCGAGCCCCTCGCGGAGGAAGCGGCGGACATCGTCGATCCCGGACAGCTCGGCCGCGATGGTGACCGTCTTCACCGCACGTTCCCTCCCTCCCATTCTAGCAGAACGCTCCGCGGCCCGCAATTTGTGCTAAGATGGGAGCCGTTCGCAGGAGGTTGCCATGAACAGAGCCCCGTCATCCCGCGTCGCGGCAGCGGCCTTCGCGCTCGCCTTCGGCGGCGCGCTTCTCTTCGGCCAGGCGGCCGAGATCCGGCCCGTCACCATCGGTCAGCCCGTGCCGGCCTTCACCCTCCCGACCTTCCAGGGCGGGACGTTCGACCTGGCCGGGCTCAAGGGAAAGAACGTGATGCTCATCTTCCCCCGGGGCTTCGCCGCCGAGGGCCGCTGGTGCACGATCGACAACTACAAGTACGCGGAGATCGTGGACCTGGACAAGACGGCGGACGTCCGGAAGACGTACAACGTCGAAATCGTCTATGTCTTCCCCTACGCCCGGGACGTCGTGGCCCAGTGGGTGGACGCCAACCCCGACCAATTGGCCAAGATCAAGGACTGGAAGAACCCCGCCGACCCGGCCAAGCTGGACGACGCGGGCAGGACGCGGATGCAGCGATGGCGGACGGCCTATCCCAAGACCTTCGGCATGGAGAAGGGCCAGGTCCCCCTGCCTTTCCCGATCCTGATCGACGCCGACCGGAAGCTCTCGAAGGGCCTGGGGCTGTTCGCCACGGAATGGGGCGGCAGCAAGGTGGACCAGAACATGACGAGCGTCTTCATCGTCGACGCGAAGGGGATTCTCCAGTTCAAGTACATCGGCCAGAGCACGGCCGACCGGCCGGAATACGCCGTCCTCTTCAAGACGCTCGCGCAGATCAACAAATAAGGGGGCGCCGCGCCCGCGCGGCGGCTAGGCGGAGTCGAGGACGCCGTCGAACAGGAATTTCCGGTAGCGGGCGATGATGTCCTGGGCCAGGGCCTCGACCTCGAGCTTGAGGATCTCCTTGGCCTCCACTTTCTGGATGAGGGGGACGATCTTCTCCGCGAGCGGGCCCGACGGCGTCCGCCGTCCCCGGACGGTCAGCTTCAGCACGAGCTCGACGGAGTTCTTCGGCACCCAGAGGATGTAGTGGAACTGGTCGATCCGGGAGCGCGGGAACCGGATCTCCAGATGCGCCGAGACGCCGCGGATCGTGCGGCTCTTCGTCTTCACCCCGAAGCGGAGGAGCTCCTCCCCCAGCGCCTCGAAAGCCGGCTCGGCCACGTATTCACAGAACTCGATGAAGCGCTCGACGGCCTCGGTCCGGCATTTTTCGATGACCTGGAGGTCCTCGAAGCACGCCGCGAGATCGTTCTTCCAGTTTCGGTCCATGATCGGGGCATCCGTGCCTGCCATCTTAGCACAAAGGCGGCCCGCGATTAAGGGCGGGAGCGGCCGAAGGCGCGCCGGGCGGCGGCGATGACCTCGGAGGCCGCGACCTCCTCCACGCGGGGGGCGCTCAGGACGGTCGCCCGGCCGAACGGCCGCCAGGCCGACGCGAATTCGTCGCGAAAGACCGCAATCACTGCCGTCCCGCAGGCCGCGGCCAGGTGCGTCACGCCGGAATCGTTGCCGACGTAGACGGCCGCCCCGCGGAGCCCGTCGGCGAGCTCAGCGAGAGGCGGTTGGACGGCGCGGCGCCAGCCCCGGGGAAGCGGCATCGCCGCGAGCTCTCCCTCGAGCGGCGCTTCGGCCTCTCCCGTCACGACCAGCCCATCGAGCCCGTCCGCCGCGAGAGCTTCGATCACGTCCCGGAAGCGCCCGAGAGGCCAGCGCTTGAGGCGCCCGCCGCTCCCCGGGTGGACCACGCCGAACCGCTCCCGGGGACGGGGCGGCCCGCCGAAGAGGAGCCGGCAGCCCTCGAAATCGGCAATCGGCCGCCCCTGCTCGCGGACGAATTCCGCGGTGCGGTCGAAGAAGAAGCGGCTGATGGGGAGCCCGGAGTCCGCGTCATAGGTGAACGCGCGAAGGGCGGGCGGCGCGCCCGCGCCGGGTCCGGCCCAGCCCGGAGGACGATCCTTCCACCAGGACGGCCGCCCCGACGCTCCGTGGAACCAGGCCGCGATCCAATCCACGCGCCCGGGCGCGGCCCGGAATTCGGACGAAGCCGGCAGGCCGCCGGCGAACAGGGGCATCCAGGCCCGATCGTCCGCGGGGGATGCGGCGTCGACGACGCCCGCCCCGCGGAGCAGCTCCCCGGGCGCGGCCCCGGCGACAAGCCGGAGCGACGCCTCGGGGAAGGCCGCGCGCAGGAGCCTCAGCGCCGGCAGCGCGACGAGAAGATCGCCCAGCCCGCCGAGGCGGAGGAGGAGCGCGGATCTCATCTTTTATTCCCACGATCCGATAGGATCATCGTAATATGCCCGCAGAAAGGCCGGCTGTTATTAACAGCAGAAAAGGGAAAAATGATGATATAAGGTAGGTTGCGTTTTCTCCAGCCGGCACGAGAAAACTTTTCCCGAGTATATTCGGCCGGACATCAAAAATCAAGAAGTATTTTCAGAAGCCTTCGCAGCCGACGGCCCGCGTCCGATCGAAGTAATGCTTGATGGTCTTGCCCCGAACGAGGAAGATCACGTCCTCGCTGATGTTCGTGGCGTGGTCCGCGATCCGCTCGAGGTGGCGGCCCACGAGGAGGAGGCCGACCGCCCTCTTGACCGAAGCCGGATCTTCGATCATGTAGGTCAGGAGCTCGCGGAAGATCTGATCGTTCAAGCGATCCACGTCGTCATCCCGCTTCAGGATGCTCTCGGCCAAGGCGTCGTCTCGGTCGATGAAAGCCTTGAGGGAGTCGTGGACCATCGCCTGGGCCATTTTAGCCATCCGGGGGATGTCGATCAGCGGCTTCAGGAGGGGCATGGTCCTCAGCTCCGCGGCCCGCTCGACGATGTTCACGGCCAAATCGCCCATCCGCTCGAGTTCCGCCCCGATCTTCATGGCCGACGTGACGAAACGGAGGTCGCCGGCCATGGGCTGGCGAAGCGCCAGGAGCCTCAAGCAGATCTCGTCGATCTCGATGTCCAGGAGATTGATCTGGCCCTCGCGCTGCAGGACTTCGCAACCGGGCTCCTCCTTCTGGGTTTTCAGGGCCTCGACCGCGAGCTCGATGGAGTCTTCCACGAGCGCGGCCATCCGCAGGAGCCTCTCCTTGAGTTTCGTGAGCTCTTCGTCAAACAGTCTTTCCATGCCGATCTCCCGTCCGCATCCGAGCCGTTCACGCCTCGCCCGGATGGAATTTCAACAATTTAGCACATTTGCCGGGGAAAGTCACCGGCCCGGCGGGCGGCGCAGGGCGGCGCTGCATGCGCCGAAGGCGCGACTAACGCAGTCCCCGCCACCCCCCGGGCACATCCTCCCTTCACCCGCTTGACGCCCTCGCCGCCCCCCCGTATAATCGAACCTCTGAGATCGCCGTTCTCGCGAGGCCATCAGGATCAACAAAGGAGCTCGAACATGAGGAAGTATACCGCCCTCTTCGCCGCGTCCCTCGCCCTGGTCGCAGCCGCGGCGGGCGCCTCCGCGCCGCAAAATGCGAAAGCCGTCCAGATCAAAGGCTCGGATACGATGGTCAACCTGGGCCAGGCCTGGGCGGAGGCCTTCAGCAAGCGCACGCCGGGCGTCAATATCGCCGTCACGGGCGGAGGGTCGGGCACGGGCATCACCGCCCTCGTCAACGGCACGTGCGACATCGCCGAGTCGTCCCGGGCCATGGAGGACAAGGAGATCAAGCAAGCCGAGGCGAAGGGCATCAAGCCCAACCAGGAGAAGGTGGCCCTCGACGGCATCGCCATCGTCGTCCATCCCAAGAACCCGGTCAAGAATCTGACGATCGACCAGCTCCGCGAGATCTTCATGGGCAACATCGAAAACTGGAAGGTGTTGGGCGGCGCGAACAAGCCCATCGTCATCCTCTCGCGCGAGGTGAACTCCGGGACCCACATCTTCCTCAAGGAGCACGTCCTGCGCCGGGGCAACGCCAAGGGCCCCGAGGAGTTCTCGCCCACGGCCCTCATGATGCCATCGTCCCAAGCCATCGCCGACGAGGTCGCCGGCAACGAGAACGCCATCGGCTACTACGGCATGGGCTACATCGGCCCCAAGCAGAAAGTCATCGCCGTAGCCAAGGATGCCAAGTCGCCTTTCATCGAGCCGACGGTCGACAACGTGAAGTCCAGCGTCTATCCGATCTCCCGGCCCCTGTTCCTTTATACCAACGGGACGCCCCAGGGGGTCATCAAGGGCTTCATCGATTTCGTCTACTCCAAGGACGGCCAGGACATCGTCCGGAAGCTTGATTTCGTCCCCGTGAAATAGCTCGCGATGTCGCCGAGAAAGATCAGGGAATTCCTCATCGAGAGGCTGATTTTTCTCAGTGGCGTGGCGTCCATCATCTTCGTCGCCCTGATCTTCGTCTTCCTCCTCAAGGAAGGCGTCTCGCTGTTCAAGACGATCGGGCTGGGCGACTTCCTCGGCGGGAAGCTGTGGTACCCGATTTCCGACCCGCCCAAGCTCGGGATCCTGCCCCTCATCCTCGGCTCGCTCCTCGTGACCGCGGGGGCGATCGCGCTCGCGGTCCCCCTGGGCATCGCCTCGGCTTTTTACATCGCCGAGGTCGCGCCCCCGCGGCTCCGGGACATCCTCAAGTCCTGCATCGAGGTCCTGTCGGCGATCCCCTCGGTCGTCCTCGGCTTCATCGGCATGGTGACCCTCGTGCCCTTCATCAAGCGGGTGTTCGGCGTCCCGACCGGCCTCACCGCCCTGACCGGCTCGATCATGCTGGCGCTCATGGCTTTGCCGACCATCATCAGCATCTCCGAGGACGCGATCAACTCCGTGCCCAAGGAGTACAAGGCCGGGGCCATCGCCCTGGGGGCCACCCATTGGCAGACCCTTCACCGGGTCGTCATCCACGGGGCCATGCCGGGGATCATCGCCGCCTCGATGCTGGGCATCGGCCGCGTCTTCGGCGAGACCATGGCCGTCATGATGGTCACGGGCAACGCAGCCGTGATCCCCAAGAGCCTCCTCCGGCCCATCCGGACGCTGACCGCGACGATCGCCGCCGAGATGGGCGAAGCCGTCCGGGGCAGCGAGCACTTCTACGCCCTGTTCGCCATCGGCATCGTCCTGTTCGTCATCTCCTTCGCCATCAACGTGACCGCCGACCTCTTCCTGAACCGGGGGAAGAAGCGATGAGCCGCGAGGGGCGCAGGCAGACGGTCGGCTTCGGCGTCCTCCTCCTGGCCACGATCGTCGTCGTCGTCCCGGTCGTCTTCATCGTGGGGATGATCGTCGCCAAGGGCTGGAGCGCGCTGTCGCTCGACTTCCTCTTCACCATGCCTACGGAAGGCATGAAGGCCGGAGGCATCTTCCCGGCCCTCGTCGGCACGATCCTGCTCGTCGGGGTGGCCGTCCTTTTCTCCATGCCGATCGGCGTCATGGCCGCGATCTACCTGAGCGAATACGCCAAGGACAATCTTCTCACCCGGCTGATCAACCTGGCCATCATCAACCTGGCCGGCGTGTCCTCGGTCGTCTACGGACTGTTCGGCCTGAGCCTGTTCGTCGTCTTTCTGAAGTTCGGGGTGTCCATCATTTCCGGGGCGCTGACGCTCGGCATCATGACCCTGCCCGTCATCATCACCACGACCCGGGAGGCCCTCCGGACCGTCCCGCGGTCCTACCGCGAGGTCAGCTTTTCTCTCGGCGCATCCCGCTGGCAGACCGTTCGCCATTCCGTCCTGCCTTCGGCCGTCCCTGGGATTCTCACCGGAGCCATCCTCAGCATCGGCCGCATAGCCGGCGAAACCGCGCCGATCCTCTTCACCGTCGCCGCCTTCTATCTCCCGAGGCTGCCCCACGGCCTCTCCGACCAGGCCATGGCCCTGCCCTATCACCTGTACATCATCTCCACCCAGATCCCCGGCATCCCCGAGAACATCCGCTACGGGACGGCCCTGGTCCTGATCGGCTTCGTCCTCGTCCTGAACATCTCGGCCACGATCATCCGGGCGAGATACCGGAAGCGGAAATGACCGCCGAAGCTGCCGCCCCCAAGATCGAGATCCGGGACCTGACCGTGGCCTACGGCCGGGAAACCGCCCTCCGGTCTTTGTCGCTCGACATCCTTCCGAACGAGATCCTGAGCATCATCGGCCCCTCGAACTCGGGCAAGACGTCCTTCCTCCGGGCCCTGAACCGGATGAACGACCTCGAGCCCCGCATCCGGACGACGGGCACGATCCGCCTCGACGGCGCGGACATCCGCCGCGGCATCGCCGCGGAGGATCTGAGGAAACGGGTCGGGATGATCTTCGCCCTGCCGAATCCGCTGCCGCTGTCCATCTTCGAGAATGTCGTCTACGGGCCCCGGAGGTCCGGCGTCCGCGACAAGAAAATCCTCGCCGGGCTCGTCGAGCGCAGCCTGCGGTCCTCCTTCCTCTGGGACGAGGTCAAGGACCGGCTCCAGAGCTCGGCCTTCAAGCTCTCGGGCGGCCAGCAGCAGCGCCTGTGCATCGCCCGGACCCTGGCCCTCGGGCCCGAGGTGATCCTCTACGACGAGCCCTGCTCGGGCCTCGACCCGATCTCGACGGCCAAGGTCGAAGAGTCCATGACCGAGCTCCGGAAGAGCCAGACCATCGTCCTCGTGACCAACAACACCAAGCAGGCGGCCCGCGTCGGGACGCGGACGGCCTTCTTCCTCTCGGGCGAGATGGTCGAGATCGGCCCGACGGGCAAGATGTTCACCGCGCCCGACGACAAGCGGACGGAAGACTACATCGTGGGGCGGTTCGGATGAGCGCCAAGATCGCGGTCGAGAAGCTGAACCTCTGGTACGGCGATTTCCAGGCGCTCCTCGACGTCGGCCTCGAGGTCCGGGAGAAGGCGATCACGGCCCTCATCGGGTCCTCGGGCTGCGGCAAGTCGACGCTCCTGCGCTGCCTCAACCGGATGAACGACCTCGTCGACGATGTCCGGATCACGGGCTCGGTCCGGATCGACGGCGAGGACATCTACCGGATGAAGAAGGCGGAGCTGCCCCGCCTCCGGAAAAAGGTCGGGATGGTCTTCCAGCGCCCCAATCCTTTCCCCCTGAGCGTCTACAAGAACGTCGCTTTCGGGCCCACGGTCCACCACCAGGCGCGCCGCGACGAGCTCGACGTCCTCGTCGAGGCGAGCCTGCGGGCGGTCAACCTCTGGGACGAGCTGAAGGACCGGCTCGACGAGAGCGCGCTAGGGCTGTCGCTCGAGCAGAAGCAGCGGCTGTGCATCGCCCGGCTGGTCGCGGTGAAGAGCGAGGTCCTACTGATGGACGAGCCCTGCTCGGCCCTGGACCCGGTGGCCACCCTCAAGATCGAGGAGCTGATGCGCGGCCTCAAGTCGGACTTCACGATCGTCATCGTCACCCACAACATGCAGCAGGCGGCGCGCGTCTCGGAGGAGACGGGCTTCATGCTCCTCGGAGAGCTGGTCGAGTTCGGCCGGACGCCGGACATCTTCACCAGCCCGCGCGACAAGCGCACGGAAGACTACATCACCGGAAGGTTCGGGTAATCTCCCCTTTTCTCCTCCGGCTTTCGGCCCCCGGGAAGATTCGCCGTCGTCCTGCGTCTAAAATAGGGGGGGAAGTCTCCCCGATTCTGGGAGGAGGTAAACACCGCATGAAGCGCACCCTGACCGTCTTCGCCGCGCTCGTCGCGTTCGCCGCCATGGCGGCCTTCGCCGCGGGCGCGGACCTGAAGCTCGACGTCAAGGAACACACTCTGGCCAACGGGATGAAGCTCCTGATGATCCCGCGGCCCGGCGTTCCCCGCGTCGTCTGCCACGTCTACTTCAAGGTCGGCTCGATCAACGAGAGATCGGGCATCACCGGGATCGCCCACATCCACGAGCACATGATGTTCAAGGGCACCCAGGCCGTCGGCGTCACCGACTTCGCCAAGGACACGGAGATCGACAAGCAGATCGACGCCGTCATGGACAAGATCTACCGGGAGAAGTACTGGAAGACCGACGGCGACAAGACCAAGATCGCCGAGTGGCAGAAGGAATTCGAGACCCTGACCAAGGCCGAGAAGGCCTACATCGTCAAGGACGAGCTCGACAACCTGTACGCCAACAACGGCGGCACGGGCGTCAACGCCTCGACCGGCACCGAAAACACGGGCTACTACGTGACCATGCCCTCGAACAAGGTCGAGCTCCAGATGTTCATGGAGTCCGACCGGATGATGAACGCCTACTTCCGCGAATTCTACTCGGAGAAGGACGTCATCATGGAGGAGCGGCGGCTGAGCGAGAACCAGCCCGGCTTCTTCTTCAGCGAGCAGGTCAACGCCGCCTTCTATGCTGCCACCGGCTACCACTGGGACACGCTCGGCTGGATGGACGACATCAAGAAGATCACCAAGGCCGACCTCATCGAGTTCCACAACAAGTATTACGTCCCCAACAACGCGGTCGCCATCTACGTCGGCGACTTCGATCCCGCCGCCCTGACGGCGATGGCCGAGAAATACTTCGGCCGCATCCCGCGCGGCCCCGAGATCGAGCCGCTCCGCACGTCCGAGCCGCCCCAGTACAGCGAGAAGCGGATGTACGGCGAAAGCTCCGCGCCGACGAGCCTGCAGATGATGTTCCACAGCGTGCCGGCCGGACAACCCGACGCGGCCCCGCTCCAGGTGCTGGCCAGCATCCTCGGCGGCGGGGGCGGCGGCATGCGCGGCGGCTTCGGCCCCGACGGGGAGGAGATCGGCCAGCGCGGCGGCCGCGGCGGATTCGGCGGCGGGACCGGGCGCCTGAACAAGGTCCTGGTCCAGGAGAAGCAGCTGGCGGTCAGCGTCTCGGCCACGAGCCGGGCGCAGTGGTACGTGGGCGCCTTCCAGTTCAGCGCCACGCCCCGCCAGGACAAGAGCGTCACGCCCGAGGATCTCGAGAAGGAGATCTGGGTCGAGATCGACAAGGTCAAGAAGGACGGTGTGACCCCCGACGAGCTGCAAAAGGCCAAGAACCGGTTCGAGGCCCAGTTCATCCGCAGCCTGTCGAGCTCCGCCGGGCTCGCCGGGAGCGTCGGCCGGGCCGAGCTCATGCGCGGCTGGCGGTCGATCATGACCGACGTGGACGACCTGAAGAAGGTCACGAACGACGACATCAAGCGCGTGGCCGCCAAGTATTTCGTCAAGGACAACAGCCTGACGGCCATCAATCGGCACGGCTCCGGGCGGTAAGGAGGAATCCATCATGAAAAAGACAATCATCCTCGCCCTCGCCTGCGCGTTCCTGATCACCGGGCTCGGCCTCGGCCAGGTCCAGAAGCCCGCGGACATCAAATATCCGGCCCTGACCTACACGCCGCCCGATCCGGCGGCCTACCGGATGGCCTTCGCCAACGGGATGAAGGGCTTCGTCCAGGAAGACCACAGCCTGCCCCTGGTCAACGTCACGGCCCACATCAATTTCGGCGGCCTGTACCTGCCCAAGGACAAGCAGGGCCTCGAAAGCCTGATGAGCGGCACTCTGATCCAGGGTGGCACCAAGACCAAGGACGGCACAGCCATCCAGGAGCGGCTCGATTTCCTCGGCGCCACGCTGGGCTTCAACGTGGCCGAGCGGACCGCCACCCTTACGCTTTCGGTCCTGAGCAAGGACATCGATGAGGGGCTCGGCATGTTCTTCGACGTCCTCATGAACCCCGAGTTCCGCGAAGCCCCGCTGAACCTGGTCAAGGCCCGCGCGCTCCAGCAACTCCGGCAGGCCAACGACTCGCCGAGCGGCGTCCTCTCCCGGGAGTACGAAAAGCTCCTCTACGGCAGCGACCACCCTCTGACCTGGCAGCCCGTCAAGAAGAACTACGACGCCGTCACGCCCGCGGACCTGAAGGCCGTCCACGAGAAGTTCTTCTTCCCGAAGAACATCATCCTCTCCGCGGCGGGCGACTTCGCCAAGGCCGACTTCAAGGCCAAGGTGGACAAATACGTCTCCGCCTGGAAGAACGGCGGCCTGACGTTCCCGGCGATCTCCAAGAGCTTCCCGACGCCCGAGCCCGGCGTCTACTTCATCCAGATGCCGATCAACCAGGGCTACATCGACATCGGCCACCTCGGGCCCGAGGACACGAGCTCCGACTACTACGCCGTCCAAATCATGAACTTCATCCTCGGCGGCGGCAGCTTCTCGTCGCGCATCACGTCCAAGGTCCGCTCGACCGAAGGACTGTCGTACAACCAGGGCAGCCGCTTCACCTACCGCTGGGGATTCCCCGGGACGTTCTCGGGCTATGTCCAGACCAAGTCCTCGACGGTCGGCTACGCGATCTCGCTCATCCTGGACGAGCTCAACCGCATCCGCAAGGAGCCCGTCACGGACGCGGAGCTCGCGACCGCGATCAACTACTACCTCGAGAGCTTCGCCAATGCGTTCGAGTCGGCCCAAGGCACGATGTCGAGCTTCGCCAACCTCGAGATGACCGGCAAGCCGCTGGACTACTACAAGACCTACCGCGACCGGATCAAGGCCGTGACCAAGGCCAAGGTCCAGGAGGTCGCCGCCAGGTACATCCACCCGGACAAGGCGGTCATCATGATCGTCGGCGACTGGGATCCCTGCAACAAGGGAAGCGACAAGTGGCCCGGACCCCTCGACAAGCTCGGCAAGGTCCACAAGCTCACGCTCGCGGACCCGCTGACGGGCGAAATCGCCAAATAACGCATCCGCAATGAGGGGGGCGGCGCATGCCGCCCCCCATTTTAATTGGTGACAGTAACCTGATTTCCTAATTTAATTATCATATAATTAACAAGTTACATCGGGAATCCAATTTGCGAACTTCTATCTCCTTTGTTTTCAATAGGCATAATAGAGACTAATTCGGAAATCAGGTTACTGTCACCGATTTATATTGGACGCGCCCGGCGCTTTTCCATATAATGGGCGTTCAAGTTAGGAGATAACTGTATGAAAAAAAAGAATTTCCGTATTGTCCTCGCTGCCACTGTCCTTGCGGGCCTCGTCCTCGCGAACCTGACCTTCGCCCAGACCCAGCCGCAGCAGCCGCCCGAATACAAGGAGGTCCTCGCCGCCAAGATCAAGGAGCTCGAAAGGATCAAGGCCGCTTATCCCACCACGCAATACATGTCCACGATCGACGGCTGGATCCTCTCGGCCAAGATCGACCTTTCCGAGTCGCTCGACGCCATCCTCGCCCTCCAGAAG
>Ga0182019_10000183_pt1 | contig 30794 bp, 25 predicted proteins | sample 812E2MmetaG_FD_120483 | JGI IMG/M metagenome (GOLD analysis project Ga0182019, IMG submission 120483) | Permafrost microbial communities from Stordalen Mire, Sweden - 812E2M metaG | ecosystem: Environmental > Terrestrial > Soil > Wetlands > Permafrost | place: Sweden: Stordalen | collected...
CCCCAGCAGAAGCAGGGCAAAACCCGCAGCTAGGGTAAATAAACCTAAGATGCGGAGAAACTCCGGCCATTGAGTGGTTGGGGCAATGTAGATTAAGGCAATACCGAAAAGGATGCGGAAGGCGGCGGCAACATAGAGGCCACGTAAGTTATCGAACCATAAAACGAAATTGACCAAACGTTTGGGAGAGAGCATCCCAAACGCGCCAAATCCTAAAATAATGAGACTGACACCTAAAACAAAGAAAGTCATAACTTCACCGCTTATTGTGGCTTGTGGATGTACAGCGATGATACACAGTGTGGGAGTGTCCTGCTCACTTTTTGCACAAAAACCGGCTAAAACCCCTATGACTTAACTAATAATTGCCAGCAGCCATTTCCAGTAACCGTTCTACACCAACGGGCTCTTCCTTAAGCAGTGGTACGACCGCATAACGTTGAGCATGGGTCGTGGCGACGGCATTGATCTCGCGCAGTTCGTTGGCGGCGCGTTGTCGTAGCAAGGGTGATTTGGAAGTCGTAGCGGCAACACTCGTATTGATGATCCAGGCCCAGGGTTCGATGCCTGCACGTCGCAAGTCGGCTTGCAGGCTTGCGGCCTCCAGTACCGGCGTGGTTTCGGCCAGTGTGACAATCAGCACCTTGGTCTGTTTAATGTCCTGCAATTGCATCATCGGCGTGGTGTAGTTCAGGCCGGAGCTGCCCATTTGACGCGACACTTCACGGTGATAAGCGCCGGTCGCATCTAGCAGCAACAATGTGTGTCCGGTAGGTGCGGTATCCATCACCACGAACTTCTTACCCGCCTCTCGGATAATGCGGGAAAATGCCTGGAATACGGCGATTTCCTCAGTACAGGGCGAGCGCAGGTCTTCTTCCAGCAGCGCACGGCCTTGCGCGTCGAGCTTTGCGCCTTTTGTTTTTAAAACATGTTCACGATAATGCTCGGTTTCGACGACTGGGTCGATGCGGCTTACGGTCAGGTTGTCGAGAGGGCCACTCAGCGTTTCGGTCAAGTGTGCAGCCGGGTCGGATGTCGTGAGATGCACTGGCAGGCCGCGATGCGCCAGTTCGACGGCGACCGCAGCTGCCAATGTGGTTTTGCCTACGCCGCCTTTGCCCATTAGCATCACTAGGCCATGACCGTCTTTGGCAATGTCATCGACCAGTTCGGAAAGACTGGGTTCGTTGAGTTCAATGGGGGAATCTACTCTGATCAGCCCTTGCACGGGTGCATCGACCAGCAGTTGGCGCAGGGCATCCAGTCCAACCAGATTGAATGGTTTCAGCATGACCTCATCACAGGGCAAGGTTTTTAGGACTTCAGGCATCACATTCAGCGCTGTTTGCTCGCGTTCGTGAATAGCAGCGACCAAGGGGTCATTATCTTCCTCAGTGCGAGGCAGGATACCGTTGATGACCAGATACTGATTCTGAAAGCCAACCGCAGCCAGTTCTTCATGCGTGCGGGCGACTTCGCGCAAGGTGGCTTGCTGGGCACGGGCCACTAAAATCAGCCGGGTACTGGTCTTATTGGCTAACGCCTCCACTGCCGCCTTGTATTGTTCCCGCTGCTTTTCCAGACCGGCCAGTGGGCCAAGACAGGACGCATCACCTTTGCCTTCTTCAAGAAAGCCGCTCCAGGCACCGGGCAGTTGCAACAGGCGAATAGTATGGCCGGTGGGTGCCGTATCGAAAATGATGTGATCGTAGTCGCTGGTCAGCGACTTATCGGTTAATAGCGCGGTGAATTCGTCAAACGCCGCGATCTCAGTGGTGCAGGCGCCGGACAATTGTTCTTCGATGCCTTTCACCACTATTTCCGGCAATATCCCACGCACCGGGCCGACGATACGATCACGATAGGCTTGGGCGGCGGCTTGCGGGTCGATCTCCAGCGCCGCAAGACCCCGCACAGCAGGAATATCGGTAATATGGTTGCCGATGCTGATGCCAAATACCTGGCCGACGTTAGAGGCCGGATCGGTGCTGACCAGCAGCACCCGCTGCCCGGCATCCGCCAACTGTATCGCCGTGGCGCAGGCAATCGAGGTCTTGCCGACGCCGCCCTTGCCGGTAAAAAACAGGAAGCGCGGCGGCTGGTCGAGAAATTTTATGTCAGACATGGCGATTTTTCCAAAAGGTGTTTAGGAACGGGCATGAAATAACTTAGGCATCTTACTTCCTCTCCCTCCGGGAGAGGGTTGGGGTGAGGGGATATGAATGCTCAAGTTATTTCGTGCTCGTTCCTTAGCAACATTTACTGCCGCTACAGCAACTAGATTCTGGCTTTTCTTCCGCTTGGACAATCCCGGCCCAACGTGCCAATTCAGCCCGATTCGGATAACGTCCTGCCAATGCCACTTCACCATCAACCAGAATCAACGGCAGCGCTTCCGCACCGGAGCGCTCCAGAAACCCCTTCACGACCGGGGTTTCGGCAAAAGCCAGTGGTTCCTGGGCCAGGTTGAAGCGCTCGATCTTCGCGCCGTTTTGCTTGGCCCAATCGACATCGGCAGAAAAGCCGACCAATTGTTGATCGACGTCCACGCCGCAGACGCCGGTGCTGCAACACAAGGCGGGGTCAAATACTTGAATGGGGACATGAGGGTTCTCCTTTAAAGTTTAGGGTAACAACGTGCTGATACGATCCAGTTCCGCTTTCAAGCGTTTGTGATCGTTCTGCAATTCGTTGAGCGGTAGCGCCAGAAATTGTTCAATGCGATGACGGAGGATGCGATAGGTGGTCATGAAGGCGGCGTCGATTTCGGCATCGGTGCCGGTGACGTGGGCCGGGTCTTCGACACCCCAATGACTGCGCAGCACAGGGCCGAGATAAGCCGGGCAAATTTCGTTGGCGGCGTTGCCGCAGACGCTCAGCACAATATCGGGTGTGACTGGCAGGTCGTTCCAGGATTTGCTGTAATAGCCTTCCGTCGAGATGCCTTCACGCGCGAGCAACGCCAGCGAACGTGGATGCACCTGGCCTGTCGGTTTGCTGCCCGCACTCATCGCCCGCCAACCAGCTGGGGCAAGGTGATTGAAAGTGGCTTCGCCGAGGATGGAACGGCAGGAATTACCCGTACAAAGAAAAAGTACATTCATAAATAGGAGTCCATTTGATCAGAGGGTGAAGGATTCACTTCAGTGTCACAACAGGCCGATGTTGAATCGCTCTCAAAGCAATGCTCAGGATGGCCCGCACAACATTCAGCGGTTAGATAAACAATTAGTTCCTGCATGATGGCCAGATTAGCGCGATAACGCTGATAGCGGCCTTCCTGTTCAACGCTTACCAAGTCGGCATGGGTCAGTGCTTTGAGATGAAAGGACAGATTGGTGGATGGTAGAGCCAGCAGCTCCGCAATTTGCCCGGCGACGAGGCCGTTGGGGGCGTTTTTAACCAGCAGCCGGTAAACATCCAGCCGGACACCGGATGCCAGTGATTCAAATATCGTTGTTGCAAGTTTCTTTTCCATAGATCAACTATACAACAACTATTGAAATATAGAAATAGAAAATACGATTAATCTGGGTTTTTTTCTGCGTTTTGACATAACATAGAAGCTCATTCGTATGCCCAGCAGGAGAGTTTTTGCCTTGACTACAGAACGTTCCGTTTCATCAGAACACTCGCTGTTTGCTGCTTTTTTCGATATTTTCCGAGTTTTTCTGAAACTCGGCCTGACATCTTTTGGCGGGCCGATTGCTCATCTTGGCTATTTTCAAAATGAATTTGTCGTTCGCCGCAAGTGGCTGGATGAGCAGTCATTTGCCGATCTTGTCGCTCTTTGCCAGTTTCTGCCCGGCCCAGCCAGTAGTCAGGTCGGTTTTGCCTTGGGCATTTTACGCGGCGGTTTATTGGGTGGATGTGCGGCTTGGCTTGGCTTTACGTTGCCGTCAGTCTTGGTGCTTATCGTCTTTGCATATTTTTCTGGGTCCATTGAAGGGACAATTGGCACTGGCATTCTTCACGGCCTCAAGATTGTGGCCGTTGCCGTGGTCGCGCAGGCCGTATGGGGCATGGCAAAAAACCTATGCCCTGACCGGCAAAGGGCAACCATTGCTTTGGGTGCTCTGCTTATCGTGATTGCGGTATCGGGGTCAATAGGACAAATTGCGGCGATTGTTTTAGGTGTGTTTGCAGGTCTGGTTTTTTGCCGGTCTGAACACTCCGTAATTGTGGGTCGTCTTTCATTTCCGCTGTCGCAGCGAACAGGCATTCTTGCTTGTAGTGTGTTTTTTATATTACTCGCTGGATTACCCGTTTTTGCCGCATTTTTTCATAACCATGTACTTGATGTCATAAGTGCTTTCTATCGCTCAGGGGCTTTGGTGTTTGGTGGCGGACATGTCGTTTTGCCACTGTTGCAGGTAGAAGTCGTTCAAACTGGATGGGTAGATAACAATACATTTCTTACTGGATACGGCGCGGCACAGGCAGTTCCTGGCCCCCTGTTTACCTTCGCGGCTTATCTTGGTGTCGTGATGAAGGCGCCGCCAAACGGCTTGGTTGGTGCAATGATCTGTCTTGTCGTCCTATTTCTACCGGGTCTTCTGCTTCTTGTTGGCATGTTACCGTTTTGGGATAATTTCAGGCGGCTGGAAACCGCACAGGCAGTCATGCGCGGGGTGAATGCCGCCGTTGTAGGCCTGCTTGGTGCGGCACTTTATACGCCCCTTTGGACAAGCACAATTATTCGGGCCAGCGATTTTGGCCTTGCCTTGGCTGGGTTTGTTTTTTTGACGGTCTGGAAGGTTCCGCCGTGGCTTATCGTAATCGTTTCTGCCGGTGGTGGTGCTCTGCTGGCAATGGTTTGAACCAATCTGCCTCTGGAATTGCTAACAACGTGATTGCCATTAGCGACAATAACACTGAAAGAGAATAATTCAAGCTCTAACTCCGATTAGGTATTTGTACTATGGTTAAAATTCTTGCAGGCCAAATTAGTAACCTGAAAATCTGTATGAGAAGCTTGTTTTTCGCGTTATTTACGATTTTTTCATTACAGAATGTGTTTGCTGAACCCAAGCTGCTGTTGGGCGAGTTCAGCCGCAACCGCCTCGACGGTTGGGAGCATAACAGTTTTAAAGGCGAAACCGGATATCAGTTGCAAACCCTGGATGGTGTCGTAGTGTTAAAAGCCGACAGCCATGCGGCCGGTTCGGGTCTATTCAAGGAGCAGCACATTGATCTTGAAAAAACACCGGTACTGAATTGGTCGTGGCGAGTTGCCAACCGTTTGAGTGGGTTGAATGAACAAAGCAAGTCCGGTGACGATTACGCCGCCCGCATTTATGTGGTGGTCAAAGGTGGTTTGGCGTTTTGGCAGACCAAGGCGATTAATTATGTCTGGGCCAGCAATACGGTAAAAGATACTGTCTGGCCTAATGCTTTTGTCGGCGATCATGCGATGATGCTGGCTTTACGTGGCCCAGAAGCAACGCTGAATATCTGGTATAACGAAAAGCGCAATGTTGAGGTCGATTTGAAAAAGCTGTTTGGCGAAGATTTGCGCACTATCGATGCCGTGGCGCTGATGACCGATACAGATAATAGTGGCGGACAGGTTACTGCCTTTTACGGCGATATTTGGTTTTCCAAGGATTAACTGTACCCACTTAGGTGGCATCCAGTTTGTAGCCGAATCCTCGCACAGTCTTGAGCAGCTTTAGATCGTAATCGTCATCGATTTTTCGTCTCAACTGGCGAATATAGACATCCACCACATTGGTCAATGGATCGGCGCTGTAGCCCCATACTTGCTCCAGTATCCGGGTTCGGCTCAATACCTTGCCGGGCATCCGCATAAAGCATTCCAGTAAGGCGAATTCCTTCGGCGTCAGGTCGATTAGGGTTGCTCCTCGTTTTACTTCATGGATTTCCACATTCAATATGAGGTCAGCTATCCGAAATTCTTTGATTTCCGGTTTAATTTCGCCGCCACGACGGCGCATCAGCGCCTCGATCCGGGCCAGCAGTTCCTCGAAAGCGAAAGGCTTTGTCATATAGTCATCGGCGCCCGAGCGTAAGCCGGTCACCTTGTCCTGCACGGCATCCCTGGCCGTCAACATGAGAATAGGAGTGCCGACGCCAGCGTTGCGTAAGCGCTCGCAAACCTGTCGGCCATTGAGGTCGGGTAAGCCCAGATCCAGAATGATAGCCTGAAACTGACCGCCGGTACCCAGCGCTATGGCTTCCAATCCGTTTCGGGCAACTTCTACGACATAGCCCTCGGCTTTCAGTCCTCGCTGAACAAAATCGACAATCCGCTGATCGTCTTCTACTAGCAAAACGCGCATATAGGCGATATTCATTGAAATAGTGTGTGTAAGTTATGGCTCATTTACTTAATCCTCCGGTTATGGCGAAATTAACGGCAGCGTAACCGTGAACGTAGAGCCTGAGTTTTCAGTGCTGGTTACCGTGATGTGTCCGCCGTGCGCCTTCAGGATCGACTTGGTCATTGGTAAGCCTAGTCCCGTGCCATCATCGCGAGAAATTTGAGCATTCTGGCTGCGAAAGTGGCGGTCGAAAATACGCTCCAAGTCTTGGGCGGGTATGCCTATGCCTTGATCGGTAAGGCTGACGATAGCCTCGTTTTCTTCTACCCGTAAGGCGACCGCGATGTGTCCTCCGGGGTTCGAATATCGGCAGGCATTATCGCCGAGAATGAACAGTAATTGTCGAAGCCGCTGTTTGTCGCCGCGCACCCATACGGGTTCGACTGACGCATTCAAGGAAACCGAAATTGAGTTTTCCTCGGCCATCACTTGAAAATCCTCGACGGCGCCTACCACCAGTTCGGATAGGTTCACGTTATCCCATTCAAATTGAAGATTGGCGGTTTCGGTACGGGCTATAAACAATAGATCGTTGACGTATTTCCCCAATTGCATGGCGAGTTCGACGATACGTTGTAACGCGTCTTTATACTCCCCGGCATCGCGATCCTTGCCTCGCAAAGTCACCTCCGCCTCGCCACGGATGATGGTAATCGGGGTGCGTAACTCATGGCTGATGTCGGCTAAAAACTCCAGTCGGGCCGTGTCCATGCGTTTTAATTCTTCGTTTAAGCGATTAAGCTCGAAAGTCCGTTCGGCCACTCTTTTTTCCAGAACGGCGCGTCCCTCGCGCAGTTTATTTTGCTGTAGCTCCAGTTCCTGCGCCATTTGATTGAAATGGCTGGCGAGATAGGTGAATTCATCGCGGGTATTGAGAGCAATGCGATAATCCAAATGACCGGAGGCTATTTCGTTAGTGCCTTTCATTAATGCTTCGATAGGTTTCCTAACGCCGCGCAGCAGCAATACCCCGGACACGAGGCTAAACAGCGCCGCAGCGATGGCCGCCAGGATAGCGATCGAACGCGACTGAGCAATCAAACCTTCCATGTCTTGCTTGGCTTTTGCAGCCTTTTCTCGTTCAGCGTTGATAGCGGCATCAATCAACGGCTGGAATTTTGCATCAATTTCTTCTTCCGAGAATTTTAATAGCGCTTGTACCGCCAGTTCACGTTTGCCTTGCTGACGCAGTCGCTCGATTTCGTCGAACCGATATTCGCCGGCCTCCAGGAAAGCGGTAAAATGGGCAACCCTTTCCAGTTCGGCGGGTTTATCCTGCCCATCTTCGGTACGCCGCCCGGCGACCGGTGTTTTTACCGCGCTGTTTCTAAGATCTTGCATGGCTACATCGAGCCGGTGTTTAGAGGCTTCCACGCCATCTTTTGCGGTCGGGCTATCCGTTATCAGACTATCCAACCGCTGCTTGAAGTGGCGATAGGCTTCATGGGATAAGCGTTCATAATGATCGAAAGCTTCATACGCCGATTGGCTGCGCTGAAAATGCTTGGCGACTTGATTTGAACCCCAATACAGTGCGATTCCTAAAAATAAGACAAAACTGAACGAAACAACGATGGCAACCGCCAAACGGAAACGAAAACAAAACATACGATCTAGTTTACGTCGCCGCTTTCATCCAGGTGTTTTTCCATGGATCTGATCGCTTCCAACTTTTCTCGCAGTAGGTGAGTTTCATTTTTCTTGGATCCCGTCGCCTCTTTCGTCCCGGTTGCATCTTTAGATTCCAGCACGGATTGGACTGTTTTTTGTTTGCGCTCCAGGGAACTGATCTTTTTCGATAGAGTCTGCAACCGTTGTAAGGCTTCCGTATCAATGGCGACCAGTTCTTGCATCCGACTATCCGGCATAGTTCCGGGCGGGATAGAACGTATTCCGTCTAGGATTTTGGGAATATCACCACAGGTATCGGACAGTAAGCGGCCTATCATCAGGTGTAGCTGAACTCCCGTTTCGGGAGAATTTTTTTGGCGCTTCAGTAATGTGCGGCAAGTCTCTGCGCGTGACGCTGGGGGGGTTTTGGCCATGTTGGCCCCGAAAGTCAGCAGTTCATCAAAGTCTGACTGCGTGTATGGATCGTTATAATGATTTGAATCTGCGTCCCCGCCGGTTGTCAGCTGAGCACATCCGACCAGCAGCAACAGGCTTAGCGGCCAGCTTATGTTTCGTATAATCGGTAATATTGGTGCCCTGTTCATTAGGCCTCTCCGGTTAGCGGTATTTGCACGCGGATGCGAGCGCCCGGTTGATCTTGTCTTGAGTCAATAATATCGGCTGTACCCTGGTGGTTGGCGACATATTCTCTAACTATCGCCAGTCCCAATCCGGGGCCTGCTACACCGTCGTCGGATAGCGCGGCCTTGCCACGAAAAAAGGGTTCGAACACATGGTTACGCTCATTGGGATCAATGCCCGGCCCCTCATCTTCGACTTCCAGTTCCATCTGCGCGCTTGACTGGCGAAGCATAATGCGTATTTCGCCGCCTGCGGGCGAGTATTTCACGGCATTCGACAGCAACTGCTCGATAATTCCACGTAATTGTTCGTGGATGCCGGAAAGCTCGACCGGCCTAACCAGCTTTTTCAAACTAATCGATTTGGTCTGTAAAAGGGGTTGAAAATCATCAATGACCGACTCCAGCAAGTATTGCATATTGACGGTTTCCTTGCGGTTCATTTTCGGTTTTGAGTTGATCTGACTATAACGCACCAATTCTTCGGACACGGTTTTCAGCTGGTCAATATTGTTGCAGAGCAGCCGTGCTATGTCCTGTCGCGCACTGTTCGGATCCTCATACCTGTCGCTTGCAAGCTGCTTTGCGCCTACACGGATACTCTCCAGCGGCAGCTCAATCTCGCGAGCCACATTGTGCATGAACTGCTGTTTAGAAAGCTCCAGTTCCATTAAATGGGTACGCAGCCATTCCAGGCGACTGCCCAAATAACGCAGATCCGAAGGGCCGGTAACAACTATAGGTTCTTCGAGTTCGCTAGAACCCAGTCGGCGGATAGCGGTATCCAGTTGCCGCATTGAACGGGAAAGCACGACCAGCAGCATTGCGATGAAGATAAACGAGATAAACAGCAAGACTGCGCCCTTAATTAACAGCCCGTGTTCAAGGGATAAGGATTGCAGGCGTAATTCGTTGAACTCATGGTCAACGTGGCTCTCGAATATCCGCGAAAGACTATAAGAAGACTCACGTAATCCCTGGAATGCCTCATCGACCGGTAATTTAAGATTATTCTCCTTCGCCGAGCTAATGATCTGCTGATAGATCAGATTTTCCTTTTCCGATAATTCGTTGACCAATAGCGCGATTTTATTATCCAGTCGTAGTTTTAGTAACTCGCTTAAAGCTTGTTTGAATGATGCCCGCGTATTTTCGTATGATTGTTGTTCATAAGGCTGACGCAAGGCAGGATCGGACAGCAGAACGAATAGTGTGGCTTTTCGCTCAATATCGGCAGTTTTTTGCAAAACCAGACGTATCGCCTTAGTCTGCTCGAAAACTTGATAATTGATGGTTCTGCCCAAAGCCGAGGTTTCGCGCATGCCAAAAGCAGCGTACATGACGGCTAAAAAAAGCGGAATAACGGCAATCACAAAGCCCAGAACGATAAGTGATTTTAACGATAAAATATTTTTGAATTTCATCCTGCGATAAAAATACATGTCGTCGGCGCAATGTTGGCTGGTTTGACTGGAAAGCCGCTATTATACACACAAACGTTTCATCACCCACCCAAGTCGTAAGTGTCCATAGTCACTATTTATACCTTATGAAGCCATTGAGTCTATTATTTCTTACGGTACAAACGGCGTTGTTTGTACTGGTCGTAATGTCAGTTGCCAATGCCGACGGACTCGCAAAATTGCCGATACACGGAACGGTCGGGATGCCTGCGTTGCTGCTGCAATTGGAGACGCCGCTGGGCGACTGGATGAATGCCCAAGAGGCCGAAGATAGGAATCATTTTTTGGCGCTGACCAAGATTGCATCTGCTGCAAATCGTCGCCTGCTGGTGCTCGACGGCAAAGTCGGCACGATGCCCGCACCGGTTGCTATTGTAACGGATGCGTCTAGGCCGCTTAAGAACAGTGTACCGGCGGCTTGGCTGGTGGGCGGTTTGCAGGACGGTTTGTCGGGCGTTTCGGTTTTCGGGCTGGATAACGAAACCGTGTTGCGTCCGAATCCTGGTCAACCCTACCTTAGCCTGCAAATAATGGGCGGTGAAATGCGATCCTGGCGTGTTGCGACGACGGAAATCAGCGGCATTGCAGACATTGAGGCCAGCACTCAACATGCTTATGGCTGGTCGCGAGGCACCGGCTATGCGCAGCTTTACCTGCACGCAGACCAGTCCACGCAGGCGCTGTTGCATCTTAAACAATCCGGTATCAGAACCGTAGTTTGGCTGGATGGACAGCCTATGAACCTGGCCGCTGACCCGAATCCTCCTGCCGGATTTTCGTCCCCCGGCGAGCCCCTAAAAAAACTGCTGCAGGGGCTGACGACCGAAGGACTGTCTGTAACCGCGTTATCCGAGCGTCCCGAAGCGCCGCAGCTTACCGCTCTGAATTTGACGCAAGGCTGGCACAGTCTGCTGGTTAAATTGGTCATGCAGCATGATAAAAATCAGCGGTTTTACTTTTCCGGTTTATTCACCGATACAACCGGCAAACCGCTGGAATCGCTGCAGACCCAGCTGACCGATCCTACGGCCGATCTTGCGCTTAACAAGGTTGCCGCGAGGCTGCGTCCGCTGGTCTTCGTAGATGCACCGGCTAATCTGCCGCATCCGGGCGACTCGCTGAAGCTGCGGGTGGATATGCGTTGGCATGCCATTTTGGAGGAAACCAGCTTACCGGAACCGTTACCGCGTTTTCAAGCAAAACTGCGTCTGCGTTTGGTCGATTACAGTGGTAACGAGGTCGCGGTGCAGGAAATAACGGATTTATTCCCCGGCGTAGTCGAGGTAAATTTTAACAAGATTAACGAGTCCGGCTATTACGCAGTCTATCCGTCCTTGTATACGCTCAAAGGTCAGTTGATTATGAACTATCCCGCCGATGGTTTCTCGGTCGTGCGGGGCGTCGCCGAGCAAAAGCAGAGGTTGGATAAGAAAAAACTCTGGAACAACGACTATTACGCGTTAGCCGACGGCGATAACAGCTTTATGCAGGCGGACGGTTATTTTTCCTGGCTGGAACGGATGGGGATATATAAAAGCTACGGCAGTTATCCCGGCTTCGATCCCCTGTATCGGGCCAAGTGGGAACGTGCAAAACAACTGGGCTTGGTTTTATTCGCCGACTCTTCGGGCGATAGCAACTGGCTTAATGATAATCCTAAAAACGGTCAAGATTTTATCGCCGCCGTAGCGCCGTTTACCCGCTATTTTAAATCGACCAACGAGATCGACATACGCAGCGAGGCGCAGTGGCAAAAGTTGCGCGAGCCCGCGCATTGGGTGCAACGCGCCCAATGGGAATATGAGCAGGCACACAAGCAGCGCAACGATGCACATTACGTCGGCGGCAGTCTGGTGCGGCCTGGCGACAAGGATGGGGCAGGGCAGTGGTTCAAGCAGGTGTTGCAGTTAGGTCTGGATAAATATCAGGATGCCTGGGACATTCACGCCTATCCCCAACAAGCACCGCGTTTCGGCGGCCCTATCGGCAATGGAGAACGCGAGGATGAGCGCGGTGTGCTGGCCGTTTACGCTAGTTTGGGCAGGAAGAACAACTTGCCTTTCTGGCTGGGCGAGACGGGTGCCAAGGCTATGCATGGCTTGACCGGTCGCCGCTGGCAGGCGGAGCAGGTCGCTAAAACAATCGCCTGGGTCAACAGCCGCAGCGACTATCTGGGATTGGCTTTTTGTATAGCTCACGAATACGATTTGGCTTATGGCAGGATCTGGGACTACTCAATGGGCCACAAGCCTGGCGAAGCGTCACTCTATACTGCAAGCGCCTTGATCGATGGTTTGCCGTATAAAGCTTACGACGCGAAGGACGCCAACATTCAGGCGGCTTACTTCGGCGGTACCTTGATGATTTGGCGCACCGATGAGGCAGTCGGCAATTGGCGGATGCAACTTGATCCCGGCAAATCTTGGGTGCTGGTCGATGTTGTAGGACGCCTTCAGGAACTAAAGGTTGACGCATCAGGCGTGGCGGAGTTCCCCATCTCCGCTAGCCCTGTTTATGTGCTTGCGCGTTCAGACTATGAGCGGTTGACCCGATATTGAAGCTGACCATTTTGTTCACGCGAGGCGATTCAGCTTCGCGCGAACCTTGCTGAAATTATCCCACTCTTCATCTAATCTTAATCAAACCTCCAGGTTTGCTTTCATCTTGCCTCTGTATTCTTTACCCCATCGTAGCGATTAGTGCATAACACCGGTCGCGATGACTTTGGGGATAAACAGTTTTCACTGTTTGTCATTGATCATAGACAGAATAGGGGTTTAGTGGATGCCACTCGGTTTAGGTAATATCTTCAATGGGCTCTTCAAGCAATACGGACACACGGTGATTCTGTTGCTGCGGTTTATCGATATAGCCATGCTAATCGGTGCCGCTTGGGTTTCCAACTATTTCTGGCTACGTCAGTTCTTCATCAATCAGGATTACCGGATTGTGATCGCCCTGGGTATTTTGGCGACCATTATCTTTTTTGAAATCGGCCAGGTTTATCGTCCCTGGCGCAATGACGCCATGCGCGGTGAAGTTGCGCGTATCGTCAGAGCTTGGGTTTCCGCCATCGTCTCGGTTATTTTCATAGTCGCCTTGATTCGTTTGCATTTTTGGTTTGGCTCCAGTTATCGCTGGATAGTCACTTGGTGGGTATTGGGCTTGTTATTCATGCTTACCGCTCGCAGGCTACTTGCCCATTCATTGCATTGGTTACGTGCTCACGGCTGGTCACAAGGCCGGATCATCATGGTCGGCTTGAATCAGATGGCGATTGCAGTCAGTCGACAATTGAATCATTCATCCTGGGCGGGTCTGCACGTCATCGGTTATGTGGACGATGCGTCGGTAGCGTCTGTTTCGGAGAGCGATTTTTTATTGCCGCGACTTGGAAAACTGGAAGATCTTGCGGCCATAGTCACCCGTGACGCCATTGATGAGGTGTGGATCGCATTTCCCGGCGAATCGCTGGCGGAACGTGCGCAACATGAACTGCGGCATTTGCCGGTGAGTATCCGGCTGGTTATCGACTGTTTTGCTTTCAAACAGAGCAAGTTCCTGAGTCTGAATACGGTGGCCGGTATTCCAACATTGGATGTTTCAGTTTCTCCGCTGCACGGCGTCAACCGCTATATCAAGGAGATCGAAGATAGATTGTTTGCATTTATCCTGTTGCTGCTGATCAGTCCGTTGCTGTTGTTTATCGCCCTCGGCGTCAAGCTGAGTTCATCCGGTCCGGTGTTTTATCGGCAGGAAAGAGTAGGCTGGAATAACCGCAAGTTTACCATATTGAAATTTCGCTCAATGCCGGTGGATACGGAGGCTAAAAGTGGCGCAGTTTGGTCTAAACCCGGCGAAAAACGGGCGACCCGATTTGGCGGATTCTTGCGTAAAACCAGTCTTGACGAATTGCCGCAACTGATTAATGTGCTCAAGGGTGACATGTCCCTGGTCGGGCCCAGGCCGGAGCGCCCGGATTTTGTCGAAGTGTTCAAGGATCAGGTGCCGAATTACATGAAAAAGCACATGGTCAAGGCTGGTATCACCGGCTGGGCGCAAGTGAACGGTTGGCGCGGAGACACCGACCTGAATCGGCGCATCGAACATGATTTGTATTACATTCAGCATTGGTCAATATGGTTCGATCTGGAAATTGCATTACGCACCGTGCTCACCGGTTTTATCAATAAAAATGCTTATTAAGGAATAGTGACGCCATGTTTAGATTGATTCCCCTAATGCTGATTTTACTGTTGTCGGCTTGCTCTCTGACGCCCGGCATGCATATGAGAGCCGATGACAACTTATCTGAAGTGGACGTGCCGGTGATGAGGAACGGCAAGATGGTTAAGGAAAAGACCCGCATCGTCCCGATTACCGCAGATCTGATTATCGAGCGAGAAAACTCGCGACTGCAAGCCGTCAATAATCTGCCGCCGGTGGATATTAGCCAAGTCACCTATAAAATCGGGCCGCACGATAGGTTGCTGATTACGGTTTGGGAGCATCCTGAGCTGAATGATCCCGGCAGTGAAAAAATCATGCCTGAGTTGGCCGGCAAGGTGGTCGATGATAACGGTGAGCTATATTACCCTTATGTGGGCAACATCCCGGTGGCGGGGAAAACGGTCAGCGAGGTCAGGACGCTATTGACTCACCAGCTGTCCAACTATTTCAAGAAGGTCAAGCTGGATATCCGTGTGCTGTCGTTCCAGAGCCATCGAGCGGTTATCGTTGGCGAAGTTAAAACGCCGGGCATCCAGGCTATGAACGAGACGCCGTTGACCGTTGCCGAAGCGATCAGTCGTGCCGGTGGGGTGACGATTGACGCCGATATGAGCAACGTGGCTCTGGCTCGCGATGGCAAAGTGTACAAGATCGATGTGCTGGCGCTGTACGCAAAGGGCCGGTCTACGCAGAACTTGTTGCTCAAGGACGGCGACGTGCTGTATGTCCCCGACCACAAGGACAACAAAGTGTTGGTGATGGGCGAAGTCGGCAAGCAGCAGGCGCTACAAATCAACAAGGGCAAGCTGTCGCTGTCCCAAGCGCTGGCGGAAGCTTATGGTTTCGACTTAAACACCGCCAGGCCGGAAAAGGTCTTTGTGATACGGCCTGGCGATATGAATCCCGAGATTTTTCAGTTGAATGCAGGATCTCCCGACGCCATGATTCTGGCCGACCAGTTTGCGTTGCAAGCGCATGATACTGTTTTTGTAGACACCGCAGGCGTGACTCAGTGGTCACGGGTTCTGAATCAAATCCTACCGGGATCTTTTACATCGATGATGTCGCTTGCCGCCACCCATGGCTTGTAAATGCACCTTATCCATTTTTCAAACGCTTGGGATATGACAGATTATGTATATACAGAACGAAGCTACCTTGTTACCGCCGCTCAATCCGTCCCGAATAGAAGAGCACGGCGTCAGTATTCGCGACACTGTCGATTTGCTGTTCGAAGGCAGAAAAACTATTCTGTTGACGCTGCTGTCGGTGCTGTTGGTGACCTCGGTTTATTTAGTCCTGGCGCCGCGTACCTATAAGGCAGACGCGCTGTTACGGATCGACAAGAACAAGGCGCTGCTCGCAGCGCCCTTACATAGCGAAGCGAACGGCGCTTCGACGGTAGCGGATAATCCACGGGCGCAACGTGAGGTTGAAATTCTCCGCTCACGTTCGGTGCTAGGCAAGGTGGTGGAAGATTTGAACTTGGCGGTGGAATATTCACCCTATTATTTTCCTATTGTCGGCGAGAGCTTGGCCCGTAGGCATGACGTTCATGACGGCATTGCCGACGCTTGGTGGGGATTCGGCCGCTGGGCCTGGGGCGGCGAAAAGCTGAAGGTCGCCACCTTAGATGTGCCGGATCGTTATCTGGACAAGGCCTTTACCTTGGTCGCTCTGGAAACAGGCCGTTTTCGTTTGCTAGGGCCTAAGAATGAAGTCCTGGTCGAAGGCTCGATAGGCGAAACCCTTACCGCCGACATGGGCGAGACTACGCCTGTCGTTATTAAGCTTACAGAGCTTGCGGCTCATCCCGAAACCCATTTTGAGTTGATCCGGAAAACTTCGTTGACGGCCATCGAAACCTTGCAAAAAGCCTTTTCCGTCAAGGAGGTTTCCAAGGACACAGACATACTGAGCGTTGAACTTAAAGGCCGCGATCCTGAGCAGTTGGCCAAATCAGTCAACGACATCGCTACCATTTATGTTAACGCGACCGTCAATTGGGAATCGGCGGAAGCCTCGCAAAAGCTGTATTTTCTGGAAAGCCAGCTGCCTATTGTTAAGGATCGTCTGGAAAAAGCCGAGCAAGGCTTGAGCGCCTTCAGACAACAACATGGCGCTGTCGACATCTCCGCAGAAGCCGAAATACTGCTCAAGCAGGCCTCTGAAATGGAGACCATGAATATTCAACTCAAACAAAAGTACGAAGAGCAGAATCAACACTTGGAAGCTGCGCATCCGGACATGATTGCTACCAAGGGACAAATCAAACGCATCGACCAAAAACTGGCGACTTTGGAAAAACGGATTAAAGATTTGCCGCGCACTCAGCAGAACATGGTCAGTTTGGCCCGAGACGTGCAGGTCAATACCGAGCTTTACACGTCGCTGCTGAATAGCGCCCAGGAACAACGGATTGCTGCCGCAGGTTCCTTGGGCAACTCCCGCATCGTTGATTTAGCGGTAATCCCGGAAAAGCCGTATTGGCCGACCCCCAGTCTGTTGTTAGCCATCGCCGCGTTGCTGGGTTTGAGTTTGGGGTCAGCCTTGGTTTTCCTCAGACATTCCTTGCAGCGCCATGATAATTACCCGGCTCTGCTGGAATATCAGGTGGGCTTGCCACTGTACGCCGCCATTCCGCATAGCAAGAAACAGCGGCTGTTGACACGTTTGATCGATCAAGGCAAGGATCGTGAACCCGGCATTCTGGTTAGTCAGGATCCACTCGATATTTCCGTGGAATCGTTGCGCGGTCTGCGGACTACGCTGGAAGCAACGCTGTCCACCGACGAGAGTAAAGTGATCATGGTCAGCAGTCCGGCACCCGGCATGGGTAAATCCTTTGTCAGCACCAATTTGGCCGCATTGCTGGCGAGTATCAAGAAACGGGTGTTGATCATTGACGCCGACATGCGCAACGGCCAGCTACACGAAACCTTTTCCGTAACCAAGCAACCGGGACTTTCCGATTTGTTGGCCGGCACAGCTACGCTGGGCGAAGTCATCATCAGTCTACCCGATGTCGGTGTGGACTTTATACCGAGGGGAAGTATGGCGCTTAATCCAGCGGAATTGCTGGTGCTGGGTCATCTGTCGGAGACGCTTGAGCAGCTGAAGAGTTTTTATAACCATATCGTGATCGATTCGCCGCCAATTTTGGGCGCTACGGACGCCGCCATTATGGGCAAGCACGCTGACGCGACGTTTTTGGTGGTCAAGGAAGGCCGTTACACCGCGCAAGAGCTGGAGGTCAGTTTCAGGCGTTTCCAACAGGTCGGCGTCAAACCGAACGGCTTTATTATCAACGATATGAAAAAAGGGTCATCGTATTATCCCTATTATGGCTACGCCTACAACCGTGCCGATATGGCGAACAAGAACCGGTCGATCTGGATGGACGGTTATCAGGCGGTGGGCGACTGGTTAGGCTTACGCCAAGAACGCCGTTATCTGCCTGCCACAGAAGTCATGGAAGAGAGCGACGACCAGGTGCAGGCGTAACATGCAACTACGCCTGGAAAAAGATTTGCCGGTACTTCTGTTCGCGCTGGTCAGCGTGTCGATGCTGGCTTCCTTGCCTCAGGTCGAATCGGCTTGGTTAGGGGTAAAGGAAGTTTATGGCGAGCAGGATTTTGGTCTACGTATCCTTCGTGAGCTCATGCTCGCGGTGCTCATCGCCTATGTATTTTTTGAACCGCGTTTGCGGGGCGGGGTTTTGAGCACTCCGGTGCTGGCATTTTTTGGGGTTATTGCCACTTATGTGCTGTTTGAGGTTGGCTATGCTTTGCATCTGGACTTGCCGTTGGTGGTGCCGATGGCGGGGCTGCGCGTTTTCGAATACCTGCCGGTGGCATTGATCGGCTATGTCACCAGCCGCTTAGGCAAGGGTGCAACGGTTACCTATCAGTTTGCGCATTATCTTCGTTATTACGTTGTCGTTCAGGCCGTGTTGGCGATAGCCCAGGCGCTGTGGGCACCGCCTTTGTTTGGCGTGTCATTCCTGGGCGGTGGACGGCCCTTCGGCACCTTTGTCAGTCCCAACCTGTTTGGCGCAACGATGGCGACTTGTGCGCTGCTGTTTTCTTTGGTTCCATCCATGCGTAAGTGGCTGGTTATCAGCGTATTTTTGGCCCTGCTGAGCGGTTCACGAACCGCCTTCATCAGTGCTTTGCTGGTGGTGTATTTTCAGCTTGTTGCCGTACTTCGTCCCCGCGACCGCTGGGCGGTGGTCATGCCTGCACCGATATTTGCGGTGGCTGCGCTGTTGTTGGCTTCCAGCCCTTTGCTCAGTGGGCGCGATGACGCCAATCCAACCGAAGACGGTCGGATAGATCTGTGGCAGCGGGTGTTTTCCGAGCAAATGCACGGGCCTGCGGATTTGCTGTTCGGGTGGGGGCTGGGACTAAGCTCCAACACCATCAACATTCTTTATGGCGCGGAACATTTTAAGGGCCAATTCGATTCAGACAGTCTTTATTTATTCCTGCTGAACGGTTACGGACTGGTCGGCTTGCTGGCATACGTTTTTTTTCTATGGACGACGATCCGAAGATCCGGCCACACCAACAAGGGCTTGGTAGTGGCGTTTATCATCGTCGCCGGACTGACCTTCAATCTATGGGAGTATTTTCCGCAAAACGCGATGCTGATGTTTCTTTGGGGGACTGTATTAGGCACGGAAAAGGCATCAAGTTCGTCTCCGTTGCAGGCCAACCCGTCAGCCTCTGGCCTGTATTCCCGACGACCATCCTAACAATAAAGGAAAAAACCCATGTTCGGCTTATTGAAAAAAAGACAACTATTCGGCGACGCCTTTTGGGCGCTGTTTGGGCAACTGGCGTCTGCCATTGCATTATTGGCGGGTACTCGAATTCTCACCGAACTGGTAACGCCCGAAATATACGGACAAGTCGCTTTACTGAATGGTTTTGTAGCGCTGGGCGTTGGCCTGTTTTCCTACCCTTTCATCTGCGCCGGTATGAGGTTATTACCTGAGTGCTTAGATAAAGAGCAGCGTGCAGATTTATATAGCGTTGTGTCTAGCCTGACTATTAGATCAACGTTTCTGGCGATAGGGCTGCTGGTACTAGGTGGCGTGATTTATAGCTATTTCTTTCACCAAGAGCTGGGGCTGTTTATGTTGGCTGGAGTTCTTCTGATGGTAACAGTCCGGCGCGAACTGGGCATACAGTTACTGATCGGCGAGCGTAAACAGCGTGGCGCAAGCCTGTGGCAAACCAGTGACAGTATCCTGCGCCCGGTGTTGGCGATCTCGTTGGTCGTGTGGGGAGGCCAAAAGCCAGAGTGGGTGTTGGTGGGTTATATCGTGGCCAGCCTGATTTCGAATACGGTTTGGTCCTTCGACAAGCTCAGGACGAACGGCAACCCTTCGACTACGCTCAGGAGAGCCTTGTTGATTCCGGCCGTGGTGAGCCGTGATCTTACCGAACAGTCGAACGCTCTCCTGAGCTCAGCCGAAGGGCATGAACGAAACCAACGTGTTCAGCGATCCTTTAAAAGCGAGGTGTGGGCTTATGCCTTGCCGCTCATTCCGATGGAGTTGATATTTTGGGTTAACGGCTTGGGTGATCGGTATGTTATCGGCTATTTGATGACGGCTGCGGAGGTAGGTTTATATGCGGCGACTTACACGATCATCAACGAGGCGTTTAATCGTAGCGCAATGGTTTTATTACGGATCTTTCAGCCTGTTTATTTTCAGGCTTGTTCCCAGAATCGGAGTCAGGAAGGCTTCAGGATTTTGTGGCTATGGATAGGTTATGTTGTCGTTTTAGGGATCATCGGTGTGTCGTTATTGCTGATTACCAAGGATTGGGTGGCGGATTGGGTGTTCGCAAAATCTTATCATTCGGCGGTTGAGTTGATGCCCGCCATCGCTGTCGGCTGTGCGCTGCATGCCTTTGGAACCGTGGCGGCTCAGCCGTTGCTGGCTAATAAACGGACACGGTTGTTTTTATTGGGACGCCTCTGCGGGGCGGTGACGGCGGCCATCAGCATTCCGATGATGGTGAAAAGTTTTGGCTTGCCGGGGGCGGCTATGGCCAATCCCATCTATTTTGGCGTTGAAGCATTGGTTTTGATCATGCTGGCTAAGCCCTGGCGAAATATCAGTGGTTGGAATCAGGACGCAATAGAGCAAGCGGACGAGGAATCATCAAATTGCAGGGTGTTGGTAAATTCCCCTCTTTGAAAAAGAGGGGTTAGGGGAGATTTTTAAAATACGCCCCTGCTTTTACTCCCCTCAAGCTCATTTTTAAAAGGGCGAGTTACCTATTTTTAAACCAACTTATTAAATGAAAAAGAAATACAAAGGGGAATAACATGACGTATGCATTAACACTTTCAGGAATTTATGGCGATGTTTTACACGAATGTGTGAGCTGTGGCGGTGAGAAAATAAGCTATTGGCGCCAGAAAAACTACCAATACACCCAAAGCGCGAACCACAAGGAGTTTCATATTTATCGCTGCGCAAGTTGTGGAACCGGGTTCTTAAATCGACCTCCACACACACAATGGCTACAAGCCATTTATCAATATTCAGGTCAGGCACTGACCCAAGCGATAACACTGGAGGAGGTGTTAGCCAGAGAAGCCGAGTTTCCCAACTGCAAGGTAGATGCCGATCGCATGGGTCATCAGGCCGACCAGTTTAACCGTTCTGGGTATGCTCGGGCTCTCGATATTGGCTCAGGATTTGGTTTTTATACACAGGCGCTCAGAAAATTCGGCTATCAGACTGTCAGTATCAATCCTGGCAAATACGAAAATGAGGTTTTCAGGCGTTTAAATGGCGATGAGCCGCTGGCGGTGATGTTTGAAAATTACAAACCGGCCGAGCAGTTTGGCGTCGTGATGATGTCGCAAGTATTGGAGCATCTTCTTGAGCCTTGTCATGCGATAAGCAAGGTGTCCGGACTGCTGACGCCGGGCGGTGTTTTGGCTTGCGCCGTACCCAATTACAATTCGTTTTTAGTCAAGCTGATGGGCACGAGGGATAACGCGTGTTTATGGGTGCCTGAGCATGTCAATTATTTTACCGAAAAAGGCTTAAAAGTCTTAGTGGAAAGAAATGGCTTCCTGGTCGTTAAGGTGGAACAAGTCACCCGGATCCCATTCAACGCATTATCCAAAAGGCTGCGCCTAAAAGGCAGGTCGGCTGCCATTGCTGACGGATTGGTAAAGGTTTTACAGATCCCGTTTGCCGGTCTGATGCAGTTTTTTGGAATGGGCATCTACATCAATTTATATGCGGTTAAGCGCTGAAAACGGCGATTTTTTTAGGTTCATACAAGATAGTTAAATAAGCCCTATGCTAACGATTGTAATTTTAACCAAAAACGAGCAAGGCAATCTGCCTGTTTGTCTGGCGGCTATCCCCGAACGCTATCCGATTGTAATTGTGGACTCGGGTAGTGACGACGATACGGTGGCGATTGCGGCTAGCAGAAATTGCCGAATTTATACAAATCCATGGCTCGGTTTTGCCGAGCAACGCAACTTTGCTATTAATAAATGCGATATTGTGACGCCCTGGCTATTGTTTATCGATGCTGACGAAATATATCCTCAGGCGTTTTACAACTGGTTTGAAGCCGGGATCGCGAACTCCGATGCCCTTGATGTGCTGATGGTGCCGTCGATACTTTATCTGCGCGGAAAACGCTTGAACTACGCTCCAGGCTATCCCATTTATCACCCAAGACTGGTACGCCGGGACACAACCCGTTTTGTCCGCAACCACACAGGACACGGCGAAGCCGTTATTAATACTTGCCGGATCGGATATTCTGACATTCCCTATCAACATTATTTTTATCATGGCGAGATCATTGAATGGATGCATAAACATGTTGATAAGGCCGCACAAGAGGTGCAACTTCAGCGGCCGACGGATGCGGTGATGACTAATCGGGGGCGGTTTAGCGTTTTCTTGGGGCGATCCTGGCTCAGGGTTTTTGCCCGTTTTCTATACCACTACCTATTTCGAGGTGGTTTTTTGGATGGCGTTGCGGGACTGGAGTTTGCTCTCATGTTTACCTGGTATGAAGCGACGATTTATTTGCAAGCAAAGGCCGGTATTTCGGCAAGGTGATTAATATGAAAGTTTCGTTGGTTTTAGCAACGCTGGGAAGAGACTTGGAGTTAGTTGATTTTTTGAAATCTCTACTATCCCAAACCTATAAAGATTTTGAGTTGATTATCATTGATCAAAACAAGGACGGAAAAATCGACGACATCGTCGGGCTGTTTAATGAACGTTTTGATGTGAAGCACAAAAAAGTGGATTTTGTGGGTAACGCCAGAGCCAGAGACTACGGCATAAGCTTGGCGACCGGCAGCATCATCGCGTTTCCCGATGATGATTGCATCTATGATAGGACTGTCCTAAAAAAAGTAGTCACTGAGTTTAAGCGGCGTAAAAATATTTCCATTCTGGTAGCGGGTTCTTATGATTATTCATCCGGTCAATTCAGCATCGGTGTTAACAGTCGCAAAGCAGGGTATTTTTCACGCTTTCGGATGATGGGGGTAGAGTTCACGCAGTTTTTTGACCGGAACAGGCTTGATGGCAAGCAATTCTATATGGATCACGACTTCGGCATTGGTTCAAAATATTCCGGCGCCGAGGGTTTTGAACTTTTGTATCGTTTGCTTCGAGCCGGTAGCACTGCATTTTATACGCCGGAAATAAAGATTTATCACCCGGATAAAGATCACTACAGACTGGGAACAGGAAGAATGTTGATGTATTCCACGGGGATTGGAGCTTACATCAGAAAATTCGCCAATCAGCGGGATGCGTTCATTCTTTATTACATTGTTCGTAAGATGTTTGTCGCTCCCTCCATGAAAATGCTGCTGGCCGTGATGTTATTTAGCCCGAAAAAGCTGGCTTATTCTTTTTGCAACCTCGTTGGTATTTGGCGCGGGTTCCTAATGTATGGAAGGTAAATATTATGAATATAGGCATTGTTACTACGCATATACCGCCCGCTAAAGGTTACGGCGGCGTGTCCGTTACCGCCAGTGTTTTGACCAAGGCTTGGGCGGAACTGGGGCATAAGATGGTGTTGGTCGCGTCCGACGAATCGATTACAGGCCGACTGCGACCTGAAGAGGTGCAGTTGGGCGAGCAGGTGGATGTCTGGCTTTATCGTTGTTACGGATTCAGACGTTGGGGCTTTGGATTGGGCGCAATCCCTATGTTATTTAACTTATGTCTGCGAGCACCGGTGGTCTATATCCACGGCATTGCAACCTGGCCATCTACGCTTGCAGCTATTTTTTGCACCTTATTAAGTCGGCCATTCATGGTGGCTGTGCATGGCGGATTAATGCCTGAGCATGTTGATCTGATACGGCGGCAGAAACCCCACAAATGGTTGTACTATCGATGGCTGACTTTTCCTACCCTGCGCCGGGCTGTCGCAGTACATTGCACCAGCGAAACCGAGGCGATAGGTGTGCGCAACGTACTCGGCGAAAACGCTCGTATCCTGCTGGTTCCTAACGGTATCGACAGCCGCGAAATTGTTGTTACTAAATACCCAGCCGGGGAGGGCATGAATCTCTGCTTTTTGGGTCATATTCAACAAGAAAAGGGTATTAATGCCTTTATCAGAGCATGGTTGAAAGTTCGAAATCCCGTAGATCGCTTAGTGATTGCCGGTCGTAGCGTGGACGGAGCCTATTTCGAAGAATTCCAATCGCTGGTTGAACAGGCTCAAGGCGCTATCAGTTATCGGGGTTATCTGGAGCGTGGCGAAGTGATGAACGTATTAGCGGCTAGCCATTTTTTGGTGTTGCCTTCGGGCTTGGAAGCGGAGGGCGGTATGCGGGAGAACTTTGGCAATGTGGTGGCCGAAGCCATGGCGGCGGGACGCCCGATATTAGTAGCCCGAGGTTTAGCGTGGGATCATTTGGAGTCCAGTGGGCTCGGTTTTGTTTTCGATAGAACCGAGGCTTCCGTATGCGCAGTGTTGCGTAAAGCGCAATCGCTGCTGGATAGCCTGGAATGGGAACAGATGTCGTGGAATGGAAGGCAGTATGTCCAACAATATCTTGATCCCGTCAAGCTTGGTGAGCAGGTATGGCAGGTGTTGACAAGACCTGACCAGGCTGCTCTGCCGCAACAATTGGCCGAAGGGGCTTCGTATGAGTAAAGTCGGCCTTATCGTACCCACTCTAAACGCAGGCAGTCTGTGGTCGTCCTGGCTCAACGCTTACAGGCAACAGACCCGAAAACCGGATTGCCTATTGGTGATAGACTCCGCCTCCAGCGACAACACGGTAGCCCTGGCACGCGTTCACGGCTTTGATGTGCATGTGATTACCAGGGCAGAATTTAATCACGGTGGCACTCGCCAGTTCGGCGTGAACGCGCTATCTGCAGTCGATATTGTCGTATTCCTGACTCAGGATGCTTTGTTAGCCAGGCCGGATGCCATCGAACGGCTGCTAGTTGCGTTCGATGATGAGCGGGTCGGTGCGGCCTATGGCCGTCAGCTTCCGCACCGAGATGCCGGGGCGATTGCTGCGCACGCACGTTTGTTTAATTATCCGGCTCAAAGCCAGTTACGCTGCCTGGAAGATCGAACTCGATTTGGTATCAAAACGGTGTTTATCTCCAATTCTTTTGCCGCCTATCGGCGAGACGCACTGATGCGGGTCGGCGGCTTCCCCGTCGACACCATCATGAACGAAGACACCTATGTGGCTGGAAAAATGGTGGTGTCCGGCTGGAAAATCGCTTATTGCGCCGATGCCCAGGTGTTTCACTCCCATGACTATAGTTTTCTGGTCGAATTTAAGCGTTACTTCGATATCGGTGTTTTCCACACCCACACTTCATGGCTGCAACAGACATTTGGCGGGGCATCCGGCGAGGGCTTGCGTTTTGTGGTCTCGGAAATGCACTACCTGATGAAACATGCTCCCTGGCTGATTCCTTCCGCAGTGCTGCGGACAGGGTTGAAGTGGCTGGGATTCAAACTGGGCGCCCTGCATTCGAAATTGCCGCGAACACTTCGTAAAAGCTTTAGCCTACATAAAACTTACTGGCTGCGCACCTCGCCATAAACCTTCCTAAAATTATTCCTGTCTTCATCAAATCTTAATCAAAGTTACAGGTTTCCTCTCATCTTGTTTATGTAATCTTTACGCCAGGGGTTTAGCAAATAGACCGCTCGGTTCAGATAAATGTCTTTTATAGTAATAATCTTGAGTTAAGGAAAAATAACATGAAAAAAGTAATAAAATTATCAATGATTGCACTGGCTTACAGTTTTGTTGCGGCTTGCGCAACGACTTCAGATGTTGAAAATTTACAGTCTCAAGTTAATGGCTTGGATACGTCTGTTAAACAGGCATCAGCAGACGCAGCCAGCGCCCAATCTACAGCTATTGATGCGGCTGCAAAAGCAGAATCCGCAACAGCGGCCGCTAATCGGGCCGCTCAATTATCTCAAGAGGCCAATAACAAATTGGATAAAAAATTCAAAAAATCGATGATGAAATAATTCATTATTACTTAGAACAAAAAATAGCTAGGCGGGGAAACCGCCAAGCTATTTTTATGCCTTATTCTTCAATGACTGTCGCGCCCTAAATCGCCCATTAAGTTGCACTGCGATGAATCGGCTTAACGCCATAGAGGTTCATAGCTATATTGACGGCTTGCGTCAATACCCTTGGATAAAATTCAAGTGCATATGTCAGACTTTAAAAAATCAACAACGCCGAGTATCCAATTGTTGGCAGTGATACTGCTCAGTATCTTAACCAGCGGTTGTCAACATTTGGCATTTTTCCCCGATTTAAGTGAAAACTTGGCCTTTCAAGAAGATAAACCGGAAAAAGTTCACCCGCAAACCGAAACCATAGAGACCCATGAATTTCAGTTATCCGACGGTCAAACGATGGTCGGTACGATTGCCGCAGTCAACACGCGTGAAAATGACACACTGTCTGATATTGCCCGCCATTTTGGCCTGGGTTATAACGATATTAGCATAGCTAACCCTGGTATTATTCCTTGGACGCCTAAGGCGGGTAGTCGTGTATTATTGCCTTTACAATTTATTCTTCCTGATGCTCCTCATAAGGGTATTATCCTGAACTTGGCGAATATGCGTTTGTTTTACTACCCCAAACAGCAACCAGGCGAAGTGTTCACCTATCCCGTTGGTATTGGTCGTCAAGGATGGAATACGCCGATGGGACTAACTACTATCGTCGCCAAAAAAGCCAACCCGAGCTGGGTTGTACCCGAATCCATTCACCAGGAGCATGCAGAAAAAGGTGATTCATTACCCCAAGTAGTGGCCGCAGGCCCTGATAATCCATTAGGACTCTATGCAATGCGCCTCGGTTTTCCCCGTTATCTGATCCACGGTACTAACAAACCCTATGGCATCGGTATGCAAGTCAGTCACGGTTGTGTACAGCTTTATCCAGAGGATATTGAAGTGCTGTTTAAGAAAGCTTTGGTAGGAATGCCGGTGCGGATCATTCACCAGCCCTATCTGACGGCTTGGCATCAGGACATGCTGTATCTTGAAGCCAACGAACCGCTACAAAAATGGACACTGGATAAATCCCTGATGAAAAAGCAGTTATTAAAACAGTTACATCAAATCAGTGCCAAGAAAAACGTTGCTATTGATTGGGAGAAGGTTGATCGCATTATTCAACGATCCGATGGTATTCCTGTGCCAATTCTTGCGCAAAGCCCGGATGTGGCAGCCATATCGGCAAACGCTGTGCAGTTGTCGCATCCTGAACAACTCTATCAACAACCGGTTGTTGCAGAATTAAAGGATAGTGACTGGTCGATTTTGGTAGCGAGCTTCGATAACGAAATAGAGGCGCAAAAGCTGGCAACTATGCTCAATCATCAGGGGCCGATTATTCCGGCGCGTAAAATCCAAAAAAACAATGCTTACCAAGTCATCGCCGGGCCTTTTAAAAACCAAAAGGAAGCGAAGTTCGTCGCAAAACGAATTCGGATGGATTTTGAAATTGATGTAGAGCCTTCAAAACCCCGATTAATTTCAAAAAATTAACCAAATAATCTTTGATTCTGTTCTTGTAAATAATGAACAGCTTTTCTAAAACCAACAGCTGTTGGTTTGTGTTAGATAGATGTATTAGATTGATCATAACCGGCGGAGACAATTTAATGTGTCATCCATACTGTTTTCATAGTGTCAGGAGTAATTACCGGCCCGGATTTTTTGGTCTGGTAATGCTATTAACCAGCTTATCTCGACAGTTTGGCTGACAATGATTAAAGAGCAAGATTTGGATTGGGTTAATAAAAGCTATATTCGCTATCAAACCCTCAGTGCCGCTAATGATTCTTACTAGATAGTGTCGAAAGTAATACATCGAATGTTGAAATTACAGCTGTATTCGGCGATATGCAAAAATAGCCACACATATACTAATGAAATCTTCATCTAGTCTTCATCTCCTTTAAGACTGTCCTAATGTTGCCCTGGTAAAGTCTAAACCTAGCGCGGGCCTATCTGATCCTGAACATTGAATGGCCTTTTGCAAAATTAATTATTGATATTCATAATTTGAGTAAAGATGACTTTACGAGAAACCTTTGCTCATCAACCTATCATTAACATTACTTATGGTTATGGTGTATATCAGCTTTATAACGAGGAAAAAACAATGCTAAATCTAACTAGTCTTCTTGGATTCAACTTCAAATGGCCGACGATGCTGCCAGCAGAAGTAATGGCATTAACTTTACTCATGGTTTTTGCCATACTGTCAACCCTTGAATTTCAAGCGCCAAGAGAAAAACTACCTAAAAAACACTTGCTCCAGTCCTATAAAACAAACATTGGGCTGTTGATTATTAACAGTGTCGGATTGTCGTTAGTGTCGGCTTCAACTTTATTGGTACTGGCCGAACACTATTCAGATAAGGGGCTATTTAACACACTCTCCAGTCCTGCATGGAAAGCAGTCCTGTCGTTTTTAATGCTCGATTTGTTAATGTATCTCTGGCACAAAGCCTGTCACAGCTATGATTGTCTGTGGATGTTTCACAAGGTGCATCACAATGATCCTTATTTGAATATATCAACATCATTTCGCATACATTTTCTGGAGCTTGTCATCTGCAACTTTCTGAAAGCGAGTCTAATTATTTTTTTAGGCATAGAAGGAACAATGGTGCTAACCAGTGAAGCAATAATGACCTTTTTTATAATGTTTCATCACACCAATATTTCCGTCATGGGTGAAAAACTGCTGGGGCATGTCATTATCGTTCCATCACTGCACCGTATACACCATTCAACGCAACGCAATGAGCATGACAGTAACTATGGCGCTGTTTTATCGCTCTGGGATCGGCTTTTCGGCACGCTGACAGAGCTGAAACCTGCTGAAATAGGTATCAACGGTAATTCGCCGCAGGATCTTGTCAACCTAATAAAATTCGGTTTTATCTTGCAAACACCACCATCTGTTCAAACCATTAATCTTGATGCCATGATCGCCGAGGCCGCTTATTACAAAGCAGAAAAACGCGGCTTTTATCCTGGTAATGACATTCAGGACTGGTTGGAAGCAAAAAGAGACATCATTGCCCTGGTTTACGGCGATACGCCGGTTAAAAATAACTCGACACGCAAACTTCAGTGTAATTATTTTAAATTCATTAATTTAAATATGAATCATAAAAGCATTGTTTACCTCCGTAAATCGATAATTACGATGGCGATGAATAAAAACTTTAACGTACCTTTTCTTTCATCGAAAGTGTTTTGATCCAAAGTACATGACACTATATTTATCCATATCAGGCATTGTGGATAAAATCAAAAGTAATTTACGCCAAAATCTATAGCCAATTGGCTACTGGAGAAAAACTATGCAATCTACAAATAAAACAACGTATGCTGCAGTCCCTTTTGTTATCTTTGGAATTATTTTAATAACTGCGTTTTTCTTAAAGTATTTTGAACCAATGCTTCCGGATGTCCTCCAAAATTGGGCCGAGCACTTATCAATAGCATTGATCGTTGCCGTGGTTATAGGCTTAACTTATGAGTATACTTCACATCTATTTCGCGAAGAAATTCTGAAAAATCTTCTACATGAAAGCCAAGAGCAAGTCTACCAAGCTCTTAAAGCCTATAGTGTACTCACACCTGATGAAGTTTTTCGTTTACTAAAGGAGATAGCTAGCCAGATTAATCAAACGCCTACTCTGTTTTATCCACCTCGACCGGAAAGCAACGAATGCACGTTTACCGAAAATATGGATTTTCTCGACACGCTTGTCAAAATGAGGCCTAAAGAAATCGTCAAAATACTCAGTACATGGATAGAACCCAAAAGCCATAAGAATCTGAAATACCTTGCCAGTGATTTTATAGGAAAATATCAGCTCACTGAAATAGCTGATGAACTCCGCCGCCAGGCGGAACCGATTTTACACTTGGGTAACCTTACAGACGACGACAGAGGATGGGTATTAAATTATATCTGGGCGTATTCATGTTGCGAAAAACCGATGTACAAAATTCTTGGGGATGTTATGCGCACCACTTCAGATCATAAAATTGAAAAGTGGCTACTTTTCCTCCCATTGCAAATGCCGTCAATTGAGCTTGCCAATATGATTAGTGACTATCTGGAACGGGACGCGCCAATCGCTGATGATAATTTGTTGCTTGTGATACAGGGTGTTGCAGCTTTGCATCGAGCACAAGTGGTTGATGGTGTGGCATTGTTAACGAAATTTCCTAGCCGCTTCGGACCTCATCATCAGGAAGATGTAGATCGTATTTGGAGGAATTACACGCTAGTGCCTGAGGAGTTGAAAGGAATTTTTGTGCATGCGTGAGTTTACTACTTTACTTTCTAAGGATAAAAAATAAAAAATAAATAACTTAAAAATAGCATTAAATGCACATTGCCCTGGAGCATCGTCAACGCGCAGAGCTCAAGGTGATCAGTGTAGTCAGAAGCGTGGCATAAAGCAAAGTGCTACCGCCAGCAACTATGCCTAATGTTAAAGTTACATTTTGTAAACCCGCGACTAACAACACACAAGGTACCGTTAAAGCAATGGTCGATAGTGCCGAGCCCAAGCAAATATTCATTGCTTGTTGCATTTGATTTGCCATGGCCGCCCGGCAAGCACTCAGTCCTTCAGGTGCCAGCACCAAAGTGGCTATGATTAAAGCAGCGAGGTCGGTAGGCGCATTCAGCGCTTCAACAGTATAATTAATTACGTCACCTAAATATTCAGCCAGTAATACAACAGGCACAACCGAGCAAATCAAACCCAAGACAGCGCCAGTGATAGCCATGTGCCGATTAGCGGGGGAAAGGGGAAGGTGATTTTGGGGCGGCACGTAAATATGCAGATGTTCCTCATTCAGTTTATCAATAAACAATTCTTTGTGGCGAGTAGTTTGCATCAATAAAAACAGCAAATACAC
>Ga0182019_10000185_pt1 | contig 30565 bp, 27 predicted proteins | sample 812E2MmetaG_FD_120483 | JGI IMG/M metagenome (GOLD analysis project Ga0182019, IMG submission 120483) | Permafrost microbial communities from Stordalen Mire, Sweden - 812E2M metaG | ecosystem: Environmental > Terrestrial > Soil > Wetlands > Permafrost | place: Sweden: Stordalen | collected...
CTTGAACCCCCACGGATTGCTCCATTGGATCCTAAGTCCAACGCGTCTGCCAATTCCGCCATCTACCCGTCGGGGAGAACCTGCGCGGCCTGAAGACTGTAACCCTTAAAATACGCTTTTCCCAACGGAACTTCAAGACTCGGACGGGCGGCACGAATCCCTCAATCGGGGCGTGCAGGGGGGGAAAGGTGACTGGTGGAGTGCCGGCCCGATGGAGATCGTCCGGGGAAACAGGTCAGGATAGAGGGATGAGGAGCCGGAACGTCGTCCCCTGGTTCACGACAGACTCGATTTCGAGGCGGCCGTGATGGTCATCGACGATCTTCTTGACAATGGACAGCCCAAGCCCGGTGCCGTGGCGTTTGCCGTAGGTGAAGAAGGGCTCGAGGATCCTGGACCGGATCTCATCGGGGATGCCGCAGCCGGTGTCCGTGAATCCGATCGCAAGCATGCCGTCCAGCTTCTCCGTCCGGATAGTCAGCGTCCCGCCGTCCTTCATCGCGTCGGCGGCGTTGCCGGCCAGGTTGTAGAACACGCGGACCATTTTCTCCACGTCCATCGTGCACTCCCCGGTGAACCGGAAATCGCGCACGACGTTGACGTTCCGTTTGACGAGGTCCTTTTCGATGAACGAGAGGGCCCCCTCCACGACGTCTTCGAGGACGATCGTCTCGAGGTGGATCTCGCTCACTCCGCGGGAGAAGTCAAGGATCTCCTGCGTCATGTTGACGAACCGGTCGACCTGCCGTATCATCTCGTCGGCGAGCCCGGCGGACTCCGAATCCCCGGTCTTCTTCTTGATCACCTGCGCGTACATGCGCAACGTCCCCATCGGGTTCTTGATGTCGTGGATGATCGTGCTTGCCATCTTCCCCACGGCGGAGAGCCTCTCGCTCTGGACCATCTCGCGGGCGAGCCGGGCGTTCTCCAGGGCGATCGAGGCGTGGACGGAGAGCGCGTCGATGAAAGACTCGTCCTCGGCGAGGAACGGTCCCTCCCGCTTGTTCAGGAACTGGAAGACGCCGAAGATCTTCCCGTCCTTGTCCCTCATCGGCATGCAGAGGACATTGCGCGTCTTGTAGCCGCTTTTCTTGTCGATCTCGGGGTTGAACCGGGGGTCTTTGTACGCATCGGTGATGTTGACGACCTCGCCGGTCTTGGCCACGTAGCCCGCGAGTCCCTTCCCGACCGGGAGGCGGATCTCGACGATGTTGTTTCCCTGTGCCACCCGTGACCAGAGTTCGCCGGTCGCCGCATCGAGCATGAAGAGCGTTCCCCGGTCCGCGTTGATACTGCGCGAAGCGGCGTCCAGTATCAGCCCGAGAAGCTTGTCAATCTCTATCGCCGAATTGACGCTCTTGCTCGCCTCGATAAGCATGTTGAGGCGGTTGACCTGCGCTTTGGTGGCGAGAGCGCTCCGGTCCAGCTCCAGCATGAACGTCTGGTCCATGGTGCGGAGCCGGACCGCCATATTCGTCAGGAGGTTGAACGTGAATTCGTTGCTCTCTTTTGTCAGGCGGCGGATTTCCTGCTGGCTGAGAAGCACCGCGGAACACTCGTCCATCGCCTCGGCCCTGGCGGAGCGAGGCATCCCGTCCACCACCGAGAGCTCGCCGAAGAAATCTCCCTCATGCAGGACCCCGAGTAGCGACTCCACGCCGAATTTTGTATATTTGTTGATTCGAACCCGGCCGCGCGTGAGGCAGTACATTTCACGTCCGCGGGACGATTCATCGAAAATAATGTCGCCCGCCGCGAACCGGCGTACGTGCGCGCCTGCGACGACGGAGCGGATGATTTTCGGGTTGACGCCGCTGAAAAGAATGTTGCGGCTGAGGAGTGCGAGAACCGGCCCGGCGGCGGAGCGGGGTTTCGGGGAGACAGGTGCGGTCCGTTTGCGCCCGGGTGATTTGGTCGGTTTCTTCTTTGGTTTCGGCTTCGGCATGATTGGGTTCTATAGTAGGGAAAAAGGGGCCCAGAGTCAAGAATGAAGAGTCAGGCCTGAAAAGTCAAGTTCGAAGGGTCGTTCGATGCCGGGCGATATCGTCCTCGAGACGGTCAATCTGGGGAAGAAATACGGTGATCGGTGGGCTGTCCGGGGGCTGAACCTTTCGGTCCACCGGGGAGAAATATTCGGCTTCCTCGGACCGAACGGAGCCGGGAAAAGCACCACAATCCGCATGATTCTTTCGCTGATCAGCCCGAGCACCGGATCGGTGGAACTCTTCGGGCTCCCGCTCCGGGAAAACAGGGGAACGGTCCTCGCCCGCGTCGGAGGACTTGTCGAACGCGCCGACTTCTATCTCTACCTCTCCGCCCGGCGCAATCTGGAGATCATTGCAGATCTGAACGGGGGGGTCTCCCTCTCTGCGATCGGAGAAGCGCTGGAGACTGTCGGCCTCGCCGGTCGGGCCGGGGACAGGGTCAAGTCATATTCGCACGGCATGAAACAGAGGCTCGGCCTCGCCGCCGCGCTCCTCGGTTCGCCGGAGCTTGTCGTGCTCGATGAACCGACGAGCGGGCTCGATCCGCACGGTATCAAGGAGGTGCGGGATCTGATCGCCCGCCTCGCCGCCGAGCGGAATGTCACCGTCTTCCTTTCCTCCCATCTCCTTTCCGAGATCGAACATCTGGCCACGAGCATGGCCATCATCAATAACGGTTCCCTCGTGGTCCAGGGGAGCGTGAGCGAGCTGCTCTCCGCCGGGACGGGGACGGTGGACGTCATCGCCGTCCCTGCAGCCCGGGCGCTGGAGATCATCCGCTCCCTCCCGTACGTCGAGAACGCGATCCCCGGGGAAGACCGGATTTGCGTGAAGATCCCCGCGGCGCATGCCGGTTCGATGAACGCCGAGCTTGTCCGGGGGGGGATCGAAGTCCGGGCGCTCGTCCCCCGGCGCTCGCTCGAAGAGTATTTTCTGTCCATCACCGGGGAGGCGCCCGGGCTATGATGCGGGTGATCATCGGGAACGAGATTCTCAAGACCTTCAGAAAGTGGCGGACGTACATCGGGTTCATCGCCGTGGGGGTTGTCGTCCCGCTCGTCGAGTTCGGGCTCAAGGCGGAGGGGGGGTCGCTCGTGCGGAACATGACGCGCGGGCTGGGGGAGGATTTCCTCATCGTCGGAAACCTGTTCAACGCCTACTTCATCACGTATTTCATCATGAACAGCCTCTGGGTCCACGTCCCCTTCCTGATCAGCCTTGTTGCGGGCGATCAGCTTGCGGGAGAGGCGACCGGAGGGACGTTCCGGCTCATGCTCATCCATCCCCCGTCGCGGAGCCGCATCCTTGCCGCAAAGTACGCAACAACACTCCTGTATACATTTTCGCTCGTCGCATTTCTCGCATTGCTGGCATTCGGGCTGGGTCTGGCGCTCTTCGGAACGGGGGACCTGATCGTCCCGGGGCGGACGCTCACAATCATCCCGCGGGCCGAGGTGCCGTGGCGCCTCGCACTTGCCTTCGGGCTCGGCGTCTGGAGCATGTGGTGCGTGGCGTCTCTCGCGCTCCTGTTCTCTTCCCTCGTCGAGAATGCCATCGGCCCGATCATCGGGACGATGGCGGTGATCATCGTTTTCCTCGTCGTCAGCTCGACTCCGATCTCTCTTTTCACGGCAATCCGTCCGTACCTGTTCACCACGTATTTCAATGTCTGGCAGAAGGTGATGGAACAGCCGGTCCCCTGGCGCGAGATCGCGGCACACACAGCCTACCTCGGGCTCTTCAGCATTGGTTTTTACATGGCGACTTGGTATATTTTCGTCACCAAAGACGTGTTGAGCTGATCCTCCTCCATCTCACCAGGGAAACCGCCATGGACCTCCAGAAAATCCAGAAGGCACTCAGGGACAAACACATCGACGGCTGGCTCCTGTGTGACTTTCGCAACCGGGACTATCTCGCCTACCGGGTAGTCGGACTCAATTTCGAGAAAATGACGAGCCGCCGGTGGTATTATTACATCCCGGCGAGGGGGGAACCGAGGAAACTCGTCTCCGCCGTCGAGCGCATGCGCCTGGACTCGCTCCCGGGGAAGCGGATGGTCTATCTCTCCTGGCAGGAGCTTCACAGCTCCCTCAAAAAGATGATGGGCCCGAAGAAGACGATCGCGATGCAGTATTCCCCGAAGAACAATGTCCCCTACGTGTCCATCGTCGACGGGGGGACGATCGAGCTCCTGAAAAGTCTGGGCTATAAAATCGTGTCGTCCGCGGACCTCGTACAGATGTTCGTCTCCGTGATTCCGGAAGAAGGCTACCGAACGCACATCGAGGCGGGGCGCATCATGGACAGGATCCGTGCGGAGGCCTTCGACAGGATCCGTAACGCGGTCAGGAACAACACCGGCGAAAGTGAATACGACGTTCAGCAATACATGATGCGGCGCTTCAAAGAGGAGGCCCTGACAACCTACGACCCTCCCATGGTCGGCGTGAACGATCATCCTGCCGATCCCCACTTCGATACCCTGAAGGAGGGCGCGCGCGCGTTCAAGAAGGGCGATACGGTGCTGATCGACATGTGGGCGAAGAAGGACGTACCGGGGGGAATTTATTACGACATCACGTGGGTGGGCTACATCGGCGACACCCCCCCCGCGAAATACGTGAAGATATTCAACGCGGTGAAGGCGGGGCGCGACGCCGCGGTGGAATTTGTCAGGGAGAGATTCGCCCGGGGGGAGACCTGTTACGGATGGGAGGTGGACGACGCCTGCCGCAACGTAATAAAGAAAGCTGGATTCGGGAAGTACTTCCTCCACCGAACCGGTCACTCGATCACGGAAGAGACGCACGGCAACGGTGTTAACATCGACAATCTTGAGACGAAAGACGAGCGGGCGCTCCTTCCCGGGTGCTGCTTCTCAATAGAACCGGGGATCTACCTCGAAGGGGAGATGGCCGTCCGGACCGAGATCAACATGTTCATACGCCATGACGGCGTCCCGGAAGTGACCGGGGAGGTTCAGCAGGACCTCGTGCTCCTCTAAAGGCGTACGCCGCGTCCCATCATCACACAAGTGTCAGGAAGCCTGTGTCCATTCGACAGCGCCTGAAGGCCGTCTACGAAATGTTCCAACGCTCGTTCTGGGTTGGAAACGGGATGGAGCTTTTCGAACGGCTGGCCTACTACGGCCAGCAAATCGTGTTCGTGATATACCTGCGGAACAATCTCGGGTTCACCGAGTCGCAGGCGGGGACGCTATCCGGGATATTCGGCGGACTGATTTACCTCCTGCCGGTGCTCGCGGGAACGCTGGCGGACAAATGGGGGTTCCGGCGCGCTTTCACGATCGCGTTCTCGACTCTCGCGGTCGGGTATTTCGCAATTGGAAGCATGGGGATGAGCGCGTTTTCCGGGATCTACGGGGGTTCGGCGCCCTACTGGCTGCTTGTTGTCTTCCTTGTGCTAACCGCTTTCGGCGGATCCTTTATCAAACCCTCGGTGCTCGGCACCGTGGCGGTCACGACGACGGAGAAGACGAAATCGCTCGGTTTTGCCGTCTACTACTGGCTTGTGAACGCGGGCGCGATCATCGGGCCGACGATTGCCTCATTCGTTTGCGACAGGTTCGGGAACCAATATGTGTATCTCGTCTCCTCTTTGAGCTGTCTGGCCATGTTGTGCGTGAACCTCGCACTTTATGAAGAGCCCCGGGGAACAAGTACGGAAGTGGCCGAATCGATGGGGAAGAAGATCGGGAACCTCTTCGTCGTTCTGGGCAATTTCCGGTTCATGATCTTCCTCCTGATTTACGCGCTCTACTGGATCCCGTTCTGGCAGGAGTTCATCGTTGTCCCCTACTATATCACTGATTACATAGACAAGAACGCTCCCTATCAGCTCGTCCAGTCCTGGGGAGGTGCGGGGGCGATCATACTCTTCCAGCTGCCCGTGAACCGGCTGACAAAGAACCTTCCGACAAGCACGGCCATTCTCATCGGATTCGCGGTCTCGTCACTTATCTGGGTGATCATCGGCATTCATCCGAGCATTCCAATGTTCGTTGCCGGCATAGTGGCGTTTTCCATTGGAGAGATGATACAGGCTCCGCGGTACTACGAATATATCTCGACGATTGCACCTCCCGGACAGCAGGGACTCTTCCAGGGCTATGCGTTCCTCCCGATCGCCATATCAAGATTCCTCGGAGACCCGGTCGGCGGATGGCTGTACCAGACTTCGAAAGCGCTCGGAAAGCCGGAGTATGTCTGGTTTGCGCTGATCGCCACAGGGGTCGCGGCGACACTCTTGATGTTTCTTTACAACAGATTCCTCGCGCCCGCAGATCATCCGTTGGCGGCGTCTTGAGACCCGGCGGGCTCCGGCAGCGCGTCATCCCCCGCGTCATGGCGCTCTCGGTTGCTGCCGCCGTGGCAGTTGCCCGCGGAGGTGATCCCGCCGGAGAGACGATACTCCGCAATGTCGAAGCCCGGCTGGCCGCTGTTCATGACTACGCGGTCACGCTCGACGTGGTCGCCGACATCGAGCGCCTGAACGTCCCGCCGATGCATGCCACCATGTACTTCAAGCAGCCGGACAAAGTCCACATCGATGCCGAGGGGTTTGCGATGCTTCCGCGGGAAGGGCTTCAGCCGAATGTCGGGAAACTGCTGGGAAGATATGCGGTGGCGGGCGTCGCCAAAGACACTCTCGACGGTATTGCGGTCCGAAAAGTCACGCTGCTGGCGAAATCCGACAGGAGTTTTCCCCGGAGCCTCACCGTGTATGTCAATCCGCAGCGATGGACCACGGAGCGGATAGTCACTTCCGGCGCCGCCGACCGGCTCGCGACGATCTCCTTCACCTACGTGCAGGTCGAGGGAGTCTGGCTCCCCGGAGGGATGACGGCGGCCTTCGCACTTGCTCCGCCCGACTCGACCGGGATCGATCTCCCGGCGGGACCCCTCCGCCCGCAGCAGAAACCTCGGAACGGTACCGTCACCGTCCGCTACAGCAACTACCGCCTGAACACCGGGCTCAGCGACGACATATTCGCAAAAGACGCCCCCTCCCGCTAGCCCCGGATCTCATTTGGCGTCCCCGAAATCCTTCCCTTCCTGGAGCAGCTTTTCGTATTCCTCCTTGTATTGTCTCACCGCACGGAAGAGGGCTTCGGCGATTTTCCCCTGCCCTGCATCGCTTCTGAGCAGCCGCTCATCCTCCCGATTCGACAGATAGGCGGATTCGACGAGGACATTGGGCATTGCGGCCCCGACAAGCACATAGAACCCTGCCTGCTTCACGCCGCGGTTCGGAATGCCGGTGTGCGACTCGATCTCCTTCTGCACGAGGTCGGCGAACACTTCGCTTGCCTTGACATGCGCGCTCTGCGCCATCGCCACGAGTATGAAGTTCTCTTCCGTCAGCTGCTGGTATTTCTCCTCGTACCCCTGCTCCATTTCAATGACGGAGTTTTCCCGCTCAGCAATCGCGATCGCCTCCTCCGTGCGTCCGGGGCGGAGGAGGTAGACCTCAAACCCGCGTGTCTTGCTCGGCTTCCGCGGCAGCGAATTGCAGTGCACGCTGATGAAGAGCTTTCCGCCGGCTTCGTTGGCGATTTTCCCCCTTCTGTCGAGCTCTATAAATCTGTCGTCCTTGCGCGTGTAGACGACGTCGACCCCGGTCAGGTTTGCCGTGATCAGTGCCCCGAGCTTCAGCACGATGCCGAGGGCGACCGTTTTCTCCTTTACTCCCGTGACGCCGATCGTTCCAGGGTCGTATCCTCCATGGCCCGCGTCCAGCACGATCACGTCGAGCTTCCATTTGTCCCGTTCCGTGTCCAGTCGCGGCGGGTTTTCACGTTCTCTCCTGGGAGGCGCGGCCGGTGCGGAGGCGGATCCGCTTTCTCGATTCCCGTGTTTTTCAGTCGCCATTCCGGCGGGGGGTCCCGACTCGGCCTCCTTCTTCGGCGGGGGGAGGATTGTCGGCCACTGCGGGGTTCCGGGCTCATTGTCCGGGGAGGGCACGCTCACCGGGTTCCCCGCGCGCACCGTGTCCTGTCTGTGCGCCGCCGTCGGGAGGGGAAGGGGTTCACGCTCCTTCCTCGGAAGCGACCGGGGCTCCGGCCCGGCTGCCCCGGCCCCCTCGGCACCCGGCGTCCGGATGACGAGAATCAGGTCGTTGGATTCGTTGTCGCTCATGATCTCGGAAGCCGCAATTTTTCCCGAGAGTCTGAATGTCAGCTGGACGGAGGTGGGAGACTGTATCGCGATAATCTGTTTCACAATCCCGGCGGGCCTGACGGAGTTTATGGCCGCGATATCCGCCCGTGCGTCCCCGACGGTGACGTACAGCCACCCGTCGGCGCGCATCCAGTTTTCGTAATCACTCAGTTTCTTCGTCGCGGCGATACGGATCAGCATGCCGTTGCTTTTCACTTCGAGCCGGACCGTGGGGATGTCGAACGCAGGGGCAGCGGCCTGCGTCCCGATTCCCAGCACACCCGTCCACGGGTTGTAGGAAGCGTTGACGCCAAAGACGGGGCGGAGCAGGGGGAGGAACGGCGCGAGCGGGATGAAGTAAGAATTGGCGGCGTACACGACGCTGGCGGGGAGCTGGTAGATGGTCTGGTGCCCCGGGGCGTCGGTCACGACCACAAACGGGTTCCCGCCGGCCACCTTCAGCCGCATGGGAAGGCGCTTGATCTCGAATTTCTGACTCTCCCGGCTTTCGTACGTCGAGAGTGAGAACATCTGGGCGAGGTCATTGAGCGACACATACACCATGCCGGCCCGCCTGAAAGCGCCGATCACGGTGCTCCGCGCGGTATCCCCCGCGAACTCGATGCGGACGGCGTTGTCCTGTGCCCGGGACGGCTCCCGGGAGAGGACCAGCAGCGCGAGGAGCGCCGCGGGGTATGTAAACCTTCGCGGGAAGCGCATCACCGGTAGTTTGTAAACTGGACGGCGAACTTCAGTTCCGCCTCACGGATCAGCTTCATCACCGACTGCAGGTCGTCCTTCACCTTGCCGCTCACGCGGACCTGGTCTTCCATGATCTGAGCCTGGACCTTCAGTTTGGTTTCCTTGATCATTTTCACAATAACCCTGGCATTCTCCTTGTCGATTCCCACCCTGAGTCCTATCGTCTGACGGACCGTCCCTCCCGAAGCGGGTTCCGCGGGACCGTAATCCATGGCCTTCAGGGGGACGCCCCGTTTGATCATCTTATTCTGCAGTATGTCGACGACGGCCTTGAGCTTAAAATCGTCGTCGGATACAACGGCGATTTTCTTTTCTTTCAGGTCGAGCTCGATCGAGCTCTTCGAGCCCTTGAAATCATACCGCTGGGCAATCTCCTTGCGCGCCTGGTTGATCGCGTTGTCGGTCTCCTGGAGGTTCACCTCCGAAACGATGTCGAATGAATATGCGTCTGCCATGCTGTCTCCTCAGGAAAATTTGACGTGCAGGAGCGCGTGCACGAAGATCTTGAACAACTCCCAGCGCGGATGGCGTCCCTCGAGGACATACTGCTGATGGATTTCCCGCTGTGACGCGCTGTCGCGCGTGATGATCTGAACCGAAAGTGGGTGCATTGTCAGCTCCAGGTTTCGGTGATGCGCTTGGTGATTTTCAGGTTCCTCTTCCCCAGCTCGTCGATCAACGCGTCTCCCGGAACGCATTGTTCGGGAGGCTTCACCCCCCGCTCGGTTATCGTCCCGTTTGCAAGCATCTGTGCGGTGATGGAAGTCGGAAAGGCGGTCGCGCGCATCATCGCAGTGATCGAAGCAGTCTCATCATAGTGGTCGACGAATTCGTAGGCCAGCACCTTCTCCGCCCCCTCCCGGGTGCCGGTGATCGTCGCCCGCGCGAGAACGACGTCTTTATCGCCGAAATCGAGTTTCTTCCCGAGCAGGTCCGCAAAGAACTCCCGGTTGGTCTTGACGCTTCCCCCCACCATCATCGGCTCCCTGGTGGCAAATCCGAGGTCGAGGAGGGTTTTGAATTTTTCGCAGTGTCCGGGGTAGCGTATCGTTTTGTAATCGAGGGTCTTCACCCTTCCCGCGAACAGCTCCGGGAGCGTGGAGAGACCACCTGAGGTCGCGAACGCCTCCAGCATTCCGAAGGGCTCCGGGAACTCGATCTCCTCGAGTCCCGACATCGACTCGATATGCTTCAATTCTCCGTCCTGGATCACAAGGGCCTGTTCCACGTACTCATTGATCAGCCCCTCGACCGAGAAGACAATCTGGTAATTTAAAGGAGGGCGCGGGTGCCGCGGGAGACCCCCCACACGGAGCCGGATCGAGTCGATCGTATCGAACCCCTTGCTCGCGGTAACCGCCAGTATGTTGATGAGTCCGGGAGCCAGGCCGCAGTTGGGAATGACCGTCACCCCTTTTGTTCGCGCTTCCCCGTCCAGTGCCAGCTGTTTCTCCACGACATCGTTGTTCCCCCCGAGATCGCATACATGGACACCCGCCTGGAGTGCGGCCCGGGTCACCTGAAGGTTCACGGAATACGTCACCGCGCTTATGACCGCGGCGCACCCCTTCATCGCCTCGACAAGGTCCCGGTTGCTGTTCACGTCGAGCCTCACAGGGTGGACGTTGGCGCCTATGGCAGCGGCAGAGCGCTTCGCGGTCTGTATGTTAATGTCGGCCATGACCACCTCGTTGTCGGGGCTGCTTCTGGCAAGGTCGTATGCGGCCGCCGATCCCATCATCCCGGCTCCGAGAACGAGATACTTCATGTCACTCCTTTCGCATCGTTCGAACAGCCTACTTCAGTATTTCCCCCGTCTCCCTGCTCCAGAACAAAAGGTCGAGTTCGTCCATCGGTATTCCGACTGCGTCCGCAAAGCGCCGGAATTTTCTTTCGATCGACTGGTAGCGTGCCGGGGTCAGAGACTTCGGGAGCGTGCGTATGATCCGGTGCCGGCGAAGGTTCTTCAGTATGTGCCTGTCGAGTATGGCCAGGTCCCTGTACCCGATATTCCGTAGGAAATGGGACGCTTCCTTCCATCCCAGCCCCTTCACATTCCGTACGAACCAGTCCCGCATCTCCGGCGGAGATCTTCCGTCGCCGAGGGCGGCGAGAATCACATCGCGATTTGTCTTCGCCTCGAGCAGGCGCCGGGCCTTCGTATTGTGAAAGCGGATATAATGTTCCTTCCTGAAGAGGATCCCCGACGGATCGAAGTCGGTCGCCAGGAAATCGGCCTCCCTCAAACATGCGACCACCTTTGCGGCATTGACAGCGCTTGATTGCGGCGTCAGCAGGCAGTAGATGAGTTCGTACAGGTATTCCGTCTTCGGCACGCGGGCAAAATCTTCCAGCCGTGCGCGTATCGCCGGCCGGCTTCCGGCGTAATCCCGGCGGAGATCATCCACTTCCCTGTACGGCGCCTCGCTCCTCATGCCAGCACCACCCGGAAGTCCGGCAGGGTCCTTCCCCGGGTGATCCGGACGAGTCCGTCCCGCTCCAGTGCTTCCAGCAGGCTCTTCAGCCACGGATTGTCGTGCGGGGTGAAGTCCGGGTGGATCACCCTCCCGAGCGCCTCCGCCCTGAAACCGGCCTCTTTTCTCCGGAGGGCCTCGACGATCCGGCCCCGGTAGATCCTGTTGGGCACGCCGTGCACTCCGGGCTCGGACTTCCGGGTTCCACGACCGGCCTGCGTCATCCTCTTTCGTGAAGCGCAGATCCCGCCAAGCGGGCACCTGCTGCAGCAAGGGAGTCGCGCGGTACATATCGTGGCGCCGATATCCATCAGCGCCTGGTTCCAGTCGTACACCCCGCGCCGGGGGAGTATGCTTGCCGCCGTGCGCCAGATCTCCGGTTCGCTTCTCATGTCCGCTGTTGAAGGCATGCGCCAGAACACGCGGGAGAGAAGCCGCCGAATGTTCACGTCGACCACCGGTACCGGCAGACCGTGGACCGACGAGAGTATCGCATGCGCCGTATACCTCCCGATGCCCGGGAGCTCAAGGAGTGACGCCGCGTCGGAGGGGATCCTCATCTCCCTTCCGACGAGCACGGAGGCGAGCGCATGCAGCCGGACCGCCCTGTTGTTGTACCCCATCCCGCGCCAGGCCAGTACGACGTCCCGCTGCCGTGCCCGGGCAAGGGAAGGCATCGACGGGAAACGGCGAAGGAACCGGGGGTAATGTCCGAGCACCCTGCTGACCTGTGTCTGCTGCAGCATGATCTCCGACAGTATGATCCTGTACGGGTCGGACTCGCCGCGCCACGGGAGAGAGCGCCCGTACCGGCGGTACCACCGGCGCACGGGAGAGATGATCCTGCGGTCGTTCCTTCTCATCTCTTGAGCAGGATCTCGACGGCCTCGCGGTTCCCCTCGAGCATGTCCAGGCGGTCCAGTTCGGCAAATGTTACCCAGCGGATCTCTTCAAACGCGTGGTTCGCGGGCTCTCCCGCATACCGGTCGACAAGAAAATAGAATACACGGAAAGAGCCGTCCCTCTCCGGGTCGGCGACTCCGTCTGAGTATATCCATTCCTGCCGGTGAATTTCCGCCCCGGGGGTCGCCTCGATCCCCAGCTCTTCCCGGAGCTCCCGGCGGAGCGCCCCGGCCGGGGACTCTCCCGATTCCACCTTCCCGCCCGGGAATTCCCACTTCAAAGGGTAGACGGCATTTCGCTTGCGCTGGCATGCAAGCACCTTTCCATCACCCCTGAGTATGCCGACTGCGACTTCTTTCATTGCCGAAAGATACGAAAAATGAGGGAAAATCGAAAGATGCCCACACCCGGCGTCAGGATCCCCTCAGGCGGAAGAAATGGTCCTCTCCGGCGGATTCGGCGGGGCGTCACATATGCCGATATATATGCTTGGAGAAATGCCTTTGGAACGTCCCGGAAGAGCCAGATGGAAATGAAGAAGGATTTGGTGGGTGAGTATACGGGATCCCATGCCCCGACGGTCAAGGGAGTCACGCATCTTGTCCGGAACAGGACGAGGATTTATGAGAGCGAAAAAGGACACCTCTCCTACGTCATCACCGAGCAGGTTACCGATCAGAAACGGTCCCTGATCCGCAGGGAGACGTACGTCGGACTGGTCACGGAAGGGGCTCCTTCAAGAGAAGCCGGAGTTTTTCGTCTCCACCTCAGCCCGCTCGACAAGCCCTACAAAGAGGGGAATGGGCTCAGCTGCGACTTCATTTTCAGCGAGGATTTCAATTCCTATTTCCTTGTGTTCAACTGGACAGAAGGGTCGGAAAAGTTCCGATTACGCCTTAAAAAGACCTCGGAGAACGGCTCCGGGAGGCGGAGGAGACAGTCGTAGCGGTGTCACCATGCCCCCCACCCCGGGCACTCTACACGGACGACGTTCCAGCCTAATCCGGAGCGCTTCATCCTGACCGTCGCCGTCCCCGAAGCCGAGAGAGCACGGAGAGTCCTCGCCTCGAGCCCGGTCCAGGAGATTGCGAACTGCACGCTGGCATATCCCCGTTCGACAGTACATCCCTTCTCCGTCACATCGGAACCCGTGAAGACAGCGACCCCCGCAATGAACCTGTCAATCGAACGCCGCATCTCCTCGCGCGTGACGGGCCGCCCCGACGAGCTGTAGAGTTCGCTCCTGTCCGTCCTCTGCACGGCTCCCTGCGCGTCCTTTCCGAAGAGGGTGTACAGAAAATGGCCTGCGAACATTGTGGCGCACGCCTCTTCGTCGGGGTGGAAATCCTCGTACACGAAACTGTGCGTCATCCCCGCTATTCGCACGTCGTCGATTTCCATGTCGAAAAGCTCTTCGACGATGAACCTGTAAGCTTCTGCGGGGGGGACGGTCCGGTCGAAGTGGACGGCGATGGCGTTTGCGTCCAGGTGATCGATCAGTCTCCGGAGCTCCCCCGGGATCTGCCGGGGGGGGAGCGATGAGGGGGGAGTGCATTGCGGGTTGCCGGTGTATGCGCGGACAGTCGTCTTTCCGGCCCCCTGGAACTGACGTTCGAATTCTTCTACGGTGTCAAGCCACTCGCCTATGATCTCGGGCGGAGCATCCGATTCGTTGAATGAGAACCGGGCTCCGTATTTCTCCTCCAGATCCTTCCGCTTCCGTTCGTTCAGCGCGCGCTGTATGCGGTCCTGCGTGTCGTCCGGCATTTCCATTTCTCCGTTTTTGGTGGTGATCATGTCGGAGCCGATGGAATCGCCGGAGGAGGGGTCAGGTCCGGACGTAGTCGACGAATTCAAATTCCGGGTGGTGTTCGCGTGCCGCTTCACGGAACACGGTGCCGAGCAGGTGCTCGTAGGGGGGAAAGAACGCATCCGCTTCCACGTCCCGGTCGACGAGCGTCAGATAGAGCTCGTCGGCCCGGTCGATAATCTGGGCGTACACATTTCCACCCCCGATCACAAATACCCTCTCCACGGACGCAAGTGCCCGGAGCGATTCCTCAATCGAAGGGTATGACTCGATCCCCGGCACGGGAGCGGAGCTCAAGACCACATTTCTCCTCCCCGGGAGGGGTCGCCCGAGAGATTCCCACGTCCTCCTCCCCATCAGGACAGCATGACCCGTTGTCAGGCGCTTGAATCGCTTCAAATCCTCCGGAATGTGCCACGGGAGCTTCCCGTCCTTGCCGATGGCGCGGCGGTGATCCAGGGCTGCGATAATCGCCAGTTTCACACCGCCACCTGGAATTTGATCGGCTCATACGATTCATACCCGACCAACGTGAAATTTTCGAACTTCAATTCGTCGATCGGCACATTGTCGATTTTCAGTGAGGGGAGAGGTTTCGGCGTGCGCTTGAGCTGCTCCCGGAGTCCTTCGATATGATTCACGTAGATATGCGCGTCGACGATCGTATGGCTGAATATCCCCGGTTTTAGTCCGGCCTCCTGCGCCAGAATCTGGGTCAGGAGCGCGTACGCGGCGAGATTGAAGGGTATCCCGAGGGCGATGTCACCGGAACGCTGTGTGAGGTGGCAGCAGAGCTTTTCCTGCTGGACGTTGAACGCGAACGTGTAGTGGCACGGAGGGAGCCTGCTCCCCAGCGCGTTCCCGGGCTCCCATGCCGTCACGACCATCCGGCGGGAATTCGGGTCGGTCTTCAGCAGCCCGGCCACACGTCCGATCTGGTCCACCTCCACGACTTCATACTTTCCCGTGGAAGGATTGATCTGCGCGCTCGGAAACCGGCGCCAGTAGCGCCCGTACGCGGTCTCCAGGTTCCCCTCTTCGTCCGCCCAGGCGTTCCAGATCTTTGTGTGCTTCATCAGGTTCCGGATATGGTCCTCGCCGGAGAGGTACCAGAGGACCTCATAGAGCATGGCATCGAAGTTCACTTTCTTTGTCGTCAGGAGAGGATACCCCTTCGACAGATCGACCCTGTACTGTTCGGCGAAGCAGGATATCGTGTCCACCCCGGTCCGGTTCTTCTTCAGTGTGCCGTTGGTCAGCACCCGCTCGACAAGATCCAGATACTCCCGCATGCCGCACTCCCCGTGTCGTTGATATCCCCCTTCCTGAGGGTCCAGCAAAGTAGCAAGGCACCCGCCGAAAAGCAATGTCGCGACCGCTCCGCCCCGGGAGGGGGAGCGTGGAAGAAGCGCACAAAATGCACGGCGAAATCGATGGAATATCAGGGAAACAGGGGTACTCCCGCCGCCATGGAGCGCTCTTCCGCCGCTGTTCGCAACAAACAGCCAATCATGCCGTAACACTATTAAAGAGCAAGTCATATCGAAACGCGAAAGTGACTTTGTCATGAACCCGAAAAAATACTTCTGGCCGGGATGGGTGGGGTGTCTCTTTTTGGCAATTGCGTCGCTCTCCGCCGCCGGCGAAAAACAGATCGTCTCCCTGAAGGACCTGAGCGAGACGCAGGTCAAGTGTGCCGGGTTCCAGCTGCAGCAGGAAGCGCCGGTCCATATCAAAGCGGTCGGGGCCGGAGGCGAAAACAAGTGGTCGTACCGGAACGGCGACCGGGGCGGGGACATGACCGCCTATCCCTGGATCATCGACGCCGATACGCGCAACGTGGTCTGGGAGATGACCGTGGACAACTCCTCGAAATGGAAGGATGAAAGGAGCTTCGACGGGACGGTGACGCTCCCTGCCGGGTCCTACGAGGTGTATGTCGCGGCGGCGGTCTTCTCGATCAACACCGCGTTTACCCATATCTCGATCGGCGTCGACCACCGCAAGAATCCGCTTTTCGGAGACGTGCGGACCGAAAAGAGGAATTTTTTCAACTGGCTTTCCGGCTGGTGGTCGGACGACCTCTCGAAGACGTGGAACAAGCGGTCCCGCGTCTGGGGAATCGATCTCTTCGTCGATGAATCGGTCGGTGCCTCCTCGTTCAGTCCACCCAGGGCCCGTGACAATGTGGTGATCAAAGCGACCGGTCTCGGCGAAAACGAAGTAGTCCGGAAATCATTCTCGCTCGGCGATGCCGCGACGCTTTTCATCTACGCGCTGGGGGAAGGGGACCATGAGGGTCAGCTCGCCGATCATGGCTGGATCGTGAGCACGGCTGACCGGAAGCGCGTATGGGAGATGCAGCTCCGCAATTGCACGTATGCCGGGGGCGCGGAAAAAAACATCCGCTACGTCAACACGGTCACGCTGCCGAAAGGCGACTACACGCTCTACTATGTGACGGACGGGAGCCACTCGAACATCTGCTGGAACGCGAATCCCCCGTACGATCCCCTTAACTGGGGGATCACGGTCTCCATCGACAGGGAAAAAGAACGGAAGAACTTCAGGGCCACGGCGAACGAAGACGACCGGAATGTCATCGTGAGCCTCATTCATCCCAGGAACAGCGACTACCTGACGGAGGGATTCACGCTGAAGAAGGACGCCCGCCTCCGCGTCTACGCGATCGGAGAGAGGGACAATTCGCGCCGCTCGATGGCCGACTACGGAACGATCCTTGACGCGAAGACGCGCGAAAAAGTGTGGACGATGGACGTCGACAGGACGTCGCACGCGGGGGGGGCGTCGAAAAACCAGTACATTGACGAGATCATCACGCTGCCCCGGGGGAATTATGTCGTGACGTACACGACGGATGATTCTCACGCCTACGACGACTGGAACTCCGACCCCCCGTACGACAAAGAGCACTACGGGATCACGGTGATGGGCGCCGGGGAGAAATGGGATCCCTCGATTGCCGGCAAGTACACCGAGGAGCGGAACAAGAACATCATCGCGCAGATCGCCCGTCCGGGCAACAGCGTTGATGCCGCAAAACCGTTTACAATCGACAAGACCACCCGTATCCGTGTCTACGCGATCGGGGAGGGGATGGGGCGGGAGATGGACGATTACGGCTGGATAGAGGACGCCCGGACCGGGACGGTGGTATGGGAAATGACGTACAGGATGACATTTCATGCGGGGGGCGACCGGAAGAACCGGATGGTGAACACCACCATCATACTCGACCGCGGGAACTACCGGCTCCGGTTCAAGAGCGACGATTCTCATTCGTTCGGGGACTGGAACGCGGATCCGCCCGATGATCAGCAGTACTGGGGAATCACCCTTTACCGGGATGATTCGCTTCCCGGTCAGGGAGGTCCTCCGGCCCCGCTGCCGCCGGCGAATCCGGAACCTCCGGACGACCCGGACAACTGAGTTTCGATCCGGCTCAGCGCCCGGGGATTTTCCCTCCCCGGTGAGCGCCCCGCGGCATCCCCCGGCGTAAATCCCGGGGTACGCGTGTTTGAACAATTGACCCGAGGAGCCCCCGGACCTCTTCCTCCTGTAGCCTCTTCCACATCCCCGGGGAGAGGCCATCTATCGAAAGATTCCCGATCCTTGTCCGTATCAGCCTCAGCGTGGGATGTCCCACGGCCGCCGTCATCTTCCTCACCTGTCTGTTCCGCCCTTCGGTCAGCGTCAGCTCGAGCCACGCGGTTGGCACGTTTTTTCTGAACCGTATCGGGACCGGCCGGGGGGGGAACTCCGGCTCACCGCTGAACAGAATCACTCCGGCATCCCGCGTCTTCTTCCCCTCGATAACCACCCCGTGCCTGAGCCTCTCGAGCGCGGCATTTTCCGGCACCCGCTCCACCTGCGCGAGGTATGTGCGCGGGTGCGTGTAACGGGGCTCCGTAATCCAGCGTTTGATCCGGTTGTCATCCGTCAGCACCAGCAGCCCCTCGCTGTCCGCATCGAGCCGTCCCGCCGGGTAGACACTGTCCGGGAATGGGCCGAAATCGGCGAGCGTCTTCCACTCTCCGCCGCGTGTAAATTGGGAAAGGACGCCGTAGGGCTTGTTGAAGAGTATAACAGTGGCGGGCATGCCGGCAAGATAGAGAGATTCGGCCACAGAAGCGACACACGTGGCGCCGGGTTGACTCTCGACCGGGTTCTCTCTACAATGGATGTACCAGTCACATTCCGCGAGGTTTGCATGTCGACATCCCGGAGGACTTTTCTGCAACGTGCCGCCGCTGTTGGTGCGGCGGCCCTCGCCGGCCATTCATTCTTGCCCGCATCCCTCAAAGCATCCCCTCGGGCGGCGGGGGGGCCGCTCGTCATCGCGAGCGGTAACGGTCTCGCTGCAGTCGCGAAAGCGATGGAGATCATCCAACAGGGGAGCGACGCTCTCGACGGCGTCATCGCGGGGGTGAACATCAATGAAAACGACCCCAACGACGTGAGCGTCGGCTACGGCGGCCTGCCGAATGAAGACGGCGTCGTGGAGCTTGATTCCGCAGTCATGCACGGGCCGAACCACATGGCGGGTGCGGTCGCGTCGCTCCGTAACATCAAGAACCCCTCGAAAGTCGCGCGCATGGTGATGGAGCGGACGGATCACGTGCTGCTTGTGGGGGAGGGGGCCCTCAGGTTCGCCCGGGCGCACGGGTTCAAGGAAGAAGACCTGCTGACCGACCGGTCGCGCGAGGCCTGGCTCAAATGGAAAGAGAACATGTCAAAAGAAGACGCGTGGCTGCCGGCACACGGGGACTCCGACAGTGCGAAAGACATCGGGGATCTGTTCGAACCGTACATGAAGTATACGGGGACCATTCACTGCAGTGCGATTGACAAACAGGGGAACATTTCCTGCGTGACGACGACGAGCGGCCTCGCATGGAAGATCTCCGGTAGGGTCGGCGATTCTCCGATCATCGGCGCCGGCCTCTATTGCGACAATGAGGTGGGTGCGGCGGGTTCCACCGGGCGTGGCGAAGCCAACCTCATCAGCTGCAACAGCGTGATGATCGTCGAGTGGATGCGCGCGGGGAAGTCCCCGGAAGAGGCGTGCCTGACGGCGTGCAAGCGCGTTGTCGAGAAGAACAGGCAGCGCCGGTTGCAGGATGACCAGGGTCGGCCGGCGTTCAACGTTTCATTCTATGCCCTCAACAAGAAGGGGGAGCACGCCAGCGCCTCCATCTGGGACCAGAAGCAGTATGCCGTGCACGACGGTACGTCGGCGCGGCTTCTCCCGGGTGCTTACCTGTACAAGAAATGACTGCGGTCCCCGTTCTATTGACTTTTCCTCGGTACATTTGTATCCTGAAAAGCAGAGCCTGTGTGCTGGGAGCTGCGGTTTTCTCCGTTCTTGGTTCACATGCGGCGCTGTGCGCGCGAAGACCGTTCACGGGACGCTTCCGCAGGGCTTCTCCCTCCGTTACACTCATTCCCCACCCGGCGCGCAGACCGTCACAGGTATGACATTTCTCCACAGTCCGGAACTGAATGAGCCCTTTGGTACGATGTTGTGTTTTTCTCCTTCTCCTCTCCCTCTCCCTGAGCGCGGGCGCGCAGCAGTTCAGGGTCGATACGCTTGCCCGGGGGCCCGCGATACAGCTCCCGTCTGCCATCGCGTTTATTCCGGGATCGGATGACAGGTTTTTCTTCGCCGAGCGAAGCAGCGGACGGGTGCGTCTGTACGACGGTTCGGTCCGCCCCGGTGCGTTCCTGACGGTTTCCGTGGAGGACGAGAGTGAGCAGGGACTTCTCGGAGTGGCGGTTCATCCCCTCTATCCGGATTCCCCTTTTGTCTACGTGTACTATGTCCGGGCGATCGACCGGGCCGGCATTCTCGAGCGCTACCGCGACCAGGGGGGGGAGGGGGTTTCACCGCAATTGTTGCTGTTTATCGCGCGTCGGGACGAAGCCACGCAGAACAACGGGGGAGCGCTCCGGTTCGGTCCCGACGGGAAGCTGTATGTCGCGGTCGGAGATCACGGGGCAAAGCCGTCGAACGCGCAGGATACGCTGGGAGGAAGAAATCTCCGCGGGAAGATCCTGCGTCTGAACCCGGACGGGACGGTGCCTGCCGACAATCCCTTCCCCCGGAGGTACTTCTGGTCTCTGGGTCTTCGCGACCCATCGGGCCTCGGGTTCGATCCGGTAGGCGGGAGGCTTTACGTCACTGAAGGGGGGACTCTCACCAATGATGTGGTCGTTGTCCCCCGGGGGGCGAACCTCGGATGGCCCGGACGCCGCAGGAGCGCGCCCGATGCAGAACACCTCCCGTCCGTCCTCTACAGCACGGGGCGTGGCGATCAACCGGATCTCACCGGGATCGCCGTGTACCGGGGAGACCTGTTTCCGAGGCTGAACGGGAAAATCCTTTTTGCGGGGAACGCCGACCCGACGCTCTGGGTGGGGACGCTGAACAGTGCAGGTGATTCACTCAGTGCCGAGCCAATGTACCGTTCCAACACCGGTTTTTCGGACGTCCAGGTCGGACCGGACGGCTGCATCTACCTGGCGAACGGGCCGTACCGGGGGAGCAGGATTGTCCGGCTTTCCCCCCTTCCTCCGCAGTTTAGTTCCGGGCCTCCCTTAAACGCCGTCCTCGGAGAGCCGTACATCTACACGCCAGCGTTTCGCGGCACCCCCCCGGTCCTGGATATTCTGAACGGCCCCCGGGGAATGGTCGTCGACTCGGGGGACTGGAGCATTCACTGGGTCCCGACGAAACCGGAGGCGCTCGAGGGGAAACAGACCGTCACTCTTCGCGCGCGCAATGGCGCCGGATCGACCGAACAGCGGTTCACGCTGGCGGTGCAGAATCTGAACGAGCCACCCTCCCCGTTCGCACTCACATCTCCTCCCGAAGGAAGTGAACGGCGGTTTCTCGGCGAAGATCCTTATGTGACGTTCAACTGGGCGACGGCACACGATCCGGATCTGGACACCGTCCGGTACACGCTTCAGGTCGACACCGTTGCCGGGTTCAGCAGCCCCTTCCTCATGAATATCGACGCAGGGACGTCCAACTCTTTGCGCATTCCCCTCCCTCAGGCAAGCAGCACTTATTTCTGGCGGGTGGCGGCCACAGACGGCAGAGGTGTAACGCTCTCCGTCCCCCGTGTGTCGCGCATCGACGTGATCTTCTCGAAGCTCCTCGGCCGCGAAAGAGCCCGTCACGTCGAGCCTGTCCTCGAACAGAACTTCCCCGCAACGTTCGCTCCGGTCAATCCGGAGCCGAGCATCAGATATTCCGTGCGGCGTGAGGGGTATGTGCGACTCACCGTCTTCAACCTGCTGGGACAGGAGGTGGCGCGGCTGTACGACGGGACGCAGCAGGCGGGGACGTACGAGGTGGGGATCGCGAACGTGAATCTCCCCGGCGGGATTTATTTCTACCGCCTTATTGCACCCGGTTTTGCAGAAACGAAGAAAATCGTGGTCTCGCGATAGCCCCCGGGGACCCGCCCTCCGCTGAAAACAAAAAATGGCGCCGGAGCTTACCTGCTCCGGCGTATGATCACAATGGTCTTGTCGTCCGAGTAATCTATAAGCCTGTTGTGCACCTGCACGTCCTCGATGATCAACTGGCAGATCGCCTTCGGGGATTTCGATTTGAATTCCGTCAGTTTCGCGATCAATCGCTGCTCGCCGTACATTTCCCGTTTCTCGTTCGACGCCTCGACGATGCCGTCGGTGTAGAGCATCATGATGTCGCCGCGGTGCATGATCGTAAACTCGCTCCTGTATTTCTCCGCGGGGAAAGGGCCGATGATCTGGCCGGTCGCGCCCAGTTCTTCGATCTGTCCGGTCGCCGCGTGGAGGATTATCGGGAAACAGTGTCCCGCGTTCACGTATGAAACCAGTCCATTGTCCGAGTCGGTGAACTCGGCAAAGACCATCGAAATGAAGTGTTCGGAGGTGAATGTCTTGTTGACAAGCCGGTTCAGCCGTCCGATCAGCGTGCTCATCTTCGTCTGGAACTCGACCCCCATCCGAATGGCGCCGGAGACATACAGCGCCTGCGCGGCGGCAGAAAGACCCTTGCTCGCCGCATCGCCGATCACCACAGCCAGGCGGTCCTTGTCGTCCGCTGCCTGCAGGTAGTCGAAAAAGTCTCCCCCCACGATCCGCTCGGAGAGCGAGATGCCGTACAGGTCATAGTGGCTGAACTTGAGCTCGTGAACAGGGAGTATGCTCCGCTGGATTTCGCGCGCCTTGTCCAGGTCGCGCTCCAGGTCCTTCGCCTTCCTCTCGCTCTTCCGGTTGCGGAGGGCGGACGTGATCGCGCTGCCGATGATATTGAGTGCATAGGTCATGTCCTCCTTCAGGAAGTCCGCGTTGATGGCGAGGACGTACTGGAAAAGGGTGTACCCCTTCCAGACGACTTTTTCTCCGACCCCCGTGGCCGAGTAATGCGTGATCCCTTTCTGGCGGAGATAGCGGTTCGTCTCGGTCCCGACGACGGTCCCTTTCTTGTCGAGCTGGCAAAACACCGGATAATCCAGGACCCGGATCCGGAAATTTTTCCGTATGGCTTCGATCTCGCCGTACTGACGGAGCAGGCGGTATGAACCTGAATTCTGCTCCAGTTTCCAGATGCGCCCCCCCTTGATCGGGATGGCTTCGTTGACGATGATGTTCTCGAGTATGTGTCCGAGGAGCTGCTCCTCGGTACGGACCTTTTCGTCGCTCAGGACCCTGATGGTCCTGTAGAGCTTATGTTGATCCATGGTATCCTGCGATGCAAAACGTGCGCGTCAGTCGTGGTATTTCATTTCCCCCACCCTCAGGGGAAACTCAAGCCGGTCCTCCTTCCGTGGAACAGCGCAGGAGTACATCGTGCTGTATGCACAGTAAGGGTTGTACGATTTGTTCAGGTCGACCTCGTACCGGTGGTTCGGATCATGAAGATCCTCCCCGGCGTCCAGATACCGTCCGACCTCGTATGTTTCATGCCCGGTGGTGCTGTCGGTGAACCAGATGCTCATCGTCTCGGGGTATCGCGCGAATCTCTCGGGGTCGTACCGGGTGAATTTGTACACGTTCAAGCGGAGCAGAAAGGGGGCGCCGTTGCTCCCCGGGACCGGGAATTCGACATAGCCATAGCGGACCTGCCGCCGGGCTTCTCCCTTTGTTCCCATCACGACCACCGTCTCCGGATCCGCGTACGCGTGAAGGACGGATTCCCCCCGGAACGCCGGGTCGATCGGGAACCAGTTGATCCCGTGGTACCGGACGCTCGTGTCGCGGACAAACGGCGAGTGGGGATCGCGGGCGAAGAACGCATCCTTCTCCATCCGGTAGGCAAGGTTGTCCTCACGGATGCGGAGGCTGTCGGCCTTCGTGAGGAGAGGGAGAGCCGGCCTGTGCGAGCAGGAGGCGAACGCCACTGCGCACAGGAGGCCTGCGGCAATGTGAGCGCAGCGCAGAGATTTCATCGGACCCCCTCCAGGACGTGATGATACACCCGCTCAACGTTCCCGGCCATGGCCGTCGCCTGGTATTTCCTCTCGAAAAGAGCGAACGAGGCGCGTCCGAAAACCGACCTCTTTGCGGGGTCGCTGATAAGCCCGAGCAGGGCTCGTGCGAATGCAGCGGGGTCCTCCGCAGGCGTCAGACAGCCGGAGACATCCTCATCGATCATCGCGGCGATACCGCCGACGTTTGTCGAGACCACGGGGAGCGCACAGGCGAGAGCGCGGAGTACCGCGATCGGGAACATTTCCGAGGCAAGCTCAAGCGAAGAATGGCAGTAGATGTCGAACGCCGGGTAGATCTCCCGCAGATCGTCCCGGAAGCCGAGGAACCGGACCCTGTCGCCGAGCCCCAGTCCCGCAGCCTGCGCTTTCAGGTCACGCTCGAGTTCCCCGTCGCCGGCGATGAGGAACAGGACGCCGCGCTTCTCGTGCGCGACAATCGCCGCGGCATCGAGAAGGTGGCGGTGCCCCTTGAACGGGACGAGTCGTGCGACATTCCCGATCACAACGGTCCCTTCATCGATCCCCATCGACCCCCGTATCCGGGCGCGGAATCCCGCGCGCATATCATCCGGGTCCGATTCGATCCCGATGGGAACGGTCGTGACCTTCCCGGGCGGAATGCCGTCCTCGCGGAGCAGGACCTCGCGCCCGGCATCGGCATCAGTGATGAAGTGCGATATTCCATACCTGTTTCTGAGGGCGTGGGTGATGTTGTGACGGATGGAGTGTGTGCTGTGTATCCCTGCGACGTGCCGTGCAGGGGTAAACGCCGCCGCGATTGCCGCGCATGTCCGGTCGTAATTGGCGTTGCTGTGGATGATCGTGATCGACCGCTCGCGCATCGCCCGGCGGAGAACACGGGAGATCCCGAAGACCCTGGACATGTCGCCGTACTCGATGGGGACGACGGGGAGTGACGCCTCGGCGCATTTGCGGAGGAGCAGGTGCCCGGGGCGGGCGGACACCCAGACCGTGTGTCCGCGCCGTGCGAGGTACCTCCCCAGGATCAGTACATAGTCTTCCCCGCCGGCGAATATATCCGTGGCGTTGGTGAGCAGGACGTTCATCGGATCAGCCGTTGCCGTACACTTCGCCGACGCCGAACTTGCTTGCCGCCCAGAGAGCGAGGTTCGCGGTAATTGCGGTGACAGCGCGGTTTTCGTCTTCTTTGCGGACGACGAGGTCGTACGTGTCCGCGACAAACTTCATGTTCCGGAGAATTTTCCTCACCTGCGGCCGCGATACGGTGCCGTGCCAGAAGGCGATCTGGCCCAGTATCATCCCGCCGTGACGCCGCAGCAGTTCTCTGACGCTGATCACCTTCTCTGCCCTCGGCGTGCGGGGAACGCACACGTGGGAAAGGTCGGTGAAGTATTCGTCCCAGAATGTGGCGAATATTTTGTTCTCGGGACGTCTCAGATAGCGGGCACGTTTCAGGGAAAAATGGGCCTTCGTCCTGACCCGGAACCGGGGGATGACGGGGTGGAGGTCATAGAGGGTCCGCATCTGTGTCGGGTCCTCGGCGTCCCTCTCGCTGTAGACCCACCGTTTCCTCAGTTTCCGCCAGGTATCCACGCAAACGACGGGGGCTTTGCGGCTGTCGATGGAAATGAACTTGTCCCGTTCCATTCCCACCACGGTGATCCAGTGGTTCCAGCCGTCGACGCACAGGAGCGCCGGGTACCCCTTCTTCAACGATCTGACAAGCTCCCGTTTCGCCCTCAGCGAATCCTTGCGGCGAATCACCTTCATCTCGCAGTCACATACCTTCGCGGCTCGCGCGAGCTTGATCTCGTCAGTTCCGGTCCACCAGTGTGTCCCGGCGATGTGCGAAATCCTGTTCTCGTCCACTATTCTGCCCAGCATGATAAGCGCGTACTTCAGGGCAAACGGTCCGCACTGCCACTTGTTAGGCTGAGGATACAGTCCCATCGGCGAGCTGATTTCCGGATCTAAGGAGGTCCTGAGAAGACAATGGTGGTCCCCCCGGGGGGGGACCACGTTCCATCTCATAGAATACGGAAAACGGGGGGGATTTCCAAGGTGGGTTTTGTGGCGTTTTATGCCGATTTTTGCGGATTTTTACCTCTTTCTTGTCTCACGGATAAATATGGTCAGCCCGGTATCGGGAGGCTTGTGCCCCATCTGGCGCATCAGCGCGACCACCTGCCCCCGGTGAAACGTTGAGTGATTTACGACATGTTGCAGAGCCTCACCGTACCGGTACGTAAACTGCTCTCCGGTGAGCGTCAAAAAACCGAATGTATCTTCGAGTTTTTTGTCTGTCTGCAAGCCGAGGAACTTTGCCAGTGCGAACCCTGTCTGTTCCCATGTCGTCTTCACGTCGGCGACGGTCGGCACGTCGGTGGGTTTTATCGTCGCCTTGTCGGGCGTTCCCGACATGCGAGAGAGCCACATCTTTTCGGCGCCGACGAGGTGGGTGAGTGTCCCGTGTATGCTCCCGTGACTGCTCTTCATGTCCCGCATCGTCTCCTCGGGGGAGAGCGCCTCCAGCGCCTCAAATATCCTGTTTGTCGCCCACGCGCTGTAGGCAACCAGCGTCTTTATCTCCTGCAGCGTCATAAAGCCTCCTGTGTGAATTCGTCCGGGCCGGGGTGATGTCGATTCGCCTCACCTCCGCTTTTCCACTTTCTTCTTCAACTCCGCGACCGCCTTCAGCGCGTCAAGGGGCGTCATGGTATCGATGTCCAGGCGGGAGATCTCATCCCTGAGCGGATCATCCTTCATCTCGAAGAGCGACATCTGGATCTCTCCCGGCCGTATCCGTCCTTTGTTCTTTCCCCCGGACTCCTCATGGACGCTCAGATCCGAGCCCTCGAGGTTCTTCAGTATCGCTCTCGCCCTGTCCGTCACCTCGTCCGGGAGACCGGCCATTTTGGCGACATGGATGCCGTAGGAATGGTCGGCGAACCCGGCGGTCACCTTGTGGAGGAACACCACCTTGTCGCCGTACTCACGGACGTCCACCTTGAAATTCCTGATCCTGGGGAAAAGATCCGCCAGCTCGTTGAGTTCGTGGTAGTGCGTGGCGAAGAGCGTACGGGCACCGACTCTCTCGTGCAGGTACTCGGTGAGCGACCATGCGATGCTGATCCCGTCGAACGTGCTCGTTCCGCGTCCCACCTCGTCGAGAAGTATCAGGCTCCGGGATGTGGCGGTGTTGACGATGTGGGCGGCCTCATGCATCTCCACGAGGAACGTGCTCTCTCCCGCGCTGATATTGTCGCTTGCGCCGACGCGCGTAAAAATCCTGTCCACGATCCCCACGGACGCGCTCCGGGCGGGGACGAAGCTCCCGATCTGCGCCAGCAGGACGATGAGCCCCGTCTGACGGAGGAAGCTCGACTTGCCGCTCATGTTCGGGCCGGTGATGATCAGTATCTGATCGGAGGCGGTGTCGAGGTGGACGTTATTCGGGATATACTTCTCACCCGGGGGAAGGAGGCGCTCGATCACCGGATGCCGCCCGTCGGCGATATCGAGCACGGTGGAGTCGTTCACGTCCGGGCGGGTGTACTCCTGGTCCAGAGCCACGCGTGCTAGCGAAGAGAAGCAATCGAGAGTTGCGAGCGCGCGGGCGGTCGCCTGGATGGCGTCTGTTTCGCCGGCGACCGCCAGCCGGATGTCATTAAAGAGCCGTGTTTCGAGGGCGAGTATCCTCTCCTCCGCATGCAGGATCCTGTCTTCATACTCCTTGAGCTCGGGTGTGATGTACCGTTCGGCGTTTGTGAGCGTTTGTTTCCGGATGTAATCGGAGGGGATCTTCTCCCGGTGCGTGTTGGTGATCTCGATATAATAGCCGAAGACGTTGTTGAATCCCACTTTGAGAGAGGAGATGCCGGTCCGTTCCCGCTCCTTCCGTTGCATCTCTGCGATCCATTGCTTGCCGCTGAATGCGAGCTTCCTGAGGTCGTCGAGTTCCTTGTTGTAGCCGCTCCGTATGACCCCCCCGTCGGCGAGCGCGGCGGGAGGCTCAGGTTCGATCCCGCGTTCGAGAAGCGCGACGGTCCCGGGGAGTACGTGGAGCCCCTCGCGGAGCTCGGCAAGGGGAGGGGTGGCGGCGCTCCGGATGGCATCGCGCACGACGGCCACCGATTGGAGTGCGCACTTCAGCGCAATCATCTCGCGTGGCGTGGCCCGCCCGGTGCATACCCGGGTGTTCAGCCGCTCCAGGTCGCCGATACGCCCCAGTACCGGCGCGGTCGCCTCGAGCAGAGAAACGGAGCGCACGAATTCCTCCACCGCATCGAGCCTGCGGCGGATGGCCTCGACGGTGTTCAGCGGGTTGTTGACCCATTGCTTCAGGAGGCGCCCCCCCATGGGAGTGAAGGTCCGGTCCAGCACGCCGAAGAGCGTCCCGTCGCTGGAGCCTGTGCTGGAGGAGGTTATCTCGAGGTTCCGCTTCGTCGAAGGATCGAGAACGATGTGGTCCCCCACATCATACGGCGTGATCCTGCGTATATGCAGGAGGTTCGATTTCTGCGTCTCCTGCAGGTAGTGCATCGCCGCCCCCGCGGCAATCACTGCAAGCCCCCTGTCTTCGAGCCCGAATCCCTTCAGAGACTGCGTTTTCAACTGCCCCGTGATCAGCTCACGGGCATAATCTTCGGTGTAGATCCAGTCGTCCAGCGTGCTGTACAGACCGTTGAATACACCTGCAAGCAGCCCCCGGAGGGTCTCGAGGTCCCGCTTCTGGACTATGATTTCCGAGGGGCTCACCGAGGAGACCTGCTCGGCAAGTGATTTGAGCGGGAATTCGCTTGCGCGGAACTCGGCCGTCGTGACATCGACATACGCGAACCCGACGGCATCGGCCCCGGTCACGAGGGGCGTGGGAAGGACGATCGCGGCGAGGTAATTGTTCAGTTTCTGGTCCAGCACCTGGTCGGAAAAGGCCACCCCCGGGGTCACAACCTCGATCACCTCCCGCTTGACGATCCCCCTGGCAAACCGGGGGTCCTCCATCTGCTCGCAAACGGCCACGCGGAAACCGGCTTTCAGGAGTTTCGGGAGGTACGAATCGAGGGCGTGATGGGGGAATCCTGCGAGCGGGATCTCGCCTGCGGCTCCGTTCCCCCTTTTCGTCAGCGTGATACCGAGGACGCGGGAAGTGATCTTCGCGTCTTCCTCAAACGTCTCGAAGAAATCTCCCATGCGGAAGAGAAGAATCGTATCGGGATGCTTCGCCTTCACCTGGGCGTATTGCTTCATCAGTGGAGTGGACATGAAGGCAATTAACCCGATGCAGGTTCGTAGAATCCGCTTCTCATCTGTCCAGTATCATGAATATCCCTTCAATCCGCCCCATCGGGGCGGAGAGCTGAATCCCCGCGACACTCCCCCTGACACGTTCATATGTCTCGCGTGCTATCGAAACTCCTTCTGCGAACCCTTCTTCCTTCGTCGTCGTCTTGCGCATCCTCTCGAGTATCTCCGCCGGCACGGAAGCCCCCGGAACCTCGTTATTCATGAACTCCGCGTTCCGGAACGAAACGAGGGGCCAGATTCCGCAGATGAGCGGTATCTTCACATCGGCGATTCTCTTCATGAAACGCTCGAGTATGCGGATATCAAACACGGGCTGCGTGATCATGTATTCGGCCCCGGCCTCGATTTTCCATTCCAGGCGTTTCAGTTCTTCCTCCAGGTTGATAGCTCCGGGGTTCACCCCCACGCCGATGCTGAATCCGGTCGGGTCTCCGATCGGGTTGCCGGCAAGATCGAGCCCGTGATTGAGACGGTTGATGACGTTCGTCAGTCCGATCGCGTCCACATCGAACACCGCCGTGGCGTTCGGGTAGTTCCCGAGCTTCGGCGGGTCACCCGTGATCGCAAGGACATTGCGCAGGCCGAGAGCCCATGCGCCCAGCAGATCGGATTGCATGCCGATCACGTTCCTGTCCCTGCATGCGAAATGGAGCACGGTCTCGATCCCGATGTCCCGCTGTATGATTGCGGCCATCGCCAGTGCGGACATCCGTGCAGACGCGCGCGGCCCGTCGGGAATGTTGATCGCGTCGATTCCGAAATGATGGAGCCGGCGGGCCTTTACCACCTCTTTGTGCGGTGAGACTCCGCGGGGGGACACAAGCTCCGCGAGCGTCACGAACTCGCCACGCACCAGCTTGGTCGAAAGGCGCGATTTTTCCGTTCTCGCCGCAACATGCACGGCTTCCGGCGCGGTGATCGTGAGGCTCGCTGAGCTCCTGTCCATCCTCTTGACGGGCTGGAGCGCCCGCACGGCACGGCGGATCGCGCGGATATGCTCGGGGTTCGTCCCGCAGCAGCCGCCGACGATTGTGGCTCCCGTCTGTATGAAGCGTTTCGCGTATTCCGCCATGTACTCGGGGGATGTCATATAGATGTTCCGTCCGCCGATATTCTGGGGAAGCCCGGCGTTCGGCTGGACGGAGAGCGGCATTGCCGTCAGCGTCTTCAGGGTCTCGAGCGCATCGAGCATTGCGCGTGGCCCGACCGAGCAATTGAGGCCGAGCGTATCGACCCCCGTGTTCTCCACCCCTTTGACAAAGCTCTCCAGTGTCGCTCCGCTGAGCAGGTTCCCATCGTCGTTGATCGTCACCTGCGCCATGACCGGGATTTCCCTGTCCAGCTCCTTCACCGCGCGGATCGCCTGGTCGAGCTCTGCAATAAGGGGGAAAGTCTCCAGCACAATCAGGTCGACGCCCCCTTCCAGCAGGCCCCTGACCTGCTCTTTGAACGCATCGCGCGCCTCGTCATACGACAGCTTTCCGAGCGGCTCGATCTGCACCCCGAGCGGCCCCACCGATCCGGCCACGAGGACTTCTCCTCCGGCGGCCGCTTTCGCAAGCTGGGCCCCCTTCAGGTTTATTTCGAAGACTTTCGGCTCCAGCCCGTGCGGTGCCAGCTTGAACCGGTTCGCGCCGAACGTGTTGGTCTC
>Ga0182019_10000187_pt1 | contig 30518 bp, 21 predicted proteins | sample 812E2MmetaG_FD_120483 | JGI IMG/M metagenome (GOLD analysis project Ga0182019, IMG submission 120483) | Permafrost microbial communities from Stordalen Mire, Sweden - 812E2M metaG | ecosystem: Environmental > Terrestrial > Soil > Wetlands > Permafrost | place: Sweden: Stordalen | collected...
CCCATTCGCGACCGCCACGCATTCATAGAGAAGGCGCCCGCCCGTATACGGCGTCAGATTGGTCACAAACAGCTGATGGCCCGCAAACGGAAATGCCGCGCCGCTGGCGAGGCCTTGCGTCAGTCCAGGTTCTTTCTCCAGCGCGGCCACCCAGGCCGCATCCTGCGCCAAGACGAGGACGGTGCTGGGAGGCGCGACCAACACCGAGAATGACGCCACCCGCGAGATCTGTCGGCCGGGCGTCGCCGCCACCTCTTCGGGAACCGTCGATGCGACTGCCGTCACCGTTTGGGCCTGCTTGACCTCCAGCTTGATCATCCGCGCGACCGCCTCGGGTCCCGCATCGCCCAGCCCCGCGCTCACCCAATCCAACAGGAGATTGCGCACCGCGTTCAGGTCCGCGGCATGGGCGATTGGGTCCATGCCGCCACTTTTGCGGATGGCTTTGACGAGGCTGGAGATCTCCTTGAGGTAAACGTTCTTCTGCGCCCCGGGGATGTAGTACATCACCACCAGATGGACCGGCTTCCCGTCCGCCGCGTCGTAATCGATCCCTTTTGATGACCAGCCGATCGCGCTGAAGAGCTCGCCTTCCTCGCGCCGCGCGCGCACGTGCGGAACCCCGACCCCCATGCCGATTCCCGTGTTGCACTCCTGTTCGCGCAGCTGGATCTCCTCGATGGTGTCAGTGCCCACCTCGATGTTGGGGTTCGCATCCAGAATGCGCGCCAGGAATTCCAGGGCCCGGGCCTTCCCGGCCTCGGGCAGTTCGAAAAGTCGCCCATCCTGGAGGGCCGTCAAAATGCTACGCATAAATCAGTCCGTTCCAAATCGCTGGTAGAACCACGTCTTCACGTTGTGGGTCAGGACACTGTACGCGAGGAGAAAGCCCGCCATCCAGAGGAAGAATGCCGGAGGCAGGCGCACCAGGCCGAGAAACTGCGCCAGCGGAGAGAAGGGCAGCCAGGCGCCCAGCACCATGATGCTCAGCGTCGCAAACAACATGGTCTTGCTGGGCCGACTTTGGATGAACGGAATGCGCTGCGTGCGGATAATATGGACGATCAGCGTCTGCGTCAGCAGTGATTCGACGAACCAGCCGGTGTGAAACAGTTTCTCAAGATAGTCTTTGTCCGGACCCGAGGTTCCTGGCGCGCCAAAGGCGACGCATCCGAAGAAATAGAGCATCAGGAAGAACGTGGCATAGTCGAAGATCGAGCTTATCGGCCCGATGAAGAACATGAAATTGCGGATGCTGCGCATGTTCCAGCGCCGCGGTTTGGTCAGGTATTCCGGATCCACGTTGTCGAGCGGGATGCCGACCTGCGAGAAATCGTAAAGCAGGTTGTTCACCAGCACCTGGATTGGAGCCATCGGCAGGAAGGGAAGAAAATAGGCTCCCCCGACCACGCTGAACATGTTTCCGAAATTGGAGCTGGCCCCCATTTTGATGTACTTGATGATGTTCCCGAACACCTTCCGTCCCTCCATGATCCCGTCCTCCAGGACGAGGAGACTTTTTTCGAGGAGGATGATGTCGGCCGATTCCTTCGCCACATCCACTGCTGTGTCGACCGAAATGCCCACGTCCGCGGCCTTCATCGCAAGCACATCGTTGATCCCGTCGCCCAGGAAGCCCACGACGTGACCAGCCGCCCGCAGTGTCTTGATCACCCTCTCTTTCTGGTCCGGCGTGAGGCGGGCCAGCACGTTTGCGGCTTCGACCTCCCGCGCAAACGCGGCTTCGTCGAGCGTCGCCAGCTGCGGCCCGGTGGTGACCTTGGTGATCACCATGGCCACGTCATGGCAGACCTTGCGAGTGACGAGCTCATTGTCACCGGTCAGGATCTTGACCGCAACACCGGCGCGCGAGAGCGCCTCGATGGCCCGGGCTGAAGTGTCTTTCGCCGGATCAAAAAAGGCGATGTAGCCGAGCAGGATCAACTCGGACTCATCGGCCACGGAAAACACCTGTTTGGAGCGGTCAAACTCGCGATAGGCGATCGCCAGCACCCGGTATCCCTGCGCGCTCAGGCTCCGGTACTCATCCATCAGGTCATCGCGGATCAGCCGGATCAGGGGATTGATGTCCTCGTCCACCTGGTAGTTTTCACAGGCCGCACTCACCTCCTCGACCGCGCCCTTGCAGATCAGCACATTGCGGTCCTCGTAATCGATCACCACCGACATGCACCGCCGTTTGAAATCGAAGGGAATCTCGTCGATCTTCCGGCAGTTGCGTTCGACATCGAGTTCGCTGTGAGCGAGGATCGCCCGGTCGAGCAAGTTGCGCAGTCCGGTCTGGTAAAAGCTGTTCATGTACGCGTAGCGCAGCACGTCTTCGCTGGACCGGTTGGTGACGTCGACATAGCGCTCGAGCACCACATGGTCCTGGGTCAGCGTGCCCGTTTTGTCGGTACAGAGCACGTCCATCGCCCCGAAATTCTGGATCGCATGGAGATGCTTCACGATGACCTTCTTGCGGGCCATCATGAGCGCACCCTTGGAAAGGCATACGGTCATGATCATCGGCAGCATCTCCGGGGTCAGCCCCACCGCCACCGACAGCGCAAACAGCAAGGCTTCGACCCAGTTGTGGTTGCGCAATCCCACGATCAGGAAGGTGATCGAGACCATCACGACCATGAAGCGGATCATCAGCCAGGTGAAGTCGCGCACGCCCTTGTCGAAACTGGTGGCTTCGCGCTTGGAGAGCATTTTCTCCGCGAGCGAGCCGAAATAGGTGCGGGCCCCCGTCGCCAGCACCAATCCGCGCGCCGATCCGCTCAGCACGTTGCTGCCCATGAAACAGGCGTTGGAGAATTCGAACGCGGCGCGGCCGGCCGGCTGATTCGGCTCGGCCCCCTTCTCCACTGGCATGGATTCGCCGGTCAACGCCGACTGGGTCACAAAGAAATCCTTGGCTGAGAGCACGCGAAGATCCGCCGGGATCAGGCTGCCCGCGGCCAGAATGACCACATCGCCAGGCACGATGTCCTCCAGCGGGACCTCCGCCTCCCTGCCGTCGCGCAGCACCGTGACGGTTGTCTTCACCAGCTTCTGCAGTTTCTCCACCGCCCGCGATGACCGGGTCTCCTGAATATAGGAAAGGAAGACGCTCAGGAACACCATGGTGCCGACCACCACCGTCGAGCGCAGATCACCCGTCAGATAGCAGACAATGGCGATGATCAGCAGCTGGATGACGAGCGGATTCCGGCAACGTTCCAGCAGATCGCGCAAAACCGAAACCCGGCCGCCCGAAGCTACCGTGTTCGGTCCGGCCTCGTCCAAAGACCTGGCTGCCTGCTCGGAGGAAAGCCCGCTGCTGGAGCTGTGCCGGCGTTCGAGCAGCTCCGCATCGGGAATGGTGTACTGTGACGTATCGGAAGGCAAAAACGGGTTTAAATGGCGTCCTTTGAACACGTCAAAAGGTCGCGGGCTGATGCTTCGCCCCGCAAAAAATCGGCGCAAGAACAAACTCCCCGATTTTGGCTTTTTGAGACCGCGGATCCCGCGTCGCTTCGCGCACCAGCGCTCGGCGATCATCATTTCGAATCGGCGCGAACCTCCTTGAAAGAAAAACATCCGTCTCCGGATGACACCTAGGCGATCACGCCAGCGATCCCTTGCACCGCGGCACTTTCTTGTCTCGCGGTCAGATGTGTCACTCATCCGCAGCGACAGTTGGTTCCGCGCGATGCATGAAGCACCGGAAAAATCGATGTGGATCGTCGAACCGCGCCAACCTTTCCGTGTCTTATGCGAAGTCACCGCAGGCTGCGGTGAGGAGCGGTTTCCCTCCGGGACTGCACTCTATCCGTGTTGAAAACGGCCGTGCATTTTGCATGCAGGCCCTGCCTCGTTTCACGCATTGTGCAACGGCTGACGGAAATGATTGGCGGTCAGAAACATTTTATCCCGCTGTTTCACAATCTCTTAGCACTGACCAAGGCAAGATTGGCATTGATCTAGGTAGGAGAGAGGTGCGTCACCAATCCCATTTCTCTAATGTCACCTCGCGCCCTTCCATTTCCTACCAATCTTGTTCCCAAGAATGTCTCCAATCAGGAGACTCAGGCGGGCGAAGCCGCAATTGATGCCGGTCTTGTGCAGCGGTTCACCTCCGGTGACGATTCCGCTTTCAATGAAATCGTCGCCCGATATCGCGGCAGGATCTACGGGCTGACCCTCAATCTCCTGCGGAACACCGCGGATGCGGAAGAGGTCACGCAGGACGCCTTCATCCGCGCCTACCGCGGATTGGGCCGGTTCCGCGGCGAGTCCTCCCTTGCCACTTGGCTCTATCGCATCGCGCTCAACCTCGCCCGCAACCGCTATTGGTATTTCTTCCGGCGCCACCGGCATAACTGGGTATCACTCGATCGCCCCCTGGGAGATGATTCGGAGACCACGTTTGCCGACCTGATTGCCGCCCGGGACCACGATCCCGCCCAGGAAACCGCCTCAGGCGAGTTTTCCGCCCTCGTCGCCGCATGCATGGAGCGCCTCGACCGCAAACACCGGGAAATTCTCACGATGCGCAACGTGCTCGACCTGTCCTACGAAGAGATTGCGTCCACCCTTGGCATCAACATCGGCACCGTCAAAAGCCGGATCGCCCGCGCTCGCGAATATTTGCGCGAACTGCTGACGGAATCGTGCCCCGAATTGAAGCCCGCTCTCACGGTGGCCGATTTCTTCCTGCCAGCCCAAGGTGCGCAAGGCCACGCCGACATCAGTTACGCCTGAATCGTGAAGCAATCGTCAATTTTCCATCTATGGGAACTTTGTTCTCTACTGGGTGACCAAAGTAGGCGACCTTCTCATTGCTGAGCATCATGAAAACGTCGCGCCTTTATCACTGGTTTTCCGCGTGGTTCCACGCCCATCGCCCGCTGCGCTGGGTCGAGACCATCGTTCCGGACTACTCCACTTGGACTCCGTGGTGATGGGACCGTCGGGGCGGCAGCATTCTGCCGTTGCCAACGGCTGAGCAAAAGCCGCCCAATCCAATCTTCTGCCAGCCGCGCCTTACCGGGCGCGGCTTTTTTTGGCGTTGTTGCAAGCTTGCGCGCGAGGACCCGAATCTCTGCACTCACGCGATGCCTGCCGCCATCCGGGTCAGCCCAGCAGTTGCCCGTCGTTTCCACCGGCGGGCGCTCCTGCTTGACCGGCCGGTTGCCACGGTCGGCGACGCCCTCGCCCACCTTGGTTACGTGCAGATGGATCCCATCAATGTCTGCGGTCGCATGCACGATCTGATCCTGCGCAACCGCGTCGCCGGCTACGTCGAAGGCGGCCTTGGCCGCCACCTGCACGGCGACAGCAACGCCCTGCCAGCCAAACACCGCACCGCCTTCGAACATCATGTCCCTTCCACCGGGATCCTCGTCGCCTTTCCATTCGAAGCCTGGCCTCATCTCCTGGCTGCGATGCAGCGGCGCACCCGCCGCCATGGCGCTTGGTCGGGCAGACTGACCCCGCGCGAACGCGGGCTTTCAGTCCGGATCCTCGCCGAAATCGCGGCCCGCGGTCCGCTCTCTTCCGACGACATCGATGACCGCCGCCGCTCGCGGCAGATGGTCTGGGGGGCCTTCTCGCTCGCAAAATCCACGCTCCAGAAGCTCTTCTTCCACGGCCGCCTGCTCATTGCCCGGCGCGATGAAAACAACCGGCGCCTTTACGACCTGCCCGGACGGGTGCTGCCGCCCGCAGTCCTCCACCAGCCGGAGCCGGCGAAAACGGACACCGCCCGGTGGGAGGCGCTCCTCAAACTCCGCCAGCGCCGGCTCACCACGCTCAAGCAATCTGAACTGCCTTTGGTGGCCGATCGAGTGCAGCCGGTGCAGGTTGAAGGTTGTCCGCCTCTCTACTGCCTGCGCGAAGATGCCCGGCTTTTCGATCTTCCGCCAGGCGACGTCCTGGTTCCGGCCGCGCAGCTACTCGCCCCCCTTGACCCGCTGATCTACGACCGGCGCCTCACCTCGACCCTCTGGCGATTTGACTACACTTGGGAGGCGTACACTCCGCCCGCCAAGCGGAAGCGCGGGCACTATGCCCTGCCTGTGCTCGCCGGCTCCGAACTGGTCGGCCATGTCGACGCCAGAGCCGACCGGACGACCGGGCGCCTTTGCTTACTCTCTCGTTTGATTCGCCGCGGACATAAGATCGCGCCCGTTTTGCGCGAACTTGCCGGGTTTCTCGGCCTGAAGCCATCGCCGCGACCGCGCCGCCGGCCGGTGCCGGCGGCCTGAGATACAGCGGCGGGTGCATCGACCGGCCCGCGTCAGAATCTCGCCTCGACTCCGGCAAATGCGCCCGCACCGAGCGTGGGATAGCCGTTCACCTCCTCGTAGTGCTGGTCCAGAACGTTCTCGAAGCGCACCTTCAACGTCACCCGGTCACTCACCGACCACGCCGCGTAACAGCGGGCCACCGTGTAGTCCGGAGCGTCGATTGTGGCAAAGGTCTGCGCGTCGATGTCCTCGCGTTTCGCCACGGACAAAATGCCGGCCCCCACACTGACGCCGCCACCCAGATTCCGCCAAACGTCCACGGACAGCATCTGCCGGGGTCGCCGGAGTAGCCGGGTGTGCTCTGTCAGATTGTCAGCTTCCAGATAGGTATAGGCCGCCCGCGTTTCCCAGGAACCGCCCAGCCGCGCCTGCGCCGACAATTCGAGCCCCCGCGTGCGGGCTTGATCGACGTTGGCGGTGGTGCCGGGAAAGACGGAGAAATCATAAACAATCAGATCATGAAAGCGGGTCTCAAACCACGTGGCGCTCAATGTGCCGCGGTGCGCTGGGAGATAGAAGTCGACGCCGGCATCCCAGCCGTGCGCATGCTCGGGCTCCAGACGGGGATTCCCCTGATAATACGAACTCTGCCCGTAGAGATCGAGAAAGCTGGGCGAACGGAACCCCGTGCCATAGCTGCCCCGAAGCTTCAACCGCCCGGGCATCGGCAGCCACGCGGCGGTGACCCGGCCGGTGGTGGTGCGCCCAAAGGTGTCGTGGTCGTCGCTGCGCAGGCCGCCGGTCAGGAAGACGTTCTCCGCCGGCGTCCATTCGTCCTGCGCGAAAAAGGCCAGCAGGCTTTCCTGCCGGTTGATGTCGCCAAATCCATTGTTGCGCGTCTGGTCGCGTTCGACCGTCAGCCCAGCGGTCAGCCGGTGCTCCGCGCCGAGCGCGATTGTGTTCTGCCAGTCGAGTTCGCCCCGGCGGTTGGTGACGACGGTGGTCTGCGTGGGCAGGCCGGGGGTCGGGTTCTCCGAGACAAAGCGCCGGTCCTGCCCGCCAAGGGTCAATCGACCCGACCAGGCGGGCGAAACCGAATACTCCGCGAACAGCGTGGCGAGCTGGTTCTGTTCACGCTCCCGATTGTCCGGATCGTTGGTGAAGCGGTCACCCGGCGATCCGTAAGCGCCAATGAAGCCGCGCAGCGTCGCGCCCACGGCAAGCTGCCCGGCCAGCTGGCGGTCGAGCCGCACGGCGTAAGTCGTGCCGGCGAAATCATTGTTCGGGCGCTGGTTCTCGGTGCGGCCACTCTGCAGCCAGGTGTTGTAGGCCCAGCCGTCGCGCGCACCTTCGGCGCCGACCGAGCCCTGGATTGTGCCAAACGAGCCCCCCTCGATGCCGATCCGGGCGGAGGGCGCGCCCTCGCCCTTGAGCGTTCGCAACGAGACCACCCCGCCCACCGCCTCGCCGCCATAGAGCGTGCTTTGCGGACCGCGGGCAATCTCAATGCTGTCAGCGGCCGACAGGCCCGCGCCGCCCAGAAACACGGCATAATCCGTGTTCGGGTCGTTCAAGCGCATGCCGTCCACCAGAAACAGCGTTTGGTTGGAATTCGCGCCGCGCAGGAAAAGGGACGTGGTTGCACCCATCGCTCCGCTCGCGAACGCCGGCATGCCCGCGATGCCCCCCAAGGCCTCCCGCATCGTGGTAACCTGCCGCCGGTCCAGGTCCTCGCCGGAAATAAAGTCGACGCTGCTGCCCAACGCGGTCAGCGGCACGGGGGTGCGCGTGGCCGTGACCACGACCTGGTCGAGTGGGACAGGCTCCGGCGTGGATTGGGCCGCCAGACAGACGGCGAGTGCCGGCAGCACCGTCAAGGCGGCTGCCAGCGGAATGGCGATCCGGCGCGGAAAATGCGCCGGTTCATGGGTGTTCATCTCTGCTCCTTTGGGCTGGGCGGGAAGAGCAGAAACGTGGATGACGGCCGCCGGCCCCAGTTCTCTCCGGCCCTCCGCACACCCGTCAGTTCTACTCTCACCCTTCATTGATGCGATGAAGGTTGGTCGCCGGCGCGCGCATCCGCGTCGGCGTAGTGAGCTTCCAGAGCCAGATATTCGGACTCCGCATTTCCCCTCCGGAATTTCCGAGCCGAGCCCTGAAACCCTGGAGATCCTCGCCCCTCGCCTTCACCGAGGCCTGCGCCTCAATTGGCTTTCCTGCCGGGGTTCCCCGCCGCACGGCCCGATGGTCATTGGACCGCCTGCGAAGCCCCCGTACCCGGGGTCTGTGATGCGATACCGCAGCGCTACTGTGACCGGTTCTCACGGCCTTCCCTGCGTCTCCGGAACCAATGCAAAGAACCAGACGCGGGCGATATGAACTGTCCGCCCCGCTCGCCGCAAGCGCGATTCTTGTGTATTTCTTGCCGGGCCTTCAGCTTCGTTTCGCGGCATCACCATCAGGCGATTTCTCCTCTTGCAATAATCATATCATCATATCTTGATATGTAGATACAACACGTTCCTGCCATGACTATGCCTGTCCAGCCCTGCTCGCCCGCCTACGCCGAGCTGCGCCGCCTGTTCGAGCAGCGCATTGCCATCCTCGAAGGGCCCAAAGGCACGATGGTCCAGGCCCGCCAGCTCACGGAGCGTGACTTCCGCGGCGAATGTTTTTGCGGGCATCCGCACGACCTGAAGGGCGACCACGACATCCTGTGCCTGACGCGCCCAACCCTGATCGAGGAGATTCATCGCAGCTTCATCGCGGCCGGCGCCGATCTCATTTCCACCAACACCTTTAACGGCACCCGCATCTCGCAGGCCGATTACCAGACCGAGGCCGTTGTCGCGGATCTTAATCGCGCCGCCGCGCAAATCTGCGTCCGCGCTGCCCGCTGGGGTGAAACCCAGTTCCACCGGCGCATTTTTGTCGTGGGTGCGCTGGGGCCGACCAACCGCACGGCCTCCATGTCCCCGGATGTCAACCGGCCGGACTACCGCGCCGTCACCTTCGATCAACTGGTCGCCGCTTATTATGAGCAGGCCCGGGCCCTCGTCGAGGGCGGCGCGGAAATTCTCCTCGTCGAGACCATTTTTGATACGCTTAACGCCAAGGCCGCCCTCTTCGCCATCGAAAACCTGTTCGATGAGCTGCCGGCGCGTCTGCCCGTGATGATTTCCGTCACGATCACCGATGCCTCGGGGCGCACCCTTTCCGGCCAGACCGTCGAGGCGTTTTACTACTCGGTGGTCCATGCGCGTCCGTTCAGCGTCGGCATCAACTGCGCCCTGGGCGGCCGGCAGATGCGGCCCTACCTCGAGGAGCTCGCCCGCATCGCCGGCTGCTTCGTGACCTGTTACCCCAACGCCGGCCTGCCCAACGCGTTTGGCGGCTACGACGAAACTCCGGACGAGATGGCCGCGACCCTCGCTGAGTTCGCCACCAATGGCTGGGTCAACCTTCTCGGCGGGTGCTGCGGCTCCACCCCGGCCCATATCCAGGCCATCACCAAGGCTGTCGCCGGCCTGAAACCCCGGCCCCTGCCCGAAGCCACTGTCCCGGTGCTCGGCCTCAGCGGCCTGGAGCCGCTCGTCATCGCCTGAAGGTCTGCCCACCGGCTTCCAACCGATTCTTTCCCCTGTGCCTTCTGTCGTAAATAATCCTGCGGCCAACGCCGCCCGCTTCGTCGTCATCGGTGAGCGCACGAATCTCACCGGTTCGCCAAAGTTCGCCAAGGCTGTCAAGACCGGCGACTGGGACGCCGCGCTCGCCATCGCGCGCCAGCAAGTTGAAAGCGGCGCCAACCTCCTCGACGTCAATGTCGACGAGGCGCTCATCGACGGCGAGGCGACGATGACGAAGTTTCTCAACCTGATCGCCGCCGAACCCGAGATCAGCCGCGTGCCGATCATGATCGACAGCTCCAAATGGAGCGTGCTTGAGGCCGGCTTGAAATGCCTTCAGGGCAAGGGCATCGTCAATTCCATCTCGCTCAAGGATGGCGAGCCTGAGTTCCTGCGCCGCGCGAAGCTCGTCCGGCGCTACGGCGCCGCCGCGGTCGTCATGGCCTTCGACGAGCAGGGCCAGGCCGCCGACCGCGACGCCAAGGTCCGCGTCTGCACCCGTGCCTACCGGCTGCTGGTTGACCGGCTCGGCTTCCCGCCGGAGGAAATCATCTTCGACCCCAACATTCTAACCGTCGCCACCGGCATTGAGGAGCATAACAACTACGCCGTCGCTTTCTTCGAGGCCGTCCGCCTGATCAAGCGGACCCTGCCCGGCGCCAAGGTCAGCGGAGGCGTGTCCAATGTCTCGTTCTCGTTCCGCGGCAACCACCCGGTGCGCGAGGCCATGCACACGGCTTTTCTCTTCCACGCCATCGAGGCCGGCCTCGACATGGCGATCGTCAACGCCGGCATGCTCGGCGTCTACGAGGAGATTCCGCGGGATCTGCTCGAGCGCATCGAGGATGTCCTGCTCAACCGGCGGCCCGACGCCACCGAGCGCCTGGTCGCCTGCGCCGAGGAGCTCAAGGCGGCCCAGGGTGGCGCCTCCCGGACCGAGAGCCGGGAGGACCTCGCCTGGCGCGCCCGGACGGTGGAGGAACGGCTCACCCACGCGCTGGTCAGGGGCATTGACGCTTTCGTCGCGGCCGACACCGAGGAGTGCCGCCAGAAATATCCGCGCCCGCTCGACATCATCGAGGGGCCGCTCATGGACGGCATGCGCGTGGTTGGCGACCTGTTCGGCGCCGGCAAGATGTTCCTGCCACAGGTCGTGAAATCCGCCCGGGTCATGAAGAAGGCCGTCGCCCACCTCACGCCATTCATGGAAGAGGAGAAGCAACGCCTCGCGGCTGCGGGCACCGCCTCCCGGCTCCAGGGCCGAATCGTCATGGCGACCGTCAAGGGCGACGTGCATGACATCGGCAAGAACATCGTTGGCGTCGTGCTGGCGTGCAATAATTACGCCGTCACCGACCTCGGCGTCATGGTGCCGTGCGAGAAGATCCTCGCCACGGCCCGGGAGCTGCAGGCCGACCTCATCGGCCTCTCCGGCCTGATCACGCCGTCGCTTGACGAGATGGTCCACGTGGCCCGCGAGATGAAGCGCGCCGGCTTCACCGTGCCGCTGCTGATCGGCGGCGCCACCACCAGCCCGGCGCACACCGCGGTGAAAATCGCCCCCGAATATGGGTCCGGCGTAGTGCATGTGCTCGATGCCTCGCGCGTCGTGAACGTCGCCAGCTCGCTGCTTAATCCGGACAGCAAGCCCGCGTTTCTAGCCGAGATCGTCACCCGGCAGGAGCGCCAGCGGGAGGATTTCGCCGCCCGGCGCGCCCGCCAGCCGCTGCTGCCGCTCAAGGAAGCCCGCCGCCGCCGCACCCCGGTCGATTGGGCGGCAACGGATATTCCGCGGCCGGAATTTCTCGGCCCGCGCGTCTTCTCTCCTGTGCCGCTCGAAGAGATCGTCCCCTTCATTGACTGGGGCCCGTTCTTCAGCGCGTGGGAGCTTCATGGGCGTTTTCCCGACCTGCTCACGGACCCCGCGGTCGGTCCGGAAGCGACCAAGCTTTACGATGACGCCCGGAGGCTGCTCGCCCGCATCGTCGCCGAAAAACGCTTCGTCGCGAAAGCGGTCATCGGCTTCTGGCCGGCCGCCGCCATCGGCGACGACCTTGAAGTCTATGCCGACGAGGAGCGCCGTCGCGTCCTCACCACGTTCCACTGCCTGCGCCAGCAGCTCGCAAAACCCGCTGGCCAGTTCAATCACTCGCTCGCCGATTTTGTGGCGCCAAGGGACAGCGGCCGCGTCGATTTCATCGGCGGCTTCGCCGTCACAACCGGCCACGGCGTCGACGCGTTTGCCACGGAGTTCCGCAGCCGGCATGACGACTATTCGGCTATCATGGCCCAGGCGCTGGGCGACCGGCTCGCCGAGGGGCTGGCCGAGCTCATGCACAAGCGCGCTCGCGAGTTTTGCGGCTTTGGTCGCGCGGAGAACCTCGCGATGGAGGAGATCATTCGCGAAAAATACCGGGGCATCCGCCCTGCGCCCGGCTACCCGGCCTGTCCCGACCACACCGAGAAGCGTCGGCTCTTTGACCTGCTCGGCGCCGAGGCTGCCACCGGCATCACGCTGACTGAGAGCTTTGCCATGCACCCCGCCAGCAGTGTGAGCGGATTCTATTTCAACCATTCCGAGGCAAAGTATTTCGCCGTCGGCAAGCTCGGCCGCGACCAGATTGAGGATTACGCCAGACGAAAGAACCTCGCCGTTGCCGAGGCCGAGAAGTGGCTCGCGCCGTACCTCGACTACAATCCCGCCTGAGGGGGACTCAGGTAGCGACGCCACGTTCTCCGTAAGGGGCACTCAAACCATCCGGTGGATTCTGTAGGAACCTGCTTGCAGGCGAATTTCCCATGGAGTCGCGAGTAAACTCGCCCCTACAACTGCATGACTCCATCTGCTGCGGACGTGTTCACTCCAGCGCCCACCGATCGAAAAACCCGGCGAGCGTGGTTCCACCGGGTGTCCAGGGACCATCAATCTTTCCAGGGCTTGGGCACGACCTTGAAGCCGTCCGGCGTTTTGCGAAAATACATGTTGTCGCACTCGAAATACTCAACCTCCTCAAACCAAACGGAGGTTGCGTCGACCGGGAGAGTCTTGGTGATCGCGCCGACCGGAGCCGGCATCCACACCAGCCCTTCCGGCGTCTTCTGGAAGAATTGTCCGTCTTTGAAAAGAAACTCGGTGCTGCCAACCCACACCGACTGGTACTCGACAGCCGGCGGGGGCGGGGGCGGCAGGTTGACCACCGTCGGCGCCTCCACCACCACATAGCCGTGCCGCATCGGCTGGTAAAATACATCCCCGTAGCGGTAATAAACCACATTGCCCACATAGATGCGGGCGCAATGCGGAGGCAGTTCGCGGACGATAGCGGCGCGCGGACGACCATCAAGCCATGGGGACCCCGCTGGTAGAAGGTGCCGCGATAAGAGTAATAGTGGTCCCGGCCCACCGTCACGTCGATGTAACCGTGCGGCAGCGGGATGCCAAGGGAAAGACCGATGTCGACATGCGATTCGGCGCGCAGCGTGGAGGTGGCGAGGGTGGCGGCGCCAGCCGCCATCAGGAGAAGGATCCGGAAGAAACGGGGAACTGTCTTCAAGGGTAAGCATTGGTTTGGATTGACTCTACTGCAAATAATAGACGCCAGAAATCCGGAAAAGTTTTACCGCTCACTTCTGCCTTGAGATATCCGCCCGAAGCCTCGATGGATGCGGAATGGAAATGGCTTGTATGCACATGAAAATGCGGGCGCTTGCCTTGATTGCCGCCGGCGTGGCCGCGACCAGCGCCTGGAGTGCTGACACCGACATCCAGTCGCCGGTGGTGGCAGGAGGCAGTGGTGGCTTCGCGCTCCAGCGGCCGGAGATTTACCACGCCGGCTGGGTCGACCTGAACAAGAACGGAGTCAAGGACGCCTACGAGGATCCCGCCCAGCCGGTCGAGACGCGGGTTGAGGACCTGCTGGCGCGCCTGACCCGCGCGGAACGGCTCGGCCAACTCGAGCAGCGGCCAATAAGAAACGGGACCGATCGAAAGGACGCCGCCCTGATCGCAGCCGGCGGAATTGGCTCCTATCTCGGCGCGGCACCGGAGGCCGGCCCGCGCAACCGCCTGCAGCGCCTCGCCGTCGAGGAATCGCGACTGGGTATTCCCCTGATTTTCGGCTTTGATACGATCCATGGCTTTCGCACGGTCTTTCCGATCCCCCTTGGCCTGTCCTGCGCATGGGACTCCTCGCTAGTCGAACGCGTGCACACCGTGGCCGCCGCCGAGTCTGCCGCGGCGGGCGTGGACTGGGTTTTCGCACCGATGGTGGACATCGCCCGCGATCCCCGGTGGGGACGCATCGCCGAGGGCGCCGGCGAGGATCCGTGGCTCGGCGGCCAGCTGGCCGCCGCCGCCGTCCGCGGCTTCCAAGGCACCGATTTCGGGCAGAGCGGCCGGGTGGCGGCCTGTCTGAAGCATTATGTGGGCTACGGCGCCGCCGAGGGCGGCCGCGACTACAACACCACCGAGATCGGTCTGCCCACGCTTCGCAACATTTACCTGCCTCCGTTCAAGGCGGGCGTCGATGCGGGTGCGGCCACGCTGATGAGCGGGTTCAATTGCCTCAACGGTGTGCCGGCCTCCGGCAACCGCTTTACGCTCACCGAGGTTCTGCGCGAGCAATGGGGATTCCAGGGTTTTGTGGTCAGCGACTGGAACGCGGTCAAGGAACTCATTGACCACGGCTACGCCGCGGACCGGGCGCAGGCCGCCGCCTTTGCCCTCACCGCGGGGGTGGACATGGAAATGGTCAGCAATTGCTACCGCACGGCCCTGCCGGCGCTGCTCGACGCCGGCAAGCTGCCCGGATCGGTACTGGACACGGCTGTGCGCCGCGTTTTGCGCGTCAAGATCACGAAAGGCCTGTTCGATCAACCCTACACGAAACCGGCAATCCTCGATCAGGCTGCCGCCACCGCCCTCGCCCGGGAGGCCGCCACGCGTTGTTGCGTGCTGTTGAAGAACAATGCCAACACGCTGCCACTAAAGAACGCTGGAACGGTGGCATTGATCGGCCCGATGGCGGCCAACCGACACGACCTGCTCGGCTGCTGGTCCGGACTGGGCCGCGAAGAGGATGCCGTGACACTCCAGGCAGGACTGGCCGCCGCACTCCCCGGTGTAACGCTGCGGGTGGTCGAAGGCTGCAAATTTGAGGGAGATGATGCCAGCGGCCTCGACGCCGCGGTGAAGGTTGCTCGGCAGGCTGATGTCATCGTTCTCGCCCTGGGCGAGCCGGCCTCGTTCTCCGGAGAGAACAGCTTCCGCTCCGAACTCGGCCTGACCGGGGTGCAGCAGCAGCTGTTCGACAGGATCAGTGCCACGGGAAAGCCAGTGGTCACGGTCCTCTTCTCCGGCCGGCCGCTGGCTTTGCCGGTCGTGCTCGAGAAATCCGCGGCGGTGCTCATGGCCTGGCACCCCGGCATCCAGGGCGGTCCCGGGGTTGCGGACGTGCTGACCGGCTCCGTTGCTCCGTCGGGCCGGCTAACGGCCAGCTTCCCGCGCAGCGTCGGTCAAGTGCCGGTGTATTATAACTACCGCGCGACCGGCCGGCCTCTCGACGACTACATGGACGGCACGCGTGACCCCCTCCTTCCGTTCGGCTTCGGGCTGACTTACACACAGTTTAAGTACGGCGCCACGCGCCTCTCGGGCGACACGGTCAAGAACGGTGTCATCACGGTTGCGACCACTGTCGCCAACGTCGGAAAGCAAACCGGCACGGAAGTGGTGCAACTCTACCTGCACGATCTTGCCTGCTCCTTCGGGGCCAGGCCAGTCCGCGAACTCAAGGGCTTCCAGCGCGTGACGCTTAAGCCCGGCGAGTCACAGGAGATCTCGTTCACGCTCACGACTCATGATCTCGGTTGTTGGAGCGCGGAGGGGAAATGGGTGATCGAGCCCGGCCGTTTCGAAGCGGTCATCGCACCCGACGCAGCAAGCGGCGCCATGGTGGGTTTCACGCTGGAACCCTGAGGGGATCCATACAACTGTAGGAAGCGCGCTTGCGCGCGACCTTTCCTCCGCCGCTGCCTAGACTCTCCACTCCTCCGCCAGCAGCCGTGGCAGCAGCAGGTGGAGGATCTGGTGCGTCGCGCCCCAGAGGCGATGCGGCCCGATCTTGTAGAATGGCAGGGGACGCGGCCCCGGCCATTCCGGGAAATCAGTCATGTCCTCCGCATGCGCCTCCGGCCGGGCCAAATCCTGGGCGATGACTTCCATCACCTCCGCAACCTCGCCGTCCTGACATCGCCAGATGTCCGGTGGTTCGATCCGCGCCAGGAACGGGAAAATCCGGAAGCTCGTGACAAGCGTCTCCACGGGCGGCAGGTCGGCCAGGACGCTCACCCGGTCGCTGGTGATCCCGATTTCCTCGCGCGCCTCCCGCAGCGCCGTGTCGAGCAGGGACCGGTCCGCCGGCTCACGCTTCCCGCCCGGAAATGCCAGCTGGCCGCCGTGGACCCCCCGCTCGCCCCGCCGGATGAGCACAATCCGCAGCGCCCCGTCCTCCCGCCGGAAAACCGGAACGAGCACGGCGGCTTCGACCACACGTTGAGGGGTGCCTTCCGCCAGGTTCAGGTTCTCGAAGGCCGGGGCTGCGCCATGATCGGTGGATTCGGCCATGGGGCCAGAATCTCCACGACCGGCAAAACGTCAACTGGCGGGCAGCGCCGGCTGGCCCCGTCGCGCGGTCTCAATTCCGCCTTCATCCGCGATTTCGTCCCGGACCCGCTTTTCCGGGTTCACCTTTGACCAGCTTGTACCACACTTTCCTCCTTTCCCTTTCCATGAAATACCTCGCCCTCTCAGTTTTCGCGGCCGTTTTCGCCGCCATAGCACCGGCCCAGCCGCCGGTTTCGCCCGAAGTCCACCCGGATGGCCGCGTCACTTTCCGGCTGAACGCCCCCGCCGCCGGTGCCGTCGCGCTGCGCTTCGAATCTGATGCGCCCGTGCCGATGAAGAAAGACGCGCCAGGCGTCTGGTCAGCCACGACCGGCGCGCTGCCGCCCGATATTTACAGCTACAGCTTCGTCGCCGACGGCATTCCGGTGCTGGATCCGGCCAATCCACATATGAAATACAACCTTGTCTCCAGCCAGAGCGAGGTGCAGGTGCCGGGGCCGGCCGCATTGCCGTGGGAGATCAACGACGTGCCCCGCGGGACGATCCACCATCATTTCTACAAGTCCGCCATCGTCGGCGACCACCGCGATTTCTTCGTCTACACCCCTCCCGGCTACGATCCCGCGGCGAAGCCGGCCTACCCGGTCCTGTACCTTCTGCACGGCTTCAGCGACGACGCGACCGCCTGGTCCACGGTCGGTCGGGCCAACGTGATTCTCGACAACCTCATCGCCCGCGGCCAGGCGAAGCCGATGCTGATCGTGATGCCGCTCGGCTACGGCAACTGGGATGCCCTCATCGGCAGCTATTCCGGCCCGCACAAACCGGGTTCGCGGGAAGACAGCAACGCAAAGTTCGGCGACTCGTTATTGAACGAGGTCATTCCGCAGGTGGAGCGCCTGTACCACGTCTCGTCGGACGGGAAGGCCCGGGCCATCGCCGGGCTCTCCATGGGCGGGGCCCAGTCGCTGCTGATTGGCCTCAATCATCCCGACCTCTTCGCCTGGATCGGCGCGTTCAGCTCCGGCGGACTCGGCCACGATTTCGCGGCGGATTTCCCCTCGCTCGGGCAGAGTGCGAATGCCAAGCTGCGCCTGCTCTGGATCGCCTGCGGCCGGGACGACGGCCTGATCGGGTGGAACCAGCAAATCGACGCCTGGCTCACGGACCGGGGCGTCAGCCATGTCTGGCACCCGACGCCCGGCATCCACAGCTTCACCGTCTGGCGCCGGAATCTCGCGGAGTTTGCCCCGCTGCTTTTCCGGGAACAGCCCTGAGCGGAAATGAACCAATTGAACCACGGATGAACCTAGCGCGGCGGAGCCGCAACCAAGCTCGGAAATGCATTTCCTCACGCAAAGGTCGCCAAGGACGTAAAGTCATGCGGGAGCAATACTGTAACTGAAGCCGAGAGGATTTGGATGCCCTATCCCCAAGGCCTCACGGCCTTGGCTACAAGTATACCTTTGCGACCGTTGCGCTCGCCGGGCCATAGCTTCAGCGACGGCTGGCCCTTTGCGTGAGGCACAACGACCTCGATCCGAACTTCGTCGGCGCCCGCGAGGATTCTGACCTACTGTAGCACAAACAAACACGAATGAGAGGTGGGCGGAACGGGTTGCTTGATCTGCCATCGAATAGTCACTCATTCGTTCCGTTGTTCGATGATTGGCTGTTCTTTCAGAATTGGTGCCCATTCGTGTCGATTCGTGGTTTCCAGCCGATTGGCCCCGGCCAACGTGCTGCTGCTCTCGGCGCAGATCGGGCTTGAGGCGCCCTACGCCCGTGCGAGAATGGCCGTTTCCCATGAAAATCCGCAACGGCTGGTGGTTTGGCATATTCTTCCTCGGGTGCTTCGCGTTGAACACCGAAGCCGCGACCCCGGCCGCCGGACCGGAGCCCGCGCGAAGCAACCCCTTTCTCGCCGAAAGCACCCTGCCCTACCAACTGCCGCCGTTCGACCTGATCAAGGACGACGATTACGCGCCCGCGTTCGAGCTGGGCATGACCGCTGAATTGAAGGAGGTGGACGCCATTGCCGGCAATCCGGAGAAAGCCACATTCGACAACACCATCGTCGCCTTGGAGCGCTCCGGTCGGCTCCTCGACCGTGTTGAGCGGGTGTTCTTCAATCTCTCGAGCGCCAACACCGATCCGGTTATCCAGGCGGTCGAGCGGCAGATGGCGCCAAAGCTTTCCGCCCAGCGGGACGCCATTCGCTTGAACGGCGCGCTGTTTGCCCGAATCCAGGCGCTCTACGACGCGCGCGGTTCGCTCGGCCTCGACGCGGAATCCACGCGACTGGTGGAACGCTACTACAAGGACTTTGTGCGCGCCGGCGCGCGACTTTCGGATGCCGACAAGGCGAAACTCAAAGCCCTGAATTCCGAGCTCGCCACGCTGCAGACCACGTTTGCGCAGAACGTGCTCAAGGAAACCAACGCCTCGGCCGTCGTGGTCGACTCCCGCGCGGAACTGGCCGGCCTTTCCGCCAGCGAGATTGCCGCCACCGAGGCCGCCGCCAAGGACGGCCACCAGAACGGAAAGTTCGTCATCCGCCTGCTCAATACCAGCGGCCAGCCGGCGCTGGCCTCGCTGGAAAGCCGCGCCCTGCGCGAGCGGCTCGAAACAGCCTCGGTCGCGCGCTGCAGTCACGGTGGCGAGTTTGACAACCGGACGATCGTCGCCCGCATTGCGCGATTGCGCGCCGAGCGGGCCGTCCTGCTCGGATACGCAAACCACGCCGTCTATGTCCTTGAGGACGAAACCGCCGGCAACGTGGAAACTGTCAACAAATTCCTCGGCGAACTGGCGCCCCCCGCCGTCGCCAATGCGCGCCGCGAAGCCGCCGACATGCAGGCCGTGATCGACCAGGAGCACGGCGGCTTCCAGCTCGCCGCATGGGACTGGGATTTCTACTCGGAAAAAGTCCGGCGGGCCCGCTACGCGTTTGACGAGTCCCAGCTTCGGCCCTATTTCGAGTTGAACCGCGTCCTGCAGGACGGTCTGTTTTATGCAGCCGGGCGGCTTTACGGCCTCACTTTCAAGGAGCGCTACGACCTGCCGGTCTACCAGCCCGACGTGCGGGTCTTCGAGGTCTTCGACGCCGACGGCCAGCCGCTCGCGTTGTTCCTCGCCGACTACTACGCCCGGCCGTCCAAGCGCGGCGGTGCCTGGATGAGTTCCTACGTGAGCCAGTCCGGGCTTTGGGGGACCAAGCCGGTCGTGGCCAATCACCTCAATATCCCCAAGCCGCCGGCGGGCGGGGCGGCCCTGCTGACCTTTGACGAGGTGACCACGATGTTTCACGAGTTCGGTCACGCTCTGCATGGCATGTTCTCGAACGTGAAGTACCCGTTCTTCAGCGGCCGGGTGCCGCGCGACTTCGTCGAGTTCCCCTCCCAAGTCAACGAAATGTGGGCGGTCTGGCCGGAGGTGCTCAAGAACTACGCGAAGCACTACCAGACGGGCGAACCCATGCCCGAGGCCCTGCTCGAGAAAGTGCTGGCCGTGAGAAAATACAACCAGGGTTTCACTACCACCGAGTACCTGGCCGCCGCGCTGCTCGACCAAGCCTGGCACCAGCTCAAGCCCGACGAAGTGCCCACCGACACCGTGGCCTTCGAAACCGCCGCCCTCCACCGGGCGGGCGTGGACTTTGCCCCAGTTCCGCCCCGCTACCACAGCACTTACTTCTCGCACGTGTTCTCCGGCATCGCCTATTCCGCCGGCTATTATGCCTACATCTGGGCCGAGGTCCTGGACGCCGACAGCGTGGAATGGTTCAAGACGCACGGAGGCCTCACGCGCCCCAACGGCGACCGGCTTCGCCAGACCGTGCTTGCGCGCGGCGGCAGCGAGGAGGCACTCACGCTCTTCCGCAACTTCACCGGCCGCGATCCTTATGTCGAACCGCTGCTGGCGCGCCGCGGACTCGACCAGGCGCCGGTGGCCAACCCGCCCTGATCACGGCGGAAATTCCGTGATGTGCCCTTGGGTTGAGGTCCTGGAGTCCGCCGGGCAAATGGTCAGACGCCCACACCAAGACCATAGATTCAGCCGGCCGCCTGACGCAATCCAATCGGGCCCGCTTGTCCATCGGCCGGACGGTTTCATTACGGTCGCCGACTGGGCCCGTTCCCTCCTGTTCGTGGAATTTTCCATTGGCGAATCCGGATTTCCCTCCTAACATGATCTCATGCGCCGGCCCGCCACGGCCATGCAGGCGCTGGGGGTGGCCCATGTGAGCGCGACGCACTGCACGGGCAGCCTGGCGTCACATGTCTTCCGCACCGTTTTCGGCGATCGTTACCTCGACACCGGCGTCGGTACCGTGATCAGCCTTCCTTTTGTCCTTTGTCGCGAGGACACCATGAGGTGGGGCCGCTCGCGTAACGCACTTCCCCATTTCGAAGGTTGAACACCAGGCTCCGATGGCCGTTAGTCGGGGTGACAATCCGATGAGAACAAACCCTCTCCTGCGGTCGTGGACGGTCTTAACCCTGGCCGCTTTCGCCATCGCCCAAGCTGCCACACCAGCTGCGGCGCCCCAGCCACTGCTCGCCCACCAGCAGCTCGCCCGGGACATCTACCGCGAGCTTATTGAAATCAACACCGTCACCGCCACGGGCGATACCGCGCAAGCCGCCGATGCGATGGCCGCGCGGCTTCGAGCCGGTGGACTGCCGGAGGCGGATGTGCAGGTCTTCAAGCCTGCGCCGAAGAAGGGTAACCTCGTCGCCAGACTGCACGGCACGGGAGCGCGCAAACCCATCCTGCTCATGGCGCATCTCGATGTCGTCGACGCCCGGCGCGAGGATTGGTCGTTCGATCCGTTCACGCTGACCGAGAAAGATGGCTATTTCTACGGCCGCGGCACGACCGACGACAAAGCCATGGCGGCGGCCTTCGTCGCCACGCTCATCCGCTGCCAACAGGAGGGCTACCAGCCGGATCGTGATATCATTCTCGTCCTTGAAACCGACGAAGAAGCCTCCAGTCCGGGTGGACCCTATGGGATGCCCTGGCTGCTCCAGAACCAGCGCAAGCTGCTCGACGCCGAATATGCGTTGAACGAGGGCGGCGGCCTCGGCCTCAAGAACGGCCGGCCGTGGGAAATGGATTTTCAGACGAGCGAAAAGGTCTACCAGAGCTACTGGCTCGAGGTGCGCAATCCCGGCGGTCACAGTTCGCTGCCAACGAAGGACAATGCCATCTACCGCCTCGCCGCGGGGCTCGGGCGGTTGGCCGCCTTCGACTTCCCCGTGCACCTCAACGAAACCACGCGGGCGTATTTCGAGCGGGCGGTGGCGCTGGAAGAGGGCCAGATGGCACTCGACATGAAAGCCGTGTCCCAGGAGCGGCCCGACCCCTCCGCGATCGCGCGGCTTTCGGCGATCCCAATCTACAACGCCCAGTTGCGAACCACGTGCGTAGCCACGCGGCTCGAGGCCGGTCACGCGGATAATGCCTTGCCCCAGACCGCGCGGGCGTTGGTCAACTGCCGCATCCTGCCGGGCGAAACGCCGGAGGAAGTTCGGCAAACGATCATCCGCGTGCTCGCCGACGACCAAATCTCCGTCACGGCGCCCCGCAACGCCGCCCCCAGCCCGGCCTCGCCGGTGAATGGCGAACTGCTCGCCGCCGTCGAGAAACTGACACAGGAATTCTGGCCAGGCACACCCGTCATCCCCACCATGGTAACCGGGGCCACCGATGGGCGGTACCTGCGCAATACCGGCATCCCAACTTACGGCGTAGACGGCCTTGGCACGGACCTTTTTGACGTCCGCGCGCACGGCAGGGATGAACGCATGCCCGTGAAGTCATTCTACGAGGGCATCGAATTCAGCTACCGCCTGGTGAAGGCGCTGTCGGGCGGACGGTAGCCTTCGTAGACTTCGTGGTTAAGGCCTTTCGATCGCGCGCTTGCCGCGTGACGGCACCCCGGTAGCGTGGGTCTGTCACCCGATGAAATCATTGAAGGAATTCCTGCAAGGCGACCAGTTCGCGAAACAATGCGGCATCGAGCTGGTGTCCGTTGCCCCCGGCCAAGCCGTGGCGCGCATGCGGGTCCAGCCGTGGCATCTCAATGCGGTCGGGATCACGCAGGGCGGCGCGATTTTCACCTTGGCGGATTATGCCTTCGCTGCGGCCTCCAACTCCCACGGCACCGTCGCCGTCGGCGTCAATGTGAGCATCACCTACTTAAAATCTATCACGACCGGCGTGCTGACGGCAGAGGCGCGCGAGGTGGATCTCAACCCGAAACTCGCCAGCTATGCGGTCAACGTCACTAACGAGGCCGGCCAGCTCATCGCCATCTTTCAAGGACTGGTTTATCGCAAAAGCCAGCCCATCGAAGCAGCAGCCTCATGAATACTCCCACTGACGAAATCCGGCTGACGGCCGAGGAAGCGCGCGTGCTCGGGTCGCTCGTTGAAAAGGCGATTACCACGCCCGACTACTACCCGCTTTCGCTGAATGCGCTGGTCAATGCCTGCAACCAGTCCTCGAACCGCGACCCCGTCGTGGCCTACGGCGAGCCGACAGTGCTGCGCGCGTTGGAATCGCTGCGCGGCCGGAAGCTGGTCTTCATCTTCGAGGGCGCCGCGAGCCGCGTGGTCAAGTACGGGCAGAAGTTTGCCGAAACCCTCGGTCTTTCCCCGCCTGAGACGGCTGCGCTCGTCATTCTGATGCTGCGCGGTCCGCAGACGGTGGGCGAGATCCGCGGGCGCTCCGGCCGGTTGCACGAGTTCGCCAGCATCGGCGAAGTCGAGTCCGCCCTGCAGGGTCTGGCTGCCAGGTCACCGCAACCGCTGGTTGTCAGGATGCCCCGGCAGCCGGGATTCAAGGAGTCGCGCTACGCCCACTTGCTGGCCGGCCCGCCGGAGATTGCTTCGCCCGCGGCGGCGGCCGGCGCTGCAGCCGCCGTCCCGGCCGGCGCAGGAGCGGCCGCGACGGCCGGTGGACCGGAGGGCGCTGCGACGGCGCGGCTGGAGCAGGAGATCGAAACCCTGCGCCGTGAGGTGGCGGAGCTGAAGGCGCAGTTCGCCGCTTTCAGGCAACAGCCGGAATAGGCGGCATCGTTGGGCGGTGGAGGGCGCTGCGCTGTCAGCGCCGCTGGGTCATCTGGCGGCGACAGCGCGCTGCCCTCCAAATGTAGGAGCGAGCTTGCTCGCGATAGCCGGCGCCTATTTCACACATCCGAGCGGGGGAACCGTGCCCTCAAGTCCCGGTGTGGCCGAAGCCGCCGGCGCCGCGGGCGGTTGATTCCAGCACTTCAACCTCGACGGCCGCGCACATCTCGACCCGGTAGACTCCGATCTGGGCCACGCGATCGCCGCGCTTGAAGGCGAAAGGCTCCCGTCCGTGGTTCATGAGGATCACGCCGACTTCGCCGCGGTAGTCGGCATCGACGGTCCCGGGAGCGTTCAGTACGGCCACGCCCTGTTTGAGCGCGAGTCCGCTGCGGCTGCGCACCTGGACTTCGAAACCCGGGGGAACCGCCACCGCCAGGCCGGTCTTCACCAGCATTCGCTCACCGGGGTGGATAACCCCGTCAAGGTCGGCACACACGTCGAAGCAGCTCGCGTTTTCGGTGGCGCGCGCCGGCAGGGTGGCGGTGGGCGTGAGGCGTTTGACGTGGAGTTGCATCGTGGTGAATCGGTAATCGCGATCCGGTGGCCCCACTAGGCCAGATCCGCCGGCCCCTCGTCAAGCCAGCGGGCTCAGCTCAGGGATTCCCCTGAAGCCATCAGAAACCGGGCTGGATACCGCGCCCCCGGATTCAGGCAAAGACGGTCGCGGTTGGAATCCCATTGACGTCAAACCGCGCCCTTCTTTTGCTGCCCCCTCCTCAGCCCCCGGCAAGGTAGCTCAGTTGGTAGAGCAGAGGACTGAAAATTAGAAACCACTATTTTTCGCAATTTGACCCATCTGAGCCCACGCAGTCAAGTCGCTTGATATTAAGGCCTAGCACCGAAAAGCACCTTGCTCATTTCGCCTCAGTGTGGCTCATTTTTCGGCTTAGTGGGTATAACGCCCTCTACCATTTGTCCAACATTCGCGATCGTGTGCTGACGGCATCTGAAGTGATGAGACAAAGTTGATTCAGGTTCGGCGCCATGGTAGCAGTGCGCGATGGACTATGATAAAGATAAAGTCGACGAGATGGTGCTTGCGCTGCTCTTTCTCACCCTGCACGGCGACGGACGAGCCTGGAAAGGCCACGACTGGGAGGCCATGAATCGGTTGCACACGAAGGGGATGATCTATGATCCGGTCGGGAAGGCAAAATCGGTCGTACTGACCGAGGAAGGCGAGCGGCACTGCGAGGAACTTTTCCGCAAACACTTTGGTTTGGCGGAGTGACGGCGGTGCGAGTTGGCTCCGCTGCCGGTTCGGCTCCGTCTTCTTCATCTTTGAGCGGCAAGAAACAACCGGAAGATGAGGATGACCAGAATAGATACGCGATGGTAGCGATTTTGGGTTTGATGAATAGCGGACGCATGCCGTCGCGCGATTTTACCCACTCCGGGGTTCAGAAGCCCTGCATGCCTGACCCACTCCGCCAACACGCCTTTTCTCGGAAAGAATGGACGGGCGAAAATGTTCCGTCCAAACGCGCCCACCCGACGGCCACGCCGGGGAACAATCAGCCTTGACCATTCGCTATTCGCGAATAACGTATTCCAATGTTTACCAAGCCACAGGATGTCGTCGTCGCCCTAAAACTCTCCCTTGGAGGAGCCCAGCTGAGTTATGCTGAATTGGGCCAAGAACTAGGGATGAGTGCCTCGGAAGTCCATGCCGCCGTTCGCCGCTTGGGAGATGCTCATTTGGTTGACCCCGAAACGAGGGAAATCCGCCGGGAAGCGCTGCGCAACTTTCTCGTCCACGGGGTACCCCATGCTTTTCCGGCCAGCCCCAAAGAAGTCACCCGCGGGATGCCGACCGCATGGGCGGCTCCGGCCCTATCCGGAAAAATCAGCGCGTCGGAACAGATTCCTCCCGTCTGGGCGGACCCGGATGGGCAGGTGCAGGGAGCTGCCGTGCAGCCCCTCTATAGCAGCGTGCCCGGCGCCGCGCGGCGCGATCCAGCCCTTTACGATTTACTCGCCTTGGTTGACGCCCTCCGCATCGGCCGGGCACGCGAACGCAGCCTAGCTGAGAAGGAGATCACCCAACGCTTGAACACCCATGTCGCAGCCTAACATCGCAGCAATGCGCGCAGTCGCCGATCGCCTCGACAGTCTCGGTCTGGACTATGCTTTTGTCGGCGGCTCCATCGTAAACCTGCTGCTGGACAACCCCGCGTTGTCACCGGTGCGTCCGACCGACGACGTCGATGTCATCCTTGAAACCGTGACCTCGCAGCGCTACTCCGATCTCGAGGCGAAGCTGCGCACCCTCGGATTCGATCACGACATGCGCGAGAAGGCGCCGAAATGCCGTTGGGTGCTCGGCGATCTGACCGTCGACATCATGCCGACCGACGGCGCTTTTCTCGGACTCAATACGGCTTGGTTTAAGGAGGCGCTGGCCACAGCGACCGTGCTCGAGATCGCTCACACGCGGCTCAAGTTGATTTCTCCGGTAGCGTTTCTCGCGACGAAACACGTCGCGTTCGCCGACCGCGGCGACGACGACTACTCCGCCAGCCACGACCTCGAAGATTTTCTTACGGTAATTGACGGACGGGAGAATATCGTGGCGGAAGTGAACGAGGCTCCAGCGGAGTTACGCGGTTATGTGATACAGTCCATCCGTTTCTTGGTCGCCACTGCAGCATTCGACGAAGCATTGCCCGGCCACTTGCCGCCCGACCGTGCCAGTCAGCAACGATTGCCGAATCTCCGCCGTAAACTCCATGCAATCGCGGCGCTCGCCTAACCGAACGGCTTGTTGCGCGCCACACCCGGCAACGGGCTTGCCCACACGCACAGCGCCTCACACGTTGTTCCAGCGTCCGTGATGCATCCATCCGATTCCACGCCCGATTGCACGGCACGGATTCAAGAAATCCGCTCCCGGCTGACCGGCTTGGATAGTGAGCGCCGCTTGTTGGAGGACGAACTTCGTGCGCTTGAAGATGCCGCGCGGGGCGTTCTCCCGCTTTCGGTCTCCACTCCGGCATCGGGTCCACTGCAGCCGGCGGACAAAGTCACTCTGTTTCTTGCGCTGTTCGGTGCGCGCCGTTCCCTATTCCCCAAGTTCTGGGAGAATCCGAAAACTGGGAAGAAAGGATATGCGCCGGCCTGCGACAACGAGTGGCGGCGCGGCGTTTGCGAGAAACCGAGGATCAAGTGCGCGGATTGTCCTCATCAGGAATTCCCGCCGCTGGACGAAAAGGCCGTGGAATCACACCTGCGAGGCACGCACACCATCGGAACCTACGCCATTCGTGAAGACGATTCCTGCATCTTTCTTGCCGCGGATTTCGACGGGGACGGTTGGTGGGAGGACGTCCAAGCCTACCGCCAAGCGTCTGCGAATACCAATATCCCGATGGCGGTCGAACGCTCGCGCTCCGGCAATGGAGCGCATGCGTGGATTTTTTTTGCCGAGCCTGTTCCGGCGGTCCTGGCGCGGATGCTGGGCACGATCTTGCTCGCGAAAGCGTCGGCGACGCGGCCATCGATGAGTCTGCGCGCTTACGACCGGTTCTTCCCGAACCAAGATACCCTGCCGGGCGGCGGCTTCGGCAATCTCATCGCCTTGCCGCTGGCCAAAGCTCCGCGTCAGCAGGGAAACACCCTGTTCCTCGACGGGCTCCGGAATCCATACGCCGACCAGTGGGCATTCCTTGCATCGGTTCGGCGGCCGACGCGCGACGAGATCGACCGAGAACTGGCGCGGATTGCTCCGCCGGCACCGATCGGCACTCCTGCGTCCGATTCAGCCACCGGTTTTTCGCTGCAAAGCGACGAACGAGCACTGGATCTGTCGTGTCCGAAGATCCCAGCCAATTCCATCCAGGGCGAGGTGAGGCTCCGTTTGGACACAGGTCTCCACATTCCGCGGGCAGCGCTGCCACCGGCCATCCTCGCAAAGTTAAAACGACTGGCGACGTTCGCGAACCCGACGTTCCATGAGAAGCAACGTCTACGGTTTCCCACCTACGACACTCCACGCTTCATCTTTGCCGGCGAATGGCATCCCGACCGGCTCGTTCTGCCGAGGGGTGTCCTCGATGAGGCGCAACATGTCATCGAGGACGCGGGCGGAACCGTGACGGTTCACGACGCCCGGCCGGCCGCTCGCCGCATTCGGTGGCATTTCGAAGGGGAGCTGCGGCCGGAACAGGAGCGTGCGGTTCGGGAGATGATGAAACATGAGCACGGCGTGCTCTCCGCTCCGCCCGGTGCAGGGAAGACGGTCATAGGGTGCGCTCTGATCGCCCGTAACCGCACGGCAGCGTTGGTGCTGGTTCATCGCTCGGTGCTTTTGGATCAGTGGCGGCAGGAGGCGATACGTTTCCTCGGTCTTGCCAGAAAAGAGGTCGGCATCTGGCGCGGCAAGGCATCCAAGCTCACCGGCCGCTTGGACATCGCGATGTTACCCAGCCTGGCCCGTCTGGAAAATCCCGCCGAGGTGTTTTCCCGGTATGGCTTGGTGATCGTAGATGAGTGCCACCATGTGCCGGCCGTTTCCTTCGAAGCCTTGCTGAAGGCCTGCCCGAGTCGGAGAATCGTTGGACTGACGGCCACGCCACAGAGGAAGGATGGACTGGAAAAATTGCTCCACATGCAGTGTGGACCGATCCGGCACACTCTCGACCTGCCCGCAGAGGAGGCCGTACCCCGAGTCGTCTTCGTGCGGAAGAGCTCATTCCATCTGCCTGCTGATTCGGGACCCAAGCCATCAATTCACGAGGTTTGGCAGAGTTTGGTCGACGATGCTGGCCGAACGGAGCAGATCGCTGCCGACATCTGGAGCGCCGTGCAGGACGGGCGGTGCCCGTTGGTTTTGTCGGACCGCAAGGCTCATCTGGACAAGCTCGAGGAGATCTTCACGCGCCTCCGCGGCACGGAAGACGTGACCGCATTCCGCTTCACGAGCGGTGACGGCATCAAGCGGCGGCGCGCGATCCGTGCCGAAATCGACGAGCGGTCCGCGCAAGGCCGGCGGTATGTCCTTTTTGCGACCGCCGCATTGATCGGAGAGGGCTTCGACCTGCCCAGGCTCGACACTCTGTTTTTGGCCATGCCACTGTCGTTCAAGGGACGGCTCATTCAATACGCCGGCCGGTTACACCGAATCCACGCCGACAAACGCGAGATCAGGGTTTTCGACTACCTCGACGAAAACCATCCGGTCACCATGGCGATGTTCCGCCGTCGCGCATCGGCCTATCGGCAAATGGGCTATGAGATTCTCTTGGGCAACAGCCTCAACGAGGCATCGGGGAGCAGCCAACGAGGGCTGTTCGAATCAGCAGCCGAGCCATCATCTATTCTAGGGGCTGGTGGGTATAAACGGTGGGTATAACGCGATCTGCCGGACCTTCGCTTCGGGGGCCAGCGATGACTCTGCTAGACCGAAAGACTCGTCGCCGTTCACCGCCTCCTGTGCGTCCAACGAAACGATCGCCATCCACTCGCGTTCTCCTGATCCAGACACAAGGATCATTCTGGGCCGAGTACCGCGAATTCGGGAGGCTCGAACCGTTGCGGTGCACGGCCTAGCTGCCAGCGTTCTCGGCATGATCAAGATGCGAGCATTTCCATGGGGAGCCAGCGATTCCCACCGTCTTCTCGGTGACCATGTCTCTGCCGCATGGTCGCACATCACCCCGTCGGCGCGGTCCCCGCCGTGATGACCGTGGATTCCGGCGCCAGCGGTCGCGGGCGGAATCCCATTGACGTCAAACCGCGCCCTTCTTTTGCTGCCCCTTCCTCAGCCCCCGGCAAGGTAGCTCAGTTGGTAGAGCAGAGGACTGAAAATCCTTGTGTCCCCGGTTCGATTCCGGGCCTTGCCACCACTTACAATCAATTAGTTGCATCAGTATTGGCGCTGGAGGAAAAAACTGTCTTGTCGCCTAATTGACAAATGAGAGGGGAAAGTCTGCCAGAACGCCCCGCTTTGCCCGCTACTTTGCCCTAGGATGGACCGATCTAGGCAAAGATGGCAGAATGGGATTGGGGACGCATCCGAAAGGCGCTAATGCCCGCCTTCAGTATATTGCGCCTTGGCCGCAAGTCAGCCGAGAGGGAGAGGCCCCCACCACCCCTGCCGCGGGCGACCACCCGCGGACCGGCCGCCTTTCTAAAAGACCTTCACCAGCCACCGCTCACAAAGATTCAGCCGGGGGGGGTACCAGCCGCCTGGTTCAGGCCCTTCTTGTCGGCCTAATGGGCCAGTGCTAGCCCGCGGAGCGGAGGATCTCAATAGACCAATCATCTCCAATCTAGACACGGGAGGTTTCAGCGCTTCAATTATCAATTCACGGCTCCGAAATGATTCTGGGCCTCATCGGCCAAGATATCTGCCATGACGATCCGCACCCGATTGCTCATCCTAAGACAGGGGAGTTCCTGGTTGCGGATCTTTCGCCGAATCGACTCCGTGTGCATCCCCCACCGCTCCGCGAGCTGCTTTGGGGTGAGGTAGACCGGATCTCCCACCTTCGGCACGGGGGGCGGCGCTGGTCTCACATTCTGAGCCCTGAGCTGTTCAATTTCATCGGCCAAGGCCTGGTTCTCGTCGGCCCATCTTTGCAGGATCTGCTGCACCTCATGCAGGTCGGCGGCTAGAGCTTTAGCCCGAGTGTGGTCGTCGGCGTTCATCGTGTTGGAATTGGCGGCCGGGTTTGAGCGGCCTGACTAGAGGACCGTAATGGAAGTTTGCGGCAGCGGCGGGCCAGATTCACGAGCCATTTGGCGAATTCTGGCGGTGTGTGCTCCCGGTCGGCATGGGGATGGAATCCGTAGCTCGCAGTTCCGTCTTTGACCTTAACGTAGATGCCCTCCTCCTCGCTTGCTGGATTGGTGCTCAAGAAGGTCAGGCAATCATCTGGGCCAAACG
>Ga0182019_10000188_pt1 | contig 30349 bp, 27 predicted proteins | sample 812E2MmetaG_FD_120483 | JGI IMG/M metagenome (GOLD analysis project Ga0182019, IMG submission 120483) | Permafrost microbial communities from Stordalen Mire, Sweden - 812E2M metaG | ecosystem: Environmental > Terrestrial > Soil > Wetlands > Permafrost | place: Sweden: Stordalen | collected...
GTCCCCCGCGAATCGGCCGTTCGCACGAACCTGCGCCCGCTGGTTACTTGATCTTCGCCGCCTCGGTCTCGAGGAGAGACACCAGCTCGTCCATCTGATCCACCACCGATTGCACGGTGGTGCGCAGGGTCAGGTCGACACCGGCCTTCTTCAGCAGATCCATCGGATAATCGCTGCCGCCGCTTTTGAGCAGGTTGAGGTAGCGTTCCGTCACCGCCGCGCGCTCCGCCGCGGTGCCGGTGTTCATCGCTTTGTAGAGCTGCGCCGATGACGCGAAGCAGGTCGCGTACTGGTAAACATAGTAAGGCGTATTGTAAAAGTGCGGAATCCGCGCCCACGTGTAGCGGTAGAGCTCGTCCGCGGCGATGGCTTCGCCATAGTAGTCGCGCAGCAGCCGGCCGTAGATGTCCTTCAATACATCGACCGTGATCGGCTGCCCTTGCTCGGCCAGCCGGTGCGCCTCCAGTTCGAAGTTGGCAAAGAGCACCTGCGTATAGAATGTGCCCACGATGTTGTCGACGGCGTGCTGGACGAGCACGAAGCGCTCTTTGGGATCGGAGGTGGACTCGAGCAGCTTTTTGAGCATCAGGCGCTCGTTCATCGTCGAGGCGACCTCCGCCACAAAGATCGTGTAACCGGCGGTGATGTAGGGCTGCGTCTCAAACGCGAGGACGGTGTGCATGGAGTGGCCGGCCTCGTGGGCGAGAGTGAACACCGCGTCCATGGTGTCATTGTAGTTCATCAGCATGAACGCGCCGGCGCCGTAAATAGGCGCGCTGAAGGCCCCGCTTTGCTTGCCCTCGTTCTCAAAGACATCGACTCGTCCGCCGGCGAGGAGGGTCTTCATCTTGGCCTGATAGTCCGCCCCAAACGGCGCCACCGACGCGGTGACCATCTGCCTGGCCTGCTCGTAAGGATAGTGTTTCTCCACTTGGTAGATGGGAACGAAGCCGTCGTAGAGGTGGTAGGTCTGCAGTCCGAGCAGTCGCTGGCGCAGTCGGAGGTAGCGCTGCAACGGCGCGGTGCCCTGCCGTGTCGTCGTCACCAAGGTTTCCACGACGGCGGGCGGAATGTTGTTACCATCCAGCGCCGCCGCTAGCGTGCCCGGGTAGTTGCGCGCCTGCGCCAGGAACCAGTCGCGCTGGAGAATCCCGTTGTAAAGCGCCGCGTAGGTGTTGGCGGCGGCGGCGTAAGTCTTCAAGTAGGCCTCGAATGACCTCGCCCGGTCGGTCTGGTTGTAGTCAGTCGCAAGGGTCGCCTGATAGGCACCCGGCGTCAGGGTCACTTCCTTGCCGTCCGCCAGCGTGATCTTGGGAAACTTGATGTCCGAGGTGGACAGCTCCTGGAAGGCCGTGTCGGGCGTATCATTGGCGCGCGTGCTGTAGGAAAGCAGCCGCTCGCCCTTTTCGTCGAGGACGTGCTTCTGCACCCGGTAATTGTCGAGGATCGTGAAGCGATAAATCCCGAGCTCGGGGGTCTGCGCGATCCATTGCTCCATGGTTGGCTGCAGGATCGTCAGCAATTCGGGTGTAAACCACGCAGTGGCCGTGCCGAATCGGGCCGACAAGGCCTGCACCCGCTGGAACCGGCTGCTGACTTCCTGATTGCGCGTGTCAGTGACGCGCTGGAGCTCGGCATAGCCGTCAACCTTGCCCTGCAAAATTCCGATCTCGTCCAGCAGCCGGTAGGCGTGCAGCACCGCCTGCGGGCCTTGGGCCAGCGAGCCCTTGAGCGCGGCAAACTCTCCCATTCTCGCTTCGAGCGCCTTCATGCCGTCCTCCCAGGCGGTCCAGTTCGCAAAGATCGGCGTGAGGTTCCATTTGTACTGCTCCGGAATCTCGGCGCGATTATGGGTCATGCTGGGGGTGGCCGGCGCGGCGGCCGGCGGAGGGAGGGACTGGGTGTGGCTGCAGGCCACCATGGCCAGGAAGCTGACCGTGGCGAGCGCAAGGCCGGACAGGCCGGTCAAGGGAAGCGATTTTTGCATGGAACGGAAGATTAGGGTATTTCCCGCCCGCGTCCAGCCGCGGATGCCGAAATCCCGCTCCGCTCGCCATGGCTTGACTGCGGCTCCCTTCCACTGGCTTCTTTCTCCTGTGATTCGCGCATTGGTTTTCGACTTCGACGGATTGATTCTCGACACCGAGACGCCGCTCATCGACGCCTGGGCGGCGCTACATGAGTCGGCCGGGCTCGCCTACGCCCGCGCCGATGCCCACCGCATCGTCGGCCATGTCGATGTCGCGTTCGATCCCTGGACGGCGTTCGGCCCGGCCGCCGACCGCGCGGCGCTCGAATCCGAGCATCGCCGCCTGTCACGGGAACTCACGGCCCGTCAGTCTATCCTGCCCGGTGTTCTCGCCTGCCTGGAGGCCGCCCGCGCGCGCGGCCTGAAACTCGCGATCGCGTCGAATTCCAGCCACGAGCATGTCGATCGGCACCTCACGCGGCTTGGCCTGCGCGCTTTCTTCGACCTGACCGGTTGCCGGGAGGATGTGACCGCGGGCAAGCCGGCCCCGGATCTTTATTATTGGGTCATCCGGAAGCTGGGGGTGGCCCCGGCCGAGGCCATCGCATTCGAAGACTCCACCGCCGGCACGCTCGCCGCCTGTGCCGCCGGCCTGTGGACCGTCGCCGTGCCCAACCCGTCGACCCATCATCACGACCATTCCGCCGCCCACCTTGTGCTGGCGTCGTTGGCCGACCGGTCCCTCGCGCAGTTGCTCGAACGGTTCTCCGCGGCCGACCCGCCGGAAGCTTAGGGCTCTTCTCATTGCGAAGGTTCACGGCGAGCGAGCCTGCGCTTAGTCGGATTCATGCCGTAGAACCGTAGTCGTCCCAGAGGAACACAAGCCGTTCGGTGAATGCTGTAGGAAGCCCGCTTGCCCGTTCGACAAGCTCAGGGTCCCGAGCGGGGTCGAGGGACGGGCGATTCCCCGTCTGCCATCCTCCTCCGCCAGGCCTTCCGCCGTCGCCAAGCCTATGGCGGACAGGACGGAGGACAGGTCGCGCGCACCTGTCGGCCGTAGCTTCATGCGAAGGCCGAAGCGCGCTTCCTACAAATGCATCCGTTCGGCTCAAAAAAGGTCCGTCTGCCGGAGGGCGGCGCGTTTCTCCGCATTGAGCGTGCTCATGGCCAGCAGCCACGCGACCGACTGGTCGGCTACCGCCGGCTCGAGCGCCAGCCTCGCCAGCAGCAGCGCCCCGGCCAGTGCGTCGTAGAGCGCCGCATGATAATGTCGCCGGTCCGCCGGACAGAATTTCGCCGCCAGCAGGTCGAGCTCGGGCTGCAGCCCGCAGGCGGTGACCAGGTCCGTGAGGCGGACGGACGGCAGCCGGGGAAGGAGCTGCGCGCAGAGCGGGCCGGTGTCGATCCACGGTCCCCATTCGGTGGCGCGTTCGCCGGGGCGCGCAAAATCGGGCGAGGTCCGCGGGTAGGGCCACACGGCCTTGAGCAAGGCGTTCTCCACACCCGCAAAATGGGCGGCCAACGGCCCGCCTTCGCGGAGTCCGGTGAAATATTCCCAGTCAGCGGCGAACGGCGCCGCAGACGCCAGATCGGCTTCGCGCAATCCGTGCACCGCGGCGTCTTCCGGCCGCACGCGGCCGGTCGCGCGGCACCGGCGGGTGCGGGTTTCCACGATTCGACCGCCAACCAGCTTGGCGACGCCGTATTCGAGGATGCCCGAGGCCAGGCTGCCCTCGAAATCGAGAAAATGGATCGGCTGCTCGGTCCAGCGCATGGTGGAGTTATGGCCCACGGAACCGGCCAAAGGCACGGAAAAAAGCCGGCCCTTATTTTCGTGTCTTTCGGCAGGTTCGTGGTGAACATCCGCCCGTGAACCTGGAGGTTTTCCGCGATTTCATGATCGAGCTCGCCGAAAAAAGCGGCGACTTCATCCGCCCGTATTTTGCCAGCCCCGACCTGGCCATCGAGACCAAGTCCGACCAAACCCCCGTGACCATCGCCGATCGAGGCGCCGAGGAACTTATGCGCCGGATGATCCGCGGTCGCTTTCCGGGCCACGGAATCCTCGGAGAGGAATTCGGCCCCGAAAACATGGAGGCCGAGTTCGTGTGGGTGCTGGATCCCATCGACGGCACCCGGGCCTTCGCGGCCGCCACTCCGCTCTTTGGCACGCTCATCGCCCTGAAGCATCAGGGCCAGCCGGTGCTAGGCGTGATCCATCAGCCGGTGCTCCGCCAGCTCGTGATCGGCGACGGCCGCCGCACGACGCTCAACGGCCGGCCCGTCCGGGTCCGCGGCACCGCGCAGCTCACCGAGGCCACCTTGCTCTGCAGCGACCTGTATTCTCCCGCCGAGCACCAGAACGGCGCGGCGTTCGCCGCACTGGGCGGCCGCGTAAAACAGCTGCGGACCTGGGGCGATTGCTACGGCTACCTGCTCGTGGCCACCGGCTGGGCCGACATCATGTGCGATCCCATCATGAACCCGTGGGACCTCGCCGCGCTCATTCCGGTGATTCGCGGCGCGGGGGGCGTTATCACCGACTGGCAGGGCCGCGACCCGGTCAACGCCACCTCAATCGTTGCCGCCGTTCCCGGCCTGCACGCCCAGGTGATTGCGGCATTGAATCCGTAGGTGACCCCGCCGTTTCGGCCCGCTTCACCATGCAATGTTTGTAACGTAATACGTGACAAACTCCCGGTCGGGTTTCCTCGTTCGACCGGTCCTGGCTGGGAATCTCTCAATGGAGCGCTCCTGGAATTGGTCACGCAATGCCGTGAGTGCCTGGACGCGCGCCCGGTCAGCGTTACCGGCCGGACCGTGGTTTCCTTTTTGGCTGCCATTCCGCGGTGATCACCGAGGTGAAGCCGCCACGGGCTTTCCAGTCGGAGATGACCGTCAGGCGGCGGGGGCGCAGCACGGCGCCGAGGTCGTCGCAGATCCGGTTGGTCACCGCCTCAAAGAAAATGCCCTCGTTGCGGTAGGCGTGGAGGTAAAGCTTCAGGGATTTTAGTTCGACGCATGTCTGGTCGGCGACATAGCGCACGGTGATGTCGGCGAAATCGGGATGGCCCGTGATCGGGCACAGCGAGGTGAACTCGTGGTGCGTGTGCTCGATGACGTAGTCGCGCCCGGGCTGCGGATTGGGAAAGGTCTGGAGGATCTTGGGATCGGCCATGGAAAAAGCACTAAGCTCTAGGCCTTAAGCTTAAAGCTTAAAGCTTACGGCCGATCGGTTGCCTGCGCGCCTCCCCTCGCTACATCGCCGTTTCGCAGAAGCGCTGCTCGCGGATGACCGTGATCTTGATCGTGCTCGGGTACTGCAGTTCCTCCTCGATCTTCCGCCGGAGTTGCTTGGCCAGTTCGCCGGCCTGCTCATCGGTGACGGCCTGCGGATTGACGACCACGCGCACCTCGCGGCCGGCCTGGATGGCGTAGGCCTGCTGCACGCCCTCCATGGACAGCGCCAGCTTTTCGAGCCGGTCGAGGCGTTGGATGTAGCCGGTCATCGACTCGGCCCGCGCGCCGGGGCGCACCGCCGAAATGGTGTCGGCGAGGATGACCAGCCCGGCGTACACCGTCTCGGGTTTGACCTCCTCGTGGTGGGCGGCCACGGCGTTGACGACAATGGGCGTTTCGCCGAAGCGCTTCACAAACTCGGCGCCCATGACGGCGTGGCTGCCCTGGTATTCCCCTTCGACCGCCTTGCCAATGTCGTGCAGCAGGCCGGCCCGCTTGGCCACCTGCGGATCCAGGCCGATTTCCGAGGCCAGCATCGAGCAAAGAAAGCCGACCTCGACGCAATGATCGAGGACGTTCTGGGTATAGGAGAAGCGAAACTTGAGATTGCCGAGCAGGCTGATGACCTCCGGATGCAGGCCGTTGACCTGCAGCCGCTGCACCGCTTCCTCGCCGGCCTGCATCGCATTGAGGCGGATCTCCTCCTTGGCGCGCGCGACGAATTCCTCGATGCTCGCGGGGTGGATGCGCCCGTCCTTGATGAGGCCTTCCAGTGCCTGCTTGGCGATCTCGCGCCGCACCGGATCAAACGAGGAGATCAGCACCATCTGCGGCGATTCGTCGATGAGCAGCGTGACCCCGGTCGCGGCTTCGAACGCCTTGATGTTCCGGCCCTCCCGGCCGATGATGCGACCCTTCATCTCCTCGCCGGGCAGCTGGACGATGGTGGCGGTGATGTCGTTGTTGGGCCGGCTCGCCAGCCGCTGCATGGTGGTCACGAGAATCCGGTGGGCCTCGTGCTGCAGTTCCTGCTCGGATTTCTCCAGCATTTCGCGCCGGAGCGCCCGCAACTCGTCCTGGCACTCGCGCAACACCTCCTCGCGCAACGCCTCCTTGATCTCGCCGGCGTCCATTTGCGCCAGGCCTTCGAGGCGTTCGCGCACCCCTTTGGAAAGACCGCGCACCGCATCGCGCGCCTGCCGGACGGCGGCGTTCTCGCGCGCGAGGCGCTCCTGCCTCTGCTCCAGCTGAAAATCGAGGAGTGCCAGCGATTCCTCGTGCGAGCGAATCTCCCGCAGTTTGACCTCCACCTCGATTTCCCTCCGGTCGAACTCCCGGTTCATCTCGGCGCGCTTCGCCTGGATCTCCTCCTCAGCCTTGGTCTTCAACTCCTGCGCTCCAACCGCGCCCTCCCGCCGGGCCACGTCAAGCAATTGGGTGGCATGCTGCCTCGCCATCTGGCGGCTCTGGCGGGTGAGCATCCAGATGATCAGGAAGCCCAGACCCGTGCCGGCAACGATCCCCACCATGAGCGCCAGGGAAAACGGTCCGTCTTGGAGAATCGTCAAGACGAGGTCAGCTGCGCTTCCTGATTTCAAGGCCTGCCAAACTAGGTCCCAAGGCGAAAAGATCAACCCTGTTCCCGGCAGACCGCAGAACGAGTCGGCCTCCTTCGCCCGGCCTGCGGAGCCCAGGGGAGAACCTGCCACGCGGCAAGGGCGTCTCGCCCAGAAATCGGAGCCGGAAAACTCCCGTCCTTGCGGCCTCCGGCGAAGCAGGATCGACAACCGCCCGGCGATCTTCGAGAGTATCCTCGGCGTGAAACTGAGCCATCCCCTCGATTTCCTGAGGATCTTCAAGACCACCACGCGCGAGCGCTACGACTGGATCAGTCCGCTGGCGATTGCAGCGCTGGGAACCACCGGACTGTTTTTCATCTACAGCGCGCAGCTGGCCACCGACCGCGGCCAATGGCTCCAGCAAGTCGTCTGGCTGCTGGCCGGAGCCGTGCTTTATGGCGCCGTTGCGCTCGTCGACTACAAATTCTGGCTCAAATATGCGCATTGGGTATACGTCATCTGCCTGTTGTCACTCCTGCTGCCGTGGACGCCGCTCGGTGTGACGCGCCTCGGAGCGCGCCGCTGGATCGATTTCGGCCCTTTTTCGTTCCAACCCTCTGAGGCCGCGAAGTTTGGCGCGCTGATCATCACCGCGGCCGTTCTGTCACGATCGAAACTCAGCTCCATTCGTGAATCGCTGCAGACCCTCGGGATATTAGCACTTGCGGCAGGGTTGCCTATCCTGTTGATTCTGCTGCAACCGGATCTCGGTTCGGCCCTTGTCATCCCGCCCATGGCCTTCGCCCTGCTGTATGCCTCCAACCTCTCCCAGCGCTTCTTCGCAGCTGCCTTGGGAGCCTTTGCGCTGCTGATGGGGCTCGTGGCCGTAGACGCTTACCGCTACCTCCACTTTCTGGAGGTGAATCACCTCTCGCCCTCGACCGACAAGGGCGCCTACGAGGCGCATGGCCTGCTGCCACTGCACGATTATCAGCGCAACCGCATCCTGGCGTTCATCGCCCCCGACCGCATTGATCCGATGGGCATCAGCTGGAACCTGAACCAGTCGCTCATCTCGGTGGGATCAGGGGGATTGACCGGCAAGGGCTGGACGCAAGGCACGCAGGCCAAGCTGCGTTACCTGCCCGAGGCGCATACAGATTTCATTTTCTCGGTTCTTGCCGAGGAGAAAGGTTTCCTGGGGAGCATTTCGGTGCTCGGCCTGTTCGGCGTGGTTTTGTGGAACGGCATACGCATTGCGGGTCTCGCCCGCGACCGCTTCGGCACCCTTCTCGCCCTCGGCGTGACGGCGCTGTTCGCGGTCCACGTATTCGTCAACATCGCCATGACCATCGGACTGGTGCCGATCACCGGTATTCCGCTCCCCTTCATCAGTTACGGTGGCTCCTTTGTGCTCAGTTGCTGTGTACTGCAAGGACTGGTCCAAAGCGTCTATCGGTTCCGGAAGGAGTTCTGACACCATGTCTGCCTCCTCACCCGATATCGACCGCTTTGCCGGAATTTCCTGCGGACCGCCATCCGCCCAAAGGCGCGCCGTCTCAACCCAAGACGACAACGCCCGCCATGAGCAATCCAACCCCGTCAGACGTCCCTCCCCAGGACGACTCGAGCCGTTACGACCAGGAACTGGCCAGCGCGCCTGCGGACCAGCCGCGCGAGCCGGTTAATCCCGGTGCGCTGCGCAATGAAGCCCAAGAGCGCTCCAAGCACCGCCCAATCCTTCAGAAAATCCTCAATCTCTTCCAGAAAGAGAAGGCGGACTTCCGCGAGCTGATCATCAATTCCGAGCCGCTCGAGAAGCGCGTCGCCCTGCTGGTCGACGGCATCCTGGAGAAATTCGAGATCGAGCGTGAATCCGACAACCGCATGGTTGGCGGCATTTTCAAAGGGAGGATCAAGAATCTCGACCCCGGGCTGAAGGCCGCGTTCGTCGACATCGGCTTCAACAAGAATGCCTTTCTCCACTACTGGGACATGCTCCCGGCCGCCGCCGACTCGTCGGTCGAGGTCGTGCGCGTCAACCGGAAGAAGACGGAAGGCCCCCGTGTCGCGGAGCCCACCGTCAAGGACATCCCCGGCCTCTATCCGCCCGGCACCGAAATCGTCATTCAGGTTACCAAGGGCCCGATCGGCACCAAGGGGCCCCGTACCACGACCAATCTCGCCCTACCCGGCCGTTATCTGGTGTTGATGCCCTACTCCGACCAGTGCGGCATTTCGCGCAAGATCGAGGACTCGAAGGAGCGCCTGCGCCTCCGGCAGCTCGTCAACGAACTCACTATCCCCGAGGGCATGGGTGTCATCGTGCGCACGGCCGGCGAGGGCAAGAAGGCGCGCTATTTCGTCCGCGATCTCCACCTCCTGCTGAAAACCTGGGAGGAGATCCAGCGCAAGGTGCAGACCGAGCGGGCGCCGGTCAGCCTCTACCTTGAGCCCGACATCGTCGAACGCACCGTGCGTGACTTCCTCACGGAGGACATCGACCGCGTGCTCATCGACAGCCAGACTGATTACGAGCGCGTGGAAGGGCTGGTCGGCCAGATCTCCAAGCGCTCGCGCACCAAGATCGGGCACTACAAGGACAGCATCCCGATCTTCGAGCGCTTCAACATTGAGCGCCAGATCGAGCAGACCTTCCAGCGCAAGGTCGCCCTGCCTTCCGGCGGCGAAATCGTGGTCGACGAGACCGAGGCGCTCATCGCGATCGACGTCAACACCGGTTCGCACAAGGCCCGGCCGGGCGAGGAGAAGAACACGATCCTCCAGGTCAACATGGAGGCGGTGCAGGAAGTCTCGCGCCAGATCCGCCTGCGCAACATCGGCGGGCTGATCATCATCGACTTCATCGACATGAAGGAGCGCCGGCACCGCAACCAAGTGTACGATTCGATGGTGCGCGCGATGTCGGAGGACAAGGCCAAGACCCACATCCTGCCCATCTCGCTGCTCGGCATCCTCCAGATGACGCGCCAGCGCCAGCAGGAGTCGCTCTCCTCCAACCTCTACACCAACTGCCCCTACTGCCACGGCCGCGGCATCGTGAAGAGCGCCACCACCATGTCGGTCGAACTGCAGCGCAAGCTCTCCTCGATCGTCCGCCGCCTGCACGCGCGCAACGACGGCAAGGAGTATGCCCTCCGCGTCCTCGTCCACCCGAGCATCCTCGAGCGCCTGCGCAGCGAAGACGCCGATCTCCTCGTGCGCATGGAACAGAACTACGGGGTGAAACTCGCCTTCCGCGCCGATCCCAACTACCACGTCGAGAACTCGAAGATCATCAACGCCGTCACCGGCGAAGAGTATCGCTGAGGTTGGCGCTCAATCGGCCGCGCAAGATCCCGCGAATCTCCTGAGTCTTTTTTGCAGGAGGCAACGGAGGTCGCGGAGGAGAATCCCGGCCTTCTGCTGCGCGGCATGGAGGCGGTTCGACAGTCGCGGTAGGAGCCGGCTTGCCGGCCTATGCGATTTCTACTTTTCGATCCGGAACACCAGGGGCACCGACATGCGGGTGTTAACTGCCCGTCCGCCCTTCCAGCCCGGCTTGAATTTCCATTTGCTCACCGCCTGCACGGCGGGGGCCTCGAACTCACGCCGGGTGGATGCGGCGGCGTAGGGCGCGAGCACGTCTCCGTTGACGTCGACGATGAAGCAGACGGTGACCTCGCCCTCGACGCCATCCCGCTTCATCTCATACGGGTAGTTCGGCTCCATCTGGGTCTTGGCAACCGGCACCCGCTCCAGTTGCGACGGGTCGAAAATCTTCCCGATTTCGTGGTGGAGGTTGGGCGGCCCGCTCGGGATGGTGACGAGGCCCGGGACCGTGGGGATGCCCGGCGGGGGCGGCGGGGTGACGTCCTCCGTGAACATGGGGTCGCGGGATATGGGCGGCACGTCGATCAGGGAGGGCGGGGCATAGGGCACCTTGACGACGTCGTCCTCGTCCTGGGCCGGGTCGTCCGACTTCTTGACCTCGGGCGGCTCGGGGGGAAGCTGCGGTATGTCGTCAATCCTGACAACCTCCACCGGTATCGCCCGCTCCGTAGGCGAATGCCGGTTGAACAGGAGCAGGCTGGAGAGGATGCCGGTCGCTGAAACCGCTGCGGAGAACATGGTGGTTGGTGTCATGGTGGGGAGTGGTTGGGGTTTAGCGTCTTCGTCCATATGTTATACGTTTGGCCGTCCGAATTATTAGTCGCGGGCATCCCGCCTTCGATTCCTCCGGAACTTCTTACGGGAGGCACTGGAGGCCACGGCGACGCATCACGGTGCAATTCGACCGCCGGCGGCGAACCCTGCGGATTTCTGAATCCAAACGCCACCCTGACGGCCACTCACTGGTGTCGACCGCTCTCACCACCATGACTTCACTTGACTTCGCAATTGCCGGCCCGGCGTTCTCCAGCCCGCCGTTTGCCTTCATCGGCCCCTACGGCCTCGGGCCTTTTCTCATCCCGATCGCCGGAATGGCGTTCGCCTTTGGCGTCATCCTCCTCGGGGTGATTGAGAAGGCCCAGAAAGAGAAGCTCCGGCACGAGACCATCCGGCACGCCCTCGAGAAGGGTCAGCCGCTGCCGCCTGAATTGCTCGAGGGCAGACCGCTCCGGCGGGCGCGCGACGATCGGCGCGGGGGCCTTGTCTCTATCGCCGTGGGGATTGGCGTGTTCGTGTTCTTCGACGCGATGCAATCGGAAGGCGTCCCGGACGGCGTCAAATGGCTCGGGCTCATTCCCGGGCTCGTGGGCATCGCCCTCCTGATCAACTGGGCGCTTGAGCGCGGCGGGACAAACGACCAGCCTAAGGTCTGATCGCCCTCCGGACCGGGCCGGGTGGTGGCTAGGCTCTGACCCGGAACTGCCGAGCAACCACGAAGCCGTGCCCCAGCCTGATTACCCACGCGTGAACGATCGCGACACGGAGCTCATTGCCCGTGTGCTGGCCGAAGACGACCGGTACGCCTTTGGCGAGCTCGTGCGCCAGCACCAATCAGCGGTGCGCGGCTTCCTGCGGCGGCTGACGGGCGGTCGGCACGCTCTGGCCGACGATCTGGCGCAGGAAACCTTCGTCGAGGCCTACCGAAGCCTTGCGCGATTCCACGGCAAATCGGCGTTTGGCACCTGGTTGTTTGGCATCGCTTACAACCGGTTTCGCCGCTCCCGCCGCCAACAGCGCGAGACGGTCGAGTGGACGGACGAAATCGAGATTGACAACGCGGCGGCGGGCCATGCAACCACGGTGCCGCCGGCCCCGGCGACTGTCGACCTGCAGCAAGACCTTGCGACCGCGCTCGCCCGGCTTTCCGCCGACGAACAGTCCGCGATCCACCTCTGTTATGCGGAGGGTCTCACGCACGAGCAGGCAGCGGGGGTGCTGGGCTGCCCCCTGGGCACGGTGAAAACCCATGTCCTCCGCGCGAAGGCCAAGCTTCGCACCACCCTCCGCGCCTGGGCACCCGCCTGAACCCGATCAACCGCCTCTGCCATGAATCATTCTGAACCGCCCGTGCTCTCGGAGCCATCGCCGGACGACGATGGCCGTCTTGAACAGAGACTTCGCGGATCTTCCCCGCCTTACATCGATGATGCCGGGTTCACTGCTCGAATCATGGGTGCCCTTCCGCTTTCGCGGCGTCGGGCGGAACGGCGGCGCAGCGTCCTGCTGCTCGGTGCGGCTCTGCTGGGGTTTGGCCTCATGGCGGTGTTCGGCGGATCGAGTCCGATCGCGTTCATCGCCACGGTAACGGATCGGTTGGCCGCATGGAGCACCCTCCCGGTGCCGGTCCTCGGCGCCACCAATACCGTCGGTGTGCTGGCCTGCTGGGTCCTGGCCCTCGCGGCGGGTGGGTGGGCGTGGGCCCGAATCCGGTAGGAGCCAGGTGGACTTCGTCCGCGGGCTCCGAAAAAACAGCTTTTGCGTTGTAGCCGGCCTCGTTGAGGCCGGGTTGGGGTTGGCCGCCGAGGCTGGCGCACTCGTCGTGACCCCGGCTACAAGACCCGATAACCTTTTCCCGTCCGGCGCAAACCGCGTTTTGCGATCGGGGTTGTATCGTTCCGGCCTAAAGTTCCCGCAAGGCCGCCGCGATCGGCTGGCGCGCCGCGCGAATCGCCGGCAGGAGGCCGCCGATCAATCCGATCAGCGTCGCCCAGACCACCCCCTGCACCAGCAGCTGCGGGGTGACCGCGAAGGCGAACGTGACCTGGCTGAAGCTCTGCCAGTTCATCGTCGCGGCGTGAAAACCGTTGAACACGACATAGGCCAGACCCGCGCCCGCCGCGCCGCCAATCAGCGCTAGCGCGACCGATTCCAGAATGACTGACACCACCACCGCCCCGCTCCCAAACCCGAGGGCGCGCAAGGTCGCGATCTCGCGAGTCCGCGCGGACACCGAGCTGTACATCGTGTTGAGCGCGCCGAACACGGCGCCGACCGCCATCAGGAACGCGACGAGATAGCCCAGCGTGGTGATGAGTTTCGTCACCGTCGTCGACTGGTCGGCATAATAGTCGGTCTGCCGCACCACCTTGACGTTTAGCCGCGGGTCTGTGGTCAGGGCGTCTTTGAACGCGTCGAAAGCGGCCGGTGAGCTCAGTTTGGCATAGACGGATTGAAAACTGTCACCCCGGTTGTAGGCCGCCTGCAAGATCGCCGCGTCCGTCCAGATTTCCGATTCGGCGTTGCCGCCGCCGACGGAGAAGATCCCCACCACTGGCCATCCATGACGGCCGACCTGCATGGTGCGTCCGACTTCCAGGCCTGCGATCTCCCGGGCGGCGCCCACCCCGACGATGACTTCATTCTTGCCCCGTTCAAACATGCGCCCGTCCACGATCTTCAGCCGGTCGCGCACTTTGAGCGCCGGGGGCTCCACGCCGCGCAGCGGGACATTCACATCGGTGCCGGTCGAGCGTTTAGGGAGATTGATGATGACAAACAGCTCCGCGGAGGCCAGCGCCCCCTCTGGTGAACGCGCCACGCCGGGTGCGTCCGCAATGATCCGCGTGCTCTCCCGCGAAAGCCCGCTGACCATCTCGCTGTCCGCCCCGCTGCGCAGAACCAGCACGGAATCCGGTGAACCCGAGGCCGCCATCGTCCGGAGAAAGCCCGCCGCGATGGACAGCACGCCAACCAGCACGGTGACGACGCCGGCGATGCCGATGACCGCCGCGGCCACCGAACCCCGCCGCTGCGGAATACCCAGCAGGCCGAACTTCGTCACCGAGGCGATTTGCGAAAGCCAGTTGATCGGGCCGGCCATGTCAGATCCTCCTCAAAGCATCCGCCACGCGCAGGCGCATTGCCTGCAACGCCGGGAAGAACCCGGTGACCAGCCCGAGCGCCAGGCTCAACCCGAGGCCAAGCAGCAGATCGCGGGTCGGGAAAAAGAAGAGCGGAAGAAGGCCGCCGGTCGGATCACCGCGGGAGGTCATCAGCCAGGCCAGTCCTAGCCCGAGCACCCCGCCCAGCACCGCCAGCAGGCAGGACTCAAGGAGCACCATCCCGAGCACCTGCCCATTGGTGAACCCGATCGCTTTGAGCACGCCCATTTCACCGGTTCGCTCCCGGACCGCCTGGGACATGGTGTTGCCGGTTACCAACAGGATCGTGAAAAAGACCGCGCCGAGAATGGAGGCCGTGATCAGCGCGATGTCGCCAATCTGATTCACCCAAGCCTGCACGAACGCGCCCTCCGGCTCCGACTTGGTCTCGGCCGACGAGTTCTCGAATTCGGCGTCCACCGCCTTCGCGACCTCCGCCGCCTGCGCCGGATCCTTGATCCGGATGGAGTACCAGCCGACCAGGCCCTTGCCAAACCCCGGGCGCCGCACTTCATCAAAATAGTCGTAACGGAGGAAGAGGGCCGTCGTATCCGTGTTCTTCTCCCGGCCATCAAAGATGCCCACGATGTCGAAGGTCCACAGCCGGCTGCCGTCGGTCTGGGCCCAGATGGAGGATTGGATGGGGACCTTGTCCCCGATCTTCCAGTGGAAGCGCTCCGCGGTCTTCCGCCCCACAATTGCCCCCGTCCGCGTCTGCAGCCACGCCTGCTTCTGCTCCGGCGGCAGGATCATCTCAGGATACATCTCCAGAAATTCCTCCGGCACGACGGGGTTCTGCATGAAGAAATTCTTGGGGTCCTGGTAGATGCCGCCGAACCAGGTCTGATGCGTGACGAGCGAAACTCCGGGGATTCGCGCCATCCGCGCCTGGTAGCTGATCGGCAGCAGCTGGATGATCGACACCTTGTGCCGCACGATCAGGCGGTTGGCCCCGGCGATGGTCACCCCGCCGGAGAGCGCCTGCTTGATCGCCGACAGAAAACCGAAGAGCACGAAGGCGACGACAATCGACAGCAGCGTCAGCAGCGTGCGGAACTTCTTCCGCTTCAGATTGCTCCAGGTGAGATAGAAGAACTTCATGGAGACCAGCGGCTCATTTCACCGGCTCGTTGCTCAACTGACCCTTGTTCAGATACACCGTGCGGGAGGCGCGCGCCGAGGCGTGCGGGTCGTGGGTGACCATGATGATCGTCTTGCCGTGCTCGCGGTTGAGCGCCTGCAGCAGATCCAGGATCCCGTCGCCCGCCTTGCGGTCGAGGTCGCCCGTCGGTTCGTCGCACAACAGCAGCGTCGGGTCCGTGACAATTCCGCGGGCAATACCGACCCGCTGCTGCTCGCCGCCGGAGAGCTGCCGTGGAAAATGTTTCGCGCGCTCCAAAAGTCCGACCACGGCCAGCGCCGTCTCCACATGGTTCCTTCGCTCGGCTTTGGATAAATGCGTGAGCAGCAGGGGCAGCTCCACGTTGCGCTCCGCGGTCAGCACCGGCAGCAGATTGTACAGCTGGAAGACGAACCCGATGTGCCGGGCGCGCCAGGCCGCGAGCCGGTGGTCCGACAGTTCATCGATGCGCTCCCCCGCGATGGACACCGTCCCCTTCGTCGGCCGGTCCAGACCACCGATCAGGTTCAACAGCGTGCTCTTGCCGGAACCCGACGGCCCCATCAACGCGAGAAATTCCCCGGACGAGACCTTCAAATGTAGGTCCTTCAGCACGTGAATCTCCTCCGCGCCCCGGTGGAAGACTTTCTCCACCCCATCCACGTCCACCAACGTGCCGTTCTTCTGGTTGCTGGTCTGTTCGCTCATGGCTTGATCTCCTTCACGGCTGCTCCGTCCGGCAAATCCTTCGGCCCGTCCACCACGACCCGTTCGCCGGCCGTCACGCCGGCGCTGATTTCGATTTCATTTGCGCCGACCCCGCCCACGGTCACCGCGCGCCGTTCGGCGCGTCCGGCCTGCACAGCCATCACCACGTCGCGGCCGTCCTGCTGCTGGACCGCGGCCTTTGGCACCATCACGGTCCGCCGCGCCGCGGTCGCCGCGCCGCCCGTCTCGCGGAAGGCCACCTTCACGCCCATCTCCGGCAGGATGCGCAGGTCGAGCTTGTCGAAGCCCACCCGCACCCGCACGGTGGATTTCTGGCGATCGGCGGTCGGGATGATGGCGATGACCTTGCAGGGAATCTTCCAATCGGGATAAGCGTCGAGCGTTGCTTCAACTGGCTGGCCGGATTCCACGCGGTTAATGTAGCTCTCATTGACGTCGATTTCAATTTCCAGGGATTCCATGTCGACGATTGTACAGATGCCCGTGCGCGTAAACCCGCCCGAAGACATGGGGGAGATCATCTCACCCGGCTGCGCGTTCTTCGAGGTGACGATTCCGGCAAAGGGCGCGCGGATGATCGTGTCCTCCAGTTGCTGCTGCCAGATGGCGACCGTGCGTTCCGCCACGGCGGTCTCGGCTTGCTGCTGTTCCAGCCGGGCCTTGTAGGCTAGGGCCGCGGCCGCCGCGTGGTCATAGTCGGCCGGTGTCGCGACCTTAGCCCTGGCGAGGTCGGTCTGGCGCTTGAGTTCCTGCTCCGCTTCGCGCAGGCGCACCCGGGTCTCTTCCAGGCTGGCTTGCGCGGATGCTTCCTGCGCCCGGGCCAGGAGCAGGCTCGCCCTGACATTTGTGTCGTCGAGCCGCGCGAGGACCTGCCCTTCCTTCACGCTCATGCCCTCTTCGATGAGAATCTCAGTGACCTTTCCGGTGATCTTGGACGAAACGGTGGCGTCGCGGCGGGCCGTGACGTAACCGGAGGAATTCAACACGGTGCGGTCACCTCCCGCGCTGATGACCTCGCGCGCCATCGCCGTGCGCACCCCGATGGCCGTGGGCCGCGTCAGCCACCAGATGGTCGCGGCCGCCAGCACCAGGACAACGATGGCGATCGTTACCGGCAGGATGCGCCAGGGCGAATCGGATTTCAGGCCGCGCTCGATGCGCAGGTCATCCAGCTTCGGGGTCGGCGATGTCATGGGTCGCCTCCACACAAGAAAACGTCGCTGGTGGGGTCAATGGCGTTATGGCGGGCCGATTTGAGACGGCGCTCCATCAGACCAGCGGCATCCATTTGGTCGACAGACGAAAATCGAGGGTCGAGTGGTCCCAATCCCACAATCATTCCGCGCTACTTATCTGCCCCGGGGCGCCGCCGCCTCGGATCGGGCTCTCGTCGCTCGCCGCTGGACTCTCGACTGCCCGGGACCGGCTCAGACCAGCGCCAGGACCGCACTGATCGACAGGATCGACAGCGCGGTGCTAACCACGACGCAACTCGCCGCGAGTGCCTCATCGCCTCCCAGTTTTCCGGCGAGAGTGAACGAGGCCGCCGCAGTGGGACAGGCGAGAAAGAGCAAGGTGATCCGCAGTTCATCCAGCGAGAGTCCGATCCAGCGTCCGAGCGGCCAGCCCAGCAGGGGCAGGAGGGCGACTTTCAATACCGAGGCAGTAAACGCCGGGGTGCGTTTGCCCCGCAGCGGCATGACGACCAGCGTGCCGCCGATGCAAAGCAGCGCCAGCGGCAGGGCCATCTGGCCGAGAATCGCCACCGATTGCAGCAGCCACCCCGGGAGGCGCAGACCCAGGCCGGCGCACGCCACCCCGGCGCCCGTGGCGAGCAGCAGCGGGTTGGTCGCCAGCTGCCAGCTGATCGAACGCCACATGGCGGCGCCCGCCCGCTCGTGGCCGATGAGCAGCAATAACACGCCTAGCGTGTTGGTGATCACGACGAGCGGGGCCATCGCAATGAGCGCGACCGTGCCCAGCTCCCCCGCCGCGGGGCCGGCATGCGCCGCCAGGGCGAGCGTAACCACCGGCAGACCGATGTAGGCGAGATTCCCGCGGATGGCGGCATGAAGAAACGAACCGATGGAGTCGGACGACAATCGCAGCAGTTTCGCCACCAGGTAGCCGATCCCCAGGGCCAGCACCGTCGCGCCAGCCATCACGGCGAAGATCGTCGCCGCCCGACCACGGCCGAAGGAAACCTCGGCGATGCTGGTGAACAGATATGCCGGCAGCCCCACAAAATAAGTGAGCCTATTGAGCTCCGTGACGAGCGCAGCCGACAGGAACCGCATTTGCGTGAGCAGGCTCCCGAACGCGATCACAAGGAAGACTGGCAGGACGATGGAAAGGACGATCATGGTTTGAAACGCCGAGGGCGGAACGACGAATGAGACATCGCACCGCCGGAGCCAATCGCCAAAAGAACTCCGGGCTAAAGACCCGCCCGGGTTCCCGGCGGCAACGCCTGCAACTGCCTCAGATAATTGCGCGCCTCCGTATCGTCCGGCCGGAGCCGCACGGCCTCTTGAAAGTGGACGATCGCGTCGGAAGTCCGTCCGATTTGCGCCAGCACCATCCCCAGATTGTACTGGGCCAGGGCGTCGTTGGGGTCCAGCCGGGCTGCCATTTCGTACCGCTGGATCCCCTCGGAAGGCCGGCCGATTCGGACGAGCACGTTGGCCATGTTCGTATAGGCCGCGGCATCCTTTGGGTTCATCCGGACCGCCTGCTCGTAGCGCGCGATCGCCTCCTCCATCCGCCCTATCTGGGCCAGGGTGTTTCCCAAGTTGAAGTGAACGGTGGCCAGACCCGGTTTGAGCCGCACCGCGGTCTCGAGATGGCTCAGCGCCTCCGCCGGGCGGTTCATTTCGGACAGGAGGAGCCCCAGGTTATTATGCGCCTCGGCGAAGGTCGGCCGGAGCCGGAGAGCGGTCTCATATTGCTCCACGGCCTCGGGCAGCCGGCCCAGTTTGGCCATGGCAAGGCCCAGGTTATTGTGCGGACCGGCATCGTCGGTGCCGAGCTTCAGCGATCGCTCAAAGTACCGGATCGACTCGGCCGCCTTCCCCTGATCGTACAAGGCCATGCCGAGATTGGTTTGCACCCAGGGATTGCGCGGGCGCTTCGCCGCCGTGTCGCCCCAGATGGACAATTCGGTGCGATAATCCTCGTTGCGCGACACGGTCAGCCACCCGAGGCCCAACGCCAACGCAAACCATGCGACCAGCGTGCGCCGTCCGCCCCAGGCGTACACCCCAAACACCAGGAGACTGATGATGGCCGCCAGCGCCAGATACATGCGATGTTCCGCGATCGTCTGCCGGGGACCGGGAATAAGCGAGGTCGGTGCCAGAATCGCGAAAAACCAGACGCCGAGAAAACCAATCACGGGCCGGCGCTTTAGTGCAACCAACGTGCCAGCCACCAACCCAATCACCAGCAGGGCCGCAGGAACGACGTCAACCGCATCCTTCACCCATTCCGCGCCATAATCGAACACCAGCGGATGCGGCCACACGGACAGCCACAGGTAATTCACTACCGCAGGAAACTGGGTCAGCGCGTAGGCCCCGGGCGTCGCGCCGGAGCCCATGCCCGATGTGCCGCCCCGGTTTCCGCCGACGCTGGCCACCAAACAGCCCAAGAGAAGCCAGGTGGCCGCCAGTCCCAGATACAGCCGCTGGCGCCGCCGCCAGGCCTCCTGAAATGTTCCGGCGAGGAAGGTGCGGTCATAGAGCAGCACCATCACCGGCGCCGAAACCATCACCTCCTTGCTCGCCATTCCCAGCAGGCAGGAAATGAAGGAAAGGGCGAACCACCAGCCGGCAGACGTTCTTGAATCACGAAGACACGGAGGCACGAAGGAGTTTTTGCTCAGCTCATCTCTGCTTTGTGCCTTTGTGTCTTTGTGGTTAACCATTCCGAATTCCGCGTTGGCCACGCTACGGATGAAGCAATATAGCGTCAGGAGATAAAAAAGGCCCATGAGCGACTCGGTCCGTTGCACGATGTAGCTCACCGACTCGGTCTGCATTGGGTGTACGGTCCAGAGCAGAGCCACGGCGAGAGCGAGCAGGGTGGCATCCGATTGTAGGGGCCCAGCCTTCGCCCCTACGCGCCCCACCAGCGCCTGCCATGAGCGAAGTCGAAGGGTTCGTCGGATCACGCCAAACAGGGCCAACCCGGCCAGCAGGTGGATGAGTAGGTTCACCGCGTGATAGCCCCACACGTCGTTCTCGCCCACTGCATAATTCAAGGCGAGGGAGAGATTGACCAGCGGGCGCCCGGCCACCGTCGCCTGGGCCGGAGGCGACAGCAGGGCCGGGATTGACCAGGGGGACCGGATTGTCAGGTTCTCGATGATGGACGAGGGGTCGTCGAATACGAACGGGCCCGAAAAGCTGTTGTGATATGCCGCCAGTGCCGCCAGCACGATGGCGGCTCCGGCCAGAACGATCTTCCAGTGGGATTCGGCGATGAACAATTTCGTTGGTTCGGTCGGTGACGTCACAGGCTTTTGCCCCCTGTCCAGATTGAGCCGGACTCGGCCGCCGAATCCAGTGCAAACCAAAACCGGATGTCTTCCGGCACCACGGTCTGGGTTGTCTATCGATCCTGCCTCGGGACGATCAGCCAGACGGCAGCGTCACCCGAAGCTTCCGGGTGCCGCGAGCTGGCGAGATCACCACGCCCAGCGGATGCGCCGCAGAGGCTCCGCCCTTGACCGCCGTTACGGCCTTCACCCCGGCCAGCTGAAGCCGCCAAGACTTTCCGGCCGGACGGCCGTCGAGGGTTGCCGTGATCGTCCGGCCGGTCCGTTGGGCGGTGAGCCGAATGCCCGGCTCCCCGCGCACCGTCGGCACGGCCCGCGAAACGGACTGACCGTCGACCAGTTCGTAAAGCCGGAAGGTCGTGCCATTCGTGTAGTCGTAATCCGGGCGGTCATCGACTTCCCCGACCGGGAGGATGGTGCCGGGCCGGACAAAAAGCGGCAGGCTGAGGAACCCGTGCCGGGCGCGCTGCCAGCCGCCGCCAGTCTGGACCTTACCGGTGAGCAGATGGGTCCAGCGACCGTCCGGAAGATAGTAATCGACGGTGCCATCCTTGGTGAATACCGGCGCGACCAGCAGGGAGTCGCCGAGCATGTACTGGTGGTCGAGCGTGTCGCTCGCGGGGTCGCCGGGAAACTCGAGCAGCATGGCCCGCATCATCGGCACGCCTTCCTGATGCGCGACGAGGGCCTGGCCGAAGAGATAGGGCATGAGGCTGCACTTCAGCTTGGTGAAGAAGCGCAGCACGTCGCAGGCTTCGTCGTCGTAATTCCACGGCACCCGATAGGAGGACGAACCGTGCAGCCGGCTATGCGACGAAAGCAGGCCGAAGGCGACCCAGCGTTTGTAGACGGCCGCGGGTCCCTGACCCTCGAAGCCGCCAATGTCGTGGCTCCAGAACCCGAAGCCACAGAGGCTGAGCGAGAGACCCCCGCGCAGCGATTCGGCCATCGACTCCAGGGTCGACCAGCAATCGCCGCCCCAGTGGAGCGGGAACCGCTGGCTGGAGGCGTAGGCCGAGCGGGCGAACAGCGTCGCCTCACCCTTGCCCCGGACCTTCTCCAGCAGTTTGAAGACACATTCATTGTAGAGGACGGGATAATGGTTGTGCATGCCCACCGGATCGGAGCCGTCGTGGAAGACCACCCCTTCCACCGGGATGCGCTCGCCAAAATCCGTCTTGAAACAGTCCACCCCCATCGCTAGCAGCCGCTGGAGATGGCCGGCGAACCAGCGGCAGGCCGCCGGGTTCGTGAAATCCACGATGGCCATGCCGGGCTGCCATAGGTCCGTCTGCCAGACTCCGCCGTCCGTCTTCTTGATGAAATAGCCGTGCTGTTTTCCCTCCTCAAAGAGCCGCGAGCGCTGGCCGATGTAGGGGTTGATCCACACGCAGATCTTCAGGCCGCGCTGGTGCAGGCGCGCGAGCATCCCGGCCGGGTCGGGGAACGTGCGGGGATCCCACTCGAAATTGCACCAGTCGAACTCCCGCATCCAGAAGCAGTCGAAGTGAAAAACCCGGAGGGGCAAATCGCGCGACTTCATGCCTTCGATGAAGCTCGTGCACGTCTGCTCGTCGTAGCTAGTCGTGAACGACGTGCTCAGCCACAGGCCGAACGACCAGGCGGGTGGCAAAGCCGGGCGGCCGGTGAGCTGCGTCAGCTTGCGCAGTATTTCCTTGGGCGTCGGTCCGGCGATGAGGAAATACTCGAGCGATTCGCCGGGAATCGAGAACTGCACCCGCGCGGTGCGCTCCGCGGCGACCTCGAACGAGACCGGGCCGGTCTCATTCACCAGCACTCCATAGCCGCGATTGGTGAGATAGAACGGGACAGACTTGTAGGCCTGTTCGCTGCCGGTTCCGCCGTCGCGGTTGTCATTTTCCACCACCTGCCCGTTCTTGACGAAGGCCGTGAACCGCTCGCCGAGGCCGTAGACGTTCTCGCCCACGCCGAGGTGAAGCCGCTCGTGCACAAACGTGCCCCGCCCGGCATATTGGATAAAGCCCATGCCGCGCCCCGTGGACCGGGTCAGCACCCGGCCGTCGGATTCAAAGGCGACTTCCCAGCCGCTTTTCTTGACATGCACGCCGAGTGCGCCGGAACGCAGCACCGCCTCCGTCGGGCCGTTCTCGATCAGGATCTTCGGCGCGGCCTGCGCCTGCAGCGGTATGCGCGGATTGTGCTCGGCAGTCCCGGAGAAATGCTCGATCCGAACGTGGACCACGTCCGCCATCGGCGAACTCAGCCGGATGGTGAGCAGCGGGCCGCCCAAGGTATCGCCCCGGTGGTTGATCGGGCGGGTGGGCGCGTGGATGAGAAGCGTGCCGCTCTCCTCGGTGACATCATGCGCCTCGGCTGGATAAAACGCCGAGACGCCCGGCTGCATGAGCCATTCGCCATCGCTGAATTTCATTTTAGGGTCAAATCATCGCGTCCCGCCAGCTGGCGCAAGGAGATTTCCCCCCTCTTGCGCGATCTCTGCTCCCGCCGGACGAGGCAAAAAGGTGGTGCGCCCTGCCGGGCGCACCCAAAAGAAAACCGCGCGGCCTGAGCCGCGCGGTTGGTTAGGAAAGGACTTTGAGAAGCCGGCTCGGTCAGCCGGTGGCAGGCGTTACCCCGCCGCATTGAAGTTGAACACCTGGCTCGCCTTGACCAGCACGCCTTTGCCCCGGGTGGTTGGCGGCGTGAATTTCCATTGCTTCACGGCGTCAAGCGCCAAGGCCGTCAGCACCTTGTTTTCCGTGGTCACTCCAGCGGGCAGGCGGACCGCGCCGGCTTCGTCGATGAAGAACTCGATCGTCACGGCCCCTTTCACGCCCTGCTTCGCGAGTTCGCCCGGATAGCGCGGCGCAATTGTCACCAGGGGCGCGGGCGCCCGGTCCAGCTCCCGGGGACTGCAGGGTTGATAAACATTGCGGTCACCCCTGAAGCGCATGAACCGGGCCTCAAGCACATCGGAGGGACTCGAGGTCGAGACAACGACCCCTTTGGCTTCGAAGGAGAATTTGAGTTCGACGGTGGTGCCGACCGGATCGCCCTGCAAACGGCCGGGCTCGAATTTCCACTGCTTGAGGGCCGTGACGGCGGCCTCGGCGAACTCGGAGCGGGTGTAACTAATCACCAGCCAGTCTGCGAGCTTGCCATCGGCATCCGTGTTGATGACCACCCGTGCTTCGCCCTCCACTGCCCCGATCTGCAGGAGGTGGGGGGGATAGACCGGGTCGGCCGTGTTCAGGATTCTCATCGACTGCCAGTTGGATGAGGTTGGTTGGTTCTGGGCGAGGACGCTGCCGGTGAGCAGCACTCCGATACCGATGATGAGCATAGGGGATGTTTTCATGGTAAGAGGTGGTTGCAGGGGAAAACACCGGTGGGCAGCGCATCCCTTCAGGGTTTCCCGGAAATGCGCACGGCACGCAGATGCACGCGCCGGCAAAGTCCGGAACGAAATCATCGCGCCTCACGCCATGGACGCAAAGTCCGCAAAGGCCTGGAGGGCTCGATTCCCAGTTTTGCCCTGGCCTCCTTCGCCTGCCCTGAGCTAGATCGAACGGGCGACCGCTGCGTGATGAGGATTCAGCTCAGGATCCAGATGCGGCGCCGCCGCGCCAGGAAACCTCTCGGTCTTAAGCTAGCGGCTGGTATCCCCGCCCGGACTTGAACCGGGATTTGCGGTCTAGGAATCCTTACAATTCACAAGCAACGGATTCCGTCACTAGCAGACCGATACACCGAACTGCACCGCGATGCATTCTTCTGGATTCTTTTGGGCACCCAAATCGGCCTCTGCGGGACTAGACGCTCGCGGCCAACCGTTGCAGGTCGACGATCAGCGCGTCGGTAAAGTCGACACCGGTGTGGCTGCGGCTGGCGGTGAATGCGGAGTCCAGGCCGCCGTCGGCAAGCATCGGCTGCAGCTCGTCGAATGTCCGGCGCAACTCCGAGGACAGCAGCAGCGGGCTCAGCTCCGCATTACCGAGCACCCCGAGAAATCTCTCCTGCGCGGAAAACAGCCGCGGCCAATCGACCCATCGCGGAAAGTCCGCCGGTCTCGACCACGTCCGGAGAAACTGCCAATCCTCCGGCTTGAGCCAGTAGCGCGCTTTTCGGCCGGTATGCCCGGTGTGAATGAGACCGGATGCCGCGAGCTCTTTGAGGGCCTCCTCGACCGTGCGCGGGAAATAGAATGTCGCCCGCGTCAGGTCGGCGGGGTAACCAGCCCCGCGAGTCAGGAGGCAAAGCAAGATGTCACACCGGGCTTGGACGCCGAACAGGGCGCGCAGTTTCCACGACAACGCCGCGGCTGACCGGGGATTCGGCTGCTGGCTTAGCTTGCGCCGCTTGATGGGTCCCCGGGTGAAGCCGTGCCGCTCAAAGATCGGGTCGACTTCGCCAAAAATCGGCTGAGGTCGGCCATCCTTCAGCCGGAACAACGGCTCGGGATTTTCGGCATTCGTCCCGTCGGCGACGGCCAGCGGCTTCCATTTGTTCAGCGTGGAACGTTGGCTGAGCCAGTCGGCGATCGCCGACAAGACGCGCGAATCACCCAGGGCGATCCGACGGTGGATGTTCCGCAGCCGCTGGACGTTTACCCATTGCCCGTTTCCCCACAGCCAATCCAGCACCTCGTCAAACAGCCGCGGATCGGCGCGGGCTTGCGTCGTCGTGACAAGCAGCAGGGCTTCCAGGTCCACGCACCAGTCGCCTTCGGCTGGAGTGGATCCGGCGATTCCGAGAGCGGCCCATTGCTGCCAGAGCAGTCCCAGCAGCGACTGCCGCAGTTCCGCGTTAGATTTGGCGGGCGACATCGTCATGGCCAAGCTGGGTCAGGAGTTCCCGCGTCAGGCTTCGGAAGCCGGGAGAGACATCGTGGGTGAACGCCCATCGCGCGGCCGCAGCCAACTCTTCGCCGGATGGGTTGAGAGCGATGAGATCGTCGACATGACGGCCCGGCCCCTGGTCGGCCGCCGCGTAGAGCTTGAAATGGATCTGGTCGAGCCGGCCCGCGAACCACATCGTCAGGTGCGACCCGAATTCGCGTTGCTTTAGCCGGCTCGCAAATCCCTCCGGCAATCCCATCTCGAAAAGATCGGCCGGACCATTGTTCAGCCAGCCCTCGGGTAATCCCAGGTCAGCGGCCACGCGTGTAGCGGCTTCGAGCAGAGGCACGGGCAACGGACGTGCGCTGATGATCTCCTCGCCGCGGACGCGAAGCGCAAGAACGTCGATGTCGCGGGTGACTCGGGAGACGAAGCCGGCCGCGATCAGCGAGGATCCTCCGCAAACGACCAGTTCCTGGGGCGCCGCTCCGACCAAGCGCAGCCGCTCGCCCAGAAGAGTCAGGGCTTCAACCAATCGTTCGCTGTTAAGGCCATCCGGCATGTGTGTAAATATACGTATAACACGTGTTTTAAATGTCAATATCAGTCCGCAGATCTATTGACATTCTGTTTTTAAGCCGCCTATTGAGTGACACTTACGATCCCAATGGCTGGGCGCCCATCGGCTTCCCGATGAGGGTCGTTCGGTGACACCCTCGCTTCAATTGGGCCCGCAAAACGATGCGCCAGTGTAACGCACCGAACTTGGCCACTTGTTACTTCCTAACTTCCAGCGGCTGGTATCCCCGCCCGGACTTGAACCGGGATTTGCGGTTTAGGAAACCGCTGCTCTATCCTGTTGAGCTACGGGGACTTATGCAACCAAATGAGTTAGGAAATTCGGAGGCCTAAAACATGCCAAAGTTCTACCAAAAGTTCTACCTTGGCGCTCCATATCCGCTGAAATCTTAGGATGTATCCTCATGACTTCAAGGATTGAGGTTGCGCCAATTCCGTCGCGGCCTGGGCGGGTGTCAGCACCCGCACGCCGTGCAAGATCTCCGGCGGATAGTCCGCGAGGTTCCCGGTCACGATAGTTCTGTATTTCGTGGCAAGTGCAGCTTCGACAAAAACAACGTCGGGACCGGCAGCAGCAAGCGGTCTGGGCGTCACGGTCATTTGGCTCTGCAATCCATTCAGAAAGGCCGTGATTTTGTCCGGTGCCAGCTTCAGGCGTGGCCGCCGCAACACGTCCCTGTATTCCGCCAAAATGCGAGCGTCGTAAACCAGCTTCACGCGGCCATCGAGGATGGCGTCCAACACGCGCGCAGATGGCCCGTGCGGGTTCAGCAGGCCGGACACGACAACGTTCGTGTCAATGACCCACAGTCTCATTTGCGGCGACGCCGAGCCGTCCGCACGGCGGCTACCTCTGCGCTGATCTCATCCATCGTGAGAGCGTCAGTGCCGTTGACAACGGAATCGGATCGAATCGCTTCAACGGCCTGCGTCAACGCCACCCGGTCGAGCATCTCCAGGTCGCGCGAGAACGTCGCTTCCGAGGTCGGAATCATGATCGCTTTCGGCTTGCCGTTGGCCGTGACCAGGACGCGTCCGGAGCGACCGACCGTGGCCAAGGCGCGGCCCGGGTGGGCGGAGAATTCGCGGGAGGCAAGCCACTTTGTCTTCATGCCATCCAGTGTCGTGCAAATGTCGTGCATGTCAAGAAACAAGCTCGGACGTTATTGGCAAACACTCGCGCCGGCGTCGGCCGTTTCGGCCGCTCGGCGAATGTAGTCACAAACTGAATCGTAAGCGACCAGTCGCACGCCGCGCAGCGCCCCGCGCTGCCGCAGAGCTCCCATTTTGATTTCGCCGGAGCCGGCGGCCTTGTAATACCAGCCGCGCGAAAGCCCGAAGTGTGGGTCACGCTTGCCCGGCGGGGGCAGACGGAAGAATTCGGCACGCGGTGGCGCGGTTTCTGCGGTTGTGGGACTGAGTGGCATTACATTCATGGTTGTTCCTTTCGTCCCTACTGTTCGCTTGTCGAGCGACGCTCGACAATCGCGCGCAGCTACTGACTTCGCGGTAGCTCCTCTACCGAGTTTTGGCGAGGCCGCGACTTTCACGGCGTCTGCGGTGCCTGCGCTTATTGGCGCCATACTACTGCACCTCGGTGTTCAGAAAAAGGATCAGCGTTCGGTACCCGGACCGCCGATCCGATTTTCGCGCACACCATGAACCCCAAGGAACGGCCAATTCCCTGCGCGCCCCGATAGCGGCCAGGAATCTTGTGCGGTCAAGGTAAAGCGCAGGCGACGCCGAGCAATACCTTGACGGCACCAAGCACAATCGAAGGCGGGGCGGCAGTGACACCCTCGGCATTCTGGCGGCGCGCATGGTCTCCTCACGGCATCTCCTGTCATTCGTTCTTCGCGGACCGTAGGTGCGGTGCGGAGCAGATGCGCAACAGGCGGAGAACAGAGCCAAGCGGGGCCGGAGCACCAGGCATTCCGGGAGTGGAGACGCGTGCCCGTGATTTCGCGAGAAAATGCAGTCAGCTCGCGGCTTCAGGGGCTCGTTCCGGGGCGGCGGACTTTCGTAAGTGACATTAAAGGCAGCCTGGCGGGTCGTTCACCGTGTTTTATGGATGTCGTATCCGCGAGGCGGCTTCGTTGCCGTTTTCGGCAAGGGGTAATGCGTCTGCCAGAAAAAAGAAACGCAGAAGCGTTTCGCTCCGGGGAGCGCGGTCGCTGACCACTTACGTGACTACTGCATTTTGGGTAGAAGAACGCGCGCGCTTCGGCAGGTGCCCCGTGTCTGGATGAGGTTTTCACTGTGGAGCCAACGCAACGAGCCGTCGTACGTGAATTTTCCGGCGACAACGGCCCATCTATAGAGAGGTGTCATGTTAAGACCAAAACCGCAGCTAAACTTGCAGAATGCGTGGAAGTATTTCCGCGAGCATCTGTGCGTGGGAGACTACTATTCCCAGGGACAGACGATCGCAGGTGAGTGGATGGCATCGCGGCGGAAAGACTCGGACTGAAGGGCGTCGTATCGGAGAAAGACTTTTTGGCATTGTGCGAAGGCAGGAATCCACAGACCGGTAGCCGGCTGACTCAGCGGCTCAATACCGTGCGCAGCGAACAGGGGAAGCTCACGGCGAACCGGCGGATCTTCCACGACTTCACAATCAGTCCGCCGAAAAGTGTTTCAATTGTGGCGCTCATTGGAGACGAGCGGGTTCTCGAGTTGCACCATCGCGCCGTGCGGCAGGCGATGACAGAGCTGGAAGGACTCGCGGCAACTCGCGTCCGCAAGTCCGGGCAGCAGGGTTCACGGGTCACCGGCAATGTCGTGGCCGCGTGCTTCCGTCATGACACCAGTCGCGAACTGGACCCGCATTTGCACACGCATTGCGTCGTCTTTAACGCGACTTTTGACCCGGTCGAGGGTCGCTGGAAGGCCCTCCAGACGGAGGGCATGTATCGGGCTCAGAAATTCGCGGAGAACCTGTATTATCACGAACTGAGCAAAGGGCTTCGTGCGCTCGGCTACGAAATCGAGAACAATGCGCGGGATTTCGAGATCAAGAACGTCCCCGCCAGCGTCACCGCCCGCTTTTCCAAACGTCACGAGCAAATCGCGGCTGAGGCGCAACGGCTGGCGGCGGAGGGATACCACGGGGACCTGGGTGAACTGCGCACGAGGATCGCTCACAAGCACCGGCGGAGAAAAATGAAGAACTCCACCGCCGATGAATTGCGGTCATATTGGCGGAAGCAACTTGGCCCCGAAGAGCGGCACGCGCTGGAAAACCTGTGCCAGGGTTCCCAGCATCAGGCGCAAATGGCCGACGTGCGCGCCGTGTTGAGCTGGGCCGACGAGCATCTTTTCGAGCGCCGGTCGGTGGTGAACGACTATGAACTGATGGCAGCGGCGCTGGCGCGCGGTCGCGGGCAAGACTTCGACCTTGCCAATCTGCGCCAGGCGATCGCAGATCGCGGCTGCGTTCGATATAAGGACGACGCGCACAAGCTCGCATCTCTCCAGTTACTCCGTTGCGAGGTGGAAATCGTGAATACCGCGCGGGACTGTCGCAATTGCTTCTTTGCCTTTGATCGCGAATATGAACCGGACCCCAGTCTTTCGGCGGAGCAGGCGCAGGCGGCGCGCCGAATTATGGCTAGTCACGATTTCATTACGCTGTTCCGTGGCGATGCGGGCACGGGGAAAAGTCACACTCTGAAGGAAATCGCGCGCGGCAACGCGGCTACCGGTTGTCCGGTGATCGTACTTACTCCCCAGCGGCAGCAGGCACAGGACCTGCAAGATGACGGGCTGCCCGCACAGACGCTGGCCCACGTCCTCGCCACTCGTCAGTTTCCGCCCTATGCGGTCGTGATCTTGGACGAGGCCGGTCAAGTCGGTGGCAAAGACCTCCGGGAGCTGATTCGGCTTCTTCAGCCGAAGCGCGGCCGTCTGATACTCTCGGGCGACACCCGGCAGCATGGCGCGGTCGCCGCATCCGATGCGCTGCGGGCCATCGAGAAGCACTCCTTCCCGCGTGTGGCCGTGCTGCGCACGATTCGCAGGCAGGATCCTCAATTCGCCCGCTCGTCGGAAGAGAAACGATTCATCAAACAGTATCGTGCCGCGGTGAAAGAAGCGGCGCAGGGCAAGATCGCGCAGTCCTATGACCGACTGGAAAAGCTCGGTTGCGTCCGCGAATTGCCCGACGAACCGCGCCGGGCGGCCATCGCTGGCGAATACTTGACCGCGTTCTGCAGCGATTTTACGTCCGCCGCGGTTTGCGTCAATTACAGAACCTAAAAATGCCGTATCAGGCGACTCCTCTGGACCTTGCAATGAGCCCATTCGCGGACTGACACTTCCGGAAAGATGGCACAATCGGGTAGCCGGTGGTGATTAGCCACCGGCCCCCACACCACCCGGCGTACGGGTCCGTACCGGGCGGTTCCGGTCTCCATTACTTGCCGGCCGAGGCCGGCGGATA
>Ga0182019_10000189_pt1 | contig 30329 bp, 28 predicted proteins | sample 812E2MmetaG_FD_120483 | JGI IMG/M metagenome (GOLD analysis project Ga0182019, IMG submission 120483) | Permafrost microbial communities from Stordalen Mire, Sweden - 812E2M metaG | ecosystem: Environmental > Terrestrial > Soil > Wetlands > Permafrost | place: Sweden: Stordalen | collected...
TCGAGGATGCGCTCGTGGTACGCCACGTAGGTGCGGGGGTCGCGGCGGTATTGATCCATCGGCGGCGTGCCGATGCGCAACGTGAGCACGCGCTCCGGTCGCACGCCGGAACTGACCTCGCTGAGGCGCGCGAGGCTGCGAATCATCAATCCCGCGCCGACAAGCAGCATGAGCGCGAGCGCGACCTGGACCACGACCAGGCCGTCCGCGAGCCGGACGCGACCAAACAGCGTGCGCATCACGGGCTTCGTGTTCTTGAGCGCGTCATTCGGATTCGTGTGGGAGAGCTGCCAGGCCGGCGCGAGGCCGAAGACGATGCCGGTGAGGACCGTGAGGCCGGCAACGAACAGCAACACGCCGCGGTCAATGCCGGCCGTTCCTTCCGTCAGCGCCCGCATTTCCCACGGCACCAGGCGGCTGACCACATCGTAGCCCCACGCCCCGAAGATGGCGCCGACCACGCCGCCCGCGGCGGCGAGCAGCAGGCTCTCGGCGAGGAGCTGCCGGAAAAGGTCTCGCCGCGTGGCGCCGAGCGCCGTACGAATCGCCATTTCGCGGGCCCGGCCAAAAGAGCGGGCGAGCAGCATGTTCGCGACATTGACGCACGCGATCAGCAAAACCATGCCGACCGCACCCAGGAGGAGCAGGAGGTTGGTCCGCGCGTCACCGGCAATGCGCTCGCGCAGCGGCTGCAGGAAGACGCCGACGCCGGCGTTGACCTTCGGATAGGCCTTTTCGAGGCGCTGGCCAATGGCGGTCAACTGCGCCCGCGCGGCGGCAAAGGTGATCCCGGGCTTGAGGCGGCCGATGGCATACGTGCCATTGTGGTTCCCACGTTCGCGCATGAACAGCTGATCGACTAACGGGCCGATCGGCACGAAGAGGTCGGCGCTGCGGTGAAAGCGAAAACCGGAGGGCAGGATGCCGGCCACGCTGGTCGGCACGCCATCGAGCAGTACGGACTGTCCGATCACCTTCGGATCGCCCGCGAAATAGCGCTGCCAGGCTGCATGCGTCAGCCACACAACGGGCGCGGCGCCGGCGCGGTCGTCGTCGGCCTTGAGATCGCGGCCCTGCGTGGCATGCACGCCGACGGCGGGGAAGAAATCCGCGGAAACCTGCGCGATCGTGATCTGCTCCGCGCTAGTGGGCGTCTTGAGCTTGCACCCGTCGGTGCGGTAGATCGCGAGCGCGCTAAACACATCCTGTCCCGCGCACCAGTCCTCGAAGTTCGGGTAAGAGACGTTCATGTCGCCCGACTCGGATAGATGCACGAGGCGGTCCGGCTCCGGGTAGGGCAGGGAGCGCAGGAACGTGGTGTTGACGATGCTAAAGATTGCAGTGTTCGCTCCGATGCCGAGGGCCAGCGTGAAAATCACCACGGCGGTGAAGCCGGGCGATTTGGCCAGCAGGCGAAATGCGAAGCGGAGATCGTGGATCATTTTTGATTTGCGATTGACGATTTGCGGTCGGCTGATCGGGACGGTGGTTTTCTGGCACTTGAACCTTGGAACCTGAGATTTCGCGATGCTACTCCGCGCGCAGCGCCTCGCTCGGGCAGGTGGCAGGCATTGGATAGCGGTCGGGTTCGTTGGTCCGAGGCGCTCTGCGCTTCTCGCTTAAAGCTTCCCTACAGCGACGTTTCCGCCTCCTTGGTGATCGCACTCTCCTGGACCACACGACCGTCGAACAGGTGCACGGAGCGCACCGCGTGGCGCGCGAAACGGTGATCGTGCGTCACCATCACAATCGTGGAGCCGTTCTTGTGCAGGTTCTCGAGCAGTTCCATGACCGCGTCGCCGTTCTTGGAGTCGAGGTTGCCCGTGGGTTCGTCGGCGAGCAGCACGGACGGATAGCCGGCCAGCGCGCGGGCGACGGCGACCCGTTGCTGCTGGCCGCCGGAGAGCTGCGAGGGAAGATGCTTGGCGCGGTGGGCCATGCCGACTTTTTCGAGCGCCTCGTTGACCCGCTGTTTACGCTCGGTGGCGGGCATGCCGCGGTAGGTCAGCGGAAGATCCACGTTTTCATAAACCGTCAGGTCGCCGATCAGATTGAATGACTGGAAGATGAACCCGATCTCGCGATTGCGGATGCGCGCGCGCTCAGCGAGCGACAGCCCCTGCACCGGGCGGCTGTTAAGGAGGTATTCACCATCCGTCGGCGTATCCAGGAGACCGAGGATGGAGAGCAGGGTGGACTTGCCGCAGCCGGAGGGTCCGGCGATCGAAACGTATTCGCCCTTGAAGATCTCAAGGTGAATGCCGGAGAGGGCGTGGGTCTCGACCTCGTCGGTCAAGAAAACCTTGGTCACGCCATCGAGTTTGATGAGGGACTGGCCATTGGATTCAGTATTCATGTGAGGGGCGGGGGGTGGGGCAGCGATTTGCAGAAGACACCGGAGGGTGCTCCAGAGTTGTGGATTTCTTTGGTGGAAAGGACGGTTTGATGCGTTCAGTGCGTTCAGCTGGCAGCTCAGAGCTTATGGCTTACAGCCTATCGCTTAATGCTAATTCAAGCGGATGCGTTCGTTGGCATCGTAGGGGGTCATGTCGGACAGGATGACGCGGTCGCCGGGCTGGAGGCCGCTGACGATTTCGATCGTGTTGACGGAGCTCCGTCCGAGCTGAACCGGGGTGCGGGCTGCATAAACCTGGTCGGCGTCGAGCTTGAAGATGTTCACGGTGCTGCGTTCCTGGCCGAAGGCCGGCCGGCCGACGTAGATGACGTCGTCGAGACGCTCGAGTTCAATCGTGCCGTCGACGCTGAGGTCGGGCCGCGCGCCTTTGGGAAGTTCGCCGGTGAGCGAGACGTCGACCGTGACCGTGCCGTTTTGCACCGAGGGGTCGACGCGCGAAACCCGTCCGGCCACGATGCCATTGCGCGTGTCGATGGAGGCGTTCTGGCCGATCTGAATATCCTTGGCCTGCGTTTCCGGGATGCGCACCTCGGCCTTCAGGCGGGCGGGGTCGGCCACCCGTGCGATGTTGGCGCCGGGCTGGACCTGGGCGCCGACCTCGACGGGCAGTACCTGGAGCACGCCGGGCATGCCGGCGCGGACGTTGAGGGCGTCAGCTTCGTCGCGGCGCAGCTTGGCCTGGGCGCGGATCCGATCGACCTCGGCCTCCTTGACGGCCAGTTGCGGCGCGATCATCTCCTTGGTAAAGGCGTAGCGCTTCTGCTCGATGGTGTACTGCGTGTTGGCGTCCTCGGCGGCGACCTTCGAGCGGCGCAGTTCGAGGGCGGAGACCAGACCATCCTTGAACAACTCGTCATTGACCTCCGCCTGCAGGCGGGTGATCTCGAATTCGGACTTGGCGCGGGCGAGGGCCGCCTCGGCGTCGAGCACGCCTTTCTCGACGGTCACCTTGAGATTCGCCAGTTCGGCTTCGGCCGACTTGAGCTGCGAGTCCGCACTGGTGGCGTTTTCCACCACCGTGGGATTGCTGAGGACCAGGATGACGCTGTCGGGTGTGACGAGGGCGCCCGGGCGAAGCACGATGCGATCAACGCGGCCTTCGGTGCGCGAAGCGATCCAGCGGATCTCTTCAGGCACGAGCGTGCCCAGACCGCGGACTTGCCGGACCATCGGCCCGCGCTTCACAGTGTCGACCCACACGAGATTCCTCTCGACCGTGGGTGCGGCAGGCTTGAGACGCGAAAGGGCGAAAGTCACGCCGATCAGGGCGACCGCGACAATACTCGCGATAATGATGCGTTTTCTGCGCTTCTCCTTGGCGGCGTTGGGGCGGGGAATGTCCATGAATTGGTCGTTGTTGTGAGGAGTATTTGCATTGCGTGTGCCAAGCTGAGATGGATGTCGTAAGTAGTTGTTATGGAATATGATAAATTTAACATGGGTTAGCGGCTAATCTCACTGACGCCGCAGATGGGATTGCGCCGTCCCATAAATGGGATGCCGCGGTGCCCGGGTCACGCGAGGTATTCCTCGGTACTATGCGCCCCGCAGAGCATCCGTCGGAGGACGGCAAACCCGGCCGAGATTCGGCTGGCGCATCGGCGGAATGTTCCAACGTGGTGTCGCGCGATTTGGCGCCAGCCTGGGCCCAGGCATTTGTAGGAGGCGCGCTTCGGCCTTCGCCTGAAGCTACGGCCGACAGATGCTCGCGACCTGTCCTCCGTAGGCCTGGCGAAGGAGGATGCAGAGGGGAAATCGCCCGCGGGCGGGCTTCCTACCCCGTCCGCTGGACAATCGCATTGCGTTGCGGGGCGGGGGCGCCGCGCGGAGTGCCGCTGGGCGCGAAATCTGCCACCCCGCCTCGTTCGGTGCAACGGCGGGATCCGGCCTGCCCTCCATGGGTTTGGCGGAGGAGGGCAACCCTGGCCTACCTCCGAAGGCGTCGTTCCGGCTGGACGGGCGCCGAACCTGAAAATACCGGGTTCAGATGGGCAATCGGAGGGTCGCCAAACAGCCGGAGGCGCCGCCGTCGCGATTCCGGAGACTCAACGAGCCGCCGTGATTCTCGGCGATCTGGCGGCAAAGGAGGAGACCGATGCCCGAGCCGCTGGGCTTGGTGGTGAAGAACGGCACAAAAAGGTTGGCCGTGTTGGCGAGGCCGGGCCCGTCATCCTCGATTCGCACCTCGAACGACGTCCCCTGTTTTTGCCAGCTCACGCGCACGCCGCCGTCATTCTCCAGCACGGCCTCGACGGCATTCTTGAGAAGATTGATCAACACCTGCTCGATCTGCGCCCCGTCGAGATTGGCGGTAAGGTCGGGTCCGCCCGTCACGGCGATGGGCCGGCGCGTCTCCAGGGCCGCCGCGCGGTGGATGATCGAGGCGACGTCCGTCGGCGCGAGGCTCGGCGCGGGCAGTTTCGCCAGGCGGGCGTAAGCCTGCATGAAGCGGCTGAGACCGTCGGCCCGGGTCTCGATGATTTCAAGGCCGGAGCGCATGTCGTCCTCCCAGTCGGGCGCGCGCTGGCCGCGCTTGAGAATGGCGGTGAGGCTGCCGGCGATCGATTTGATGGGGGCCAACGAATTGTTCAGCTCATGGCCGAGCACGCGCACGAGGCGCTGCCAGGCTTTCAGCTCCTCCTCGCGCAACGGCACGCTGAGATCGGCGATCACCACCAGCGTGTGCGGCCGACCACCTTCCCGGAAGGAGGTGCGCCGCAAGCCCCAGCGACCAGTGCCACCCGGAAACTTCATGTTCGCGAGCACGCGGGTGTCGTCGCCTTCGAGGCACTCCTTCAACCCCAGTTCCAAGGCGGAATGGCCGAGCACGCTCTCGGCCGTCGCGGCAAGCAGTTCCTGGCCGGTGCGGTTGACGAGGCGGAGCGTCTCGTTGCTGTCGAAGGCGAAGATGGCGACATCGATCTCCTCCATGACCGTGCGCAGAAGCGCGGTGGCCTCGAGGGCGCCGAGACGCTGGGCCTGAAGCACGTTGCCCAGGAAGTTGATCTCGGCGTAGACCTCCCCCAGCGGTTCGTCCCGCCGCACGCCGCGGGCGCGGATGGAAAAGTCGCCCTCGCGAAGCGCGGAGAGAAGGTTGGCCATCGTCTGGAGCGGGCGCACCAAGCGGTGGCGGACGGCGGCGCCGAATCCGAGCCAGCAGGTGATCACCAGCAGCGTGAACGTCAATTGGACCCTGGGCGGGGAGTCGGTCCCCAGCCACAAATAGTACAGGGCAACCGCCACCGCCGGCGCGCCGGCGAGGAGCGCGTACAGCATGATCTGCTGGTCGTGGGTGAGGCGGGGGTGACGGGCGTTAGGCATGGGAGGTGGCCACAAAAAGGCCTAGCGCGGCGGAGCCGCGGCCAAAGATTGAAGAAAGCCTTCTCCGCGGATTGCGCAGATGACGCGGATGCCGGTGAACCGATCCGCGCCCATCCGTGGAATCCGCGGAAAACGGATTGCGTTGGGTGGTCGAGTTTCTCTCAGGCCGCGAGGATTCTGAATTACGGTAGTGCAGAAGGCGCAAAAAGTTCGGGGCTCGGGCAGGACGTATTTGCGGATCTACGATCTTGGTATGCCACCCTTGCGCCTTTTGCGCCTCTTGGCGGCAAAATAACTCACAACCCATATTTTTCCAGCCTCCGGTAGAAGGCGCTGCGACTGAGGCCGAGCTCCTCGGCCGCGCGGCGCGCATTGCCATCGCAGCGCGCGAGCGTCTTCCGGATCAGGTGGGCCTCGACCTCCTCCAGGCTCATGTCCTCGATCCGCGGCGCCGCCGTGCCGGCGTTGAGGCCGAGGTCGATGGCGCGGATGACCTTGCCCGTCGACATGAGCACCCCGCGCTCGATCGCGTGGTCGAGCTCGCGCACATTGCCGGGCCAGGCGTGGCCCTGCATGGCCTCGAGCGCGCCGGCATCGAAACCCGTGATGGCCTTGCGGTAACGCTCGACGTGCTGTTTGAGAAAATGCTGGGCGAGCAGCGGGATGTCCTCCCGGCGCTCGCGCAGCGGCGGCAGGTGGATGGCGATCGTGTTGAGGCGAAAAAGCAGGTCCTGGCGGAATTTGCCGGCGGCGACCTCGGCCGACAGGTCGGAATTTGTGGCGGAGATGAGCCGGACGTTGGCGCGGTAGGTCTTGGACGAGCCAACGCGTTCAAACTCGCCGGTCTCGAGCGTGCGCAGGATCTTTGCCTGCTGGTTCAGCGGAATGTTGCCGATCTCGTCCATGAACAGCGTGCCACCGTGGGCGAGTTCGAAGCGGCCGGCGCGATCGCTTTTCGCGTCGGTGAAGGCGCCGCGCACGTGGCCGAAGAGCTCGCTCTCGAACACGCCCTCGGGCAGGCCGCCCATGTTGACCGAGATAAACGGCTGGGCCGCGCGCGCCGAGACGGCGTGCAACGCCTGCGCGATCACGCCTTTACCGGTGCCGTTCTCACCGGTCAGGAGGACGTTCGCGTCGGAGGGACCCACCCGCGACACGATCTCGAGCACCGGGCGCATGGCGGCGGACTGGGCGATGAGATTGGGTCCGCCCTTGCCGCGGAGCAGCTGGTTCTCCTGCTCGAGGCGGTGGTAGGCCCGGACCGCGTTGCCCAGGTCGATCTGGTTGCGGACGATGGCAATGAGCCGGGGATTCTCCCAGGGCTTGGTGATAAAGTCGCGCGCGCCGCGCCGCATGGCCTCGACCGCGACATCGACGCTCGCCCACGCGGTCATGACCACGACGGGCAGCGACGAATCGATGTTCTGGATCTTGTTGAGCAGGTCGAGACCCTCCTGGCCGGAGGTCGTGTCGCGCGTGTAGTTCAGGTCTATCAGCACGAGCGAGTAATCGCGCGCCTCGAGGGCCTTGATGACCGCGGCAGGCGATTTCACGGTCTCGATCTGGTAGCCCTCCCCCTTGAGGAGAAGGCGCAGCGCTTCAAGGACGTCGGCCTGGTCGTCGGCAACGAGAATCCGGTGGATCGAGGTGTCAGTGTCGGCCATTGCAGGTGTGGGGCTGCGCTAGAATGATGAGAGGCGGTCGGTTTGGGCAAGCGGAGAGTGGGGGAGGAAGCTGATGGCTGGTCGCTTCCGCTCACGCCGCCACGCGCTCGCGGCGGCGGATGCCGTAGGCGCGACTGCGCCGGGCCGGGCAGGCCGCTTCGGGTTGGCGCACCGGGGCTGTCGACGCATGGACGATGATGGGTCGGCGGTGGCCGTCATCGCTGAGTCCGATGGCCATCAGGCCGGCGACCGAGAACAGGTAAATGGCGGTTTCGCTGTAAGCGAACGTGGCCGGCGGGAGGATTCCCACCAGCGCGGCAAACAGGGCGGCGGGAAACGTCACGGCGAGGATCAACATGGTGAACTTGAGGGTGGTTTTCATTGGAGTGCTTTCGTTGTTGCCCCTTCCCAGTGCATCCACCGTGCCAAGTTTTCTTAGCAGTCGTAAATGGTTTATGGACAGACGATAGTATGATTCGCGCGCAATTGACGGTGGAGAATCGTGGCGATCTCGCTCGGTCACGGGAAGCACGATTCCCAAAAATGGGATGAGGTGATCAACCAGCGAGGCGGAGCCAGAATCTCACGAGGTTGGCTACGACGCAGCCGGCCCTGTAGATGCGTCCGTGAGGACGCGGAGGTGGAGCCCGCCTTCGCCAGCCGTTCCGGATTCGCGCTGCTTTATCTGCCCGCCAGCGCGGCGATGGCCGCCAGGCGTTCGCGGATCGGCAGGTGCTGGGTGCAGGCGCTTTCGCAATCACCGCACTGCAGGCAGCTGGCCGCCAGGTCGGGCGCAAGATTCCAGTGCCACTTGAGCCGGTTGCGCATCGCCTCGTCGCCGCCTTCGAGGATCTGCTGGTTGTACACGTCCATCCACTTCGGGATTTCCAGGTTGGCGGGGCAGGGCAGGCAGTAGCCGCACCCGGTGCAGAAGCCGTCGAAACCGGCGGCGAGCTGCGCTTGCACGCGTTCGATGTGCTCCGGCGGATACGGCGTGAAATCCTCCACGGCGGCAATCGCCTCATCGACCTCGGCGGTGTTCGCAAAGCCGACCAGCGCCGCGGTGACCGCCGCCTGCGAGACATTGAAGCGAATCGCCGCCTGCACCACGCTGCGGTCCCGCGGGCCCATGAGAAAGGCGAGCCGGGCGGCGTTGCGCGGGATCAGGCCGCCTCCGAGCGGATTCATCGTCACCACCCCGACCTCGTAACGCCGGGCCGCCTCCAGCGCCTTGGCCCGGAAGGGAGAGTTGAGAACGTTGTAGCCCAGGGTGACGCCTTCAAAGCAGCCGGAAGCGAGCACCGCGGCGATGTCGTCGCCGTTCAGATGCGTCGACACCACCAGGTGGCGGATCAGCCCCTCCTCCCTAGCCCGTTGCGCGGCCGCCAGCGCGCCGCCGGCGATGCGCTGAGGGAGATCGCCGGGCCGCAGCAGGCACCAGATGTGGAAGAAGTCGATGCAGCTGACGCGCAATCGCGCCAGGGAACGCTCGAGGCTCGCGCGCAGCTTGCCGCCGTCCGCCTCGGAGCATTTGGTGGAGATGTAGAAGGACTCGCGCGGGAGCGTGGCGAGGGCTAGGCCGCAGATCTCTTCGCTCAGGTCGTCGCAATAAAAGGGGGCGGTATCGAAATAGTTGATGCCTCTCGCGTGGGCATGGCGCACGACCTCGGCGGAGCCGTCGAGGTCCCGCGGTCGCGCAAAGCGCATGGCCCCGAAGCCGATCACTGAGATGGCCTGGCCGGTTTTGCCGTAGGTATTCTTCCACATAAATCGGCGGGCCGGCTGAACGCCGGACCCGTCACTCATAGCGCAGGGCCTCGATCGGATCGAGCTGGGCGGCTTTGCGGGCCGGGTAGAAACCGAAGAACATGCCGACCGCGGCACTGAAGACCACCGCCACGACGACCGAGGTCGAGGAAACCAGGATCGGCCAGCCGGTCTTCATCGAAACCAGCTCCGAGGCGCCGACCCCGATCAGGATGCCGATCACGCCGCCCAGCGAACTGAGGATCACCGCCTCGATCAGGAATTGCAGGAGCACGTCCCGACCATGCGCGCCCACCGCGAGCCGGATGCCGATCTCGCGGGTGCGTTCGGTCACGCTCACCAGCATGATGTTCATGATGCCGATGCCGCCGACAATGAGCGACACTCCGGCGATGGCGCCGAGCAGCAGGGTCATCGTTTCGGAAGTGGCGGTGGCGGCCTGCGCGATTTCCACCTGGTTGCGCACGGTGAAATCCTGCTCGCGGCCCTTGCGGCGCTGCATGAGCAGGTCGGTGATGTCCTGCTGCACCTTGTCAATCGCCTCGGCGCTGGCCGCCTGCACGAGGATGGAATTGATGTTGGTGTGGTGCGAGACGCGCTTGAGGTGGCTCGTGTAAGGAATGACCACGGTGTCGTCCTGGTCCTGGCCGAAGAGGTTGAAGCCCTTGGAGGCGAGCACCCCGACGACTTTGAACGGGATGTTGCGGATGCGGACCGTCTTGCCGAGCGGATCCCCGTCGGGGAACAACTGGTCGACAACCGTTTTGCCGAGCACGGCCACCTTGGCCACGCTGCGCACATCCTGATCGGTAAAAATCGACCCTTCGGCAAACTTCCAGGTGCGGATTGCCGGGTAGTCGGGCGACTCACCCATGATCTGGGTATTCCAGTTGAGGCCGTTGGCGAGCACCTGCGCGCGATCCCGCACTTCCGGGCTGACGGCGACGGCGTTGGCCACCTCGCGGCGGATCCCCTCGGCGTCCTCGATCGTGAGCGTGGAGGCGCTGCCCCAGCCGGAGCGCATCCCGCCGGTGGTGAAGCTGCCGGGAAAGACGGTGATGACGTTTTCCCCGAGGCTGGCCACCTGGGCCTCGACCTGCGCCTTGGCCCCGTTGCCGATGCTCACCATCGCGATGACCGCGCCGACGCCGATGATAATGCCCAGCGCCGTGAGGATGGAGCGCATCTTGTTGCGCCGAAGCGCGCGCAAGGCGACCTTGATCGTGTTGATGATGCGCATGGTCAGGCGGAGGTCAGTTTCGCCGCGGCCTCGGCCTCCTTCAATCTCCGCATCTCCGCTTCGGCGTACAGGCGGTTCGGCACGACTTCGTCGCGCACGAGGCGGCCATCGCGGAGGATGAGGTTGCGCTTACAGTAACGGGCAATGTCAAGTTCGTGCGTGACCATGACGATTGTGATGCCCTGGTCGTTGAGCTTCTGAAACACACCCATCACCTCGACGGAGGTCTTGCTGTCGAGGTTGCCAGTCGGTTCGTCGGCGAGGAGAATCTCCGGGTCGTTAGCCAGAGCGCGGGCGATGGCGACGCGTTGCTGCTGACCGCCGGAAAGCTGGTTGGGGAAATGGTCAGCACGGTCCGAGAGGCCGACGATCTCGAGGCTGTGGAGCGCCCGCCGGCGCATCTCGCGCGACGAGTGGCGCCGCAGGCCGTACATCATGGGCAGCTCGGTGTTCTCCAGCGCGGTGGTGCGCGCGAGGAGGTTGAACCCCTGGAACACGAAGCCAATCTTCTGATTGCGAATATCGGCCAGCTCATTGCGGCTCAGCCCCGAGACGTCGGTGTTGTCGAGCAGGTAGCGGCCGCGCGTTGGGCGGTCGAGGCAGCCGAGCAGGTTCATGAGCGTGGACTTGCCGGAGCCGCTTGCGCCCATCAGCGCTACGAATTCGCCCCGGTTGATCTCCAGCGAGATTCCGCGCACGGCGTGCACCGGAATCTCGCCGGAATCGTAGATCTTGTGGATCTCCTCGATCTTGACGACGGCAGCCATGGCAGGGTGAGTCGGCGCGAGGGCTAGCGACGGAAGCCTCCCGGCGGACCGCCGCCGGCGAACGGATTACTCGCGGGGCGTCCGGCGCTGGAGGAACCGCCCGGCAGCGTGACCGATGTGATGATCAGGTCGCCGTCCTTCAGGCCGTCAACCACCTCGGTGTTGATGCCGTCCGTGATGCCGAGCTTGGCACTCACCGATTCGATGGTGGCGGTCTTTGGATCGGAGCCGATCAGCTTGTAGACGGTGCGGGTCGTCACGGCATTGCCACCGCCACCGCCGTCGCGGCCGCCGCCGAACCGGCTGAAATCAAGGTCGAGGCCGCGATCCTTGGCAATTTGCTGGGCTTTTTGGATGATATCGGGCGAAGGCGGGCCGCTGCCGCGCGCGAAGCCGGCCTCCTGCAGGACTTGAAACACGGCGGCGCGGCGCTCCTGGTCGGTCATGGGTTTGGCTGCCGGGGCGGCGGCGGGGGCGCCAGCGGGCGCTGCTGCCGGCTGGGGCGCGGGCTTCGGGAGCAGCTCATCCGGGAGGCGCACGCGCAGGGCGCTGTTGGTAATGCGGACAACGTTGTTTCGCTCGGCGACGATAATGGAGACGTTGGCGGTCATGCCCGGCCGGAGCTTCAAGTCGGGGTTGTTGACGTCGATGATCGTCTGATAAATGACGACGTTCTGCTGCGTCTGCGGAGAGTTGCGGATCTGGCTGACGCGGCCGCGGAATTGCTGGTTGGGAAACGCGTCGACGGTGAAGTTGACCGACTGGCCGACCTTGACACTGCCGATATCGGCCTCCGCCACCGCGGCAATGATCTGCATCTTGGTCAGGTCATTCGCGATCATGAAGAGCGTGGGGGCGCTCAGGCTGGCGGCAACGGTGTTGCCGACATCCACCTGCCGGGAGATGACCACGCCATCGATCGGCGAGTAGATGGTGCAGCGGGCGAGATTCACCTTGTTCATCTCGAGCGACGCACTCTGGATTTTTACCTGGGCGTCGGCCTGGAGGAGCTGGGCCTCGGCGGTGTCCAGGTCGGACTGGGAGACTAGGCTTTTCTTGAAGAGTTCCCGCGTGCGCTCGGTGCCAACCAGAGTCAACTGGTAGTTGGCCTTCGCATTGGCGAGCTGGCCCTCCGCCTGGAGAACGTTCGCCTGATAGGTGGAGGGCTCGAGCTGGACCAGCACCTGGCCCTGCTTGACCGGCGAATTCCAGTCCACGAAAAGCTTGGAAATGATGCCGGAGATCTGGCTGCTCACGCTCACGTTGAGCACCGGCTCGATGTCGCCGGTGGCGGTGACCACTTGGACAACGTCGCCGCGCACGGCGTTGACCGTGGAGTATTCGGGCGTTCTTTCCGCGGTCCGGTGCCAGAAATACCAGCCGCTGGCGGCGAGGGCGGCGACGGCGAGGACCACGATGATTATTTTCCAGGCGCTGGAGCGGGCGGATGTAGCCATGAGAGAAAAGGGAGATGGAGGGAGCGGGCCGCCGATGCAAAGCAAACCACCCGAGCGGCCGCAATGCTGGAACGTCCCGCCTCAGCAACGGTTATGACGCCAGAGCCGGTCGGAGGTAACCGGGCGGGACCAATTTCGAGCGGCCGGTTCGCGGGGGCTCCCGGCGCGGTGGATTGGTCTCATTTGAACCCATAGGCTGCGCGCAGGGCCGCCGCGACGTTGGCCGGCACGAATTTCGTGACATCACCGCCGTATTTGCTGACCTGTTTGACGAGGTGAGAACTCGTGTAACTGTAGTCCTCGTTGGGCATGACGTAGATGGTTTCAACGGCGGGCTGCAGATGGCGGTTCATGAGGGCCATGTTGAATTCGAATTCGAAATCCGACATGGCGCGCAAGCCGCGAATAATGGCCACCGCCCGCTGCTCCATCGCAAAGTCGACCAGCAGGCCGCGGAAGGCCGTGACGGAGACGTTGGAATATCGGGCGATGTTTGGCTGGATGAGTTCACGGCGCTGCTCGGCGGAGAACAGCGGGCCCTTGTCCGGATTGTGGGCGATGGCGACGAGCACGTGGTCGAACAGATGCGTGGCCCGCTCCAGCACATCGAGGTGCCCGTAGGTGATCGGATCAAAGGTGCCGGGATAGATGCAGAGTCTCATGAAAGTAGGGGAAGTGGCTTGGTCGGGCGCGCGGACGGATCCGGGCCAGCAGATCGACGATAGCCGGAGCCGGCCCGAGCTCAAGGACAACAGAACCGGGATGCGGCCGGAGGGGAATCTCCGGCCTTGCTTGCCCCGGTGCGACCGGTCCATACCTTGGCCGTCATCATCTCCGCATGAATCTGCCTAACGCGCTGACGTTGATTCGCATGCCCCTGACCTTCGCCATCGTGGCGCTGATGTACGGCACTTGGCCATGGGCGGCGACGCTGGCCTGCGGACTGTTTGTCGCCGCGGCCATCACGGACTGGCTCGATGGCAAGCTGGCGCGCGAACGCAACATCGTCTCCGACTTCGGCAAGTTCATGGACGCGCTCGCCGACAAGGTGCTGGTCCTTGGCATCATGGTGGCGGTGCTCGACCTCGGCTACCTGCGGCTGCCGGGAGTCATCGTGATGTTGATGGTGCTGACAGTGCTCACCCGGGAGTTCATGATCTCGGGCCTGCGGATGATGGCGGCACGACGCGGCGTGGTGATGGCGGCGGATTTTGGCGGCAAGATCAAGACGATCATCCAAATGACGTCGCTGGGCTGCCTGCTCGGGGAGCCGATGTTTGGGCGCGACTTCGCACCGCGGCTGGGTTCCTGGTTCGAGTGGATCGCGCAGTTCGTCCATTGGGTCGGGCTCATCCTGTTCTTCGTATCAATCTGGTTCATGGTTTCGTCGATGTGGAACTACTACCGGAAATACCGGCACGTGCTGTTTGACGAACCGGCGGCATGAAGCTCGCGCAACCGATCTGGCCCCGGTTTTTGCCATCCAGCCTGGTCCTGGCGTTTGCTACGCTCGGTCCGGTCGGCCGCCGGCGCCGCGCTCCCGGCACCTGGGGCTCCGCAGCCGGGCTGCTCTATTTCACGGTGTTCTTCTGGCCACTCGGTTTCTGGCCCTGGTCCGCTCTTTGGACGCTGCTCTTCAGTCTGCCGGGCCTATATCTCGCGGTGGCGATCTGCGGCGAGGCGGAGTTTCGAATCGGGCGGCGCGATCCCGGCGAAGTGATTCTCGATGAGTTCATGGCGATGCCGCTGTGTTTTCTCGGCTGGCCGGTGCTGGCGCGGGTGCTCCCGTCCTGGGCGGCGCCTTGGGCGGTCTTTGTGGCCGGATTCCTGTTGTTCCGGCTCTTCGACATCGTGAAGCCGTTGGGCATTCGCCGACTGCAGGACCTGCCCGGAGGCTGGGGCATCGTAGTCGACGACGTGGCCGCGGCCCTCGCTACCTGCGCCGTTCTGCACAGTGCAGCTTGGGCTTGGAAAGCGTTTTGAACGGCCGGCCCCAAGGCGGCGTCGGGGTGGCGACGCTGCTTTCGCCTTCTTTTCCGGACCGACTCGCCAGTCAGAAGGATTCAAGACCCTGACGCGGGAGCGCCTGCCGGCGCCTTGTCCTGCGGGCTGCGCTGGAACCAGCGCGTGAGGTTTACCTCGCCGCGGAACCGCCCGCCGGTGCTGATCGTGTTGCCGTCGGGGCCGAACACAGTTGTCACGTTAAAACCGACGAGCCAGCGGCCGTGCCCCCGGAACAGGAAGGCCATCGGCAGATCCCAGATGACGCCCGGTCGGATGGTCAGGAAGTCGTGACTCCCGTTGCCGATCAGCCTCGTGGTGGTGCAATCGACTTCCAGCGTATAGTGCCAGGCCTTGCGTTCGTACAGCAGCCCGGGGGTCACTGTCAGCGAATCGCTGTGCGGCTCGTTCCGGCCAAAATTCCCGGGAGTCGGGGACTTCGCAACAAAGTCGACACTCGTGTGAATGAAGCCGGAGAGGCCTTTCACTCCGTCCAGCTTCCGGCCGAAAACGATGTAAGGCGTGAAGTGCCTGTGGCCGTCGGTAAGCTCGATTGGCGGACGGCTGACAGGAATCGTCGAATTGAATCCCACGCTGGTGTCCCAGGTGGGCTTGAGCCAAATATGCCAGGCGTATTTGGAGCCAAGATGCAGCGCGCTGAGTCCATAACCGCAGGCGGTCTTCCGCAAGCCGTGGGTAGCATAGGTGTCGAGCTCGCTGTTAAGTTCGAAGTGGTCGTTCACGCCCCAGCGAAACTCAAGGGGAATGCGGAGGTAGCTCTTGTCGAGCAGGTCACGAAAATGAGGCTGGAAGGTGAATCGAATGTTCCCCCGGCGTTCGGTCTTGGGCAGATCGATCGTGAACAGGCCGGATAAGCGCGAGAGGCTGTATTGATCCGCATTCGCGGATGGGGGCGGCTGCGCGGGGCGAGGCGCCGAGGCGCTCTCCTGGGACGCGGGACTGGGCCCTGGAGTTTCTTCCTGCGGTGCGGGGCTGGTCGCCGGGGCGCTGTCTTGGGCCGCGGCAGTAGCGGCCAGAAGCAGCCAGGATACAATCCAAGGGAGGATCCTCCGGGGCAGGGTCGTCATCGGTGAAAACGGGTGCAGAAGACTGGACCCGGCAAGAGACAGCTTCCCGTGCCGAAGGTTGCGACAATCACCTCGATCGGCCCGCGGGCCCGTGCGGAGGGAAAACACAGATGGCGGCATCGCTTACGGCAGAATCTGAAGCTGCTCCATCGGCATCCGCACCAGCAACCCCTGCTGAAGCACGTCGACGGCGATGATGACTCCCTTGGGATTGGCCGGATCGTCGACAACGCCCTCAATGCCGTGGAGCGGCCCGCCGGCGACCTTCACGCGCGTCCCTTTCTTGAGCAGCGGATGCAGGCTCAATTCCAGGCCCGAGGCCACCACCGTCCGGACAGCCTCCAGTTGCCGGAGAAACCCGGGCTGGTCCTCGACCCAGATGGCGCGCACCAGCAGGTCCTGCTGGTAGACGCGGTTCTTCCTTTCCGGCGGGATCTCGGCAAACACATAGCCGGGAAAGATCGGCTTGGTGAACCGTTTAGTCTGGTCGCGGTAACGCCTCACACTGGGCACGAGCGGCAGGTAGTGGGGAAACCCCTCGGCGGCCAGCACCGCGGCGAACTTTTTCTCACATCGCGGTTTGGTGTGGCAGGCGAACCAGCGGGGTTCGGCGAAGCTGGGCAGGGTCTCGGCCATGATGTCGGGGTGGGCTGGCGCGCAATCGTCTTCGCGGAAGCGCCTGCGAGCAGACGCCTACGATTTTGCCAGCCGGCGCAGGGCCCGGACATAACCCGGCAGGCCCTGGCCGCAGATCATCGCCGCGCAGGCGCCGGCGGTCATCGATTTGCGGCGGAAGGGTTCGCGCCGGCGGATATTGGAGATGTGCACCTCGATCGTGGGGATCGCCGTGCCCGCGATGGAATCGCGAAGCGCGATGCTGGTATGTGAGAGGCCGCCGGGGTTGATGATGATGCCGGCGTACCTGCGGTCAGCCAGTTCGCCGAGCTTGTCAATGAGCGCGCCTTCGTGGTTTGACTGGAAGAAGGTGAGCGCTACACCAAGCGTCCGGGCCTCGACCCGCAGCCTCTTCTCGAGGTCCCTGAGCGTGGCCCGGCCGTAGATTTCGGGTTCGCGCTTGCCCAGCCGGTCGAGATTGGGGCCATTGAGGATGGCGATTTTTTTCATGGAGATATGTCTGCGGAACACACGGAATACACTGAAGGATCCGGCCGGGACAATCTTCTTTCCGGGTGTTCCGTGGGGGCCTAAAGCGGATTGCCGGTCGCGATGAAGTCCCAGGGCAGGCGGAATTTTTTCGCCAGTTCGGCCGCCAGGGCCTTCACGCCGTGGGTCTCGGTGGCATAATGGCCGCATAGGTAAAAGTTGAGGCGGCGTTCCTGCGCGTAGTTAAACCATTCCTCGCGCAGCTCGCCGGTCACCAGCGTGTCCACGCCCGCGGGCCCGAGCTCGGACACGGCGCCATTGCCGCTCCCGCTGCAGAAGGCCACGGAGCGTGGCGCCGTCGATCCGCACTCGATGGCCACGACGCGCGGGTGCAGCGCGGCGAGCTTCCGCCGCAGGTCGGCGCGCCGAAGCCGGCTGGGCGCGATCCAGCCGATCGCCTCGCCCTCGTGCATCAGAAACGGGCGGCGCGGTTTGAGCCCCACCTGGCGCGCGAGCAGGACGTTGTTGCCGATCTGCGGATGCGCGTCGAGCGGGAGATGGCTGGAATAGAGCGCGCAATTGCCGTGCAGGAGGGTGGCCAGTTTCCGGTAGGTGGAATCAGTGACCGGGCGCGGCGGCTCCCAGAACAGCCCGTGATGCACGATCAGAAAATCCACACCAGCCGCCGCGGCCGCCTCAAACGGTACGAGGCCGGCATCAACTGCGGCGCCGATTTTGGTGACGCGGCCATTGTTGGCAACCTGCAGGCCGTTGGCGGCGCCGGGGTAGTCCTGAAAGGCGGAGCGGCGCGTGCGCCGGTCGCAATAGGCGACGATCTCGTCGAGGGTGGGCATGCCTTGATTGTAGCCGCCCGCCCGCCCGGTTGAAAACGAAAAAGCAGACCATGAGCCAGGGGCAACTCCCCACACGGGTCCACAATCCAATCACCCGCTGATCGGAAGCGTGACAGTAAAAGTTGTCCCTTTTGGGCCGGTGGAATCGAGCACTAGCGTGGCCCCGATCTGCCGAGCGAGGAGCCGACTGATTGCCAGCCCCAGGCCGGAACCGCTGCGGCCGGTCCGGCCCGGTTCGAACAGGTGCTCGCGCAATTCCGATGAAATGCCGTGGCCTTCGTCGGCGACGGTGATGACCACCGCTCCGGCGCTATGGCAGGAGGTCACGCTGACGCGCCGACCGGCGTCGGTGGCTTCGATGGCATTTTGCACGAGGTTGTTGGTGATCAGGCAGAGCAGGCTGCCGCGGTGGCTGTCGAGATTCTCGTCGAACCCGCTGTCGACGGCAAAAACCACTTCTTTTTTTTCCGCGGCCGCAGCATTGCGTTGACGGATGATCCCGGTGAGTTCGCGTCCGGTGAGCTCATAGTTGTTCTGCGTCGAGATGTCGCCAAGGAGTGCGACGGTGTCCTGGATCATCGTCTGCATCCGTTCCGTGTAGCCGGCGGCGGACGCCCAATCGGGGGTGGCGGTGTCGCGGTCGGCGACGACGGCGCGGAGGCCGGCCACCGAACCCTGCAAACCGTGAATCAAGTGCGAGGTGATTTGTCCGACCGCCGAAGCCTTGGCGGCAAATGTCAGTTCGAAGTTGGCGCGGACCAGCCGTTCGTTGCGCTCCGCGATTGCGCGCTGGGCCCGGCGGAGACTGAAATAGGCCGCCGCCACGACCACGGCGATCAACGCGCCACCGATGCCCAGGGTGGCGGCGGTCAGTCGGTTGATGCGCTCGTCGATCGCCACGAGTTCCCCGGCGAGCGGGCGGGCATCAATGAAATATTGGGCAAACCCGAGGATCCTCGCTGGGTCGCGTCCGTGGAGCCGCAGCAGCAATTCAAGCACGGGAGCCGGCCGGGGTTCGGTCGACCCACCCGCCCCGGCGAAATACCGGTCAAGCGGAAAGTTCGGATAGTAGTGGCTGATGTGATCCGTCTGGAGCAGTTGCGGATAATCCGCTGGCGAAAGGTCGTCGAGCAGGAGCGTGGGCGGCACCGCTTGAAGCGTGTTGCCCTCGGCATCGAAGATCGTCACGGCGAGCATGCCTTGCTGCCGGGCGCTGTCCAAAACGGGAGCGAGCATCTCCGCGGGGTCGACCGGCTGCCGGGTGGCATCGGCCTCGCTCCGGGCCAGCTGTTCCAGGGCGACCGGATAGAGCACGGCGGCATCGCGGCCGATGATCTTTTCCCGGATCTCCGCGCGAAGCTCGGACCGGAATCTCACGACCGATCCGGCGAAAATCGCGACGAGCAACCCACCGGCGATCAAGGTCGCCGGCGCGAGTCGCGGGAAGGGGAAAGCCATGAGGGGAAAGGGAGGGTCGGTGTCGCGGGCCGCGGCTGGGCGGCCTCAGCGTGGTTGCGGAGCGCCGCCGGGCAGGGGCAGCACCAGTTTCTCGACGGCGCTGGCATACAACAGGCGGCGCTGCTCCGGGGAAAGCCCGGGCTCAAAAACAGCGATGCGATACTCGTAATAGAGCCGCCAGAGCTCATGCTGCTGGAGGGAATCCGTAAAGTTCTTAAGCAGCCGGTCGGCGGACTGGTCGTTCCCGGGACCATTCGGATGGGCGGCGGCCACGTGCGCGAGATCACTGCGAATCTCCTCTTTCGCTTTTTCCAGTGCGGCATACCGCAGGGAGTTCTCCCGGGTGAAGGCCGCGATCGCCTGCTGCACTCTGTCCTGCATCACGGCCGAATCAATGGCCTCCCGGCCGGTGACTTCCTGGACCTTTGCGAGCAGGGCCTTCTGCAGATCGAGCTTGGCCTTGCGATATGCGGAAATGCGCTCCTCGAGCTCGGGGGAAAGCGACGGCAGGCGCGGCGCGTGCAGCGGATCTGCGATCAGCCCCTGGAGGCGGCCGCGGATATCTTCGGCCAGCTGTTCAAGAGTGGCAAAACGCGGCTCCTGTCGCTCGGCCAGAGCGGCCAGCTGCTGCGCCCGGCTAGAGATGACATAGGACCGGCCGGATTCGCCCAGCGCGGCCCGCAGCTCGCTCTTCAGCGTGTTCTTCAGGTTCTCGTAGGCGTCAACTTTGGCTGCCAGCTCGGCGGGCAGTGCCGGCGGCAATTGCACGAGCGCCGTTTCGGGCGAGAAGAAGAGCCAGCGACCGTCCGGGCCGGGTGAGGCTTCCCTGGGCGCTCCTTCCTCTGTCTCCACGACGATCTCCCTCAGCAGTCGGCGCTGGGCCGGCGACAGACTGCTGCCATAGAAGACTGCCGCCCTCATCTCTTCGGCCGACGCTCCGGGCCCGTCCGAAATCCCCTGTCCACCTGCATTCCCGTCATTACCGTCGCCAATGAGATCGGTGCGCAGCTGCTCGGCCCTGTTCTCCAACTCGACCAATCGGGGTGTCTGCTCCCGGGCGAATTTCTCAAGTGCCTGCCGCCGGCTGGCCGCCTCGACGTCCCTCAAGGTATACAGGCGCGCAAGCAGCTCGGCCTGCAGGGCGCCCTTGCTCGCGCGGTAGGCTTCGAGTTGCTGCTTTTGCCGGTCGGTCAGCCAATCATGCGGATCGGGGGACACGAGGTGGGCGCTGAGGGCGGCGTAGAACGGCTCGTTGACAAACGGTGCGAGTTCGGCGGGCGCGGCGAACCTCAAATCCCCCGGATCAACCGCTGCCGGGACGGAGCCCAGCGGCGGTGGTGAGGGGGGAAAAAACACCAGATCCAGCCGGCCGAGCAGGCGCGGACTACCGGTCAGATGGTAGAACGGCAGCCCGGGTCGGGGGGCAAAATAGGTGGGACGGGGAAATCTGGGCGCCGCCGGGCTGAGGGGGGGCTGCGCCCGCGCCGGAACCGCCAATCCGCCGGCGAACGCAACCAAGCCGAGCCAGACCGCGAGCTTCCGTCGGCCTCGGAAGAATGAGACAAGGATGTTCACTGGCGGAGCTGGGTACAGGGTTTGCTCGGATAACCTTCGGGAATCTGCACCAACTTCTTTGGACCTACTGGACGCAAGGACAACTCAAACCGGCCAGCCGCGATAGGGATGGCTATTGGCGGCGGATGCCTGAGCGGCCCGACTTATTTCATGCTCGAAAGCAGTTTTGCCTTCGCCTGCTGGAACTCCTCGTCGGTCAGCGCGCCTTGATCCTTGAGCGTCTTCAGTTTCAGAAGCTGGCTGGCAAGATCGGCGTTGTTATTCTGCGCCCAAGTCGGAGCGTTTACGATGCTACCGGTCGGGGGGCGGTTGTAGATGTCAAAGAGCTGCATGAACCGGCCAAACGATTCCACCTTGCCGTCGACGAGCCGGACCGAATAAGGCTGGTCGCCGCCGTACATGCGGCCGTTGTCGGTTGAAAGATAATAGGTCAGGTACTCGATATTGGCCTGCGCACTCGTGCTGTCAGGCCGGCCGAGAAGGCTGGTCACTTGATCCTTGGTCATGCCGATATGGATGCTGTTGAGCATATCGGCTGTATAACAACCCGTGAGCAGAACAGCGAAAAACAGGAATGGAGCGAATATCAGGGTTTTCATTGGGAATGGCGGAGGGGTGCGGGATTCGTGGATGATTCCGGCATTCCACCTATTGCGGGAACCATGCCGGATCCGCCAATGGTAATTGAATCTGCTGGTTATCAGCGACCTAAGAAATACAGAGGCTCTGGCCGAGGTTCCGGCACCCGCGGAATCTGGGGCTGCACAACCAAGGAGGGACCCTTCGGAGTGGGTCCTTTGGGGTAGGCAACCAGCCGCCAGAACGGATTCGCGCTATGGCAGCGCAAAGAAATTCACTGCATATTATAGGAGACAGCCTGCTTGCAGGCGACATGCTGCTTGCGGCGAGAAACTCCACTCCGGTTCGCTTCCAGGTAGGCTCCTACACCCGCATTTCGACCGCGAAATCGGCGCGGAAATCTCCGCTACTCTACGCTAATAGCCTAGGCGTCCTTCTCCCGGTCGGAGACTCGATACCTCAAGTATTCACGTGTCACACCGAGCCGTCGCGCGGCGGCCGAGACGTTGTCGCCGGTTTCGCGCAGCGCGTCGGCGATGAGCTCATTCACCACCGCATCGATCGAGAAACCGGCGTCGGGCAGCCGCCACGATGGGTTGCGCCAGCTGCTGGCGGGCGCCGCGGCCGGGCCGGCGAGATGGGCGAAATCAAGCGCCGCCCCACCGCCGAAAATCACGGCCCGCTCGAGTTCATGGGCCAGCTCGCGCACGTTGCCCCGCCACGGCTGCGCGAGCAGGCGGGCTTCGCCGGCGGGAGTGATCGTGAGCCCGGTCAGCCGGTGCCGTGTGGCGATTCGCGCGAGCAGATGGCGGGCGAGCAAAAGGAGGTCGGCGGCCCCGCGTTCCCGTAGCGGCGGCAGCACCAGCCGCAGCAGGTTCAGGCGGTGGTAGAGATCCTCGCGAAACGCCCCCTGCTGCACGAGGTCGTGCAACGGGCGGTTGCTGGCGGCGATGAGCCGCGCGTCCACCACGAGCTCCCGCGTCCCGCCCAGCCGGCGGATCGTGCCGTCGTCGACCGCGGTGAGCACCTTGGCCTGCGTGGCCGGGGCCAGCATCCCGATCTCGTCGAGAAACAAGGTGCCGCCGTCGGCCGCCTCGAACAGGCCGATGCGCGCGCGCTTCGCGTCGGTGAACGCGCCGCGTTCATGGCCGAAAAGCTCCGACTCGGCCAGCGTCTCGGGCAGGGCCGCGCAGTTGACGGTGATGAAGGGCCGGGCGGCGCGCGGCCCCTGCCGATGCAGCCAGCGGGCGAAGACGCTCTTGCCCGTGCCGGTCTCCCCCTCGATCAGCACCGGCGGCAGGCGGCGTTCCAGCCGTCGCTCGGTGGCGACAATCGTATCGAGCTGCGCGTGGACGAAGGTGAGGCTCTGGCCGAAAAAGATCCGTTCGGCCTCGTCCGCGGTCTCCGCGGCGCGGTGCTCCTCTCGCCGCGCGGCGCTCCGGGTGCTCCGGCAGCGCACAAACGCCAGCGGCAGTTCCTCGGGCTCGAACGGCTTGGCGAGATAATCGCCCGCGCCGAGGCGCATGGCCTCAACCGCCTTCCGCACGCCGCCAAACGCGGTCATCACCACGACGCCGGTGTTTTCCGAAAACGCACCCTCGCGCAGCAGCTCCAGCACCTCGCCGTCGGGGAGGTGCAGGTCGACCAGCGCGAACTCGAAGCGCAGCTCGTGCAGCAGGTGGCGCGCCTCCGCCAGGCGGGCCGCCTCGCTCACCTCGGCCCCGAGGCCGCGCAGGTAGCCGGCGAGCCGTTTGCGCAGGGGAGCATCGTCCTCGAGCAGGAGGATTTCGCAGCCGGGGGCCAGCACGGTTTCGTCAGGCATCGCTGCAGGGTACTGCGGGCGAAGAGCCGCCACATTTCAACCCAATTCCCGTCCGCGCCGGGGCTGCCTTCGATGGTTCGCGGCCCTTTCCCTGTTTTGAGAATCTTGGTTTTGCCCGGTTGAAGGCGCGGACTTGCCTTGCCGGCGGATGGGGTCAATGAGGCGCCGGATTGCCCGAGCCTGCCCTCACGGCGGGTTTGGGAAAACCGCAGTCCCTCAGGGGAGGATCTGACCTTCCCTCCTGTCCGGTTCCTTGTCAGTCTTTCTGGTCGGCCGGCTGCGAACGGCCGCATAAAGCGCCAAGCCGATGATCCCGCCCACCACACCCATCGTTCCGACGCCGACACTATAGCAAAGGAATAAGGAACTTGAGGTTTTGATACCCCACCAGTTGCCCACGGCGACGCCTGGATAGAACAAAATCCGGGCCCATAAATGGGTGGGCGTCCATAAATCCCAGGATCCGAAGAATATGTAGGCGAGCGACAGGACCGTCGCAATCAAGACGCCGGAAAATAAAAAACTGAGTAGATGTGTGTGCCGTTTCATGATGTTTCTCCTTTCGTGCGAAGGTCAGAGCTCAGCGACGGCGGTCGGCGCGCCGATCGCCGGAGCGCTTGGTTCGGCACTCGTTAATCGCTTCCGATACCGGATCGCTTTGAGGGGCGCCCCAGGGTTCAGCACCTTCGATGCTCCATCGGTCCCGTACCCCATGGCTTCGTAAAACCCTCTGGCCGCCTGGTTGCCGTCAAACACCCACAGAACGGCTTGGGTGTAGTGCCGGGAGGCGAGCATCTCCTCACCTCGTCGACAGAGGAGCCTGCCGATTCCTCTTCGCCAGTGCCGGGGTGCCAAGTAGATTCCCCAAATCTCACCGACGGGCTCTCCGGCAAGCTCGGGGTCGCGGCAAACCCCAATTGTGAGAAAGCCCAGCACGCCTTGATCGCCTTCAGCAACGTAAGTCTCGCCCTTGCCCGTTGCCAGCGACTCGCGAAAACGCTCTGCCCGAAGATCAAAATCCAAACTGTCCAGGTAAGAATCTGGCACCAGCCCGCGATACGCCATTCGCCAAGCGTCAATGTGCACTTTGGCAAGAGCATCGGCATCACTGGAGGTTGCGCGACGAATGTTCATTTCCTCGGCCGTGGCAGGCTCATTTGGCGGCCCGAGTTGCCGCAGCGAGTGACTTGGCTACCGGATACAAGCGCACCAGGCGGATGCGCCATCCCGAATCCGTGCGAACCCCCAGGCCCAACCCATCGTAGTGGAGGAGAGTCTGCGCCGCGCCCGTCTTGGGGTCGATCGCCAGGATGTCGACTTGAACGGCGACCGCGAGAATTCCGGGACCGATCACGTCGATTTCCCCTATCGTCGACACGTGCCGCAGGTCGGGCGGGACAGTCGCGAATTGCTTGGCATAATGCCGCCTGATCTCATCACGTCCGCGCAACGCGATTCCCTCAACTGGAAACTGGAAGTTACCATCCTCCGCGAAGACAGCGCTAAACCGAGCGGCATCGCGCGCGTTCCACGCCGCGTCCACCTCTTGCATTATCGCTGCGGCCGCCTCTCGATCAGATGAAGTTGTGCCCGAAACGTGCGGTTTGCAGGCATTGAAAGACGCCAGAATTATGGCGAGGCTGGGAAGGACCAGACAAGACAGGTGCATTTTCATGGTTTTCTCCTCTCTTGTTCGAGCAATGCTAGGGTCCAACAGTGTCATAATGCGCAGCGAGGTTGTGTAATATCCAAATCGGTTTGGAGTGGCTTTGGCGGGCTGCCGGACTCGTCGCGAGCAGGCGATATCGTTGTCTGGAAATATCTTGGAAATCAAGATTCAAGTCGTCCGGCGCAGCCCCGTGACTCCGCTCGGGACCCTAACCCATGCGACCCAGCGCAGGGTCACCCCGAGGCTGTCGAAGGATGAGACAGTCGAACGGGCAAGACTGCGCCTGTAATTCGCGCCCTTCGTGCCTTCGTGGTAAAACCGGACAACGCAAAAAGCGGCGTGTTGCGGAAAACGCGTTCTACCTTGATTTCAGGATCCGGGATCTGCCGGATTCGGCGCTGACGGCCTGCCACGCCGAAGCTAGTGCCTTTTGAGCCTTCTGTGGCAAGAACGGCCCGGCCCGTGCGCGACGAGGGCGTCGCGTCTCCAGCGGCGGGAAGAGGAATTGTCCTTCCATGAGAACCGTCCGGCCCGCTTCGTGCCCTTCGTGCCTTCGTGGTTCAAATGCCTTCTGGTGGCTTTCGGCCGTTTTCGACACTCGACGTGGGGCGGTCGAAGCGCAAAGGTCGGGCATGCTGAAACTGCTGTTCATCGGTGACATTGTCGGCCGGCCGGGCCGCGAGATCGTGGCCGAGCGGCTGCCGAGGCTGCGCGCCGATCTCGGGCTCGATTTCGTGATCGCCAACGCGGAGAACGCAGCGGCCGGCGCCGGGCTGACCGGCGCCGTGGCGCAGACCCTGCTGGACGCGGGCATCGACGCGCTCACGCTCGGCGACCACGTGTGGGACCAAAAGGGTTTCGAGACGGAGATCGCCCGGCTGGAACGGGTGTGCCGGCCGGCCAACCTGCCGGCGGCGTGTCCGGGCCGCGACCATCTCATCCTGGAGAAGAACGGCTGCCGGCTGGCGGTGTTCACCGTCCTGGGCCGGCAGTACCTGAACTTGAAATCCGAGTGTCCGTTCATGGCGAGTGACCGGATGCTCGCGCAGCTCGCCGGGCGGGCCGACGCGGTGTTTGTCGAAATCCATGCCGAGGCGACCTCGGAGAAGCAGGCGCTGGGCTGGCATCTGGACGGCCGCGCGGCGGCCGTGATCGGCACGCACACCCATGTCCCCACCGCGGATGCCTGTGTCCTGCCGAAGGGCACGGCGTTTCTCTGCGACGCCGGCATGACCGGCCCCTATGCGAGCGTGCTCGGACGGTTGATCGAGCCAGTCATCGGCAAATTCCTCGACGGAATGCCGCGCCGGTTTCCGGTTGCGGAGGGTGACGTCCGGCTGTCGGGCGTAGTGGTGGAATACGATCCGATCGCCGGGCGCGCCCTGCGGTGCGAACTGCTGACCGTGCGAAAAGCGGCGGCCGGCTGATGTCGCCGGATCAGCTCGTCGGGACGCCGGCTTCTTCGTAGAGACCGAGATGGCGATAGCGCGCGTAACGTTGGTCGAGCAATTCCTCCGTCGACAGGGCCTGCAGTTGTCCGAGATGTCTTTCGAGGGCGGCCTTGATGGCCGCGGCCGTCTGCGCGGGATCATTGTGCGCCCCGCCAACCGGCTCGGGAATAACCTCCTCGACGATCTTGAACTCGGCGAGATTCTGGGCGTTCAACCGCAGCGCCGCGGCTGCCTGGGCGGCGGCGGCAGCGTCCTTCCAAAGAATGGCCGCGCAGCCCTCGGGGGAAATCACGGAGTAGTAGCTGTTCTCGAGGATGAGCACCCGGTCGGTCACTCCGATGCCCAGCGCGCCGCCGGAGCCGCCTTCGCCGATGACGACCGCGATGGTCGGAACGGTGAGCATCGCCATTTCCCGCAGATTGACCGCGATGGCCTCGGCCACATGACGCTCCTCCGCGCCGATGCCGGGGAAAGCGCCGGGCGTGTCGATGAAGGAGATGACGGGCAGTCCGAATTTCTCCGCCATTTTCATCAGGCGCAGCGCCTTCCGGTAACCTTCCGGGTGCGCCATGCCGAAATTCCGCGCAATCTTGTCCTTGGTCTCTCGGCCCTTTTGCTGGGCCACGAGCATGACAGACTGGCTGCCGAAGAACGCAGTGCCGCCGATCAGCGCCTGGTCATCATGGAAATGGCGGTCGCCGCGAAACTCCTGGAAGCCCTCGAAAAGGGCCTGGATGTAGTCGAGCGCATAGGGCCGCTTGGGATGGCGGGCGATCTGCACCCGCTGCCACGGCGTAAGGCCGGAATAAGTCTCCTGGCGGGCGGCCTCGATCATCGTTTCCAGGGAGGCGACCTCACTGGAAAGATCGAGCTTGGTTTCGAGGGCCCGCTGGTGGAGTTGCTCCAGATGCTTCTCGAATTCGCGCAGCGGCTTCTCGAAATCCAGCACGTAAACGGGTCGGCCCATGACCGGAGGCTACGCCGCGCGCGCAGACGGTGTCAACCGGCCCTTCGGGAATGGACGCAAAAAGGGACGACCGATGAAGGTCGTCCCCGTTGGCAGACGCTGTCTGCAAAAATGGCTATTTCTGCAGGTCGGCCTCGATGCCGATGGTCACGCCGACGTCGTCACCCAGCACCTTGGGGAAAGTGGTGATGCCAAAATCATTGCGGTTGACGGTTGCGGTGGCTTCCCAACCCGAGAGGACCGCCCCCTGCATGCCCGGACCGAAGCCCAGGGATTTCGTCTTCAGCACGACCTCCTTGGTCACACCGTGGATCGTCAGGTCGCCCACGACGTCAAAGCTACCCTCGCCGGTTTTCTTCCACGACTTGCTCTTGAAGGTGATGGCGGGGAACTTAACGGCATCGAAAAAGTCGGGCGACTTCAGGTGGGTGTCCCGTTTTTCAACGCGGGTGTCGACGCTGGGAACCTCGATGTTGGCCTCGACCGTACTTTTCTCTAGGTTGTCGCGGTCCACCACGATGGTGCCGCTGAACTTGGTGAAAGCGCCGGGCACATTGGAGAAGAAATGGCGGATGGTGAACGCCACCGAGGAGTGCACCGGATCGATCTTGTAGATTTCGACGGCCGCCTGCGCGGAGGCGAGCAGGCCGAAAGTGACGATGCCGAGAAAAGCAAGCTGGTTTCGATGTTTCATAGCGGCTATGTTTATAGCCAGAAATTCCGCGAATGCAAATGAGCCGCGCTCCCATCGTGGACTCCGAATTCGCCCGCGCGGACGCCTTTAGTCACAAGATCAGCATGGCGTCGCCGTAGCTGAAGAACCGGTATTCGCGGGCGACGGCCTCGGCGTAGATCTCCTTGACCCACGCGATTCCGTCGAGCGAGCCGGGGGCGAGAAAGGCGGCCACCAGGCAGAGCAGGGTGGAGCGTGGCTGGTGGAAATTGGTGATCAGTGCGTCCACGCCGCGAAACCTGCAGGGCGGATAAACGAAGAGGTCCGCCTCGGACACGTGCGGTCCGTCGAGCGGCGCGGCGTGGCGGAGGAGGAAATCCTCGACGGATCGCACCGTGGTCGTGCCCACGGCGATCCGGCGATTGCCGCCGGCGATGAACAGCTGGCGCTGCGTCTCGACCGGCAGTTCATAGGTCTCGCGGTGAATCGCGTGCTTCTCGACGGTGTCGGTGGCAATCGGACGGAAGGTCCCGAGGCCGACATGGAGCGTGACGTCGGCGAAACGCACGCCGCCGGCGGCGAGGCGCGCGAGCAGATCCGGCGTGAAATGCAGGCCGGCAGTGGGTGCGGCCACCGCCACCTGGTGCGCCCGGTCGGCATAGACGGTCTGATAGCGTTCCAAGTCCAGGCGGCGCTCCTCCGCGGTGTGATGGCGGAGAATGTAGGGCGGCAGCGGCACTTCGCCGAGGCGGTTGGCGACCGCCACGATGGTCTCGCCACGGGGAGTGTTGAAGGCGACGCGGGCGACGCCGTCGTCCTCCTTGCCGAGCACGGTGGCGGTGAACGCGCCTGCGCGGAGAAAAGTGGCTCCCGGGGAGAGCTTGCGGCCGGGTCGGAGGAGGCACCACCACTGGTTCTCAGGTCCGGCCGGGCGCAGCAGGAGACATTCGACTTGCCCGCCGCCCGGCCGCTGCGCAAGAAGGCGCGCCGGGAGCACCGCGGCATTGTTGCGGAAGAGGATGTCGCCGGCGCGCAGGAGATTCGGCAGGTCGGCAAAGACGTGGTGCGCCACCGTGTGCGCACGGCGGTCGACGACCAGCAGGCGCGATTGATCGCGGCAGGGCGCGGGGGTGTGCGCAATCAGGCGCTCCGGCAGCGTGTAGTCGAAGAGTTCGGTGCGGAGGCTCACGGCAGCGGATCCGGATGGCGTCCGGGATTACTTTGGAGTGAAGAAAAAAACATCCGGGCTGGGTCCAGTGACCGGTGCGGCCCTCTACCAGCCCCTCCTTCGCCGGGCCTGCGGAGGGCATTTTTCTTCCCGCCGCGGAAAGAAAAATGGAGCCGAGCGTCGGATTTGAACCGACGACCTGCTGTTTACGAAACAGCCGCTCTAACCAACTGAGCTAGCTCGGCCCAAAAGGAGGGGAGGGATTTCGCGATTTTGCCCCTCGCGAGGCAAGCTTTTTAGCGGACCCGGCTGGAGCGGAGCGAATCTCCGGGTCGTCGGCTGTTCGCGGTGGCGTGAGCAGCTGGTCCCTATCTGAGTTTCTTCCGGACCACGGGCGGGAACCCGCCTCCCAAGAAACCGCGCCTTCCTTGAAGCGGAAGAATCGCGCGCGAGCGCGCTTCCTACAAATGCATGGTTCCGGATTAGGCCGGCGTCACCCTTTTTGTGGATTCGCCGAGGCAGGAAACGTCCGGGCCAGGTGTGCCACCGGCGTGTGACACCGGATGCATTCTATTGGATGATAGTGAGACACAAGTGTGACACGGTGGCGTGGGGAAATAGCATTCCGCAGTAGTGTGAAGTGGGCCGAATCATTTTTAGACATTGATATTAAATTAGTTAGAACAGATAGAGGCATCGGGGCATACGCGCTGCTGACAATCTATCATGAGCCGCATTCTCGGTATCGATTTGGGTACGACAAATTCCTGTATGGCCGTCATGGAAGGCGGCGAGCCTGTCGTGGTTCCCAACGCTGAAGGCGGGCGCACGACTCCCTCCGTCGTGGCGTTCACTAAGACAGGCGAACGTCTCGTGGGTCAGGCCGCGAAGCGCCAGGCCATCACCAATCCAAAAAACACGGTCTTTTCCGCCAAGCGCCTGATCGGCCGGAAGAATTCGGAAGTGCGCGAGGAGGCCAAGAATTACCCGTTCAAGGTCGTTGAAGGAAAGAACGGCGACGCCTTCATCGAGGTGCAGGCGGACGGCAAGACCGAGCAGTTCGCCCCGCAGCAGATTTCCGCAATGGTCCTGGCCAAGATGAAGGCCGACGCCGAGGCCTACCTTGGCGAGAAAATAACCCAGGCTGTCATCACCGTCCCGGCCTATTTCAACGACGCCCAGCGCCAGGCGACGAAGAACGCCGGAGAGATTGCGGGCCTTAAGGTGCTTCGGGTCATCAACGAACCCACTGCGGCGGCGCTGGCGTATGGGCTTGAAAAGAAGAAGA
>Ga0182019_10000193_pt1 | contig 29871 bp, 23 predicted proteins | sample 812E2MmetaG_FD_120483 | JGI IMG/M metagenome (GOLD analysis project Ga0182019, IMG submission 120483) | Permafrost microbial communities from Stordalen Mire, Sweden - 812E2M metaG | ecosystem: Environmental > Terrestrial > Soil > Wetlands > Permafrost | place: Sweden: Stordalen | collected...
TGAGCGACAAACTGGGACCGCTCACATACGGCGCGCGCGACGAGGAGATCTTCCTGGGCCGCCAGATCACGCGCAACCGGAACTACAGCGAAGACACCGCGATCTCGATTGACGAAGAGATCAAGAAGATCGTGACAAACGGCATGAAGCGGGCGGAGAAGATCCTGAACGAGAATCTGGATACGCTGCACCGCCTTGCCGCCGCGCTTCTCGAACGGGAGATTCTCGAAGGACTGGAAATCGACGCCATCATACGGGGCGAGCAGCTGCCGCCGGTGGAAAAGAGGGGGAACGGGGAGGCAGCCCCGGGGAAACAGCCCGCTCCCGCGGCCGACGGCCGCGCCCCCAAGAAATGAGTCTTCCGCCGAGCGTCGAAGAGAGCTACGGCACGGAGATCATCCGGAAGGGGATCCACCTCTTTTCGCTCCTTATTCCGGTCGTTTACTACTTCATACCGAAATCGACGGCGCTTGCGATTCTCGTTCCGCTGACGCTCCTGTTCGGCCTCTCCGACATATGCCGTCTCAACATCCCGGCATTTGGCCGCGTCTACAACACGTATTTCGGGTTCTTGCTCCGCTCCCACGAACAGAACGAACGCGGCCGCCGGCTCAACGGCGCCACGTACGTGCTTCTGGCCGCCACGCTCCTCGTCGTCCTATTTCCCAAGGTCATCGCCATTACCGCGATCGCCGTTCTCATCATCTCCGACACGAGCGCGGCGCTCATCGGCCGGCGGTACGGCCGGCACAGGTTCATGAGCAAGAGTCTCGAGGGAGCGAGCGCCTTTTTTCTCAGCGGGCTCCTCGTCGTCGCCATCGCCCCGAAGGTGGAATACTCCGCCGCGGAGTACGCGATCGGAGCCGCGGCGACGCTCCTCGGGGCCGTCGTGGAGGCATCCGCGATCGGGCTTGACGACAACCTCTCCATTCCCCTGACGGTGGGCGCCGCCATGTGGTTGCTCTACCTCATATTCCTTCCGGCACTCAATCTTTTTAAACTCGACGGGATGGTCTGACATGTCCAAGCGCGTCTACCTCTCCGGCGGAATGGAGTACGCGGCCGATGAAGGGCGGGACTGGCGGAGGGACATGCAGGGCTGGCTCGAACGCGAGCTGGGCTGCACCGTCTTCAACCCCAACATGGAGAGCGAGGGAGTTCTCGGCAGGGAGACAGGCGGCGTCGATTTCCGCAGCCTGAAGACCACGGACATCGCCCGGTACACGTCGATCGTTGAGCGGCTTGTGACGATCGACTGCGACGAGATTTCGGGCCGGACGGATTTCGTGATCGTGTACTGGGACGAATCCGCACAGCGCGGAGCGGGGACGAAGGGGGAGCTGACGATTGCCCACCATTTCAAAAAGCCTGTCTACATGGTCACGGCCATGCCTCCCGACGCGATCCCGGGGTGGGTGCTGGGGTGCGTCACAATACGATTCAGTGATTTTGAAAGCCTGAAGAAGTTCCTCTCCGCGTAAACGCCACTGATGGGAGTCCCGCCATGCGATCCGTTCTGAATGCTGTCGTCCTGATGTCCTTCGCGATTGCCGGATGCCGTCCGGACCATTCCCCCCCCCCGCAGGGTGGCGATTGCGCAATGCACACTGGTCCATGCCTGACCGTCAAAAGTAGACGGTAGGAACCGGAGGGTCGTCCTTTCAGGATATCGAGAAAATGAAAATCTTCTTCGTCATACTTCTTCTCGGGCACGGGCTCATACATCTGATGGGGTTTGCGAAGGGATACGAGCTCGCGTCCCTCACTCAATTGAAAATCCCGATTTCAAGACGGGCGGGATTGCTCTGGCTCGGCGCCGCGGTCCTCTACACTGCAGCCGGTTTGATGTTTGCGCTCTCCGTCGAGTCGTGGTGGGCCCCATGCATCCCGGCCCTCATTCTTTCCCAAGCGCTCATAATCCGCTCATGGAGTGACGCGAAATTCGGGACCGTGGCAAACATCATTGTTCTCGTCCCCCTCGTTATCGCCGTGATGAACGCCCTCCCCTCAGGCTATCGCAACACCTACCGGAGGGAAGTTCAGCAGTCGCTCGCTCGCATCGCGTCGCGACCGGTCGTGCGCGAGGAAGATCTCGGCCGGCTCCCCGGTATCGTACGAAGGTATCTTCGGATTGTCGGAGTGATCGGAAAACCCGCCCCGCGGAATGTTCGCTCGAGGTGGGAAGGTCAGATGAGGCGCGACATCGACGGGAAGTGGATGGATATCCGGGCCGAGCAGTACGACTTTTTTGACGCGCCTGAGCGGATGTTCTACATCGAGTCAAGCATATTCGGCATCCCGTTCGACGGGCTGCATATCTACCGAAGCGGGTCTGCCACTATGAAGATAAAAGTGGCATCCCTCATACAGGTCGCCGATGCGAAAGGGCCGGAAATGAACCATGGGGAGACGGTAACGCTCTTCAACGACATGTGCCTGCTGGCCCCGGCAACGCTCATCAGCGACAGCATCAGGTGGGATTCGCTCGCTCCTTCCGCAGTCCGCGCCACATTCACAACCTCGGGAATCACGATACGCGCGGAGCTGTATTTCAACGAGCTGGGAGAGTTGAACGGGTTCCACTCGGAGGACAGATACCAGTCAACGGACGGTGTCGTCTACAATAAGTACGGTTGGAGTACCCCTGTCGGCCGCTACAGGGATTTCGGCGGCGTGCGTGCCGCCTCCTACGGGGAAGCGATCTGGCATACGCCCCGCGGGGACTTCGCGTACGCAAAATTCAACCTGAGAGAGATCGAGACCGACTGCGTCGAATACAAGTAATCTGATCGCCTCCGGCGGGGAGAGCCCGGTTCTCGCAAGAACACCTCCCGCCATCACCGGAAAAATCTGATATTATCAAGACCTCACGCAAACCGGGAGCATGTGTATTCCTCCCATGTGTCTTCTTCTTCTTCGCGAAGTTGCGCAGTATCATTGACTCTGTACGCCCGGGTCAATATCTTTATTCCTGACGGTCCGCGGCAGTCCCGGACTGTCTCTGGTTCGATATGCAATTTCCTCTCGTCACCCCTCCCCCCGGGCCAGCGACGCGATATATGAGGCTTCCCCTGTTTTGTTCCCAAAGGAGGTTACTGATGAAACGAGTCTATGCCATTTTATCTTTAGCGCTCGCCGCCATGTCCGCGGCAACGGCACAGCCGTCCGTGCAATTCACGCCCGACTCTCTTACGCGCGGCCTCTGGCATTTTAATGAAACGTCGGGATCCGTCGTGCACGATACCGCATCGGGCTATGACGGCACTGCTGTCGGGACGACGATCGTGCCGGGGAAATTCGGCAACGCAAGGGCGTTCAACGGGGCCGGGGACTACGTCCTCGTGCCGTCGTCAACGGCGTTCGATTTCGACACGAGCGGATTCAGAGTCGACGTCTGGTTCAGGGCGTTGACCGGGAACACACAAATCATCAGGAGGGGTCTCGCGCCGGACCCGGGATTCATGATATTCCTCCAGTCGACGGCGCAGGTCCTGGGAACGATCGGATACAGGGGGGACAGCTCATATCCGGACACGACCCTGAACGTAATCAGCACGTCGACTTATCTGGACGGGGCGTGGCATCTGGCCACGCTTATAAGGGACAGGACGGCGCGAAAACTCGAACTCTTCGTGGACGGCATAAGCGCGGCAACGCCGATTGACGATAATTTCTCCATACCGCTTAACAGCACAGATCCGCTGACGATAGGCCGATGGGAGAGCAATGTGTATCCCTATTACTTCTCCGGGCAGATCGACGAAGTGCGGATCTCGGGGAGCAAGCCCCTCCCGCCCGCACCCGTCATCTCCGTTCAGCCGACGACGCTGAATTACGGGTGGGTCAAGGCACTTTCGTCCGACACGCTTTCATTGCAGATCAACAATTTCGGACACCGGGATTCACTCCGCGTAACTTCAATAATTACCGGCAACCCGTTGTTTGGAGTGTCCGCTTCCGCGTTCGTGATTCCTCCCTTTGGCTCGCGCACGATCTCGGTCTGGTACTCCCCCACCCAGGGAAAGGCCTTCGGGGATACGAGCGTTCTCCAGATCGCAAGCAACGATCCGGTCCATCCGACATCAGGCGTCCTTCTTGAGGGGTTCGGCTACGCCCCCAACCCTCCCACAGCGCCGTTTACCGCCGACTCGGCGACGCGCGGTCTCTGGCACATTGACGAAGCGACGGGTCCGACCGTCTACGACTCCGCCGCCGGCAATAACGGCACTGCGTTCGGAACGACGATCGTGCCGGGGAGGTTTGGCAATGCAAGGTCGTTCAATGGGAACGGCGATTACGTCACTATCCCTTCAAGCACGATGTTTGACTTCGACACGTCGAGTTTCAGCGTCGATCTCTGGTTCCGATCGACACAAACGGGAGGCGTCATACTCAGACGGGGCCTCGCCCCAGACCCGGGATTCATGATCTCCCTCTTCCAGAACGGGCGCGTCGTCGGGATGATCGGAAACCGGAGCGATTCGTATTATCCGGACGAGCTTCTGAGCGACACGAGCGTCGTATCATACAATGACAGCGCTTGGCATGAAGTCAGGATGGTGAGAGACCGGACCGCGAAGCGGCTGTTCCTCTACGTCGACGGAGTGCTCGCGGGTAATCCGGCAGTCGACAATTTTACGATCCCCCTCAACAGCACAGATCCGCTGACGATAGGCCGCTGGGAATCCACCGTCTACCCGGCATGGTTCACGGGATCCGTCGATGAGATTAAGATCTCCAGTCCCAAAATCGTGCGGTTTCCCGTGGCGATTTCGGTGTCGCAGTCCAAGCTCGATTTCGGCCTGAACAGGGTTTCGTCTAAGGACACGCTCCTGCTGCAGGTGACAAACGGAGGGTACAGAGATTCCCTGCGCGTAACTTCGATCACGAGCAATAATCCGAGGTTCACAGTGAGCGGAGCGCCGATGACACTCCCGCGGGGGACATCTCATTTGTTCGCCGTACAGTACGCCCCAACGGCGTCACAGGTCGACACAGGGACGGTTACGATCGCCAGCAGCGACCCCCGGTCGCCGGTGACACGCGTTTCAGTGTCGGGGGAGGGCTATGCAATCCAGGCCAGGCCCTTCATTACGGGGATCGCTCTTGTCCCTTACACGTACTACCAGGCGCGGATAATTTGGATCCGGAGCGTGTACGACACGCTGGCTTCCGCGGACTCCGTTACCGGGTACAGCGTTTGGCACCAGATACTGACGGGAGGAGGAGCTTCTCCGGCAGGAAACTCCGGTTCATCCCACTCCGGCCCGTCGTATACACCCGGAGCAGCATGGGAGTATGTGCTGACAGTCCCGCCGATAGGTGTCGATCAGTATGCGGTGACTGTCCAGCTCCCCTCGACGTTTTACAACACCTCCTCCTGGCAGGTCTACATGGTTGTCGCGCAGACGAAAAATCTGAATGCGTATTTGTCATTACCCGACAGCATTAAGGGACTCCTTCCGACAGGCATTGCCGCACAGCCAGGAGGGCAGATTCCCGACAAGCTCACGCTGCAGCAGAATTATCCCAATCCCTTCAATCCGTCGACGATCATCAGGTACGGACTGCCGGCGAAGACCGCGCTCACGCTCGTCGTCTATAATATGCTCGGGCAGGAGGTGGCCACGCTCGTTAACGGAGAACAGGAAGCCGGATTCCACGAGGTGCGGTTCGACGGTTCGGGGCTTGCCTCCGGTGTCTATTTCTACCGGTTGCGGGCAGGAATGTCGGTGCGTACGGAGAAGTTTCTCCTTTTGAAATAAGTCCAGGCCGGCGGGGCTCTCCTGCACAGAATCTGCCCCGCCGGAGTTGCGGGAGTGAGAGAAATGTGGTAAGGTTGCCGCGATCGGCGCGATCATCGTCCTGGGGTTCGCGGACGGCGGCTACCTGAAGACCTCCGTGACCGGAACCACCGTGATGTTTGCCGGATCGAGCTTTACCGGAAAGACCGCGATCTCCCTGTCTTCGCTCAGGACGGATTCCGGTTTTTTGGTTCTGTACGTAATCGGGCTCGGCATGTCGTTTGCCAGCCCGTCGCGAAACGCCTTTGCGTCCTTTGTGACCACGGCGATCTGCATGTCGCCGTAGTGCAGGTGTTTCTTTATGGCCCTGTTGACGTCCGCGAGTGTCAGCTTCTTCATCATCGCGCGGAACCGGGCGAGATGGCTTCCGGTGATCCCGTAGAACCTGTCGTCCATCGCATAGCCGAGACGGGCCATCGTCGTGGGGGCATAATTCAGAACGTAATTTCTCAGGAAATTCCTTGTGAGCGAGAACTGCTCCTTCGTCAGGCCGTGCTCCACAAAGTGACTGTACTCCCGGAGCGCCGCGCGGAGGGCGAAGTGGCCGGCTTCGGGTGGCACCGGCCTGATCCAGATTTCGAATATCTGCTTTCGCCTGCAGACGTTCTGCGGGGGCACCGAGCGCCTCCCCCCCTCAGGAAAGTTCTCGATGTACGAGTAGTCGCCGTAGTTGAGGCCCCGCTCCTCCCGGATGACCTGGTAGAGGTGGCTGCTGGAGTTTCTGTGCTCTCCGAGCCATGAGTTCGCGAGCGCCAGGGCGTACCAGTCCCTGCTCCCCCTAAGGATGTCGATCGGGATGCCCATGCTTATCGCCGTGGCAGGCGCGTCCTTTTCGACGATCGTCGCCCTGAAACCCTTCAGGGGCGCAGCCGCAGGGGGGGGGACGGGATGCGGAACCCCCGCCGGGAGCTTCGCAAGGTCGCTCTTCAGGCGGGCCAGCAGCGACGCGTCGTAGCCTCCCCCGAGACCGATGACGAGATTGTCTTTCGTGTAATAGATCCTGTAGAAGCTGCGCACGTCATCGAGAGTGATATTCCGGACGCTCGACACAAGCCCGGACGTGATGTGGCCGTACGGCGTCCCTGCGAATGCGGCGTTGTACAGGACCGCTTTTCCCAGCTCTTCGTCGCTCGAGTAGCGGAGCGTGTTCTCCAGGTAGTTCAGCGTCTGGCTCTTGATCCGGTCGAGGTCCGGCTGGGAGAATGCCGGAGCGGTCATTGCGTCGAGAAACAGCGGATAATAGTCCGCCAGATTGTCCCGGTGGACGCGGCCGTAGATGACCGTCATTTCCGCGGACACCGTCGCCTCGTAGGCCGCGGCAAGGGGGTACAACTTATCGAGCACCTGTTCGTAGCTGTTTTTGAGCGTCGAGGCATCCGTGAGCATCGACGCGGTGATCGCCGCCAGCCCCTCCTTCCCCTCGGGATCGTTCTGCGAGCCGACCTTGAACCAGATCCGGAAGTTGACCGTCGGGTCGTTTTTCACAGGAACGAGTACGGAGTTGTCGTTCATCACGCTCGTTGCTCCGAATGTCATGGAAGAGACTGTCATGCACACAAGCGCCGCCGCAAGAGGAAGGGTTTTCATTGCGCGGCTCCTTTCAGGACCATGATGGTCCGGCGTTCGGGGATAAAGTATTTCTTTGCAGCATTCACGATGTCCTCCGGCGTCACATTTGCCAGCGTCGCATACCACGCATCCACCGCTTCGATCCCGCCGGTCATCGCCACGATATAGGCAAGGTGGGCCGCCACCCGGTCCGGCGTGTCGAGGTTCATCAGGAATTCATACCGGCGCCTCTTCTTGACTCCGGCAAGTCTGCCGGCGTCCACCGGCGTCGACTGGAACGAGGCGATCGTCTTCTCGATCTCTTCCCGGACCGCGGGGAGATCCTCCTCTTTCTTGATCCGCGCCGAGATTTCGAAGAGCGGCATGTCCCGGTTCAGGGGGATGCTCGCCCCTATCTCGTCCACACGCTGCTCCTGTATGTAGAGCTTCTTGTAGATGTCGCTCGTTTCGCCGAACGCGAGATCGCCGAACACCGTGGCCGCGGCGAAATCAGTGCTTGCGGGATCGAACGCATCTCCTTTGTACGCCATGTCGAGTATCGGAAGCGTTTTCCCGGGATAGGAGACCGTCCCGGAGCGTTCCGCCTTCTGCGGGGGCTCCTGCCTGACGTCCGACGGCGTGTACCCCTTTTCCCAGCTGCTATAGTATTTCTTGACGAGCTTCAGAACCGCGTCCGGCCTGATGTCCCCGACGATAACAAGAACGACATTTTCGGGACGGTAGAACCTTTTGAAGAATCCGATGCTGTATTCGTAGCCCTCGGGCATGGCTTTGATGTCGCGTTCGAATCCGATCGTCGTGTGCTTGTACGTGTGAACGTCGAATGCCAGGTCGCGCACTTTCTCGTCCAGAACTTCGTACGGGTTCGTCACGCCCTTTCTGTACTCACCGTAGATCGCGCCTGACTCGGTCTGGAAGCCGGGGAGGTCGTAGGAGAGGTTCTGGAACCTGTCGCTCTCCACCTCGATCACCTTCTCCAGGTTCTCCGCAGCGAAATTCAGGTGATAGGCGGTGATGTCTTCCGACGTGAACGCATTGGCGCTCGCCCCGATCGACGTCACGATGCTGTCGTAGACGGGACCCGGATACTTCTTCGTTCCGCGGAACATCATGTGCTCGAAGAAATGCGCGTACCCCGACCTTCCGGGCTCCACCTCGTCCCTGCTCCCCGTGCGGACGACGGAGTAATAGGCGACAAGTCCCGGCGATTCCATCGGGATCATGATCACCTTCAGCCCGTTCGCCAGCACGGCGGTGTGGACTTTGTAGGGGAAAATCGTCTCAGACATTGCCGGGCTCCCGGCAAGAACTGCGCAAAGCAGGCAGAGGCCTGCGGCGATAGGTTTCATAGATTGTCTCCGGTTGTGCTCCGTGGCGGGTGCAGCGATGTGCTTCGGCGATCACAGGCCTTCGCTGAAGCGGTCCAGGAATGAAATTTCCTGCTGGCTCAGGCTTTCGACGCCGTGCGTCGACATTTTCAGGCGGATCCTGTCAAGTTCGTCCCTGTTCACTTCGTGAAGCTTTGCCCTGTCGATCTTCGCCCAGCGGTCGGCAGCGCCCCTCGACATGACGACGGGGGAGGGGACGGCCGTCAGCTGCGCGCGGTGTATACGCCTGTCGATGAGTTTCAGATAGACGTACGCGCCGACAAATCCACCGAGATGCGCAAAGTGCGCGATTCCCCCGCCGCTCCCGAATCCACCGAACAGGGAAAGGGCGGTCATCCCGACGACGAGCCACCGCGCCTCGATAGGCATGATTCCCCAGATGAATATCCTGTCCCGGGGCCAGAAATACGCGTAGCCGAGGAAGACGCCGTAAATCGCCCCGGAGGCGCCGACGATCGCCACATACGGGGTGAAGAAGAACGAGAGGACCCCGCCCGTCAGCCCGCTTATGAAATACAGCCAGAGGAAGCGCGCGCCGCCGAGTTCAAGCTCGACGCGGGGCCCGAAGAAATAGAGGCCCAGCATGTTGAAGAGGATATGGCTCGGGCTGGCGTGCAGGAACATGTAGGTCACGAGCGTCCAGGGGCGCATGAGCGCGTACGCGGGGACGAGGAGCATTGCGTCCATGAGCCCCGGGGCCGCCATCGTCAGAAGGTAGATCGCCACGTTTGCAATAATGAGACGCATCGTCCAGCTATTCATCATGGATACCGTCCGACACTGTGAACAGTTTCATACATTGCAGCGACATTTTCGACGGGCGAATTGTCCTGGAGCATGTGGGTGGGGGAAAACGCGTATCCGCCCCCGGGCATCATAATTTCCAGCGTCCGGCGGACCTCCCCGGCCACATCCCCGGGGGTCCCCGTCACAACGCTCCCCGCGGTCGAAATGCAGCCGTGGAACGCAAGCCGGTCCCCGTAACGGGATTTCAAATAGGCCGGAGCCATGTCTTTCGCCTCGGGCTGAAGGGTGTCAACGGCCGCAATCCCCATGTCGATGAAGTCCTCGAACGCCCAGCTGCTCGACCCGCACGAATGGATCATGACGGGGATACCGAAGCTCCGTGCCAGGTCGACGAATTTCTGATGCCGCGGACGGATATGTTTCCGGAAGAGCGCCAGGCTGATCATCGGACCGCGCTGCGTCCCCAGATCCTCCCCCAGCCACATGACGTCGATCTTCCCTGCCGCTTTCTCAAGCATCCTTCCGTAGACTTCGAGCTGAAGGCTGTTCTTCCGGTCCATGAACAGGAGCGCCGCCGGCTCGTCCGACATCAGGTCGAGAAGCGTCTTCTCCATCGTCCGGATCATCCCTGCGGTATTTATCATATCCCCCGCCCCGGGATTCCCGATGAGGAGGCAGTAGTTCTTCCTTCTCCCGCACTCGGCGAGCGCCCCGCCGTAATCGAAGTCGTCCGCCGAAGGCATCGGCCACCGCGCGACGGTCTCCTCATCCGCGTCCTTCAGGGGAAAATCGACATAGTCCCAGTATCCCCCCGAGTCATGTTCCACCCATCGCGTCCGGATCCCCCAGATATCGATTTTCCGTCCCGGGAGTTCCGGGTGCAGAGGCGGTCCGGTGTACTGCGGGATGATTTCGAAGAAATCGACGCCGAGCGCCTGCCGGAGCCCCTCATCGTCACCGGCCCGGAGTCCGAAGTGGCTCTTCAGCCGGCAATCGATGCCCGGGTTCGCAAGATAGTCGATCGGAACGCGATCAGGAATTCCGTGCGCGAATGCAGTGAGGACGCGTTCTCTGGACGTCATGTGGCGATAGAATTTCCGTATGAAGATACTGGATTTCGGGGAACTTTCAAAGAAGCGCGACCGGCAACACGCGTTCCTCCTGCCATCCCCGTTTGCACGATGTCATTGCGCACCATGTTGCGCCGAATAGTTGCGCCAACTATTTGCGAATGTGGCGCCGACGTGTATATTCAACACAGCTTTTCACTCTCCCGTTCATCACGCTTCCATTCGGCATCCTATGAAACGCCTCCTTTTTATGCTCTGTGTATTTCTGGCAACACTCAGTACCGCAACCGGAGAAGACGGCGAGTTCTTCGTCTCCCAATCAGGAAACGACACATGGTCGGGGAGGCTCGCCGAACCGAACCTGAACAACACTGACGGACCATTCGCCACGATCCAGGGAGCGCGCGAAGCGTTGAGGCGGATGAGGGGAAGAGGTCTCCTTTCAGGCGGCGTGACCGTCAATATCCGCGCAGGAACTTATGTTCTGGATGATGCATTTCAGCTTTCGGCGATTGATTCCGGAACCGCCTCCAGCCCTATGACATGGAGAGCTTCTCACGGAGAGAAAGTCATATTGAGCGGCGGACGACGGATCGCACATTTCATGCCCGTAACCGATCCCGCTGTACGTGCGCGCTTCAGTCCGGCGGCTGGAGCGCATGTTCTCGTTGCGGACCTCGGACCGCAGAGGATCTCGTCGTACGGGACGATCACGCAGCGCGGCGGACCCCCGATGGAACTCTTCGTCAACGGGACAAGAATGACCCTCGCGCGTTACCCGAACGACGGGTGGCTCCAGATCGCGGACGTGCCCCAGACGGGGGACACAATGTACCACAAAGGGCTCGATCGGGAAAAGCGGTACGATGGGGTCCCCGTTGGGAAACATTTTGGGAGGATCACGTACGGCGGGAACGAGCCCTCCCGGTGGGCCCCGTCGGAAGACATATATCTGCACGGATACTGGACGTTTGACTGGAGCGACTCGTACCAGCAGGTTCAGAAGATCGACACTGCCCGGAAGGAGATCACGCTCCGTGCGCCCCACCACTGGTACGGGTACACCAAGAACCAGAGGTTCTATTTCTTGAACGTCCTGGAGGAGCTTGACTCACCCGGGGAATGGTACATGGACAGGAAAAACTGGCTCCTCTATCTATGGCCGAAGGGGCCCCGGCCGGACGGCGAGATTAAAGATGCAGTCGTCTCGATGCTTGAAGAACCGATCATTCACATTGACAGCTCCGCATGGACTCGTATCGAGGGGATCACGTTCGCATACGGCAGGCGTGGAGGGGTGCGGATGAGGGGAGGGCATGACATCATCGTTGCGGAATGTGAATTCACGAATCTCGGGGGGGATGCTGCGGCAATCGAGGGGGGCATTCACAACGGGATCATTTCGTGCAACATACACGGCGTCGGGCTCGGCGGGATTCTCATCAAGGGGGGAGATCGGAAGACGCTCACGCCGGGAGAACACTACGCGGAAGATAATATAATACACGATTACAGCACGTGGATGCGCACAGGGCAGTATGCCTTGACGATGGAAGGAGTGGGACTGCGTGCCTCGCACAACCTGATATACGATTCCCCGTTCGAGGGAATCGCGATCCGGGGAAACGACAATATCATCGAGTTCAACGAGCTTCACCACCTGATGAAGGAGACAGGGGACGCCGGCGCGATACACACGGGGCGGGACTGGACATGGCAGGGGAACGTCATCCGGTACAATTACTTCCACGATCTGAAAGGGCCAGGGCTTCACGGCGTGGTGGCCGTGTATCTCGACGACTGGGCGAGCGGATTCACTGTGACGGGGAACCTCTTTTACAGGGCGGGGAGAGCGACGATGATCGGGGGAGGGAGGGACAACATCGTCACGAACAACATTTACGTGGAGTGCAGTCCCTCGGTGCACGTCGACGCACGCGGGCTCGGGTGGGCGTCGTACTATTTTGAAGGAAACCCGAAACTGCTGTACACGGAGATGGACGACATGAAATACAACCAGCCCCCGTACAGCACACGCTATCCGAACCTTCTCCACATGGAGGACAGCACCCCCGGTGTCCCGAAGTACAACAGGATCGAGCGGAACATATCGTACGGGGGGCGGTGGATGGACGTGTACGATTACCTCGCCTTTGACCTCTCCGTCGTCACGATCAAGGAGAACGTGATCGGCGATCCCGTGCTCATTCGCCGGAGAAGGGACGGAGAGAAGGGGTGGGACCCGTACTACCTTGATATTGACATGAAGGAGGGATACGTCGCGCTTCCGAACGGGGATCCCGGGGCGGAACATGCGTTCCGGGGGAACGTGATACTGAAAGGGAATCCCGGCGTCCGGGATCCGGAGAAAGGCGATTTCGGCCTGATTGCGAACTCTGCGGCGGCAAAACTCGGATTTACTCCGGTTCCGCTTTCCGAGATCGGTCCGAGGAAGAACCGGTAGGGACCGCTTCTTTCAAAGAGACAACCCGGGAATTTGAACATCGATTGAAACCGCCGAGAGCGACTGCAGGGGAACCCCCGCAACCTGGAGCGACAGGTCGAATCCAAGATTTCGCGGAGGTAAACGGATGGCAAATCCATATCGGTGCGGCGGGGTGTCCCCTCCGTACTCGGATGACCACTCGCCCATACACGAAGGCGGTCACCACGGGCTCCCCGAGTACTGAATATCGATTGAGAAGACCGGGAATGTTCCCGTGCGGTCCGGCGGGCCAAGGTAGTAGCCGTGGTCGACCGCCGGCACCACGGTGTACTGAATCGAGGCGGTCAGGGGAATGTCGACGCCGATTCTTTGCACCGGGATATGAATCCCCGCGCCATACCGGAACGACGGCCTGTCACGATCTCCTTCCATGCTCTCGAACGGCCGGAATGCCGCGCCACCACGGAGGGAGAGGAATTCAAAAACCGTGCATTCCAAACCGAACCCCCAGTATGACGTTTCGGGGGACACCGGCGAGGGCCAGTAGATCTCATACCCGGTCTGGACAGGGTTCTGGAGACTCCTGAACTCGGCTGTGAGAAGAGCGGCAAACGGGGAGAGACCTCCCTTTTCCGGTGGTTGAATCCTCATCGCGTATGACACGCCGATGCGGAAGTACTCCGGGAGCTGGACCTCCTCAGTATTCTGGTCGTATTCCATAAGCGCCCCCTGATATGCGGACTGGGGATAGGCGATCTTCCATCTGCTGCCGACGTTTTGATACGACAACCCCACCGTGATTGAGTCTTCAACTGCCTCCTGAGAGTGGAGCCGTGGTAGTGTGTACGTGATCCCGAAGTCGAAGAGATATGCCGGCGTGGACGTCCACGGGGGCATACCGCCGTTCAACGGACCGGAAATCGACTCCACGAAGTCATAGTACTTCGCCGCTGCGCCGAGTGCAAGACCCACAGCGAGTCTGTACGCATATCCGACTGCAACATCATGAGAGTACAGAGTCATCTCGCTCCCGTTCCCATCGGGGTACAGCTCAGTCGTTACCGGGATCGTCCCCATCAGATACCTGTTGTACTGTGCCGCAAACACACCGAAGGAGGTCGATACCGCGGCGTTCATCGAATAGAAGCTCAGGCCCTCTGAAACCCAGTCCAGATTCTTCCGGGAGTATGAAACACTCAGGCCGCTCAGTCCCGCGAGACCGGCCGGATTATACATGAGCGCCGAAGGATTCGCCGGGACTGCGACAAACGATTCCCCCATCGAGACGCTCCGCGGATCCGTCGGGGTGTCAAAGGGATAGCCGTCGCCGCCTGATTGGGACAGAGCGCTTGCCGCCAACCCTGCAAGCAAAGACAGGAGAGAAAACAGTTTGTAATTCAAGGCACCTCCGGTTTATGAAGGGCGACCCGCCGTCCGGAAATCTGCCATACAGTGCAGGCCCGGAAAGAACTCCGCCCCTTCACGAACGACGATGCCTCCCCCATCCTGAACGGACGAAGGAGGCATGTGCGAAAGATCTGTTCCAATATAATGAATACTGCCGCAAACCGGTATTCGACGGATCACCCCGGCCGCCGGCCGCCGGGGCCGCCACGGCGGGGCCCGCGGTTCCGCGGGCGTCCTCCGGTCCCCCCGGGGCGTCCGCTCCGCCCGGCAGGCCTTCGGTGCTCACGCACAGGCATCGCAGACGGGGTCGGGGGCGCCGCAAGAAGCGCGGGCTCGGGTGTGATCGCGCGAAGCGACCTTCCGATGAACGCCTCGATCGCGGGGATCTCGTACGCCTCGGTCTCGGTCGCGAAACTGACCGACGTCCCTGTCGCGCCCGCACGGCCGGTGCGGCCGATACGGTGGACGTAGTCCTGCGGGTCCATCGGCAGCATGTAATTGACGACGTGGCTGACCCCTTCGATGTGCAGCCCCCGCGCGGCGACATCGGTCGCGACCAGGACTTTGAGCTTCCCCCCCCGGAATGCCTCCAGCGTCCTGAGGCGCTGCTCCTGCGAGACGTCCCCGGAAAGGAGCCCGCAGCTGATTCCATGAGCCGCCAGCCGGTCTTTGAGCGTCTGCGTCTCGTCGCGCCTGTTGGCGAAGACCATGACGCGCTCGAGGTTGAACTGCGTGATCACGTTGTAGAGAAGCGTGAACTTCTCGGCGTTCGTCGTGATATACACGACCTGGTCGATCGCCGCAAGCGTCATCTCCTGCGGCGGCGTGACGTCGATGTGGACCGCGTCTTTCGTCCATGAAGCCGCGAGACGGTTCACCTCGGGGGTGAGCGTCGCGCTGAAAAACATCGTCTGCCTCTTCCCTTTCGGCATCGTGCTCTCGATAATCCTGCGGACGTCCGGAATAAACCCCATGTCGAGCATCCGGTCCGCCTCGTCAATCACCAGTATCTCCACCTGGCTCAGGTCGATGTCACCCTTCCGCTTGTAGTCGAGGAGACGTCCCGGGGTCGCGGCCACGATGTCAATGGACCCTTCGGTGAGCATCCTCTTCTGCTTGACGTAGTCCATCCCGCCGAACACCGCCATCGTCTTCGTGCGCGTGTATTTTCCGAGCCCTTTCGCGTCCTTTTCAATCTGCAGGACAAGTTCGCGCGTCGGCGCAAGTATGAGCGCCCGCGGCGTCCCCTTCTTCCTCGGCTCCGGGGCGGGCTTCCTGCTGAAGTGCGTCAGTATCGTGATAAGGAACGCGGCAGTTTTTCCAGTCCCCGTTTGCGCGCGACCGGTCGCATCGAGTCCCGAGAGCGTTTTGGAGAGGATCCCCGCCTGTATAGGCGTGCAGTAGTGAAAACCAAGGTCATAAACCGCGTGCATCACCTCGGGAGAAAGGTCGAGATCGTGAAACCGGAGTTTCCCCTCTTCCAGCGGGACAGTAAATTCCGAAGGGTCCCACCGGTGCTGGGGCGGCGCTTCGGGAACGGCTGCGGGGACTGCGCCGGGCGCGGGACGCGGAGCCCGCGGGGCGCGCGGCGGTCTCGGCGGTCTCGGGGGCCTGACCTGTTGTTCGCGCCCGGGCACCGCGCCGCGGCGCCTGTGGTCGCGCTCCCGGGGCTGAGAACCCTGCCGCGCGGGCGAGGATTGTCCGGGCCGTGCCGGCGGGGGGTCCCCCAGCCGGGAGTTGAGTGATGTACCCGTCTTGGTCGGCAGCATCGGCGGGACCTTCGGAGGCGCGACGACGGATTTCACCCATGCCGAGATCTTTTTGAAGATTGGTAGTGCCAACAGATAACTCGCTTTCTTGATTAATCGATGATTCAGGTTCAGAGCGCTTCGAGAACAAGCTCTGCAATGTCTTTGACTGCCGTCGCGCCGGAGGGGTCTTGTTCTTTCACCCCGTCGGTGAGCATTGTCATGCAGAACGGACATCCCGTGCCGATGACGCCCGCCCCCGTGGCAAGAGCTTCTTCCGTCCGTTCGACGTTGACGCGCTTCCCTTCCTTCTCCTCCATCCACATCCGACCGCCCCCCGCCCCGCAGCAGAAGCTTCTGTCCCTGTTGCGCTTGATTTCGACCCGGGTCCCCAGGCTGTCGAGAATATCCCGGGGCGGATCGTACACATCGTTGTAGCGGCCCAGATAGCACGGATCGTGAAACGTGAGCATGGCTCCGGCGCGCGCGGGGACTCCAAGCTTCCCCGACTCCAGAAGCTCCTGTATGAATGTCGTGTGATGGACGACGTCATACACCCCCCCGAACTGGCGGTATTCCTTTCCGAGCGACTGCATGCAATGGGGGCACGTGACGACAATCTTCTTCACGCCGTATTTGTTGAGCGTGGCCACGTTCTCCGTGATGAGGGACTGCGCGAGGTACTCGTTCCCCATCCGGCGGGCGGCATCGCCGTTGCACTTCTCCTCGGCGCCGAGGATTGCAAAGTTCACCTCCGCCTTCTGCAACAGGCGGGCGAACGCCTGTGTGACTTTCCTGTACCGGGCGTCGTACGAGCCCGCGCAGCCGACCCAGAAGAGGATGTCCGCACTACCGACGTCCGCCATCCGGGGGATGTTCATCCCTTCAGCCCAGTCCGCGCGGCCTGAATGGCCGAATCCCCATGGAGTATAGTTCCTCTCGAGGTTCGCAAACGTCGTCTTCAGCTCGTCGGGGAACCGTGATTCATTGAGAACGAGCCCCCGTCTGAGGTCAACGATCGTGTCGACGTGCTCGATCATGACGGGACACTCCTGCACGCACGCCATGCAGGTGGTACAGGCCCAGAGCTCCTGTTCCGTGATGAAGTTGTCGAGGAGCTGGCGTCCTTCCGGGTCCGCCCCGCCTGCCGCGGCGGCGGCTTTCTCCATCGTCCGCGCCCGGAGATCAACCATGATCTTCCTGGGGTCAAGAAGCTTTCCCGTCGTGTTCGCCGGACACACGGAAGTGCACCGGCCGCATTCCGTGCAGGTGTATCCGTTCAGGAGCTGTTTCCACGAGAGATCCCCGATATCCGTCGCACCGTATTTTGTGAGCGTCTCGTCGGCGAGATTGATCGGCGCAAGAGCCCCTTTCGGCGCAAGGGAAGAGAAATACACGTTGGGTATCGACGTGAGAACGTGGAGGTGTTTGGAGTAGGGGAGGTAATTGAGGAAGCCGAGCACGGCGGCCATGTGGCCCCAGAAGAACACAAAGAACCATACGCGGGCGCTCTCGTGCGGGATCATGTCCGCAAGCCGGACGGCGATGAACCGCGCGTCTCCGGGAACGCCCGAGGCGATCCGCGCCGCGTTCTGCCCGAACATGGTGAGCATGACCACAAGGATGAGCGTGAGGATGAATACTGCGTCCCACTTCGCGTGTCCGGTGACGCGAAGCCGCGCCGGGGGGTCGACGAGCCGGCGAACGATGGAAACGACGACGGAGACGACGACAAGCGCGCCGAAGAGGTCGACGAGAACGAGAAGGGGGCCGTACAGCGGACCGAGGAACGAGAACGAAAACCCGGGGAAGAGGCCTTCTCCCATCGACTCCAGGACGGCGGAGAGAAGAACGACGAACCCCCAGAAAATCAGGAAATGGAGAAGTCCCGCAAACGGCTCGCGCAGGAGCTTCGACTGACCAAAGGCGATCGTGAGGACGCGACGGATTCTCTGCGGGACTCCGGAGAATCTGTTTTCCTTTTTCCCCAGGCGGAGGCTCGCGACAAGGCGGAGGACATTCCTGAGAAAGAATGCAAAGGCCGCGACAACAACGAGCGCAAAGACGAGCGCATTGAGCGTCATACAGAGTTCCTTCAGGGGAGCGCGTTACACGGGGTGCGTCGAAGGGGACAATCGGAGGCGGACTTCAATCGATCAGCAATTCCCCTTCCACGACAGTGACCGCCCGGCCGCCGATCTGGACCGCCGAGACCTGTGTCCCCTGGACAGTGAGACGGATTGTCAGCCGCCCCTTCCGCCCGATGACGTCTCCCTGTTCGCCGATGATCGTTGCGTAATTGCCGACCGGAGTCACCTCTCCTCGTTCGAAGAGGTACGCACCAAGCGGACCGTTGGCGGATCCCGTCACCGGGTCTTCATTGATCCCGACCGTCGGCGCAAAGAACCGGGAGTGGACATGGGAACCCTTATCCACCGTCTCCGTCGTGAACACACACAGGCCGCTCAGGTTCCGGTTGCTGAGGAATTGCGACATCGCAAAGAAGTTGGGCTTCATCGAAAAGATCGTGTGCAGGCGCCGGATGGGGACATACAGGTAATTCGCCACAACGATGGGCATCCGGTTCTCGAATTCCTCGAGCGTGATGTTGAGAATCCGCATGATGTCGAGCTTGTACTGCCCCGCACGCGTGAACTCGGGAAGCGTCAGGCCGAACAGAACGTCGGTCTCATCAGGGTTCTTCGTCACCTCCACGGGGAGTATCCCCGACTTCGTCTCGAGCCGGAACGTATAGGATCCGGGGAGCTCCATGCCGTACATGTTGTCTTCCGCAAGGGCGTGGAAGCTCGCAACGGTGGCATGGCCGCAGAGCGGAACTTCCACTGTCGGAGTGAACCAGCGAATGCGCAGGTCGGCGCCCGGTATCGACGGAGGAAGGATGAATGCGGTTTCGGGAACGGACATCTCCCGGGCGATCATCTGCATCTGCCTGTCGGAAAGTCCGTCCGCCTTCAGGACGACCCCCGCCGGGTTGCCGGTGAGCGGAATTTCTGTGAAGGCGTCCACCTGTTTCACACTGATCTTCATGTACTCTCTCTTTGGATTGGCATCGCCCGCAGCGGAACTGCAGTCAGCGTCTTCCGTTCACGGACGAAATACAGGACACCGTTGTGCACCAAGAACGAACCGTACGCGGGGGACGATACCGCCCCATCGAGCGTGAAGTGCATCATCCGTGTCTCCGACGCACGATCAACGACGTCCAGCTCCCGTATGTACGGCGGCGTCTCATCACGTCCGGAGATTTTTCCCCGGTGGTACACGACGACGAGAAATGGTCCGCGTTCTCCATATTCAACCGGCCACCCGACCGCCGCCTGAGCGGAAAGTTTCCGGACGAGGGCGGAAAGAGGAGAGACATCTTCATCCAAAAGGACCTGCGGATACTCTGTATCATCAACATCGTCCCCCGTGCGGGAAACCTGCAGCACGGCATCGCTCCCGCGTCCCACTTCTCTGACCTGAGATCCGGTCCGGATATCGACTTCGAAAACGACGGGGCCGTCGATCTCATCCCGTGACGCGTACACGGCGTTTCCAGCGGCCGCGATAAACGTCAGATCATTATTGATCCAAAGAAGTTCACCCGTGGAGCAGTCGACGGCGGTGATGCCTCTCCGCCCCGGAAGATCGGGCGTTGCGAACCCATACAGGAAGAGGACGCCGCGGTGAACGGTCTCAATCCCGGTCCACCACTGCTCGCCGAAATTCTTCCTCTTCCACAGTGTGCCCGATTGATCGACGCAGAAGAAAGTGGCGGTTCTGGACTCGATATTCCGTTCCTCCCCGAGGATCAATCCCCCGCCGGCGGGATGAAGGCGCCAGATTATGCCTTCCGCTTTGTATTCCCAGGAAAGCTCCAGCTTCCTTCGTCGAAATATCGGAGTCACAAGAGAACGTGTGGGGAATCGCTAAAATCTTTGAACAAGAAGATAACGATCATGAAACGGAACTTCAACCCCCCGTCACCTATTTGAAGAATTCCCTCAAAATAGGGAGCATTTTCCCCACTGCCCGCCCCCGGTGGCTGATGCTGTTCTTGACAGCCAGGTCCATCTCCGCCAGAGTCATGTCGAACCCTTCCGGGAGAAATACCGGGTCGTAGCCAAACCCGCCCGTTCCGCGCGGTTTTTCAAGTATGGTCCCCCGGCAAACTCCTTCCACGGTCCGGGGACCGGTCCCCGGCGCAACGAACGACAGGACACACCTGAAGCGGGCTCCCCGGCGTCTAGGAGGGAAATGCTTCATCGCTGCAATCAGTTTTGCGACGTTTTCGGCATACGTCGCATGTTCTCCCGAGTAGCGTGAGGAAAAGACGCCGGGTTCTCCGTACAGCGAATGGACTTCCAGTCCGGTATCGTCGCCGAGCGAAGGAAGACCGGTGGCATGGTGCACGGCGGCGGCCTTGAGGAGAGCGTTCCCTTCGAGTGTGTCAGAGTCTTCGACGATGGTTCCGATCTGCGGAAATGCATCGAGCGTGAGCACCTCAACGCCGATATCAAAGAGGAGCGCGGTAATTTCACGCGCCTTGTCCCGGTTGTGTGTTGCAATCACGAGCTGCTTCATGGGAGAGATGCTTTTCGGTGTGTTCGGGGAGTGTTAATGAACGCGGTCGAGAAGAAGCCGGAGCTCTTTTTTCGCGCTGCCTGCGATCGCACCGGGCCGGAGAGTCGTGTGTGACCCGTCCCTGTAGACCCACGCGCCGTCAATCATGACGTAGCGGACATTTTCCGGCGTGCCGGAGTATACGATCGCAGAGTACGGGTTCGTTTCCTCGGCCGGATTCCAGAGGCGGCCAAGATCGAGAAGCACAATGTCGGCTTTTCTGCCCGGCTCAAGGCTCCCCGTTTCCGCGGCAAGCCCAAGCGCGTGCGCCCCTCCGCGCGTTGCAAGCTCGAAGACGACGGCCGCCGCCATTGCCGACGCGCCGTGAACGGGCTTCTGGATGAGGGCCGCGTGGCGCATTTCCTGAAACATATCGAGCGTGTTGTTACACGGCGCTCCGTCGGCGCCGAGAGAAACGGAGACGCCCCGCGAAAGGAGTTCGGGTACAGGCGCAATTCCGGAGCCGAGCTTCAGGTTCGATGTGGGGCAGTGCAGAACTCTCGCGTCCCTCTCACGGAGAAGGGCGATCTCGTTTTCGCTGATCCAGATGCAATGCGCAAGACACGTGTTGGCCCTGAGGATGCCGAGCTTCTCGAAGAATTCGATGTTGTCCGCCCCGCAGCGTTTGCGGACCGCCTCCATCTCCCGCCGGTTCTCCGCAGCGTGCGTGTGGAAGAGCATCCCGGGAAAGGATGCGGTCATCGCGTGGGCCTCCGTGAGGAGGCGGTCGGAGCAGGAGAGGACGAACCGCGGTGCGACCGCGTATTTCATCCTCCCCCCCGCTTTCCCGTGCCAGCGCTCGGCCTGCGCGAGCGTCGAGCGGAGGGAGTCCTCCGTCGATTCACGGAGCGAAGGATAGACGTCGTTCGCGTCCATCATCGCTTTTCCGATAAACGCACGGATGCCCGTTTCCTCGACCGCGGAGGCGATCTCTTCTTCGTGTGCGACGCTCCCCATGTCCATTATCGTCGTCGTCCCCGACCGGATCAGTTCCGCGATTCCCGTCAGTGCCGACGCGTGCATCGACGCCGCGCTGTGCGCCGCCTCGAACGGGTATATTTTCAGACGCAGCCAGTCGAGAAGCTCGAGGTCGTCCGCCAGACCGCGGAAGAGCGTCTGGCAGAGGTGAATGTGCGTCTGTATGAAACCGGGGATGGCGGTAAGGGAAGGCGCGCTGAGAACGGTCCCCTCGAACCGAGGCATCGCGGCGAGCTCTGGCGCCGACAGGACGGATTCTATGGACGAGCCGCCGATAATGAGCGCCCCGCCGGGAAGCACGCGGCGCGAGGCATCCATTGTGACAACGGAGCCGGTCTTGATGAGTGTGCGGGAAGGGGGCATGCTCTTTCAGGATCCGACGAGAGCTGAGATAGCCTGTTCGACAGTCTCAATTTCAATAAGCTCGACGCCGTCACGGCGCGAGAGCTTGCGGGCATTGCTCCGGGGGAGGACGCACCGCGTGAATCCAAGTTTTCCCGCCTCGCCGACCCGTTTTTCGGCCTGGCTCACGCTCCGGATTTCGCCGCCAAGTCCCACCTCGCCGATCGCTACCGCGGTCGAATCGACGGGTATGTCACGCAGACTCGACACGATCGCCAGGGCCATTCCCAGATCGACCGCCGGTTCGTCGATTCTGACTCCCCCCGCGACGTTCACGAACACGTCATACTGCCCGAGACGGAGCCCCACCCGCTTTTCAAGAACGGCGAGGAGCATCTGCAGGCGCCGCGCATCGAACCCCGTGGAGCTCCGCTGCGGGACGCCGTAGCTCGTCGGCGCGACGAGCGCCTGGACCTCGACAAGGAGGGGGGGCGTCCCCTCGACGCTCGCCACGACCGCCGAGCCCGACGCGCCGGATTTCCTCTCCGCAAGAAACACTTCCGATGGATTTGACACCTCGCGCAGACCTCCGTCGTTCATCTCGAAGACGCCGATCTCGTTCGTCGAGCCGAACCGATTCTTCATCGCCCGGAGGATCCTGAAGGCATGATGCCGCTCCCCCTCGAACTGGAGCACTGTATCCACCATATGCTCGACGACTTTCGGGCCGGCGATCACGCCTTCCTTCGTCACGTGTCCGACGAGGAAGACCGGCGTGCCGCCGGTCTTCGCCATCCGCATGAACATGGCGGTGGCTTCACGCACCTGGCTGACGGTCCCGGGCGCGCTTTCGAGATCGGGGCGGAACATCGTCTGAATGGAATCCACGATGAGGAGGTCAGGCGGCTGCCGGGCGATGACCGCCTGGATGACGTCGAGGTTTGTTTCGGCAAGAAGCAGGAGGGATTCCGGGGGCTTGACGGCGAGCCGCTCCGCACGGAGCTTGATCTGGCCCACGGACTCTTCCCCGGTGATGTAGAGCGTGACGCATTTGAGGGAGGACGCCATCTGCATCATCAGCGTCGATTTGCCGATGCCGGGATCGCCCCCGATGAGGACGACAGAGCCCGGAACTATTCCACCGCCGAGGACCCTGTCGAATTCCGGAATCCCGACGGGCGTGCGGGGCTCGGGGGCGATGTCCACCGCGCCGATCGGGACAGGACCCGCGGATTTCGCCGCTTCCCCGCTCCGCGTCTGATGGCGTTTGCCGGGGAGGATTTCCTCCACAAACGAGTTCCACTCCCCGCAATTCGGACATTTCCCGACCCACCGGGCCGATTCGTACGCACAGGACTGGCAGACATACCGGGTTTGTATTTTATCCCTGCTCATGATTCAATATACCGACGCACCGAGAGAGATACAACGGGACGTTGATTCTGCCCCACACGGTGAGTATATTCAGCGAAGAGATTCACCACACCGGACGTCTCATTGCCCATCCGAATTCCCCTTTTCCTCTTTCTTATACTTCTCATCGCGCCTGAATCCGGCGCACAGACGCCCGCGATTCCGAAGCGGGAAGTGCGCGCCGTGTGGCTGACCACCGCGTCGGGTCTCGACTGGCCCAAAACCACCGACAGGGCCGAGCAGCAGGCATCGCTCAGCGAGATCGTCCGCCGCCTGAAATCATACAACTTCAACACGATCTTTTTCCAGGTCCGCTCGCGGGGGGACGCATATTACCGGTCCGTCTATGAGCCATGGGCCGAGAACCTCACCGGGACTCTCGGCAAGGACCCCGGATGGGATCCGCTTGCATTCCTCATCAACGAGGCTCACCGGGCCGGAATCGAGGTCCATGCCTGGGTGAATGTGTACAAGGTCAGGGCGAACGGTCAGGTTCCGATCACGACTCCCCCGCATATTTCCCGCGCCCATCCCGGCTGGATGTTCAACTACCGCGGAGAGGGTTGGCTCGACCCCGGCATCCCCGAGGTGGGGACTTACCTTTTGAACGTCGTCATGGACATCGCCCGGAAATATGAGATCGACGGGGTCAATTTCGACTATCTCCGCTACCCCGGACGGGATTTCCCCGACGGCGATTCCTACAGAAAGCACGGACTCGGCATCCCGAGGGAGAGGTGGAGAAAATCAAACCTCGACAGGTTCGTCACCGAGTGCTACGACAGACTGACGGCGCTCCGGCCGCTGCTAAAGATCGGGTCCTCCCCTCTCGGCATATACGGGTCCGACACAGGTTTTGTCTCCACCGCGGCGGGAGAGTATTACCAGGACACGCGCAGCTGGCTCAAAACGGGCAAGCTTGACTACGTCGCCCCTCAGGTCTACTGGGCCATAGGGGGCGCAAAGGGGGAACCGGACTATGCCGTTCTCGTTCCGGACTGGCAGCGACTGGCCGGAGCACGGCATGTGTACGCGGGGATCGGCGCGTACAGAACCGACGTCGCGAAGGAAATTCCCCGGCAGATCGACTTATCACGGAGTGCGGGAAATGCGGGTCAGTGCTACTTCCGCTACGAGAACGTTCACGGCGGGGAGTTTTTCGGCGGCAGGTACGCAACGCCCGCGCTGATACCTCCGATGCCGTGGAAGGACTCGTCGTCTCCCCCGCCCCCCCTCCACCTCGCGCTCAACGAGATCGCGACGAACGTGTTCAATCTCCAGTGGGTCCTTCCCCAGACAGTGGCGGACAGGTCGAGGGCGGCCCGGTTCATCCTGTATCGCGGGACGTCGCCGCAGATCCCATTCGACGATCCCCGCTCCATCGCACAGGTGGTTCCGGGATCGGCGGCTTCATGCATCGACACGGTTAAAGTCCCTACGGGAGCGACCTATTTTTATGCCGTAAGCGCCGTCAACGCCGCCAACAGCGAAGGGCTCCCTTCCCCGGTGTCGAGCGGCACGATGCGGGAGTTTCTCTCCCTCAGAGGGAAACTGACGGAGACGACCGGCCTCTCGGCCTCACTCTCTCCGGGGGGCGGCACTCCGCGGATGGTGGCGTACTCGCTCGCCCGACGCACGCCTGTCATACTCGATCTCCTTGCATACCCTAGGGGCTCGAACGACACGATTACAACGACGCTTGTGAGCGACACAGAGGAGACGGGCATCTACGTCGTGGGGCTGGGCGGCGTGCAGTTTGTCCCCGGGAAGTACACAGTCAGGCTCAGGGCCGGCGAGTCGGTCGTGGAACAACCGTTCGAGTTGCCGTGAGAGGAATGTCCGGGCAGGCTTGAATATGGGGAAAAGTATCGTAACTTAACTACGCAATTGGAATATTCAGAGAAAGGAAACCCGTGAAACGCTCTCTCCTCGTATTGATGTGCGCGGTTCTTCTCGCGCCACTCCTCAACGCCCAGCAGTACCTCGTAAAATTCGCGACACTTGCGCCCGAAGGGAGCACGCCGACGAGGATCATGCGCGAGTTCGACAAAGCGATACGCGAACAGAGCGGCGGCCGGCTGGGATTCAAGATCTATGCGGGAGGTGTGGCCGGGGACGAGAAGGACGTGGTCCGCAAGATCAAGCTCGGCCAGTACAACGCCGGAGGGTTCACCGGCGTCGGGATCAACGAGATCGCGAAGAAGGTCCGCGTGCTTGACGCCCCCTTCCTCTTCAAGAACCACGACGAAGTGGATTTCATCGTCAACAAGTTCGACAGGGAGTTCCGGCAGGCCATCGAAGAGGGGGGGTTCGTGCTCCTTGGATGGGCCGAGGTGGGGCTTGTCTACATCTATTCAGACCGGCCGGTGGCATCCGCTGAGGACCTGAAGAAAACGAAGATCTGGATGTGGGAAGGTGATCCGATCGCCGAAGCGGCATTTCAGGCAATTGGCGTCTCCCCGATACCGCTCTCCATCACGGACGTGAGCACGTCGCTCCAGACGGGGATGGTGAACACGGTTTATGTCCCCCCCTACGAGCTTGTCGCGCTCTCATGGTTCACACGCGTGAAATATATGATGGGGGTGCCTCTCGCCAACAGCGAGGGGGCGGTCCTGATCTCCAAGAAGACGTTCGATGCGATGCCGAAAGACCTGCAGGACATACTCCTGACGAACGGACAGAAGTACTTCCGCCAGCTCACGCTTGCAGGTCGCGAGGAGAACGAAAAGTCGATTGTGACGCTCAAGGAGAAGGGGATTACCGTTATCACCCCTTCCAAAGAGGTGGCAGCCCAGTTTGAAGCGACGGGGAAGAAGGCCCGGCAGCTCCTTGTCGGCAGGCTCTTCTCACAGGAATTCCTCGACCAGGTGGAGTCTTCCCTCCACACGTACCGCCAGGAGCACGGCAAATGAGCGTTCTCAGGGCGCTCGACAGATTCCTCACAAAGGCCGTCACCTGGCTGCTGTTGCTCTTCTTCGTAATGATGCTCGGCATCGCCGCTCTGCAGGTCCTCCTCAGGATATTCCTCCACACGGGAATCATCTGGGGGGACATCGCCGCCCGCCACATGGTTCTCTGGGTCGGGTTCTTCGGCGCGTATATGGCAACGCGGGAGGACAAGCATTTCCATATCGACGTCCTCACCCGATTTCTTCATCCCAGATTGAAAGCGTGGTTCGCGGCATTCTCCGACCTGTTTGCGATTGTGATCTGTTACTTCATGCTCCAGGCAAGCCTGACGTTTGTGGAGGTGGGGATGGACGCGGACTCCATGCTCTTCCTCCAGGTGCCGCAGCGCGCCGCCGCGATTATTGTCCCTCTCGGGTTCGGTCTTATCCTGCTGCAGTTTCTCTTCCGGATGATTGAGAACATCGCCTCCGCGCTCCGCGGCCCCGCACCGGAAGGACCCACACCATGAGCGTCTGGGTCATTATCGTCCTGCTCGGCATACTCGCGCTTGCGGGGGCACCTCTTTTCACGATCATAGGCGCCATCGGTCTGATCGCGTTCATTTCGTCGGGCACCGACACCTCGGCGATGATCGCCGAGCTCTACCGGCTTGTTGACCTCCCGGCGCTGATTGCCATACCGCTCTTCACGTTCGCCGGCTTTCTCCTTGCGGAGAGCAAGGCGCCGAAACGGCTGATCCGGCTCGCAGAATCGCTTTTCGGGTGGATGCCGGGTGGACTTGCGGTGGTGGCGCTCTTTTCAACGGCCATATTTACGGCGTTCAGCGGCGCTTCGGGGGTAACGATCATCGCGCTCGGCGGGCTCATCTACCCGGCCCTCATACAGCAGCGCTATCCGGAAAAGTTTTCTCTGGGACTTGTGACGACGTCAGGAAGCCTCGGGCTCCTGTTCCCCCCCTCACTGCCGATCATTCTCTACAGTATCATCGCAGGGGTCAACATCGACAAGCTGTTCATGGCGGGGCTTCTTCCGGGGATACTCCTTCTCCTCATCCTCTCGCTGTATGCGATGCGGACGGGGATCAAGGCGAAGGTCCAGCGGACGGCTTTTTCATGGCGCGAGGTCTGGAGCGCACTGAAGGAGGCGGCATGGGAGGCCCCACTACCGGTCGTGGTTGTCGGCGGGATATACGGAGGGATATTCACGGCTACCGAAGCGGCGGCGGTGACCGCGGCATACGTGCTTCTCGTCGAGGTGTTCATCCACCGCGAAATCAAGATCTTCTCGGATCTCCCCCGCGTCGTGAGGGAGAGCATGATACTCGTCGGCGCCATACTCGTCATGCTCGGCTCCGCAATGGGCGTCACGAGCTATCTCATCGACGAGCAGATCCCGATGAAGCTCTTCGCGTTCATCAGCGCCTACGTCAGCAGCAAGATCGTGTTTCTCATCATACTGAACTTCTTCATACTTGTGATGAACATGGTGGAAATCTTCTCCGCCATTATCATCGTCGTCCCCCTGATACTCCCCGTGGCGCTCCAGTACGGGGTCGATCCGATACATCTGGGGATCATATTCCTGCTGAACCTCGAAATCGGCTACATGACGCCGCCTCTCGGGCTCAACCTGTTCCTCTCCAGCATCCGGTTCAACAAGCCGCTGCCCAAGGTGTACAAGTCGGTTGTGCCGTTCTTTCTGCTGCTTGTGCTGACGCTTTTGCTCGTGACGTATCTTCCCCATTTGAGCCTGGTGCTTGTGGGAGGGGGGGCGGGACAGTAGAGGGATCGGGAATCAGGATTGACGAACACGCCCCGGAAGGGGCGTGTTCATTATCCGCGACAGGGATGGCGGGATCTTCAATCACGCCAATTGATGGCGTTGCTTTCAGTCACGCCGGAAGAGGGCGTGATTTCTAAAAGAGGTCGGACTTCTTTGCCAGGAGAGCTTCCGCTTTCTTCTTCGCGATCATGTTCGCCAGACGGAATTCAGGCAATATGTCGGGCGAAGCATCGCGCACCTTCGTCAGCAGCTCCGTAAACAATTCTTCGTTCTGCGTCTGCACGGCGTACGAGCTTGCGTAGTAAACGTACGTCATCAGGAATTTGCCTCCGGAGATCCTGATGGCGGTCTCAAAATGCGCTTTCGACTTTTCCGGGTTCCCTCCGAGCATCTGCGGCCGCATGCCGGCGAGCGTCCCCAGGAACAGGTGAGATCCGCCGTAGTAATATGACGAGTCCACGCGCGCGACAAACTCCATCATGATCTCGGCCTTGGGCAGGTCCGCCAGGGCTGAGGGATCCTGAAGTGAGAGCTGTATGTAGCTCCCGAGCCCGAACGCCGACCAGAACACTCCCGGGACGTCGTCTTTCCCACGCTTCGCGAGCTCCGCTTTCAGATCATCCGGGGTCCCATCCAGCGCCTTTGAGAGTGACGCATCCTGGCGCATGATGCGGTACCCGAAGTCACGCGACCGCATGTAGAAATCCTTCGCACGAGTATCGTCATTCCCTTCAAGGAATGCCAGCGAGTAGCTCGCGTACCCCTGGCTCAGGAGGCGCAGGAGACGCACGTTGTCCGGGTCGCTTTTCAGCATGACCTCGAGAAGCTTCAGGTTCCCCGGGAGGGCCTGACCGGCAAACTCGAGATCGCGTTCGGAGGTGAACGCTTCGAACCCGTCGTCAGCAATGCCTCCGACGGTGGAGACCGCAAGCGTCCGTATGCAGCCGGAAAACGCAAGGAGTGATACAGAGCAGAAGAGGAGTGTGAATTTCATGGGCGGGTCCAGTTTTGAGAACGCGATAAAGATAGGGAAAAATCCTCCAAGTGTCCATCGGAATGGCAGATATATCTCCTTCGGCGACAATCTCTCTTGCGTCTCTTTGCGCGATTCAATAGGTTCGAATCAGGAATCGAAGACCCCACATCTAATCCACACCCGGATGAATGACTCCCGCAGCGAGATTCAACAAACGATCGCCTCGATCAATGAGGCCTGGCGATCAGGTCACGTGGATGCGATGGCGCCCTATCTCCACCCTGACATCGTTATGAAGTTCCCGAAGTTTGCCGGCGAAGTAGCCGGGAAGGAACATCTGATTGCCGGATTCAAAGAGTTCAGCGCCAACGCCCAAGTTATCGAGTACACGGAAAGCGATCAACAGATCGACATCGCGGGGAATTGCGCCGTCGTGAGCTTCCGGTTCGACATGCTCTATGAAAGAGCGAAGTATCGCGAACGGTCGACGGGGAGGGATTTATGGGTCTTTCAAAGGGAGTCCAATCGCTGGGTCGCGGTGTGGAGGACGATGGTTGATCTGAGCGAGGCCAGAGTACAGAAGTAACACCTCGCCCGGATGTGCGATGTCAGAGGGGCAACGGGAGGCTCTTGACTACAATCAGGCCGGCTCAATGAGAAAA
>Ga0182019_10000194_pt1 | contig 29803 bp, 21 predicted proteins | sample 812E2MmetaG_FD_120483 | JGI IMG/M metagenome (GOLD analysis project Ga0182019, IMG submission 120483) | Permafrost microbial communities from Stordalen Mire, Sweden - 812E2M metaG | ecosystem: Environmental > Terrestrial > Soil > Wetlands > Permafrost | place: Sweden: Stordalen | collected...
AAAAGTACAATGGCGGTCGGCTTTCCTTTCATGATCACAGCCTCAGCAAGTTTCATCTGTACTCCAGGTAATGAAATGTCGGTACGGCTGGCAGATTCACCGGTCATATCAGCACTCTCACCGAGGGCAAGGATTACAAAATCAGCTTGTCCGGCAACATTTACTGCCTGGCTGATCTCCTCAGTATTGTCTGTGTTTACTTCGCAACCTCTTGCATAAGCGACCTTTGTCCTGCCGCCAGCTTTGCTCCTGATTCCCTCCAGCAGAGTTACGCATTTTTCCCATTCTCCAGCTGCTGACCATGCACCAAGCATATCTCTTTTTGAATCTGCCAACGGCCCGATAACGGCAATAGTCTTAATATCTGATCTGACCGGCAGGGTATTATTGTTATTTTTCAGGAGTACCATTGATCTTGCAGCAAACCTTCTGGCAAATGAAATATCATCCGGAGTCATTATCTCGGTTTTCTCGCGTGTTTTCTTGCAGTACCTGTATGGATCAGCAAAGAGACCAAGCCTGTATTTGGCTATGAGAACATTCCTGACAGCATTATTAATAGTCGTTTCAGTGACTTTGCCGGATTTAATCATCCGCTCCAGATGATTCATGTATATCTTTCCTTCCATATCCATATCAAGCCCGGCATTAATGGCGAGCCTTCCGGCATCGGCAGAATCAACTGCCACTCCATGAGGGATAAGTTCATTAATTGATGTATAATCTGAGACTACAAATCCTTTGAAACCCCATTCATTTCTCAGCAGGTTTGTCAGCAGCCACTTGTTTGAAGATGATGGTACACCTGCAATTTCATTGAAAGAGGTCATCACTGATCCCACACCGGCTTCTACGGCAGCTTTGTATGGAGGCAGGTACCATTCATAAAGCGAACGCTGCGACATATCAACTGTATTATAATCACGCCCTGCCTGGGCAGCACCATAAGCTGCAAAATGCTTTACACAGGCAAGCACAGTGTTATCATCAGCAAGATTATTTCCCTGAAATCCCCTGACACGGGCAGCAGCGATCCTGCTGCCAAGCCAGGTATCTTCACCTGCGCCCTCCATCACTCTTCCCCACCTGGGGTCGCGGGCTATATCGACCATGGGAGAAAAAACCCAGTTAATCCCTTCAGCAGTTGCCTCAGTTGCGGCAATACGATCCGATTTCTCAATTGCTTCCAGGTCCCAGGAGCATGATTGGGCAAGCGGAATGGGAAAAATTGTTCTGTGTCCATGGATCACGTCATATCCGAAAAGCAATGGAATATGAAGGCGGGACTCTTCAACTGCAATCCGCTGAAGTTCCTTCACATAATCCACTGTATAGGCATTCAGAATATTCCCTGCCCTGCCTTCTTTAATCAGGTCTTTATAGTTACCCGACAAAACGGGTCCTGTGACATCCCAACCGCTTGAAAACAACGAAAGCTGTCCTATCTTTTCCCCGATAGTCATCTGACCCATTAATTTATCAACGAATGAGATCATCTTTTCATCCTGAATAGTCTCAGACCTTCTTTTGCAGTCAGCCGAGATTATTATTGAAAAAGTCAAAATAATCAGTGCACACCTTCTCATCGGAATTTCTCCTATATTTTAAATATTATCCTTTCATTCCACCTTCAGAACTGAACTCTGCTTCCCTGTTCCGCATTCATTTACTGCCTCAATAGTAAAATAATAAGGCTTATCTTTATCCATGGTTTTGAGCCAGTATTCGTTAGCGTTATATACCATAATGCAGTTATAAAGCTTCCCCGGATCTGTTCCCATATAAATATTGTATGCATACGCATTATCATTGTTGTTCCATTTTATCCATGCACTTCGCTTATCCTTTTCAGTCCTCAGAACAACAAATCCTGTCACCTCACCGGGTTTTTCTCCGTGGCCAGTGCCAAAGACCCGGAATCCGCTGATGCTGAATTTGCCCGTTGGCATATGAATGTTGACAAGTTTCAGGAATCTTGTCTCAACAGGTGCAGGAAGTTCAATATAATCATGAGGAACATCGGTCTTATTGGCACTTTTGTCAACGAGCATTTTCCACCGTATTCCATCTGAAGACTCAAAAATCTTATACTGGTGAAAAACACCTATGGATTTTCCGAGAAACCCGGCATCCTGGTCAGCATAGTTTACCTGGATAGCTCTTACTGTCGAAATGGAACCCAGGTCTGATTCAATCCATTCTCCATTATCGCTGGTTTTTGCACTCCAGTATGTCTTGATATTCTCATCCACAGCATTGTTAGCCTCATAACCGCCATAAGTTGATGATACTGAAACAGGCTTATTATAATTAAGAAGCATCCAGCCTGTAAATCTGCCTTTCAGGTGGTCTTCAGGACCCTCGGGAAGAAAAGCAGGATAATCTCCAAACGCCTGGCTGCAGTACATCACACCATCCTTGTCAAAGCCAGCCGGCCATATTCCGATTCTTCTTTCATAATTGTTCTTGACCGATATTGAAATTGTTGAAACATGCCAGTAATTATTCCAGTTATCCGTAAATGTTGAACCATGTCCGGCACCCCTGGCAAATCCTCCGGGTTTATAACTGAATGGCATTGATTGCTGAGTGAAGGGACCCAGGGGGTTGTCACCGACAGCAACTCCATCAGAGTAACCGCTGAATTCCGTTCCCGGCGCTGCGAACTGAAGGTAGTAACTGCCATTATGCTTTGTCATCCATGAGCCTTCAATAAATGGATCGAGAAAAGTATCATCCATATTCTCTCCAAACCTTTGCCAGCCATATTTCCAGGGTTCCAGCATAAGCAATTCTTTTCTTGTGCCATATGGCTGCATCGTCTTACGGTTGAGCTCCACTCCATATATAGGATACCTATTGCTGCTCCCGTTGTACATATAAAATCTGCCATCGTCATCTGTAAAAAAGGCAGGATCCCAGCCTCCTATTGACAGGGAATCCAGGAGGGGCTTCCAGCTGTTGGCCTGGGGGTTAGTGCTCATCCATAAGGTAAAATTCGCGGTATATGTCGAACCAAACACAAGCATAGTGTCTCCAATAGCTCCGACAGCAGGTGCACACAGCTCATCGTATCCCTGGTTCCATGACCGCAGGAACCTGCGCGGCTCGAAGTTCCATTTTACCATGTCGTTGCTCCACCAGTAACCCCATTGATTTGTTGAAAACAGATAGAAGATATTCTTGAAGTTGACGATTACGGGATCTGCAGTAGCCCTGTGCTTTCCGCCTCCAGTGAAATCAGGAATCGGTGTATAGCCATAATCGAGATTCACGGGATTACAATAAGTTTTCACAGGTTGCGCAAAGAGTGTAATCCGGAGGCATAGCAGAAGAATAATTGCAGACAGAGTCTGATCTATCTTTTTCATTATATGATCAGTGCTTATCGTAACGACTCAATTATCATTATGCGGCGTTGTAAATCCCAGTATATTAAGTCCTTTAAGGACATCGGGGGATTTCATGAACAAATTCCACAGAAGACCTGATCTGTAGTTTTCTATCATAACAACAGCAGGCCCCTGATCGATAGCAAGATATCGCTGAGGGAACCAATCGTCCTGTTCGCTGAATGCATCATAGAACCCATACTTGCCCCATATTTTATCTCCCAGATTGTAATAAAAATCTTTAAGAGCAGCCATCGATGCTTCAGGCGTGTACGGCAAAGACGAAAGTGCGGCAGTAGGTGAGATAACACCCAGGTCACTCAATTCTCCAGGTGCATGAGCAGCATAACCTTTTGGCGAATAACTTGCTGTAAGCCCCCATCTCGAATCGGAATATCCCTTATAATGCTTTGGATTAAGAGAGCACCATTTATGGTTAATAAGTGTTTGATTTACATTTAATACCCAGTAATCGGCGTATTTATCCTTCAACCCTCTGGGGTCAAGTCCAAGATATGAGTAATGGGCCCAGAAAAGAGGGCCGCCATATTCCTCGGAATTATTATGCTTTAGTATTAATGGTATGCCATAGGCGTTATTTTCCGATTTAATACCTCCGTTTTGCGCCCACCCGTTGTTGTATGCCAGCGGGTTAACAGGGAAAGTAGGAGATGAGGCAGCCAGAACATAAAGTATAAGGCATTCATTATACCCTCTGATGGGGAAATTCATCGCCCAGGCGTAGTCCGGGGACCAGTGCCAGTAAATTACATCTTCGCTTCCTTTTGTAAACCAGCTCCATTCAACCTCTCTCCAGAGCTTATCAATGTCGAGTGATAACTGTTTTTCCTTTTCATTACCATTGATAAAAAATTGGTCTGCTGTAAGCAATCCCTGAATCAGGTAAGCTGTTTCAACTATATCTGCACCATCATCCTTCAGGCTGAAAGGTTTTATCCTGCCGGTTTCTCCGTTCAGCCAATGGGGCCAGGCGCCATGGAACCTGTCGGCTTTGCTGAGAAAGTCCACAATATGCCGTAACCTGAGAAATCCCTCTTCCCTGGAAATAAACTTGCGTTCCACTGCAACTATTATTGACATTATTCCAAATCCGGAGCCACCAGTCGTAACAATATTCTTGTCATTTTCTGGATATACTCCGTCAATATGGATCCTTTCAGGAGCCATCCCTGAAACTGGTTCTGCACCATCCCAGAAATACATGAAGGTTTTGTACTCTGTTAATGTTAACAAAGAATCATCTGATATCCTGCCAAATGAAAGTGTCTTACTGTTTTTGACAGTGTTTGTATGGCATGAAGCCAGACTGCAGGCCAGAATGACTGTTGACAGTATTATTGTTTGAATGCGTTTACCCATTGATTTTAATAGTTAAAACCCAGTTTTGTCAGGCCGGCCTGAACTTCGGGGCATGACATGAATAAATTCCATAGCAGGCCGGTTCTGTAGTTTTCAATCATCCCGATCTGAGGTCCCTGGTCGATTGCCAGAAATGAATCAGCAAACCAGATATCGTTAAGGCTGAATGAATCATAAAATCCATATTGTCCCCAGAGCTTGTCACCCATCTGGTAATAGAAGAACTTCAATGCCTGAAGCGACTCTGCCGGAGTAAAGGGTATCGATGAAACTGCAGCAGTAGGTGCGATAACACCCACATCATTTGTAGGCGAGCTTGCTGTATAGCCGCCATTAATATCGCTTGCTGTCAGACCCCAGCACAAATTGCTGTAACCATAGTAATTATGAGGGTTGTTTTTGCAATATTCATAATTGATCCTGGAGTGATTTACTGTCTGAATGTGGTAATCAGCATAGGAATCGGACAGGTTAGTCGGATTTATCCCCAGAAATGAGTATTGTTCAAAGAACAATGGTCCGCCAAAAGCCTGACCCAGGGGAAGGAGAATACCATAATAGCTGTTGTTGTTTTTAATCCCTCCGTTATTAGCAAACCCATAATCATAAACAATCTTAGGGATTGAATGAGTTGCTGATGAAGCAGCAAGCACATAAGTGATGAGGCATTCGTTCCAGCCCCTCACTCCTACATTTACAGCCCACCCATAATCGGGGCTCCAGTTCCAATAAAGCATATTTCCTCCGTCTTTCCGGAACCAATCCCATTCAACATTATTCCATAAATTATTGATATCCGTTCGCAGGGTTATCTCTCCTGAATTGCTGCCATTAAAATACTGACGTGCCGTAAGAAGTCCCATCATCATGTATGAAGTCTCAACAATGTCTGCTCCATTGTCATTGGTACCAAAAGGAACAACGGCACCTGTATTTCCGTTCATCCAGTGCGAAAATGCCCCATGGAAATGCCCTGCATTGCCAGTAAGGAAATCAACAATCTTCCGGACTCTGGCCAGGCCTTGATCTCTTGTTATGAATTTACGCTCAATCGCTACTGGTATTGCCATAACACCAAAGCCGGACCCTCCTGTAGTAACGATATCGCCAGAACTATTCCTTTCGCGTGCCATTCCTGAATATGGATGGCCAAAATCCCAGAAATAGCTGAATGTCTTTTTCTGAACAAGAGTCAGGAGAGAGTCGTCTGATATAACCGGAAACTTATTTGATGAGTCAATAGCTGTTGTCAGATCGGCAGAAACTCCTGTCATTAAATGGCCACCTGCTTTTGACTTCAATGCAGTCGAAACTGCCAGTGTATACTTTGTAATATATTCAAGCGGTGATGTAGGAGAAATTACCAGGGTGCTGTCGTGGTTTTCAAATGTTGTAGTCAGCTGAACAACAGAATTGTTTTTATCAGTTATCGTTAGTGCATCTGATACAGAGGAGGAACTTATTGCTCCTGAAAATGAGATTTTCACTTCCGGCATTATATTCAGACCCCTGTAATCAGTTCCTGCAAATTTTCCGTTGATCTTAAGTGAACTAAAATAAAATGAAGCTGCAGGTTCCGGATTTTGATTGTCGTTATTCTTCCGGCAAGCCATAGGAACAGCTAACAGCAATGAGAACAGCAGTATTTTCCGCATTCCATGGTAACAATTAAAAAAAGAAAAAAGAGGCTGCCAATTTAACCAGACTACCCAACCTATGCAATAGCAGCCTCTTTTAATTACCAACAAAATCTATCTGCCGGCTTTGCCTTGCAGAACTACCAGAGCATTTACTTCAGTTGCTGAAAGAGCAGTACTGTAAATGCGAACCTCATCCATGTAGCCTGTCAGGTAACTGGCCCAACTTTGGGATCCACCTGCAGTTCCCAGGCTCGGATTGGTCTGGAACTGGACACATCCCATTACGAATGGCCCAATACCTGACCAATCAAGATTTCCTGTCCAAGGTACTGTTGTAGCCGGAACAAGCACTGATCCATTCATGTAATAAGTTACTTGCGAAGTGGTTGCGTCATAGGTAAGCGTATGGTTTGACCAGCTTCCGAATACTCCTGTTACTCCGCCCTTAACAATCCATGTATCTGATGCTCCACCTTTAAAATGTACCTTAATAGTAGAAGCAGTAGGATTGCTTCCATTTTCAATGAACCAGTCGAGGTAACCCCAGAAATCGCCCGTGTTTGCTATATTGAATAAACCCAGGCATCCGTCGATACCTCCATCGCTATTCTTATCGACAAAAGTCGGCTTTACCCAGAAAGAAATAGTAAAGCTGTGAAGGTTCTTAATAGTGGCTGATGGAGTAAACTCAATATAGGATTCATCATCAACATTAAGACTTAATCCTTTTCCGATAAATCCACCAGAAAAAGACGTTCCACTGTTAGAAGCTGGTGTCCCGGAAACGCTGTCAATAAGACTTTGATCAAATGCCCAGTAGCTGACCAGTTTGCCAGGTTGAATCTGGCTGATTGATGAGAAGCCACTAATTGTAAAGGCCGGTGCATATGTCGACGGATCGAACTCTTTATAGCATGATGTAAGCAATATCCCTGTAAAGGTGACTACTGACATCATTATTAAAAATTTCTTTTTCATAATCATTTCTATTTTATTTAATGAATCAGTAACCAGGGTTTTGTGTAAGGACTCCGACACTAAGGTCGATTTCGCTCTGAGGTATCGGCCAAACTTCATTTTTGTTGGCTTTCCAGCCCTTTGGACCAAATACGGTTGCTGCGCGGCCCTGGCGGATAACATCAAAATACCTGTCGAATTCCATTGCCAGTTCTACCCTTCTTTCATTCCAGATTGCAGTTCTGAGAGCATCCTTGTCAGTTGTAACTACTTTTGGGAGGATAGCGTTATTTCCTGCCCTTGCACGAGCTCTGACCAGTTCAAGTGAGGCCAAAGCAGGCACTGTATTCCCAAGCTCATTATTAGCTTCAGCATTCATGAGAAGAACATCTGCATAACGGATAACCCTTACATTCTGCTGGCATCCTTCGTTGTAACCTGATACATACAGGCTAAAAGGAACATATGATTTCTCATTATACATCGGATTGGGAACGGTGGCCGGAATTGCATCACCAGCCGTAGTTGTCTCGCCACGGAATATAATTGTTGCATCCCTTCTGGGGTCGCCTGTCTCAAAAGCATCAGCAAGACTTTGAGTAGGCACATTGAAGCCCCATCCGCCACCTGTTACGCTCCTGACTCCCTGTACCTGCGAGTACTGAGAACTTGAAGCAGCGCTATTTCCAAGAACCAATGAACACTGAATCTCAAATATTGATTCGCTGCAATTCTCGTTGGCAATCCGGAACAGATTCCCAAAATCAGAATATAATGAGTAACCCATTCCCATTACCAGATCGGTATATGTTTTCACATCAGTCCAGTTACCGAGATACATCGATACTTTGGCATGAAGTGCCAGTGCAGCACCCTTAGTGGCTCTTCCGACACTTGCACCGGTATATGACTGGGGCAGTACTGCGGCAGCATCGGTTAGATCCTGTTCAATTGCAGCATAAACCGCAGCCTTGGGGGTGCGTGGAATATTGTAATCCGAAGTATTTACGGGGGTTGTCAACCGAAGAGGGACATCACCAAATGCCCGTACAAGCCGGAAATAAGAATATGCCCTTACGAATTTTGCTTCAGCCAGATATCTTGCCTTCAATGTAGCATCCATATTAATTGATGGAACATTATCGAGCACCTGGTTGCAAAGGTTTATATTCTGATACTGGCCATTCCAGAAATCCGACAATTGTCCTTGCGTCGAGGTGACTGTAAAATTATCATAATCGTTCATGAATGTTGCATCAGAAGGGTCACTGCCCTTTTCGGCATCATCGGAACCCACACTTTCAATCGCAATTGGAGCGAAAGCCGTATTAGTCCAGCTTCTGAGATTGGCATAGATCGCATTGACAGCTTTGGTGGCATCCGATTCGGAGACAAAAAATTGCTCTGCTTTCTGCTGTCCCTGAGGCGGAACATCAAGAAATTTATCGGTGCACCTTGCTAAAATCAATAATGAAGCTATTGCTAAACCAGTTATTCTGGTCACTTTAAGCATTTTATTCAGATATATTTTCATAGCTCATTTGTTTTGTTAAAATGTGACATTTACTCCAAAGGTATAGGTCGCGTACAATGGATATACATTGACATCGACTCCTGCTCTTGTCGGACCTCCGCCAATTTCAGGACTGAATCCCCTGTATTTGAAAAGGTTGAGGGCATTCTGTGCATTCAGGTATACTCTTATCTTGCTGATTTTAATTTTATCAGTTATGGATGAAGGTATTGTATAACCAAGCTGTGCATTCCTGACCCTGAAATAGCTGCCATTTTCAACATAGAATGAATTGGATCTGTAATTAAGTCCTCCACCTATGTTTGCTGAAGGATAAGTATTTGATGTCCCGTCTCCATGCCAGCGATTCAACCAGAAATCCTGGGTAAAGTTTTCAGTTCCGTACCTGAGGCCCAGGTTCGCATCGTAAATCTGCACGCCTGCCACACCCTGGAAATCTAGGGTAAGATCAAATGCCTTGAAATTCCATGTCGAGTTGAAGCCATAAGTGAATTTAGGATTCGGATTACCAAGAACCACCCTGTCCTTGTCATCAATAACACCATCATCATTTACATCCCTGTACTTGAAATCACCAGGCACTGCGGTTGATTGAATAACTGTCCCTTTGGAGTTTTTATATGCATTTATTTCACCAACATTCTGGAATATTCCAATAACCTGAAGTCCGTAAAATTCACCTATAGGCTCCCCAATAACGGTCCGGGTATTATAATTGTTTGATCCTGTCGTTCCTACAGCCTGATAAATCGGAATGGCTCCTGTAGATACCTCCAGAACTTTGTTGGTGTTTATGGCAAGATTAGCGCTGAGTGAATATGAAAAATCAGTGCTGGCCGTATTTTTCCAGGTCACAAGGAATTCCATCCCCTGGTTCTGGAAAGTTGCCTGGTTTCCAACAATACTGCTTCCCGATGTACCGAGGGATCCAAGTATTGGGATATCGAAAATGGCCTTCTCGGTTTTCCTGTTATAATAGTCAATTTCAGCAGTAAGGCGGCTATTCAGCAACGCAGCTTCCAGACCAATGTCTGTTCCGACGCCACGTTCCCAATAAGTAACCGGAGGAACAATAGTCGTTATGCTTGCTCCTGCAGCTGTAGAACCGTCACCGCCTGTATATACATAACTACTATTGACTGTAAGTACAGAAAGGTTTGCCGGAACTGACATGTTACCAATTTTACCCCAGCTGCCACGCAGTTTGAGTGTGTTGAAAAGATTCTGACCTTTCATAAAATCTTCCTGACTGATAACCCAGCCGGCACCTACTGATGGAAAGACACCCCATCTGTTGCTTCCTGTAAACTTGGAAGAACCGTCAGCCCTTAAAGAAGCAGTAAGAAGGTACTTGCTCCTGAATGCATAATTAATCCTTCCAAAATATGAGGCAACAGTGTTCAGCGAACCTGCATCATTAACGTACAAGCTCGCAGGATCTCCCAGAGTCAGGTAATGATCACCGTTGCTACCATTAGGAACATCCTTTGCAGTTGCGGTCAGCCAGTAATATTTATAACTCTGGGCCGACTGACCAAGAAGTACCTTTACATCATGGTCACCAAACTGATTATCATAGGTAAGTGTATTTTCAACAAGCCAGTTCCTGTTTTCTCCTCTGGATACCGTAAGCTGACTTATTGAATTTCTCTGGGTTAGTGTTGCGGTATATTGCGGCAGATAGTTAGTCACCTCGTTTTGACCAAAATCGGTTCCGAAGCTGGTATGAAAAAGAAGATGCTTCCCAAGCTGAAGGTCCCCGAACAGGTTCCCAGTCAGACGGTAATTGATAGATTTCTGATTATAATAGTCTATGGTAACCTGGGGGTTGAATGTAGTTGAGCTTCCCACGTTAAAATCCATTGGATCACCATAAGTTCCGTCGGCATAATATACCGGACATATAGGAGTTGCAGCATATAACTGATGGAATATGCCTCCATCAATATCCGTTGAATTATTCATGGAACCTGTGAGAGAATAACCAAGTTTCAGGAAACTAGATACCTGAAAATCATTCTGAAACTTGGCAGTATATCTGTCAAATTTATTTGTCTTCACGATACCCTGTTGCATCAGATACCCAATTGAAAGGTTGTATGTAGATTTCTCACCACCACCTGCTATAGAGAGCTGATGGTTGGTGGTAAGTGCATTGCCTAAAATCTGTCTGTACCAGTTAGTGGTACCATATGATGCAGGGCTTGCATATCTTGGGGTTACTCCGTTAATGGCATCCAATTCGTTGATAAGTGTAGCAAAGGAGGGACCATCAGCCATCTTAATCTGATTAGTCACCACCTGGTTGCCGAAATAGCCATTATACGTAACGACAGGGAGCGTATTCCTTGCTCCTTTTTTTGTGCTTATAAGAACTACACCGTTTGCAGCCCTGATCCCGTAGATAGATTCGCTCGAGGCATCCTTTAAGATGTTGATGGATTCAATATCGGCGTTGTTAAGAAAGCTGATATCGTCGTACCATACTCCATCAACGACATAAAGAGGATTTGCATTACCATAAACAGTTCCTACACCTCTTATTCGAATTTCGGGAGAAGAACCCGGAGCACCGCCGTTAGTGATTTGAACACCGGCAACTTTCCCTTGCAAAGCGCTGATCGGGTTTATTGACGGTTGTTTGGTTATTTCGTCTCCTTTCACCTGTGTTACCGCACCGGTAACTTCAAGCTTTTTCTGAGTTCCGTAACCGACCACGACAACCTCTCCAAGAACTGCGTTCTGTGAATTCAATTTTAGGTTGATTACAGATTGCGCACCAATACTTATTTTCTGAGTAATCATGCCTACCATCGAAAAGACCAGGGTATCAGTTCGCGAGGCAGAAATAGAATAAACACCATTCATGTCAGAAAAAGTACCGCGTGTTGTACCTTGTACCTGAACTGAAACACCGGGAAGCGGACTGTTATTATTGTCAGAGACCTTCCCTGTAACCACTTGCTGTGCGTTAATCTGTATAAAGCACAGCAATGAAATAAAGACAAGAAATAGTTTTTTCATAGGCTAGAGTTAATTTTAGTTCCAAGTTAAACAAGGAATAAAATATAGAGTTAAACCAGATGTTTATATCTCTTTCTCAACATCTGGAAAGTTCATTAACCCACCTCAACAATACCACAACAACAGAATATATATCATTCATTATTTGATATTTACGAATCGTATTTTTCCAATATCATCATCCCATTTAAAAACAAATGCCACCTGTATTTAATAACCGGGAGGCATGTTCATTTTAAAGGTTTTTCGGATAAACGCCTGGTAAAAATTATTTCTCAGATTTATCAGGTTCAATAAATCTTCTTCAGATATTTTCGACTTTTATCCCGCCAGCTCCATAAAAGCTGCCAGATAGGCGGTTTTTGCGGAGCTATTGAGAGCGATATAGTTAGCTAATCTATGCCCAGGTTAAAGAGCCAGTTCTGTGCCTGCTCTTCAAGCCACCTGTTATTTAACAGAATCGCCTGTACCGGCTTTGGCATTCTTTTTAAAATAACCTTTTAGCAAAAAACTGCTCTGTGCAGCTTTAAGGTCTTCATTTAGTTTTTCAGAGCTGCTCTCCAGGTTTTTTAAAGTTACTTTAAAGCTGGCACCTGCTTCTTTATCATGAAGCATTACGCCTATCGGAGTATCCGGATTACTTTCTGCCTGCTTGAGATTTGCAATAAATGCACTTGCAGTATCGGCAATATGCTGCAATTGCATAACAGAAGCTTTGAGTGATTTAAAAACTGCTGTATCTGTAACCAATTCATTTGCCAGCGTACCTTTTTTATTCAGACCTGAACTGAAACCGGATAGTGAACTGATCAGCTGTTGTGCCTTTACAGATGCGCTTTGTAGCGAGGCAGTCGCGGCATTGATGTTTGTATACACTGAATTATCGTTAAGCAATTTACCTATGGTACCTTCACCGGTAGCCAGTTTTTTGCTGATGATCTTAATATCGCCGGTGATAGCCAGTAAGTTTTTATTGCTTTCCTGCAGAGTAGCCATCATATCGTCGGTTGAAGTAGTTTTTGCCACTTCCAGGGTGTCTCCATCCTCTACTTCCTGTGACTCTGAAGTTCCTCCGTAAATAATAAGTATTTTATTTCCGAGAAATCCGTCGGTACTTGTTTTAACCTTGGCATCTTTATGAATAAATTGCTGCGCTTTCGTTACAATGTTCATACTCACTTCAACCTGTGATTTTCCGTAGAAGTGTAAGTCGCTTACTGTACCGATCTTTACTCCTGAAAACCAGATATTATTGCCCTTTTGCAAACCGCCTATATCTTCAAAAATAGTAACCACTTTTATTTTGCTCTTAAAAGTATTGTGCAGGTTGCCAACCAAAAGAATTCCTCCTAAGAGGAATATCAATCCTAAGGTTACAAAAAGTCCAACTACTACAGCGTGTCTGTTTGCTGATTCATTCATGGTTTATTGTATAAAATTGTAATTATAGAAACCTTTAATATGCTCGTTATCCATAGCGAACACATCTTTAAATGTGCCGGCTTTTAAAAATTTGCCTTCAAATAACATGGCTATCCGGTCACCAGTATTCTTTGCGCATGTAAGATCATGTGTAATAATAAGGGAACTGGCGTTATTTTGCTTCTTAACTTCATTGATAAGCTCAATGATTTCATTACTTGTAATGGGATCCAGTCCCGCCGTAGGCTCATCGAACAGCATTATTTCAGGCTTAAGGATTAACATGCGCGCAATACCGACTCTTTTGCGTTGTCCACCAGAAAGGTCAGAAGGCATTTGATATAATTTTTCTTTTAAGCCGACTGATTCCAGCACTTCTTCCACTGCGTTGCCAACTTCTTTTTTACTCAGATCCCTGTAATTCATTGTTAGCGGGAATGCAAGATTCTGGTAAACATTCATGCTGTCATACAAGGCACTGCTTTGAAAAGAAAATCCTACACGTATCCGCAAAGCATCCAATTCCGTGCGGTTTAATTTATCAACCTGTTGGCCCAGTACGATCACTTCACCTTTATCAGGCTTAAGCAACCCCACAATTATCTTTATTAAAACCGATTTCCCCGAGCCTGATTTACCGAGGATTGCAAAATTTTCACCTTTTAAAAGAGTAAAGTCAATACCATCTAATACCTGTACATCATCAAATGACTTATATAATCCGGTGATGGAAATAACCGATTCATCTTTATTAATTGTATGCAGTTCTGTATTTTCCATGTTTTAAAAATATCGGATCCAGTTGGTTACCTGAACAATGACAATTTCCTCGATGAATATCAGAAATATGGAAAGTACTACAGCTCGGTTTGCAGCTTTGCCTACGCCGCGGGTTCCCTGAGTAGCATTATATCCCATATAACACCCGACAATGCCAATTGTGAACCCGTAAACAATTGATTTGAATAAAGATGAAAATATATCAAGAAATCTGATAGATGAAAATGCGTTTTGACAAAATGTAACAATGCTTATAGCTTCCACGGAGTGAACATTTACATATGCTCCTAACAGCCCGAGAAAACTGCAATATAATGCCAGCACCGGGATAGTGATGGTAGTGGCTGTCACGCGCGTGACCACCAGGTATTTAAACGGATTAATTGCAGACACTTCCATTGCATCTATCTGTTCGGTCACGTTCATTGAACCAAGTTCCGCACCGATGCCTGAACCAACCTTTCCTGCACAAATGAGCGCTGTAACCAACGCCCCTAACGCCCTCACTATTGCAATACCCATCAATGATGGCAGCCAGGATGTAGCTCCGAATTCTTCCAGCGAAGGGCGGGATTGTTTTGTAAAAACCATACCAACAACAAAACCTGTCAGAGTAATTAACGGCAGCGCTTTTATACCAATCTCGAAACACTGATTAAATATTTCACGCAGGTGGAAGGGTCTTTTAAATGCTTCTTTAAAAAAAAGCGCAGTAAATCTAAAGGCTTTGCTGACGCTAATGAAAGCATTGTCAATACCTTTTGAGAATAATAGTTTTTTATTGTTGGAATTATCCATTTAGCGTTTGTAATCGGTATAATCTCATTTATGATGCTTTAACTTTAAGCTGACAATCATAAACAGGTTTTAATACACATCCTGATTTCCAATAAAGCGGTTTACATCTAATAGCTCCTATTGGCGACTAAAATTATAAAATTCTTTCCAATTCTATGTTTTTTGATATAAATCAAAATCATTTGTACAAGCTAAAATTGTCATAAATCCTTTTAACCAGTGTGATACGATCTTCCTTCGTTCCGCCTACCGGTTCTTATCGTTTGCAAAATAAGAGGAATCTGCGTGAATAATAACTGCAGAAAATTATTACTTTTGATTAAAATCGGGAATAATGAAAAGACAATTATTCATTTCATTAGCTTTTATAACTCTGATAATCCCTGCTATAATATCTTCTGCCTGCTCGCATAAAAAAAGAGTTGTCTTAAAGGAAGATAAAATTGAACGAAGGCTGCGCGTGGTAAGTAATCCTCTGGCAGATGAATTATTGAACCCTGTACCGCGGGATATTAAGGTTAATCACAAAACCAATCTACAGATAGACAGCCTTAATACAAAGCTGGTAAAGCTAAACTGCCGGCTAAAGAATAACTGGTTTAAGGGTCAAAACAGACCATACAGAAAAATCCTCGCTGGCTTACAAAGACAAGGATACGATATAACTAATTATACAGATAAGTGTTCTGACAGAAAAGAATTATCGATTCAACTGGAAAATGAATGGAATATGGCAGAAGTAAATAAAATCAAAAGTATATTTATGCGAACCCTGCCTTTTGAGCCACAAGTATGTAAATCCCATCTTCCGGACGGTAAAGAAGTGACTTCAATGATGTGGACAGGTTCAAAATATAATGCTTGTGTTTCTCAATCAGGATTTGATGAATTGATCCATTTAAGCTTTGAGACAAAGTAATTATACTTAAATATATTAATCCATTACTTTCTTGCATCATGCAACTTGATATTAAATCATTTAAGATGAAAAGATCATTTTTGCTAACTTTGATTTAATAACAGAAAAAGACTTCAAAGACAATACAATTGTCGGATTTTCCGTATTCTTCGGAAACCTGAATCATTTATGAAGAAAGGATTCAATAATCGGAAGGTGAGCTTAATCAGAGAGGTATTTCAATATCTTCTTCTACTTTGGATGTCCATATCCGGTGTTAATGCTCAACCTAAACCACTCCAGTTCATACATCTGACGCCGGATGATGGTCTTTCTTCTTCAGTAACTACAAGTATCTTGCAGGATCACAGGGGCTTTATGTGGATTGGCACATACGATGGGCTCGATCGCTATGACGGCTTTAATTTTGTAGTTTACAAGAATGATCCGGCTGATTCTTCCAGCCTGTCTGAAAACACGGTCAGAACTATATTTGAAGACCATGAAAAGAATTTATTCGTTGGCACACAACTTGGCTTATCTCTTTATGATCGTGAGAAAGACAGGTTTATTAACTATATGCTTGAAAAATCATCCCCATTAAGAGGGATGAACTGCCTCATCTCAAAAATTGCCGAAGATACCGTGGGTAACTTATGGCTGGCTACCAACATCGGGTTAATATATTTCGACCGGACCAAAAATAAGATCATTCAATATTCCAACGATCCGGGCAATCCGGAAAGTATCAGCGATAATTTTATAGAAGCAGCACTGATCGATAAGAATAACAGGTTGTGGGTAACTACACGGAAGGGATTGAACCTGTTTCTTCCCAAAACCAAAACTTTCATGCATATAACAAGGGATGAGAAAAACAGAGACCTGTCAAATACATCTTTCTCGGAAATGACAGAGGATCAGGAAGGAAATCTCTGGCTTGGAAGCACAGAGGGACTGTTCTGCATGAAAAGCAATCCGGAATCCAGGATCATAAATTTAGTCCACTACCAGCATAATCCCCTGGATAAACAGAGCCTTTCAATAAATCAGGTAAAATCGCTTTTTGTTGATGATAATGGGGATCTATGGATTGGCACCGAGAACGGAGGGATCAATGTATTTGACAGGAAGAATCAGAGTTTCTGGCATTATCGCAAAGACGACTACGATCCGAAGAGTCTTAATAATGAGTCTATCCAGGCAATCTATCAGGATAAAACCGGAAATATGTGGATGGGTACTTTTACAGGAGGTCTGAATATTGCAATGAAAAACAGAAATGCCATTCTTTCCTATCAGGCTTTGCCGGGTGCACCATTCAGCCTGAGCCATAATACAGTCACTTGTTTTTTAGAAGACAGCTCCGGTCAAACATGGGTTGGAACAGATGGCGGAGGATTGAATCTCTTTAATGAGCAGACTAATCGCTTTTCGCGATTCACCATGGAAAACTCCAATATAAGCAGCAATGTGATCCTTAGCATACTGCAAAATGAAAATGATCAGATCTGGTTCGGAACCTGGGCCGGCGGACTTGTTCATTTTGACAGCAAAAATAAGTTATTTACATCTTTTACAACTAAAAACAGTGGAATTAAGGATGACAATATTTACGCAGTTGCTGAAGGCGATAATGATGATTTGTGGCTGGGAAGCTTCTCTCACGGCTTAATTCATTACCAGATCAAAGAGAATAAATTTACTCAATATACACCAGCCAATAGCGGGTTAGCCAACAAGATGATAATTAAAATTGAAAAATATTCCAAAGGTCGTTATGTATTGGGTTCTACTAACTGTTTCCAGATTTTTTCCCCGGAGGAGGCCCGGTTTGTGACGTACTTTCATGATCCAATCAATACAAACAGTCTGAGTTATCCTACAACAACTGATATTCTTGCTGAAAGCGATTCGTGCGTCTGGATCGGCACACACTTTGGACTAAACCGGTTTAATCCCGTTAACGGTTCTTTTAAACGTTATTTCGAAAAAGACGGTTTACCCAGTGATGTTATAAAGGGTCTTGTTTCGGATAAGTCAGGAGTTCTCTGGGTGACTACAAACAAGGGTGTATCCAGGTTTGATTATAAGCAGGGAGTATTTGATAATTTTACTAAAGACGATGGTTTGCAGAGCAATGAATTTTCTGAGAGAAGCATTCTGAAAACAAAAAATGGTGCACTTTTTATGGGAGGAACAAGAGGATTCAGCATAATCTATCCTGAAAAAATCAGTAAAAACTTAAGGGTCCCGGATATTTTAATAACTGATCTTCAGGTTTTTAATAAAAGCATTAAACCCGGAATTAAAAACTCACCATTAATCAAAAACATTACTGAAACAAAGGAGCTGACTTTCCCATTTAATCAATCTGTGATCACATTTTATTTTGCCATTATGGATTTTACAGCACCCGGCAAAAATCAATACTCATATATTATGGAGGGGTTTGATAAAAACTGGATTAATTCCGGTAACAAGAGGGAAGCGACATATACAAACCTAAATCCCGGCCATTATATATTTCGTGTAAGAGGTTCAAATAATGACCGCGTATGGAACAAAACAGGAACATCGATTCAAATTACCGTTCTGCACCCCTGGTGGGGAACATGGTGGTTTAAGCTGATTGCTGTTTTTGTAATAATTTTTATGTTGATTTCCATTTATATTTCGAGGGTGCAGAACCTTAATAAACAGAAAACATTACTTGAAAAACTTGTTGCTGTAAAAACAAAAGAATTGTTTGAACTCAATGCTTCAAAGGATAAATTCTTCTCTATAATTGCTCATGATCTTAAGAACCCATTCAGCACTATTATCGGTTTTAGCGAAATGCAGAAAGATGCCATAGCTTCAGGTGATATTTCTTCGATAAATCAATATGCCGGATTGATAAACAATTCTGCTATTCAGACATTACGATTGCTTGAAAATCTTCTGCAATGGGCAAATTCACAGCGCGGGAAAATAATATTTAACCCTGTTCCGGTTTCATTAAGTGAGCTTCTAAATGAAGAATCCGGCATGTTGAATGATATGGCATCGAGGAAAGGCATTAAACTTAAGAGCGCACTAAGTATAGATTTAACGATTACGGCAGACAGGAACATGATCAAAACTATATTAAGAAACCTGATATCGAATGCCATAAAATATACTCATAAGAATGGTAAAGTGGAAGTAAAAGCCATCTTAAAAGACTCCCGGGCAGAAATCTCAGTATCTGATAACGGAATAGGGATGACTAAAGAAACAATGTCAAAGCTTTTCAGAATTGATGCAAACCTGTTTACCCCGGGTACTGAAAATGAAAAGGGTACCGGACTTGGATTGCTCCTATGCAAGGAGTTTGTCGAAAAGCATGGCGGGAAGATATGGGTCGAAAGTGAATTGGGGAAAGGAAGTGTCTTCAGCTTCAGCCTTCCCAGATAAACCATTTACCACAATTGAATATCCTTTATTAACTTTTTAAAATAACTATTTTTAAACCTCGTTGTATTATAGTCTGGGGTTAACCAAATTACTAATGAACCTGAAAAAGTTATGAGTCAGTCAAAATTCAGATTTGCATTGATAGCTGCATTAATTATATTCAGTACTATCAGGGGAATCAGTCAGACTATCTTCCCTGATGTACTTGTTAAAGGAACTATCCAGGAACAAATGAACTTCCTTGAAGAGAAAACAAGGATATATGAGGATTATCGGGCTATTCGTGAGGATATGTTCCAGGGAATAAAGAAAAATACTATTGACTCACTCACAAAGGCGAAAAGCAGGATTTCAGGATTTGTAAAACTCACCGGCAGTCTTAACGTCAGGATTGATTCTCTCAACAGCAACCTGAAAATCACAAAGGAAGAGCTTAAAGAGATATCCAGGACAAAGAACAGCATCAGTGTCTTTGGAATTAAGATTGATAAAGCCTTGTATAACAATATAATGTGGTTAATAGTAGCTGGCCTGGCTTTCGTTCTTGTTATCGGCTTTCTCACATTTAAACGGAACCGGACAATCACTGTTAATACCAAAAAAGAACTTAAGGAGCTAAACGAAGAGTTCGAGGCATACCGGAAAAAAACTCGCCTTGACCGTGAAAAGATGAGCATGGACCACTTTAAAGAGGTCCAAAAATTAAAGGGATTATGAGGAGATAGATAAAAAGGGAGATAAAAAGGAATTGATCCACGCTTACTCTCCCCTTTCAGAATCTTATTCTATTTCAAACCAGCGAGGCAAATGATCTTGTTAAGCATTTTTAAATGCCTTCTTGCCTGCAAATTCTGAAGCACTGCCTAATTTGTGCTCTATTCTCATCAGCTGATTGAATTTCTCAACCCGCTCACCCCTGCAACCGCTACCGGTCTTCAGGTGGCCTGCATTGACTGCCACGGTCAGATCAGCAATAAAGCTGTCGACTGTTTCACCACTGCGGTGAGAAACAAAGCAGTTATATGAATTCTTATATGCCAGTTCAATAGTCTCCAGAGTTTCGGTAACTGTACCAATCTGATTCAGCTTTATCAGGACAGCATTGGCAACGCCCTTCTTAATTCCTTCAGTAAGAATTGCTTTATTGGTGCAGAATAAATCATCACCAACAATTTCAATCTTCTTACCTAGAGTCTTAGTCATGTTATGCCAGCCATCCCAGTCGTTTTCTGCCATACCATCCTCAATCAAAACTATCGGATATTGATTAACCCAGCTTTCCCAAAGTTTTACCATTTCGTCGCTGGTAAGAAATTTTCCGGTGCTTTTAAATAATTTGTACTTCCCGTCTTCCCACAATTCACTGGCAGCCGGGTCGAGGCAAATACTGACTTCTTCACCTGCTTTATATCCCGATTTCCCAATTGCTTCAAGAATTACTTCAACGGCTTCATCATTCGATTTCAGGTCTGGGGCAAAACCACCCTCGTCGCCAACTCCCGTGCTATATCCTTTTGATTTAAGCACTGACTTTAGGCTATGGAAAACTTCAATACCCATGCGGATAGCTTCAGTAAAAGTTTTTGCACCGTGGGGAGCAATCATGAATTCCTGAAAATCGACATTATTGTCAGCGTGTTTCCCACCATTGATAATATTCATACAGGGAACAGGCAGCAAATGTGCATTGCTCCCACCCAGATAATTGTAAAGCGGAACATTAGCGCTCATTGCTTCTGCACGGGCATATGCCATCGATACACCAAGAATGGCATTTGCACCAAGCTTCGATTTATTTGGCGTGCCATCAAGATCAATCATTGTATAATCCAGCTCACGCTGACTGACGAAGCATTTACCAATAATTTCCTTAGCGATAATCCTGTTGACGTTTTCAACGGCTTTTAAAACGCCTTTCCCGCTATACCGTTTCTTGTCGCCATCCCGCAATTCGCATGCTTCACGCTCACCAGTCGAAGCACCGCTGGGCACACCTGCCCTGGCTTCGGTTCCGTCTTCAAGGGTTAAACTGACCTCAACTGTCGGGTTTCCGCGGGAGTCGAGAATTTCCAATGCCTGTAGATCAATAATTTCCATTGTGCTTAATTTAAAATGATTAATAATTTATCTTGTTTTTGATTGTATGAAAGTGACATTTTATCTATCATAGAAATCTCCCATTAATTGTTAAAATTAGCAGGAGTTATCAGCCTTTTGGGCGGTTAATGGCTAACTCCATCACCCGAAACAAAAGTAATAATTATTTACAGATTATTATGAAGGAAGGACTTTTGGTAATATCGCAGGTATTTATACATTTAATCGGACATCTCCGGGGCCGTAAGACAGGATATTAAAATAATCTTTACATAGTCTCCTCTCCCTTGAAGACTTTTGAATTATAGTTCATTTCAAGATGACCCTCCCATGTAAGCTTTCCGGGCCCAAGTCCTGTTATTGTCGCCTCGGCCTGATTGGCTGAATTGACAGTCATAAAAATATCGTAGTTTCCAATATTGGTAAGCATGTTGAAGTGAATTGTGTAATAAAGCTTCTTTGGATTTTTGGTTATCTCCCACGACCCGATACTTCCTTCTGCAGTCGTGCCGCCGACTCCATTATATCCTATTCCATAGTTTGACCCGGTTTGAAGGATGCCATCTGTTTTATTTACTTTAATAAAATTCAGATTCGAAGGAACAGAAACCCTTTGGCCATATCTATCCTGCAGAAAATCTGCTTCAAGAACAAATGTTTTCGAATTCAGCAAAGTATCAAGCACATAGTAATTTGCAACTGATTGGGCTTTTCTTGCCTCTTTACGTTCCTGACGACTTAATTTCTGGCTTTGGGAGAATCCATTAATTGAAATCCCGAGGAACCCAATTACAAAAAAGAGGCTTAACCTGACATCCATTTTCATTGTTTTCATGACCCCTGATTCTAGTTAAATACTATTACTCAAAAAATATACCATACTTATAATTAATGGCATCAGATACAAATATTTAACAAAATATTAAGGATATGGTTCATTTCAGGATGGGAAAGGTCAGGTCGGTCTCAGCTTTATGTGCATGCCCAGCCCTGAGCTCGATTCCGAGCAATCCGGTCTTTTCGCTATTAGTAATAGCCTTTGGTTTTAATCAAATTGTTTTAAGCAGGATATATATTCCAATTATATTTTAATCTTTTTAATTTACAGCATTTTAGTCGGATCGTTTAACTTTCCCATTATATAATTTGTTAAAGTATATTAAAGGATTGCTATGTAAAATATAGCTTTCAGAATAGTTTCTTTTCATTATTTTTAACTTCACAAAAAAGGAAGATGACCCACTTTCCAAAAGCTAATAATATCATAGTCTCTTCGCTTTTCGTCCTTCTATGTTCTGAACTTAACGGGCAGAAAGTTGAATTTAATGGTCAGATTGCAGGCTGGGGAACGGTTAACTCTTCACCGGCATTTCAGACCGGGGTCAGGTTTATTCCCAAACTTACCTGGGAAATCCCGGCAGGGAAAAAGTTTAAATTTGACGGAGAGCTTTCAGCAGATACCTATGTTAGCTATTTGCATCCTCATGATTCTACGGCTACAGTAGACTTAAGCGCTGATCTGTATAGGTTCTGGTTAAGGTTTTCCGGTGAAAGGTTCGAGATAAGGGCCGGATTACAGAAGATCAACTTCGGATCGGCCTCCATGCTGCGCCCCCTTATGTGGTTCGACAGGATCGATCCTCGCGACCCGCTCAGGCTGACAAAAGGCGTTTATGGGATCCAGGGAAAGTATTTCTTTAAGAACAATGCAAATATCTGGCTATGGATTCTTTATGGTAATAAAAATACTAAAGGATGGGAAACAATTCCTTCAGAATACAAAAGACCTGAAACGGGAGGCCGTATTCAACTGCCCATTCCGCGTGGAGAGATGGCCTTCAGCTATCATAACCGTGAGGCGGAATTTCCTTCCACATGGCAGCCACCGGTGACAGGAAGCAGAACTTTCACTGAAGAGCGGTTCGGTTATGATATAAAGGTTGACCTGGGGGTCGGAATATGGCTCGAGAGCGCCATTACTCATCAGAAGCAGGATGAGATATCACCATTCACCAGAGCAGCGACAATTGGAGCCGATTACACTTTCGGGATCATCAACGGACTTAACATAACAGCCGAACAGATGTTCTACACTTCTTCCGACAAGGCTTTTTCAAAGGGAGAGAATTTATCATTTACGGGATTATCAGCAGGATTTCCGCTTTCGATCATCACCAGGATCAACGGCATTGTTTTTTATGACTGGAAAAACAAGGGATTGTACAGATTTGCCAATTTATCATTTACATTTGATAAACTGGCTTTGAATATTATAGGGTTCTGGAATCCGGAAAAATTCAGCCTGTTCAATTATGGCACAGGGCCGAATTTATTTGCAGGATTTGGAGGACAGGTAATGGTGGTATACAATTATTGAAAGATAAAAGATAAAAGTCACAAGATAAAAGGGAAAAGGAGTAGGCAATAGGCAATAGGCAATAGTAAAAAGTGAAACAAATAATATTTAATATAAATGGAGAATTCTGAAATCATTTCTGTGCGTGATCTGACGAAGAGATTCCCGATGGGGTTAAGTGAATTCACGGCACTTAGAGGGATAAGCCTTGAGTTCTCGAGAGGTGAGTTTTCAGGGGTTGTTGGTCCTTCAGGGTCGGGTAAGACTACTCTTCTGAATATAATTGGGCTGCTTGATAACCCTACCGACGGTGATGTTATTATCCTTGGGAATCCGAGTAAAAATCTATCAGTAAAGGAAGCTGCGATGATCAGGAGAAAACATATGGGTTTCATCTTCCAGACCTATAACCTGCTTCCGGTTTATACGGTATTTGAGAACGTGGAATTTCCGCTTCTTCTTCTCAGCATGAGCACCGGTGAAAGGAAGAAGGCAGTCCTTGAAGCACTTGCATGGGTCGGTCTGTCGGACAAGGAAAAATCGAAGCCTGCCCAGCTTTCCGGCGGAGAATGCCAAAGGGTTGCTATTGCCCGTGCAATGGTCAAGCGCCCGGAAATTGTTCTGGCTGATGAGCCGACGGCGAACCTTGATGCTGATAATTCACACCATATCCTTCAGACAATGGAAAAGCTGAACAAAGAGCTTCATACAACATTTATATTTGCTACGCACGACGAGAAAGTCATAAGCTACCTGCGACGAAAAATTACACTCGTTGATGGCAAAGTTTCACATGATGATGTATTGAAACCATAATACTGATAAACTATGCTCGCATATAAACTGGCATATAAAAATCTGTTAGGCGCAGGCCTGAGGACATGGCTGAACGTATTTGTCCTCTCCCTCTCGCTTGTCCTTCTTGTCATGGCCTGGGGAATTCTTGAAGGATGGAACATTCAGGCAAAAAAAGACATGAAGGAATGGGAAGTGGGTGGTGGAGAATACTGGCATGAGCTGTATGACCCGCTCGATCCCATGTCATTTAAGGATGGCCAGGGAATGATCCCCCCTGAGATAGAGAAGCTCTACAATTCAGGAGAGGCCGTCCCTGTGCTTGTCTCCCAGGCTACAGTATATCCTGAAGGCAGAATGAGAAATATATTGCTTAAAGGGATCGACCCTTCGCAGCAAATTGTTAAAATGCCGGCATCCCTTATGAATGGAGATACTACCGTTATAAATGCCATTATCGGTATAAGAATGGCAAAAGCGACAAAACTTTCAGAGAATGACAGAGTTACAATAAGGTGGAGAGACGCCAATGGGACTTTTGATGCTTCGGAGATCAGGATAGCAGGTATTTTTCATTCAAATGTAGCTACTATCGACAACAACCAGATATGGCTGCCCCTGGACAGGCTGCAGAAGATGACCAGTATGAAAGGCCATGCTTCATATATAATTCTAAAACGAGGTTTAATGTCTGCGCCAACAATACCAGGATGGATACATAAAGGGTATGATGTTCTTTTCGCTGATTTTAATACAATAATAAAGACCAAGCATATTGCCAGCTCCACCGTTTACCTGATCCTCCTTTCACTGGCCCTGCTGGCGGTGTTCGATACCCAGGTGCTTTCGATCTTCAGGAGAGAAAAAGAAATAGGAACATATATAGCTCTTGGTATGACACGCTGGCAGGTTGTTTGGCTATTCACTGTCGAGGGAGCGATGCATTCCGTTCTCGCAGTCATCGCCGGAGCGATATGGGGAACTCCCCTGTTATATCTACTTTCAAAATACGGCTTAGCAATGCCGAAAGGCACAGAGGGTTATGGATTTACCCTGGCCGAAAAAATATACCCGGTCTATGGAGCCGAAACAATCATAATAATGTCAGTCATTGTTATGGCAGCAACCGCAATAGTGAGTTATATTCCCTCGAGGAAAATTGCGAAAATGAAACCTACAGAAGCTTTAAGGGGAAAAGTACAATGATAAGATTTCTGATCAAAGGATTATTAAGGGACAGTCACAGGAGCAGGCTGCCACTGATTGTCGTTGCCTTCGGTGTAATGCTGACTATCCTTCTTACTACCTGGATCACAGGCATACTGGGTGATTCGATTAACCTGAATGCGAAGCTGGCCACTGGTCATCTCAAGGTTATAACCAGGGCTTACCAGGAGAACATGGATCAGCTTCCTGTCGACCTGGCACTAACGGGAACTTCCGGGCTCATCAAGAGCCTGCGAACCGATTTTCCTGCGGTTTCATGGGTGGAAAGGATTGAATTCGGCGGACTTCTTGATTTACCAGATGAGAACAACGAGACTAAAAGCCAGGGACCGTTTGCAGGAATTGCAATCGATATGTTCAATATAGATTCCGGCGAGAAAGAGAGGCTAAACCTTAAAAAAATACTCGTTGATGGCAAGTTACCTTCCTCATCAGGTGAATTACTGGTAAGCAGTTCATTTGCCCAGAAACTCGGAATAAAGATACGGGATAAGGTGACCTTTATCGGATCTACCATGTTCGGTGAAATGGCTATCAATAATTATACTGTCGCCGGTACTATACGCTACGGGATCTCTTCACTCGACAAAGGATCAATAATAATGGATATATCTGATGCCAGGAATGCGCTCGACATGGAAGATGCCTGCAACGAGATACTGGGATTCACCGGCACCGATTATTATGATGATGCCAAAGCGACTGAGGTAATGACATCCTTCAATAAAAAGCATCTGGAAAATAAAGATCAGTTTGCCCCGGTGATGCTCAGGCTTCGCGACCAGAACGATCTTGGAACTCTCATCGATCTTATGAACGGGGTAGTCGGATTAATAAGCTTTATCTTCATCCTGGCAATGTCTGTAGTTCTCTGGAATGCTGCACTGATAGGAGGTTTGAGAAGGTATGGAGAAGTTGGTCTCAGGCTGGCAATCGGAGAGGAAAAAGGCCATATCTACCGGTCGTTGATCGCAGAATCGCTGATAATTGGAATAGCCGGATCATTTTTAGGAACAGCCGTGGGTTTAAGTATTTCTTACCTGGTTCAGCAGAAAGGGATAGATCTAAGCAAGCTGATGGAGAGTGCGACGATGATCATGCCAGGGGTTTTCAGGACAAAGATCACACCAGCATCCTGGTATATAGGTTTTATCCCGGGGATCCTCGCCACCGTTCTTGGCACAGCGCTTGCGGGTATCGGGATTTACAGGAGACAGACCGCCTCACTTTTCAAGGAACTTCAATCATAATCATAAATCTTACAAAATGAATAAATTAATCTTCATCATACTAAGCTCTATTGCTATCCAGGCTTCATCACAACCATCAGGTAAGGATATATTGAATCTTATTGATAAGAATCTCAATGCCAAAACCCGTATACTCACAGCAAAAATGATAATAAGCGGTGCAAGGGAAAGCAGAACCATTGAATTCAATTCGTGGGCCGAGGGCGAGAAGAAAGCTTATACCGAATATACCAGTCCTGCCAGGGAAAAGGGAACCAAAATGCTGAAGATGGAAGACAAGCTATGGATATTCTCTCCTTCAACCGACAGGATCATCCAGATTACAGGTCAAATGCTGAGACAGTCGGTGATGGGATCGGACCTCTCATACGAAGACATGATGGAAGATCCGGCACTTGCAAACCATTACAATGCTTCCGTCACAGCCCAGGATACAGCAGATAACCGAGAATGCTGGATCGTTCAGCTAAATGCTCTGAAGGAGGGAGAAGCTTATGAAGTGCGCAAGATATGGGTCGACCAGGAAAGGAATATCCCTCTGAAGGAGGAGCTGTATGGTAAAAGCGGGAAGCTTTTGAAGCGGACCAGCCTGACCGATGTTCAGAAGATACAAGGCCGGTGGTTTCCCATGAAGATGATATTCAAGGATATGCTCAGGAGCGGCGACGGAACACAATTCATCATTTCATCGATCAAACTTGATGAAACGATTTCCCCTGATGTCTTTTCAAAAGCTTCCCTTAAATAGAGGATTTAAAGAAGTACGGCTGCTCTCCTACTCAAGGATATTTCTCAAGTATTCGATGCATTTGACGACCTCTTTTGCCGGATCAGAGTCGGCAGGCACGTCATATTCAAGCTCCACATCGACTTCTATAGGCCACTTTTCCTTCTTCAGAAGCAACAGGATATCTTTTATGGGGGTCTCTCCTTTACCGAAAGGCATATTGAAACCGGCAGGATTGCTAGTCGGTCCTGTTTTATCTTTTATATGAATGCTCCGCATCCTGTCATGATATTTAATGATAACATCATTGGGATGTTTTCCTGTCGCTCCGAAATAATGGCCGGCATCAAGGTTGATCATATTCGCGGGGGAATCTTTAATGACATTATCGAATGAAAACCCTGGTTCTGCTGCCTGTGCGTGCAGATGGTACATTGCCAGACTATGATGTTTTTCAGCGAATTTACCCAGACGCTTCTCAGCAGCGTCACTGTACTCATCAGTAATTCCAATCGACCCCAGTACATTGGCGGCATCATAAGCATAATCTATTTCTGCATTGGACCAAGATGAAGGTGCAAATTTGGTGATATGGACATCTATCCCGCCCTTATTGAACTTCTTCCTCATATCGGCATACCTTGACATTGGCAATGACAGTCTCCACTGGCGCTGTTTTTCCTTGATCTCATCTGCAGCTTTTGCAAAATCAGCCTTTTCCTGATCGCTCATCTGGCCCATTGGTCTTTGGGGCACCTGTGGAAGGCCAAGATCTTCCTCGGCCACACTTCTCAGCTCAATTGAGTTAATGCCTGCAAGCAGCAGATACTGGATAACGTCATCAACCTTATGAGGCATATTCCTGTAGCTGTATGTGGTGCATCCCAGCTGAACCCCGCCGACTTTTGAGTTTGGCTTTTTTCTTTTAGACCCGGCTGCCAGAGAATAATTAAAAGGGACGACAGCAAGTGCAGCAGCGGCTGCAGTCGTACCAATAAATTTGCGTCTTGTGATCACTGAATTATTCATATTGCAGGCTTTTAATAAGTAAGCCATCTTATTGCATAGTATTCACATTGCCCCTCCCCTGTATTGGTTATCCCATGAAGGTCATCGTTAGTAGCAAAAACAAGTGAGCCCGGACCAAGTCGATAATGTGTTCCGCCGATAGTCTGATCGACAGTTCCAAAACGGACAAGTATTATCTCTTCGTCAGGATGAGAATGTGCAGCATGGCTTGGCAATCCTTCCTTAAGTGTTGTGGCATGAATTTCAAGTTGCTTAAGGGTGGAGGTAGCCTGCTGGATAATATTCCTTCGTCCCCCGTTGTCTGATGGTTTGAAAGTAACAGTGTCCCATAAGGAGATGAATGGAGATACTTTCTTTAATGCCTCCCGATGAGTCTTTTGCTGCTTTGGTTTGAAAATGAATGAATAGTATACCAGGTTCCCCGGCAAAGTATTTTTTATCTGTACCCTGTCGCCCTGTGAGACTACTGCTATGCTGCCTGCTGAAAGCAGCTTTGATTTGGAATTTATTGTTATTTCTGCGGATCCTTCTTTAATAATCAGCAACTCGTCGCTCTCTTTTCCAACGAGGTATGTATGTGTAGCCTTACCTGAATGCAGCGATATAGCTTTGATATCGAACATTTCAAGAGACCTGGTTGGTCCTTTCAGAATATTTATTTCAGAGCCGGTATGGGTCCTGATGCTTTTAAACTTACTCCAGTCAAAAACGCCAGAATGAATCGGTTTTACTGCCGAAACGGTAATAAGCAGGACCATAAAACCTGCAATATAGAAACCGGTTTTTCTTACTCCGTCATGATTTGGTTCCATAGTCTGCAAATATTTTAAAGTAAATTACGTGAAGTAACAACCTGTTAAACTTACAAAATATCCCGGTTATATTACAGCAGCCAGCCATGCCTGAGTCATCAGCTGTGCACCTGCGAGCGTAGGATGAACACCGTCAGCAGTCCAGTAAACGCCCGGAGCATGTTTTTGGGCCTCGTCAAAAATTGCCTGGTATGGGATGAATGCAGCTCCGAACTGAGAGGCAACATCATGTGCAGCTTTTTGATAT
>Ga0182019_10000195_pt1 | contig 29790 bp, 31 predicted proteins | sample 812E2MmetaG_FD_120483 | JGI IMG/M metagenome (GOLD analysis project Ga0182019, IMG submission 120483) | Permafrost microbial communities from Stordalen Mire, Sweden - 812E2M metaG | ecosystem: Environmental > Terrestrial > Soil > Wetlands > Permafrost | place: Sweden: Stordalen | collected...
GCCAGCTAGGCGGTTAGGTTCCCGGCATTCCGCCCTTGCCGCGCATGGCTTCCATCTGCCGCATCAGCTTCCTCCCGCCGCCGCCTTTCATCATCTTCATCATCTTCTGCATTTGCTGGAACTGCTTCAGGAGCTGGTTGACGTCGACCACTTTCACGCCGGCGCCGTTGGCTATCCGCATCCGGCGGGTGCCGTTGAGGAGCGCGGGATTGCGGCGTTCGCGGACCGTCATCGACTTGATAATCGCCTCGGTGCGCCCCATCTGCTTTTCCGCGCCGTCCCCGATCTTCACGCCGCTCATGCCGGGCATCATCCCAAGAATCGACTCCATCGAGCCGAGCTTCTTGACCTGCTGCAACTGGGCCAGGAAGTCCTCGAGGTTGAAGTCGGCCTTGCGGAACTTCTCCGCCATCTTCTCGGCCTGCGCCTGGTCAATGGACTCCTGCGCCCTCTCCACAAGCGAGACGACATCGCCCATGCCGAGGATGCGGGAGGCCAGGCGGTCGGGATAAAACGTGTCGAAGTCGGCCGCCTTTTCGCCGATGCCGATAAACTTGATCGGCACGCCGGTAATGGCCTTGATCGAGAGCGCGGCGCCGCCGCGAGCGTCGCCGTCGAGTTTGGTCAGCACCAGGCCCGTGAGGGCCAGCGCCTCGTGGAAGGCCTTGGCGACATTGACGGCCTCCTGCCCCAGCGCGCCGTCGGCCACCAGCAGCACTTCGTCGGGTTCGACGCGGGCGCTCAACCGTTTCACCTCCTCGATCAAGTCGTGGTCGATTTGCAGGCGGCCGGCCGTGTCAAACAGGATGGCGTCGGCCCCGGCCTCGGCCGCGGACCTCAACGCGGCGGTCCCGATCGCGGGCACGTCCTTCGACACCCGGTCGGCAAAGAAACCGAGCTCCTCCTGCTTGGCCAGGATCTCGACCTGGTCAATGGCGGCGGGACGCTGGACGTCGCACCCGACGACGAACGGCCGGTAGCCGCGTTTCTTGAGGAGGCGCCCGAGCTTCGCAGTGGAGGTTGTCTTGCCGGAACCGTGGAGGCCGACCAGCAGCACCTTGAGCGGACGTTTCGCGCTCAGCTCGGTCGCGCCCTCGCCGAGGAGCGTTACCAGTTCATCGTGGATAATCTTGACGATCTGTTGGCCGGGCGTGACCGACTTCAACACCTCTTGGCCGGCGGCCTTCACCTGCACACGCTCAACGAACTCGCGGGCGACCTTGAAATGCACGTCGGCGGAAAGCAGGGCGGTGCGCACCTCCTTGAGGGCTTCCGCCATGTTTTCTTCCGTGAGCTTGCCGACGCCGCGCAGGTTGCGCAGCGCCTGGCCGAGGCGTTCGGTGAGCGATTCAAACATGGGAATTCCCAGTAGAAACCACGGATGAACGCAGATCAACACGGATGATGCGGCCCGACCGCAGCCCCGCCCTCCGCTCTGCGTTGGGAATCACACCGCCGGGCGGCGAGCGACATTCGCCGCCTTGACATCCCTCGACGTAAAACTATGTTTTACCCAATGATCAAGACCATCACGAAGATCGGAAATTCGCAGGGTATCATGCTCGATGCGGCCTTGATGGACCTAGCCCATCTCAAGGTCGGGGATCAGGTCAACCTGACCGTCCACGAGGGCGGGGCCATTTACCTGGCGCCGGTCCATCCGGTGGTGACGCCGGACGAGGCTGCGGTCTCGGCGCGACGGACGATCGCCAGAAACAGGGAACTGTTCCGCCGGCTGGCATGAATGGCGATTGGAAACACCTTTCGGCGGCGGCGGTCAGGGCCATTCACGCCGAAGTCATCGCTTCGGACGGGGGTAGCGAAGGCATACGCGATGAAGGCCTGCTGGAATCGGCGGTCGCGGCTCCGCAGGCTACATTTGCGGGAGCGCCGTTGATGCCCGATGCGGACGAAATTGCTGCCGCCTATCTCTTTTATCTCTGCCGGTACCATCCGTTTGTCGACGGAAACAAGCGCACGGCGCTCGCCGCCTGCCTCGTATTCCTTGAAGTCAACGGACTGCTATCCAAACGCAAGCTACCGCTGGCGGCCTGGGAATCGTTGGTCCTTGATGTCGCCGCCTCGCGGCTGGATCGCAATCAGACGACGCGACGACTCAGGAAACTGCTGCCGCGGGCGAGACATTGAGGCGGCTTGCGCCAGGCGCAAATCCGCGCCTAATCCGATCCAGACGCCATTCGACCATGCGCATCATCGACGCTCATGTGCATCTTTATCCGCCGGAGGTTGGACGCGACCCGGTGGCGTGGGCGGCCGCCCAGGGCGAGCCTCATTGGGCGGTGTTGTGCACGCGCCGCCGTCGCGGCGGGCAGCCGGTCCAGACGTTTCCCCCGATCGACCAACTGCTGCGCGACATGGACGCGGCCGGCGTGGATAAGGCCGTGCTGCTCGGCTGGTATTGGCAGCAGCCCGCGACTTGCGCGTGGCAGAACCGGTTCTACGCCGAATGCACGCGGGCGCATCCGGACCGGCTGGCGGCATTCGCCACGGTTCATCCATCGGCCGGCGCGACGGCCGTGCGGGCCGAGATTCGCCGGGCGCATGACGACGGTTTGTGCGGGCTGGGGGAGCTGTCGCCGCATTCGCAGAAATACTCCATGGACGATCAGGCGTTTGAGGCGGCGTTGGCCCTGGCTGCGGAGCTTCGCATGCCAGTCAACCTGCATGTGACCGATCCCACCGCGGGTGAGTACCCCGGAAGAGTGGAGACGCCGTTGGAGCACTTCGTGCAGTTAGCGACGGATCATCCGCAGGTGAAATTCATCCTGGCGCACTGGGGTGGCGGGCTGGCGCCTCGAGAAGCCAATTCGGACCAGCGGCGGGTTCTGGCCAACGTCTGCTACGATACCGCGGCTTCGCCATTGGCCTATGACCCTCGCATTTGGCGCACGGTCCTTGACGTGGTGCCGCTGGAAAAGGTGATTTTCGGCACGGACTATCCGCTGAATCTTTATCCGAAATCCGAAAGTGTGCCGGGCTGGGGCGGAATCCTGGCCGAAGTCGAGCAGGCGGCTTTCACTGTGGACGAGAAGACACAACTACTGGCCGGAAATGCCGCCCGATTGCTCGGCCTGTAATCCCGGAACACGTTTCCGGGCTGAAGCCGGGGCCGGCAGGCCTGCAATCGAGCCGGACATGGGCGGCGACCCTTCACCGTCTTCGCCTTGGGGGCCGGGATCGTCGGAAGCGCGTCAGGGCGTGTCTAAAATGTCAACTATTGGTTGACAATGATCCCCGGGGCCAGGCGTCCAACCCGCGCCTGCGGCGGGCGATCGACTTGCTGCGCGAGGTCGGCATTCTTGACGGATCCGTCACGGTTGACGACGCGGCCACGCTTGAATTCATCCCGCCGATTTGAGAAACTCCCCATTATGAGTATCGCCGCGAGACTGGTCGAACTTGGCATCGAACTTCCGGAACCGCCCGCTCCGGCCGGAAGCTACCTGCCCACCGTGCGCTCCGGGAACCTGCTGTACTGCGCGGGCACCATCTGCGCCCTCAATGGCAAAATGACCCACACCGGACCGGTGGGGCGGGATCAGACAGTGCAGACGGGCTGCGAATCGGCGCGAATCTGCGCGCTCAACACGCTCGCAAACATCCAGGCCGCCACCGGCAGCCTCGACGCCGTGAAGCGGATCGTTTTTGTCAGCGGGTTCGTGAATGCTGTCAGCGGATTTGCGGACAGCCCGGCGGTCATCAACGGGGCCTCCGACCTGTTCGTGCAGGTTTTTGGCGAAGCGGGGCGCCATGCCCGGGCGGCGTTGGCGGTGGCGGGATTGCCGCGCAATTCCACCACCGAGGTGCTGGTGGTGGCCGAACTCAAGGATTAGGCGGGCCCGGGCGTGTCCCGGTTCCCGGCAAACCCACGCGGGGCCGACCGCGCCGCGCAGCATCGGCATTCGCCGCATGCCGGAAATCTGGGATGGGACGGCCTGTTTTCGTGGTTGCCTCGACGGCGGCTTGGCCGCAAACAAACGGAACTTTTCCCCCTGGCATGGCGTTCAACCTCAAGAAAGTCCTGAAGGCGCTGCTGTTCTCGTCGAACCAGCCGCTATCGATCGCGGAAATCCAGGATACCTTCACGCGATTTCACGAGCAGGCCGCCGGGGTTGGTGCGCTGCCGGCCTCCCAGCCGCAACCGGAAAATGGCGGCGAAACCACGGTCGTTCCACGCGAGGCCGCGCCAGCCGACCCGGCCGTTGGCCGCTTTGACGGGATTCTCTCGGAGGCACCGGAAGCCGAAGAACTCTATCAGGATGTTCCCAGCCTCGTGCCGGCGGCGCAGATTCGGGAGACGCTGGAACAACTCGCCCTCGAACTGCGCGCGGGAGACGATGGGTTTCTCCTGGTCGAGACCGCCCAGGGCTATCGGCTGGTGACCCAGCCCCGCTTTGCCCGCTGGGTGCGCGCGCTCCGCAGCGAACCGCCGCCGGTGAAGCTGAGCCAGTCGGCGATGGAAACGCTCGCGGTCGTCGCCTATCGCCAGCCGGTGACGCGCGCCGAGATCGAGCACATCCGCGGGGTCTCCGCCGAGGCGGGGCTCAACCGCCTGCTGGAGCGCGAGCTCGTCTACATCGTGGGCCGGGCGGATCTGCCGGGCCGGCCGATCCAGTACGGAACGACCGAGGCGTTTCTCGAGTTCATCGGAGTCAAATCGCTGGATGAGCTGCCTGCCTCCGATGTGCTTTCACAACGGCAGATTGACGGCTGGCTGCAGAACGCGATGAATCCGACGCATCCGTCCGATCGCGAGATGGGCCTTTCCGAGGAAGGCGAGGAACAGCTCTCGCTGGACGATGCCGCGCGGGCGGCCGCGGCGAAGGAAACGGCGGCGACCGCGGCCGGTGCGCCAAGTTCCCCGCAGGAAGGCGCGGCCCTATCCGGCGGGACCCCGGAGGCGGCGGCCATCGCGCCCAGCCAGAGCGCGCCAACTTAAACGGCCATGGACCTCAATTCTCTCCGTCAAAAGATCGACCGGCTTGACACCCGGATTGTGGAGCTGCTCAACCAGCGCCTTGCCCTGGCGGCGCAGATCGGCCAGTTGAAGCGCAGCAGGGACGGCCGGATCTTTGTGGCCGAGCGCGAAGACCAGGTGGTGCGCAAGGTGTGCAGCCAGAACCAGGGCCCACTGAAAGATGCCGCCCTGCGAGCGATTTACCGCGAGGTGATGTCCGCGGCCATCGCGCTCGAGAAGCCGCTGTTGATCGCCTACCTCGGTCCGGAGGCGACCAACACGCACCAGGCCGCGATTAAGAAATTCGGCGCCAGCGTCGACTATCACGGGATGGCCACGATTGCCGACATCTTCACCGCGGTGGAAAAGGGCGAGGCGGATTACGGCGTCATTCCGATTGAAAATTCCACCGAGGGGTCGGTGCGGGACGCGCTGGACCAGTTTGTCGATTCCGACCTAAAGGTGGTGGCCCAGATCTACCTCGAAATCACCCACGCCCTCATTGCCAATTCGCCGCTGGAGCAGATTGAGAAAGTCTATTCAAAGGACCAGGCCCTGGCGCAATGCCGCATGTGGCTGCAGCGCCATCTCCCGCATGCGCAGATCCTCTCCGCCGGCAGCACTTCAAGCGCAGTACAGATCGCGAAGAAGACGCCCGGCGTGGCGGCGGTCGCCAGCCCGATCGCCGCGGAGTATTACGGCATGCCGGTGGTCGTGGCAAACATCCAGGACAAACCGGACAACACCACGCGGTTCTTCGTCATTGGCAAGCAGGCGTCCGGCTCCGCGGGCGGCGGACGGGACATGACCAGCTTCCTGATTTCGCTCGGCGATGACGCCGCCTCGCATCCCGGCGCCCTGCTCAAGATGCTCCTGCCGATGGCCAAGCGCGGGATCAATCTCTCGAAGATCGAATCGCGGCCGAGCAAGAAGCGGCCGTGGGACTATTTCTTCTTCATCGATGTGACCGGACATTACGACGATCCCGCCATGCGCGAGGCCGTGAAGCACCTACGTCGGTTCTGCCCGATGGTCAAATGGCTGGGCAGCTACCCGGTGGCGAAATGAGACCCGCGGCGCGCGCTCAGTCCAGCACGTGCTGCCATTGGTTCTCGCGGGCGGCGCGGGCGGCCTTGTAGGCGCCCATGGCGACGTAGCGCTTGTAATCCTGCCCGGCGAGTCGGACCTTGGGCGCTTCGTAACCGTCGTCAGCCAGCCGCTTTTGCAGCACGGTGTCGATGCCCCGAATCTGGCTGCCGCCGCCGGTGATCACGATGTTTTGGAGCAACTGAACCACCGAGTCGGAGGAGGCGCGGGTGATGAGGGTGGTGAGCGCCGGGTAGATGCGGTCGAGCAGCGTGTTGCAGGCCTGCCCGATCGTTTCGCCGAGTTCCAACATCCGGGCTTTTCCACCGATGATAACCTTCACATCCGTGGGTTTGCGAATGGCGCCGACGTAGGAGTGAGCCTCCTTGATTTCGCGCACGGTCTGACGGGAGATCCCGTTCCCAGGATAGAGGCGGTTGATCTCCGCTTGAATCAAACCGTCAATGGCATCACCCGCGAAGGCGATGCAGATCTGATCGTCGCGCGAGGGGAAATAGCCCTGGATCAGGCAGACATCACTGGTCCCGCCGCCGATGTCGACGAAGAGGGAATTGGTGACCGGATCGACGTAGTTGGGCTGGTTGAGGCGGGAATCGTCGCGGTAGCCCAGCGCAGCGAGGAACGGTTCGGGGATGAGCAGTACCCGGTCGAAAACCCCGGCGGCGCAACCGCGGATGTTTTCGCGGGCCTCCTCCTCGGCGTTAGCCGGCACGCCGATGACGGCGCGGAGCTCCGCGGTGCCGCTGGGATCAACGAGGATGCGCAGGTGGCGGAAGAAATCGCCGGCCGCCTCGGGATGGGCGACCACGCCATTCTCGAGCGGGGCCACCAGGTTGACGTGCAGGAAGTTCTTCAACGCATCCTCACCATAAAGGATGCTGGCGTTGCCGGCGATAATGCCGTCGACGATGCCGTCCTTCACGTAGCCGACAACGGTCGGCACAATCTTGCTGAGCGCGATGTCGGTGGCTCCGGCCTGGCTGGCCAGGATGCATGACTTGTTGGTGCCGAGGTCGAATCCGACCAGATTGACCTTGCGGTCGGGTTTGCGGACGGTGGCGGCGGAAACGACAGGGGTGGAACTGTTTGGTTTTTCCAGAGTGGCGGTGGTCATAGGATCAACGATGGTTGATGGATTGAGGACGGTGGTTGGGCGAAGATCAGACTCGGGAGTGCCGCGCCCGGGCGACCGGTCGGGCGGGTTCCTGCGCCAGCATTCCGTCGAGCAGAGCCGCGATGTCGGGCGCCGCGGAGGTGCGGCGCGGCGAATTGCCTGGCGGGCGGGAATGGGAGGCTAGGGAGCGTTCGGGCGGATTGGCCTCGGGCGTGGTCTGCAGATGTTCCATCAGCATCGGAATGAGCAGCTCGCCGAGCGCCGCGGCATTGCCCACTCGTTCCTGTTCGCAGACGAGCAGGTTCTGGAGGCGGTCGTCCGGCAGGGCGCCGATTCCGTGGGCATCGCGGAATGTCTTGATGAGTGGATCGAGCAGTATGGGACCGAGGCGGGAGGCTTCATCATTGCGGCCGGTCTCCTGGAGCAGACAGATTTGTCGCATGGCGCGCGTGATTTCACGCAGCGCCAGGTTGGCTCCATTGATATTAAGATTTGGCAAAGGAAGAAATGACAGACCCTCCCGCTGATCCAAGGTTCGAAAAAATGGTGGCGCGGATCCCGGAGATTCTGTCATCGCCACACCGAGACAGAAGATACCCGCCAGACGTAGTCTAGCCGGGACCTATGCGGACTCGATCCCGACGATGCCCCGGGGGACCAAGTCGGACAAAGCGGCGGCCGCCACTATTTGCCGTGGTGAGTGAGATAAATCACCGCAACGACGAGACCAAGCAACGCTAGGGCCCCAAAAAAATACAGGAAACAACCCCGCCTTACCTCCTGCTGCAGCGATCTCGGACTGGAGCGGTATTGCTCAAGAATGGCATTTGCGTTTGCGTCGACAGCGGGTGGGGTCATTGACACATCGGGCAAGGGTCCGTCGGGAGGCAATTCGGCGGGAGCTTTTGGGGCGGGCTCTGGAAATGCCCCAATCCGTGCCTGCTCTGCGATAATCTCGCGTTCCAGCCAGGCGGCCTGTTCATTCAGCAATGCCTTCTGATGAAGGAGTTCCTGAAGACGGTCGGCCATGGAGAAGGCAGATTAGCGCTGCGCCCGGCGAAATCACGCCGAAAGCGAGACAAAAAAAGCGCAGCCGGGCGGCTGCGCCTGAGATTGAATTGGACGTGCTCGATCGGTCAGACCAGAGCCGTCTCGACGCTGACCCGGCGGTGAGCCTGATCGTACTTAACCACTCCATCCTTAAGGGCATAGAGCGTAAAGTCGCGTCCCTGGCCGACATTCTTGCCCGCATGCAGCTTCGTGCCGCGCTGGCGGACGATGATGTTGCCGGAAATGACGGTCTGATTGCCGAATTTCTTGATACCGAGCCGCTTCGAATGACTCGAGCGTCCGTTGCTGGTAGTGGATTGGCCCTTCTTATGTGCCATGACGAAAGTTCTCCTTAGACGTTGATTGACTCGATCTTGATCACCGACAACTCCTGCCGGTGCCCGCGTTTGCGCTCGTAGCCTTTGCGCTTCTTCTTCTTGAAGATGATTACCTTTTTCCCACGCTTATTCTCGAGGACTTTGGCGGTTACGCTGGCTTCGGGCAGAAAGGGGGTACCGACTTTGAACGAGTCGCCTTCTCCAGTCGTGAGCACTTCCTTGATCTCGATGATCGCGCCTGCTTCCGTCTTCGGGTAGCGGTTGACGATCAGGATGTCGCCCTCGGACACGGAGAACTGCTTGCCCTGGGTCTTGATGGTGGCTTTCATGAATGAAACCGCGAAATAAGAGGTTTCGCGTCGGGCAAGGCAAGGATTAAGTTGGTGATTTGAGTCACCGCTGAGGAGGTCGCTTTTTCACACCCAGAATACGGGCCCGACGGTGTGAAAGGCCGCACTTCCGATGCGCCGCGATCATCGCAGCGGGACTGGGTGGACCGCGTCCTGCGGACTGGGATGGTGGACACCGATACCCAGGTAATAGCAGGGGCCTTGGCGCCAGTAGGCATTCGAATAGTCAGTGCGTACCGGCAGGTTCTTTTGACTGTCCTCAAGTTCCTGCTGGCGCTTCAAGGCGGCAATGCGCAGGGCCTCACGGTCCGCCTGCTCGCGCTTTGCCTGCTCGAGCTTTGCCAACTCCGCAAGGGCGCCCAGCCGGCGGGCCTCAGCCTCCGCCGCTTCCTTTTCACGGATATCGGCCTGCTGGCGGGCCTCGTTTTCAGCGGCTTCCCGTTCACGCGCCAATTGGTCGCGCCCGGCGATCAGGCGTTTGTTCTCCTCTTCGGCAGCTAGGCGGGCCGCCTCGGCGCCCGCTTGGTCAGCCTGCGTTTGCGCCAGTCGCTGCTCAGCCTCGTCGGCCTCCTGCCGGGCTTTCAGATCTGCTAGCCTTCGGGCTTCGGCCTCGGCCGCCGCCTTCTGCCCGGCTTCCCGCCGGCGAAGCTCCGTCTGCGCCTGTTCGTTCGCCCGGATCTCCGCTTCCTTGCGCGCAACATCGGCCGCGTACCACCGGTAGCCCAGGATGATGACGAGCAACAACGGTATGACGGTCAGGAGGATGATAATGCCTTTTTTCATAAAGGGGTTATGATGTGGCTGGAGACGCGACTCGGCGGCGGGCCGCGAGAGCATGTTAGGCGATTGACCCGAACCTCGGGAGGTTGTTCAGCGGAAAGTCGGCCACAGTCGCATGGGCAGCGTTGGCTGCTGCGTAGGGCAAGGCCTGCCGCACGGCATCGGCTAGCGTCTGTCGATGGTGATAGACGGCATGAAGCACCGCGGCATGCAGCACATCCCCGGAGCCGGTGGGGGATACTTCATCAACCACAGGTGGCGTGAAGCTGGTTGCGCCGCCACCACGTTCTGCAAACCAGACCGGCCGCGGTCCGTCCGTGAGGATCCAGGCGCGCGGGGACCATCGGGCCAGGGCGGCTGGGAGACGTTCGGCCAGCGGGCACCGCTGTTCTGCCTCGGGAAACAGACCGTCAAACTCGGTCCGGTTGACCTTCACCCATGCCAGCGGCCGCTCGATCAACCAGGCCAGGGGCGGGCCGTAGCTGTCCGCCACCACGGGACCGCGCGCCAGCCACCGGCCCACCGCCGCACGCAGGGGTTCGACCGCCGCCGTGCTCCAGCCCGGCACACTGCCGCAAACTGCCAGCACGTCGCCGGCGGGGCAGGCGTCGAGGTATTCCGCGCAGGCGCGCACCGCCTCCTCCTCCAGGGGAACATCAGGGCCGAGAAAGGTGGTTTCCGGACGGCCCGGCGACCGCACGACCAGTCCGGCCCGCGTGCGGGCGGTCAGGGGAAACACCCGGCAGGCGATGCCTTGGGAGCGCGCCCGGGCCTCGCACTCGGCGCCGGTGGCTCCGCCGGGAAAGAACAAAGCCGTGGTCGGAGCACCGAGGCGGTTCAGCATTTTGGAGACATTGAGGCCCTTGCCGCCGGCTTGGAACGCCGCGGTCTGCGCCCGTTGCGTCCGGCCCGCCTCCCAGGCGGCGAACGTAAACGTCGTTTCCCAGAGGAGATTTCCCGTGAAGGTGTGGATATGCGGGATCATCGCGGGTTTTTTCGGGCCGGCTTCACAAAAACATAGTTTGCGATGAAAGTCAGGCCCAGCATGGCGCCGAGTGTGCGAACGTTGCGCATGGCGCCGAAGACGGCCGAGAGAGGGCTGGCTTTTGGTTCCTGCACACGGAGGAGGATCAGACAGGACAGGAAAGCCGGCACGGTCTGCAAAACGAAGGCGTAGTGGTAGACCCGCATCGGATCCCAGCCGCGGTTCAGCGCGTAGGTGAAGGCGGCGCCGCTGAGGACCGGCGCGATCGCGGTGAAAATCGAGGTGATAGCCGTATTGAGCCCGATGGCGATCGTCTTGGCTTCCGGCGGAATGAGCTTCAGCAGCATGTTGAACAAACCCAGCGTGAAACCGGCCCAGGTGAAGCCGTTCCAGATCCAGAGCCCGTAGAGCAGCCAAGTGTTGCTGCGGTCGAGGAAGATCCAGACGAAGAACTGCGCCTGCCAGAGGAGGATGGCCGCGGCCATCACGGATTTGTTGCCCAGCCGGCCGAGCAGCCGGCCCCAGGTGGGCATTGTCACGGCGGCCCCGATGGTGTTGAGGATGATCAACAGGCACACGTTGGCCACGGACAGTCCAAGCTGGCGGTACATGAAGACGGGATAGAACGGTCCCAGGCTGTTGTAGGCGAACCCCCAGATGGCCCCGAATGCGATGAACATGATGAGCGAACGCGAGCGCCGGATGGTGGCCAGTTGCGCCCGCCACGGCAGGGGCGGCGACGAGCCGGCAACGGCCGCGCCCAGTTTCAACCGATGCTGGGCGACGATTGACCAGACGCGCAACGCCACGGCCACAATGAACACGCCCTGCAGCGCAATGAGCGAGCCCCTGAATAGACCAAGTGTGGCCCAGACCAGCAGGAGGAAGACGACGGTCGCGGCCTGGATCAGGCCGTTGCGAAAACCGAAGTACTTTCCCCGGATGCGCTCTGGCGACCATTCCTGGGTCCAGGAATTCCAGGCCACGCCATTGACGGAGGCGAGCAGGCTGAATCCGAGGAAGAAGGCGAAGAAGACTGGAGTGCTCGCAGCGGGATTGGCGCGGGGGAGAAACGGCAGCGCCAGCGCCAGGGCCAGCCAGCCGACGGCGTTCGCCCAGGCGGCCACGAGGGTGATGCTCTTGGCCGGAAAGAAATGCGCCAGTGCCGGCGTCAGGAAAATCTGCAGGAAATTGGCCAGGAACGGCAGCGATACGATCACGCCATAGGAGGCTTCGGGCAGCTGAAACATCTCGGTCAGCAGCGCCGCGACAATGAAATTCCCCGGCAGCCAGAGGTAGCAGAGCGGCGAAGAGGCGACGCCGTCGACCAAGCAAAGCGCCAGAGCCTGGCGCAGCGCAGAGCAGCGGGGTGCGGGGGAGGTTGCGTTCACGGGGAGATCCGGTACTGACGTTTCAATCCTGACCGATGCCGCGGATTGTTAAAGCGAAAGCGTTCCGTTCGAAGAAAACCGTTGCGCTCGCCCGCGGGCTGCTCGGAAAATTCCTCGTACGGTTCACCCGCCGCGGTCCCGTGGCGGCGATGATCACCGAGGTGGAGGCCTACGACGGCGAACGCGATCGTGCCTGCCATGCGCGCAACGGCCGCACGGCGCGCAACGCCGTGATGTATGAACCCGGCGGTGTCTGGTATGTCTACCTCTGCTACGGTGTGCATGAACTGCTCAATCTCGTGACCGGACCGCGGGGTTACCCGGCGGCGGTGCTCATCCGGGGAGTCGATGGGGCGACCGGACCGGGCCGGTTGACCCAAACGCTCGCCATCGACCGCCGGCTCAACGGCGCCGCGTGTGCCGAGGAAGGCGGGCTCTGGATCGAAGACCGCGGGGTGCGCGTGCCGCGCAGTGCGATCAAGGCCACACCGCGCATCGGCGTTGACTACGCCGGACCGGTTTGGGCGAAGAAGCCGTGGCGGTTCGTGCTGACGCCGCCGCGATCAGCACTGCGGAATCAGAGCCTTTGAACCACGAAGGCACGAAGGGCACGAAGATCGAACGTTCGCGAAAGTAATCGGAGGATTGGTCTCGAAGGGGCCCGATGCGGCGCGCCCGGCGCAGTGCATCGCGCGGATCGATTATCTCCGCGCCTCGGTGTCTTGTGGTAAGAATAACCGTCGGGATTCTCGCGGGACGCGGAGGTCGCAGTGAGAATGAACGATCGGGGAGGAGATTCTCTCCGTTCCCTCATCTGAATTGGATCAGGTTGATTCGTCAGATCGAGGGCGCGGTGCGCTCATGGACGGGTTGCTTGGCCCTCAAGGCATCGATTCCCGCCAGCGGCTGCTCGAGCACGTGCCCATAGAGGAAAAGCAGGGCCGCGAATGCTTGGTTCTGGGTCTTGGCGGCCACGCGCTGCCGCACGGCGAGATGGGTCAAGAAAGCCTCCGCCTTTCTCTCGTGCGCGAGGCCAGCCGGCAACCCCGGCAGAAATCATAGTACCGCGCGACCCAGCCACAGTAGGAATCCTCCGTGCTCAAGGCCAAATGCAGGAGGCGAATCTTCGCACGCACCATGGCGACGACTTCATTCCGGGATTTCATGGGATGCGCGGGGGGAGTTTTGGGTCGACAATCCAGACAGGCGCCGGCTATGTTCTTTTTGCTTTTTTCGCAGCATTCTAAGATCGGCCAAAAATCCAAGCGGTTTTTTCCAACTTTCGAATGTACAACCAACTGCGGATTTCGATACGCCGGCACCGCGTCGGCCGATCCACGGAAGGGGTTTAATTCGGCCAGGTTTTGGACCTGATTTTCGCAAACCACATGCCCTGTCGTCGGATGTCCAATTCCATATGCCGACAGTCAGTCGCATAAACACAGTTAGGCGAAAGAATGAAGATCTACTGGGCAGTGTCATCGGTGCCTGAACTCGCGCCGCTTTCGCGCGCAGAAAGGAAACGTATTTGGCGCGAGTGCTACTGGCGGGCCTTCCGCCGGAAGTCAGTATGGGTAGCTATCGTCGTGTACGTCGCGTGTTTGACGTTCGGTCTGAGCTACGGCCGTGAGTTCGGATCTTCGTTGATCGGCGTAATCATAGGCGGAGGCGTCGGAGGCTTTATCTACATTCAGGTTGTGACCCGGGCCATGCTGCCCGACCTTCGCGCGGCTGTCGGAAAGAAAAAATGAAACAGCCGCCTATAAGTCGACACTGCCGACACCGGCCAGCGTCCTGCCGGCTGCTGCTGCACCCGTCGAGCCTCCGTCCGGCGCGGCAGGTCTTTAGGCGTGAGGCAGTTTTTTCGACCGAGACTCTAGATATGCCCCATTTCTACGATCTCACCCCATGTCCTGATTGCCACGGTTCACAGCGCGCCGAAGGATCTTGCCTTTGTGGCGGAAGCGGTCTGCTCCCCTGCGCAAGTTGCTGCGGCAAGCCCGATAGGCCCATCTCTTCTTGCCCGCGATGCAAAGGGACCGGTATGGAGACCTGTGTGTTCTGCGGAGGGCGAGGTACGCCGCTTTGTCCGACTTGTCATGGCGCTGGGCACTTACCACCGGAGCTGTATGCTCAGATAATATCTCAACGGCGTAAGAATTCCAGTGAAGATTAGCGCACCGACTCCAGACGGGCCAGCATCAGCGTATATTTATAGAAGCCATCTCAGAAATGAATATAAATAGGCCTAACCAGTCGCCAGAGTCAATGGCTACGGCTGTCACGCCGGCTGCGAGGCAGCCTTCGCGCCACCCGTAGCCATGTCTTATCTGTGTCTCGGCCGCACCCACATGTCTGAATTCACCTCAAGCCGGAGACGATGATGATCCAAAGGATCTTGGCTGTTTTGTTTTTGGTGCTGGCATTCAATGCCTATCGCACTGCAAACCGGCGCGGAATTTGGTCGTGGTCCAAGTTTTTCATTGTGGTGATCTCTATCGTTGCATTTCCATTGCTCTTAATCGTTCCACTGTCTCATCCCCGGTTGTCGCAGTGGGCAGGGAATCATCCAGGGATTGCAACGGCTGCGATCCTAATTGTGATTTTTGCGTTTGTGGGCGTGCTTGCGTACCTATTACGCAAGAAACCAACCAAGACATAGCTGTTGAAAAGTTGAGTGCTCGAACACGGCCGAACAAGATCCCACTGCCGACACCGGCCGGCGTCACGCCGGCTGCTAGCGCACCCGTCGCGCCGCTGGCCGGCGCGGCAGATCTCTAACACGTTCGCCGAAAACCATGAAGACATTACAGCTCTTTCTCGCGCTATTGCTCACGACGGAGGCTTTCGCAGCGACAGCGCCTGTTACTTGGGACGAGCTCTGCTACCTTCTTGAGGCAAAGAGGGAGTCCAAGGTGTTCCATGAATTCAGCAGGGAGTGCGGTCTGCACGAGTTCGGAAAGCGCGATGGAAACTACAGCGGCCGCGACGGGATCATCGTGACCTGTGCGGGCAACGATATCGTCGCTGTCGGCGTTCGCGTCTCCCTGTGCACACTGAAGCTTCCGTTTGGACTAGAAAAGGAAGACAACCTGTATTCCGCTGCACGAAAGCTCGGTATTTCCCCGACCGAAGACCAAAAGAATAGAGCCAAGGAATATCTAAAAGTCATCGACCGTCAGCACCGTGTTGTGCTCGACTTTATGGATGGCCGATTATTCACGGTCTGGAAACAGAGGGCGAACAAGCCGCCGCTGCAGACGCCGGCCAGCGGCACGCCGGCTGCTGGCACACCCGTCGCGCCGCCGGCCGGCGCGACAGGTCGTTGAGACGTTCGGCAATGAAAAGAAAGAGCAGAGTCAGCGGCGCCTATCCGACGCTGACATTCGTGCAGACCGCGCAAGAGCCTGCGGCGCCGATCCTATTGAATTGGTTCCATCGAGGTAGTGGCGCCGTCGATCCACGCGCCAACTTCGTGCACCCGGTGGAACTCCAGGCTCCACTCCGGAATCGGCGCGAGCTGCCACCGCCAAACTCGGTCCGGGGCCCGCAGGCCGAAGCGTCCGCGCAGATTCTCGCGCTTGAGGACGCGCCCGTCAGGAGCAATGTCGAGGCGCGCAGAATCAGCCAGGAGCACCCGGACGCCGCTTCGCTTTGCCAGCCAGTCCAAGTGGCGCCGGGCGGCCGCCGCTGCGCAGGCGTCGGGCAGCTTCTTGTCCCTTTCCGCGGCGGAAAGCGAATGGCCGGGCACCAGGCCCAGCTGTGAGAGGCAATTGGCTGAAACGACCAGGTCCGACTCACCGCCCGGCGGGGGACCGGGATCAGCCTGTTCGAAGAGAAGCCGCGCCGCGGCCGGAGTGATCGTGCGACGGCCGCCGGCCAGCCGCGCCAGCGCGCCGGTCGCATCCCAGCTGACACAGCGCAACCGGCCCCGGAAACGCCGTGCGAGGCTGCGCGCGGCGGGACTCACGACCACATCCGCCAACCAGACCTCGTCGAACTGATCGACGAGCTCAGCAACCGGCACGTCGAGGCAGTCGCCCGCGCCGATGATGAGACCGCGCCGGCGGGTCGGACAGCGGGCGGCGCCGGCGAGAATCGTCTCGCCGCTGGCCGCCAGATGCGGCGCCCAAGCCGCGCGCGCCCGCTCGTGCCGCGCGGCGATGGCCGCGTGTTCGCGCGCCAAACCGAGCTGCCGCGCCCAGGTCGGACAATCGACATTCAGCGTGCGCAGGAACTCACGGAGCATGACGAAAACTGTGCGAGCCGGATTTCAGAGATATTTCGCCAGGAGCGGTCCGAGTTCCCTGCGCGCCGCGGCCGGCCAGAACTTCTTCTCGGTCAGAATGGCATTCTTCAGTGCGGAGTGGCACGGCCAGGTGGGCGCGAGCGGAATTCTCGGGATCGTCCGCACGACAATCTGCTGGGCCGCAGCGGCATTGCGGTGGAGATAAGCAATGACCATCTCGATGGTGACGTGGGCCTCAGCAGTCTTCCAACTGTCGTAGTCCGTGATCATCGCCGCGGTGGCGTAGGCGATCTCGGCTTCGCGGGCGCACCTGGCCTCCCCAAGATTGGTCATGCCGATCACATCGTAGCCCGCCCGGTGGTTGGTCAGCGATTCAGCCCGCGTGCTGAAGGCCGGGCCTTCCATGCAGACATAGGTGCCGCCGTCGTGGACCCGCGCCTTGGCTGCACGGGCGCTGCGCAGGAGCAACTGGCGGAGTTCCTCGCAGATCGGCTCGGCGAAGGCCACATGCGCCACGATGCCGCGCCCGAAAAAGGTGTAGGCGGCCGACTGCTTCGTGCGATCCACAAACTGGTCGATCATCACGACGTCACACGGCCGGTAACGCGCCTGCAGCGAACCCACGGCGCTGACGCTGATGATCCACGCCACGCCGAGTTTCTTCATGGCCCAGATGTTGGCCCGGTGATTCAGTTCGTTCGGCAGGATGCGATGCCCCCGCCCGTGCCTCGGCAGGAACACGACCTCGCGACCGCCGAGGGTGCCGGTCAGCAGTTCGTCCGAGGGCGGGCCGAAGGGCGTCTTCAGGCGGACCCATTGCTGATTCGAGAATCCCTCGAGATGGTAGAGGCCAGTGCCGCCGATAATGCCGATGCGATGGTGTTTCATGAGAGTTTCTCCGGTCGGCAATGGCTAGCGGGTAAATCCTCCCCTGTAAAACGCCGTTTTCGACCGGGCTGCGAAATCGATCCTTCGCTCTTCACAGGAGCAAACGGAGGAAACTGAGAGAGCTGGTTTCTCCTTCGGACACTTTCTCCGCGACCTCCGTTGCCTCCTGTAAGAAACGGTTTGGTGGCGGCTCTGCCGCGCTTGAAAGCCCTCGTCTCAGGCGCGTCAACGCCGGTTGAATGCCTTCACCGCGCCGTAGAAGGCGTCGAGACTGGCCAGCGTCGAATTGGGCGGCAGGTCACATCCCGAAGAAATGACGAAGTTCCGGTGCGCCGCGGCCGCCGAGAGCAGGCTCGCGGTCCGCGCAGCTAATTCCTCCGGCGTGGCCCGACAAAAAACCGCCGCCGGATCGAGGTTGCCGCAGAGAATCACCTCCGGAGGGACCTTGCCGAGCGCGACCGCCAGGTCCATCGGCGCCCCGAAGTGGAAAGTGCGCAAACCCGTCTGCAGGGCCGCCGGCAGATGGACGATCTTCGCCGCGCAATTGTGCAGGATGAACCCGAACCGGTGATCCGCCAGTGACGCGGCGATCTGCCGGATATAGGCGGAGGAAAAAGCGGACATGCCGCGCGGCGACAGGAGTCCGGCGGCCGGCTCGGCCATGATCAGGCCGTCCGCGCCGGCGGCCCGAAACGCCCGGGCGTAATCGGCCAGAAAACGGGCCGCTTTCTCGATCACCACGTGCATCAGCGCGGGATCCGCGAGGGTCAGTTCCATGGCTTCGGTCACGCCCACGAGTCTGGCGGCCAGTGAAAACGGGCCGATGCAGCCGCCGAGCACCAGCGGCCGGCCGGGCAGCTGGCGCAGTCGCCGGGTGGCCTCGAGATAAACCGCCGTCCGCCGGTCACCGGGTTGCGGGACCGGAAGCCGGTCGGCCTGTTCGCGATTCGTCACCCGGCGGCCAATGATCGACGGCACCTCGTGATCCGACAGCACCACCTCGCTTCCGAACGCCTCAGCCTCGGCGCTCAGATCCATGGCGGAAAGCACGATTCCCGTCTGGTAGCGCTGCTGGAGCGCGGCTTGGATCTCGACTTGCGCGGCGGGATCGCCAACCACATTCCGCACGGTGGTGCCCGTCAGCGCCATTCCAGGGTAGGTCGCGATCGGCATGGCTTGGCGCTGGGGCGACGACAAGATCAGGTGGCGGAAACGGTCGGTATTCATGCGCGGGGCGGCGGCGCTCGGAAATCCCCGTCAGGGGCAATCCGGCCGCCGGACCCGCCATTGCACTGCGGACAAACGCGAGCACCGTAAATGAGCCGCGGCGTCTAACAATAGAGCACCGGACGGAAACCAGCCGCTGTCACCCCGGCCTATTTCGGTCCAGGGGTCTTCGTCCAGGCGTCCTTCAGCGTGATGGTGCGGTTGAAGACCGGCCGGCCGGCCTGACTGTCGGCGGCGTCGAGGGCGAAATAGCCGAGGCGCTCAAACTGATAGCGTTCATCAGGCCGGGCCCCGGTCAGGGACGGCTCGAGTTTGGCGGTCACGACTTCGAGCGAGTGCGGATTGATGAAATGCCTGAAGTCGGCGGTGGCGCCGGGTTCCGGCACGGTGAAGAGCCGGTCGTAGAGGCGCACCTCCGCTTCGGCACAGTGGGTGGCGCTGACCCAGTGGATCGTGCCCTTGACCCTGCGGCCGGCATTGGGGCCGCCCGCGCGGGAGTCGAGATCGGCGGTGCAGCGGAGCTCGACGACGTTTCCGGCGGCATCCTTGACCACCTCGTCGCACTTGATGATGCAGGCGTATTTGAGGCGCACCTCCCCGCCGGGGCGCAAGCGGAAATATTTCGGCGGCGGGATCTCCATGAAGTCGTCGCTCTCGATAAAGAGCTCGCGCGTCAGCGACAGCGGGCGGGTGCCCGCATGCTCATCCGCCGGATGATTAACGGCGGTGCAGGCAATCACTTCATCCGCCGGAACGTTGGTCAGGACAACCTTGACGGGCCGCAGGACGGCCAGGCGGCGGAGGGCGGTGGTGTTCAACTCCTCGCGGATCGCGTGCTCGAGCACGGCCACGTCGGTGAGGCTGTCGAACTTGGTCACGCCGATGTTGTATGCGAAATGCCGCAGCGCGCTCGCGGGCACGCCACGCCGGCGCAGACCGCAGATAGTCGGCATGCGGGGGTCATCCCAGCCGCGGACGATCTTTTCCTGCACAAGTTGGAGCAGCTTGCGCTTGCTGATCACTGTGTAGCCGACGTTGAGCCGGGCGAATTCGTACTGGTGCGGCAGCGGCCGGGGCAGGTCGAGCCCCGTCAGAATCCAGTCGTACAGCGGGCGGTGCACCTCGAACTCGAGCGTGCAGATGCTGTGGGTGACACCCTCGAGATAGTCGCTCAGGCAGTGCGCGAAGTCGTACATCGGGTAGATGCACCACTTCGCACCGGTATGGTGGTGCTCGGCATGGCGGATGCGGTAGAGCAACGGGTCGCGCAACCAGATGTTGGGCGAGGCCATGTCGATCTTCGCCCGCAGGGTGCGCGCGCCGTTGGGGAATTCGCCCGCCCGCATGCGCTCTAACAGGTCGAGATTCTCCGCGACCGCGCGGCTGCGGAACGGGCTGTCCCGGCCCGGTTTGTCCGGCGCGCCCCGGTAAGCCTCGGTCTCCTCCGGGCTGAGATCGCAGACATATGCTTGGCCCTTCCGGACGAGCGCGCGAGCGTACTCGTAAAGCTGGTCGAAATAGTCGCTCGCGTGGAATGGTTCCACCGCGAGGGCGGTTGGCTGATCACCAAGGGCGGAACGATCCGCCGCGGCCAGGTGAAAGTCGGGCTTGCCGTTGACCGTGCTGGCAGCCGGCGTGGCGCCGCTTGGCTTGAAACCGAGGCAGTGGTCCGCCCAGCCAGCGATGAGCCATTTCACGTCGGCGATGATGGATTCGACGTACTCGACGTCCTCTTTGGCGGGATTGGTGTCGTCCATCCGCAGGTTGCACTGGCCGTCGTTCTCGCGGGCGATCCCAAGGTTGAGGCAGATCGACTTGGCGTGGCCGATGTGCAGATAGCCGTTGGGCTCCGGCGGAAAGCGGGTGATAATCCGCGGATAGCGTCGCTCGGCGACATGCCGGGCGACGATGTCGCGGATGAAGTCGCTGGGCGCCGGTGCGGGGGAGGCTGGGGTCTCGTCGATCATGGGCAAACCCGTGAACTTGCGGAAACGCGGCGCGCGAGGCAACGCCACAATTTCGGCGCCGTGGACCGCCTGGTCACGGCTTCGCGATGGCCGGCCGGAAAAAATGATGGAGTGCGCGCCCGAGGCTGGCATGCTGATGCCATGAAGAAAATCAATCTGGCTTGGCTGTTGCTGGCGATGTCAATGGCGACGGCCGGCGCAGCGGAGGCGGGATTCTGGCGGCAGCTAACCCCAGAGGAACGGCGTGCGGCGGGAGTCGAACAGCTCACGCCAGAACAGCAGGCGGCGCTCGATGCGCTGGCCGCGCGCTACGCCCGGGAGGGCGCGCGCCAGGTGCGGGAACAGGTGAAACAGGAGGTGCGGGAGGAGGCGAGGGCGGAGGCCCGGGCGCAGGTAACCCCCGAGGTGCGCGAAGAGGTGAGGCGCGAGCTGAAAGCCGGCGAAAAGGCCCATGAAGAGGCCCGGCTCGGCCTGCCGGCGGAGGACAAGGATGCGGTCGTCACCAGTCGGATCCTGGGCCGGTTCAACGGATGGTCCGGCGACACGGTCTTCCAGTTGGAGAATGGGCAGACTTGGGTCCAGGCCAATGGCAGTGACAGCCTGTGGCTTCCGACGATGGAAAATCCCGAAGTGGAGATCCGCTCAGCGAAGCTGGGCGGCTGGAAGCTTTATCTGAAGGACAAAGGATTCTGGCTGCGGGTTCGCCGCGTGAAGTGAAGCCGTCGGCGGAAGCTCAGAGGCTCTTGGTATAAACGGCCCCGTTTTCGTCGAGGAACGTCAGCGTCGTTGTGCCGACGCCGGTCAGCCGCAGCCCGAGCTCGTAGTCCACGATGTCGTTCAGCCGGTAGACGCGGCCGCTCATCAGCACCTTGCTGTCGGTACCCGCCGCGCGAATCCCGAGGACCTTGAGTTTGTCGATGAAGACGAGAATCTTGGAGTCCTGCCTCGGTGGCGCCGGCTGTCGTGACACCACCGGCCTGGGGGCGGGCGGGGGCCCCTCGACCGTCACTGGTGCTGGCGTTTGGCTGACATCGACGGAAACGGAAGGCGGAGCCGAGGAGGCGGGCGGCGCGGAATCGGGAAGCGGGGCGGCGGCGGCGCCAGCGGGCGCCGGATTTGCGGACGGAGAGCTGGTCACGATCGGCGGAGGGCTGAGGGCGACGGTCGGCGCCGGTTCGCTGACCGCGGGAGGCGGCTGGAAAGCTGTCACGGCCGCGGGTGGTGGATTTTCCTCGGGAGCAACCGCGGCCGCCGACGGCGAAGGCGTCGGAACTGGCGCTGTGGCCGCTTTGACCGACGGCGAACCAGCCGGGCGGGCGGGAGCGGTCTGGGCGGGAACCGCCCGGTGTGGCGCGGTCGCGACCACCGGGGTTTCGCCTTTGCGGAGCAGGAGCACGGTGCCGATCGCGACCGCGACGAGCAGGACGGCCAAGGCCGCGAGCCCGACCAACATGCGCTCGAAACCAACCGGCTGGGGGCGCCGGGGGGCCGCCCGCACCTGGCCCGGCCCGGCGTCGGCGGGGGCCGGTGAAGGCGTCGACGCCGCTTGCGGGGTCTGCAACTTCTGGGCCTTTTTCAGGGCGTCGTTGATCAGGCTCATGAGAGAGTGAGGGCGTTCCCGGCGGATGGGATGTTCATGGTGGAGTGTCGCGGGGCCTGCAACCCTGCATTCAGGCGAGGATCGACACTTCCCTGATGGCGCGGCGCAGATCCCAATAATTGACCTCGTCAGAGTCGCGGACGAAGGCGGACAGCAGCGCCTTGTCGCAGACATTATTGATCACGCGGGGAATACCCTTGCTGAACCGATGCAGACACCGCATGGCTGCGTTCGTGAAATAGGGCCGGCCGCTGGCCCCGGCAAGGGTCAGCCGGTGCTGGACGTAATGGGTGGTGTCGTAGAGAGTCAGGGGCCGCAGTTCGGAATTGACCAGGATGCGCTGCCGCAACTGCCGCAGGCGATCCTGGGCCAGCATGTTCTTCAATTCCGGCTGCCCGATGAGCACGATCTGCAGGAGCTTCTGCTTGTCGGTTTCGAGATTGGAAAGCAGGCGGACTTGCTCGAGCACCTTGAAGGAAAGATTCTGCGCCTCGTCAATGACCAGGACAATGTCGCGCCCGTGCTCGATCCGATGGAGGAGCACGCGATTGATCTGGGCCGCGAGGTCGTGCTGGCCCTGGGCTAGTTGGGTTTCACCGAGTTCGGTCAGGATCGCCCGGAGCATTTCAATCTCGGTGAGGCGGGTGTTGAGGATCAGCGCGGTGTCGTAGTGGGACGGATCGAGCTCATTGAGAAAGCGCCGGCAAATCGTTGTCTTGCCGCAGCCGACCTCGCCAATCAACAGGATGAAGCCCTTTTTTTCCTGTACGCCGTATTTCAGGTGCTGAAGGGCCTCCTGGTGGGTGGGGCTCAGGTAGAGGAACTTCGGATCCGGAGTGATGTTGAACGGCATCTCCGTAAGACCGTAGAAACTCTGGTACATGGTGGAGAAAAGGTGGCAGGACCGGGTGGAGCGGAACTATGGGGAGGACCCGCCGGGTGAGGCAAGCGGACAACCCGCGGAGCGGCAAGATTTACCGAAGCTTCCCAAACGGCGCGGCTGAGGGAAAAGGGTTGCGGGTGGGAGCGGGGGCGGCATATCGGAGCTTCATACCATTGTGACCGCTCGCCGCATCATTGTCTGGATCTACGCCGGCCTGTTTATCGGGGTGGGGCTGGTGTCGGGCGCGTTTTTCTTCCAGACTTACCAGGAATACGCCCAGTTGCAGCGAATGGAGGCGGAGAGCCACCAGCGGCTCGCCCAGGCCGAGCAGCGATTGCGGGACCAGGAGCGGGTGCTTCAGCGCCTGCGGACCGACCCGGATTACGTCGAGAAAGTCATCCGCCAGCAGTTGCACTACGCGAGGCCCTCGGAGCTGATCTTCCGTTTTGAAGATTGAAGCGGAAAAAAATTGCCCCAGCCGGGCGCGCCCATTCTCTCTTCGCCCTCATGAGTGAAACGGCAATGCCGCATCCGCTACTGGAAACGTTCGCGCAGGCCGGGCAGGGCCAGGTTTTCGCCTTCTGGGCAGAGTTGGACGCCGCCGGGCGCCGCGCGCTGCTGGCGCAGGCCGGGGAAATCAACCTCGGCGAGGTGGCGCAGCTCACGCGCACGCTGCTGGGCCCAGGCGGGGCCGCGGGCGTCGATCTCTCCGGTCTCGTGCCGGCGCCGTTTGTGGCGCGGCCGGAGAGCGGTGGCGACGGGGCAGCGTGGGCGCGGGCCAGGGCCGCCGGCGAGGAAGCCTTGCGCGCCGGCCGCGTGGCGGCCTTCACCGTGGCAGGCGGGCAGGGCACGCGGCTTGGCTACGCCGGGCCGAAGGGCACCTTTCCTGTCACGCCCCTAAAGCAGAAGCCGCTGTTCCAGGTCTTCGCAGAGAAGCTCGCCGCGGCCGGGAGGCGCTACGGCCGTCCGCTGCCGTGGTTCATCATGACGAGCCATGCGAACCACGCGCAAACCGAGGCATTCTTCGCGGAGCACCGGTTCTTCGGCCTAGACCGGGCCCGCGTGCATTTTTTCCGGCAGGGCCGCATGCCGGCGGTGGATTTCAGCGGCAAGATCCTGCTCGCGGCCCGGGACGGCATTGCGATGAGCCCCGACGGCCACGGCGGCTCGCTGCGGGCCCTCAGACGCAGCGGCGCCCTTGACCTGATGAAAGATGCGGGGGTCGACACGATCACCTATTTCCAGGTCGACAACCCGCTGGTGCGCTGCGTCGATCCGGAATTCATCGGCTGGCACCTGCTGCACGGGGCGGAGATGAGCGCCAAGATGGTGCCCAAGGCGTATCCCGAGGAGAAGCTGGGCCACTTCTGCCTGCAGCACGGGCGGCTGGTCGTGATCGAATACAGCGACCTGCCGCTGGCGGTGCAGCGCGAAATCGACCCGCAGACGGGCCGCTTGCGCTACCTGGCGGGCAGCATCGCCATCCACATTCTCGATCGGGAGTTTGTCCGCCGGTTGGCGGCGGGATCCGCGGCGGGCACGGGGCCGGCGCTGCCCTTTCATCGCGCGGACAAGAAGATCGCGACGATCGACGCTGCCGGTAATCCCGTGAAGCCCGACCGGCCCAACGGGGCGAAGTTCGAAATGTTCGTGTTCGATGCGCTGCCCTTCGCCCGCAACGGGCTCGTCATCGAGACGCGGCGCGCGGACGACTTCTCGCCGGTGAAAAATGCCGACGGCGTGGACTCGCCGCGCACGGCGCGCGAGGATCTCCTCCGCCAGTACGCCCGCTGGCTCAAAAGCGCCGGTGCCGGGGTGCCGACCGATGGGAGCGGGCTGCCGGCGGTCGTGCTCGAGGTTTCCCCGCTGTTTGGGGACGACGAGGATTCCTTTGCCCGGAGCTGGGCCGCCCGCGTGCCGCGGCCGGAGGTAACGGCCGGACTCTATTTGGAGTAAGCCGCATCCATGCAGTCGAAGGACGACAGTCGAGGGTCAAGAGCTAGTAATACGTCTGGATTACTGCGCAACCGGCCGCGAGGGAGGATTGCGCTGCCCGATTGGCTGCTCGTCACTCGCCGCCCGACCCTCGACTGCATGTTTCCGGATAATTGGAATCAGCCGTTCTGGACATTGCGGCTCATCCTCGTTGATTTGATCCCATGACTGCCCTGGAAAAGATCCGTGCTGCCGGCGCCGCCGGCCAGCTGCTGCCAAGCGCTCTGGAGAATCTTTCGGCCTGGCTCGACGCCGGACTCCCGGCGTGGGCCGCGGCCAGCATCGACGAGCTCATTACCCGAGACGCATGGGGCGAGTTGAACGACCGCTTCTATCAATTCCTTGAGTTTGGCACCGGCGGGATGCGCGGGCGGACGATTGGCGTCGTCGCCACGGGAAGCGAATCGGGCCAGCTGGGTCCGCTCGGCACCCCCGAACATCCGGCGGTGGGCTGCAACATGATGAATGACTTCACGGTGGTGCGGGCCACGATCGGCCTTTATCGCTACGTGAACGGCTACCTCGCGCGGACTGTCCGCTACGACGCCCCGAAGCTCGTCATCGCTCACGATGTGCGGCATTTCTCGCGCCACTTCTGCGAGCTGGCGGCCTCCAGCTGGTCGCGCCTGGGCGGCGTTGCCTTCATCTTTGAGGCGCCGCGGTCGACGCCCCAGCTCAGTTTCTCCGTGCGCTGGCTGAAGGCGCATTGCGGCATCGTTATCACGGCGAGCCACAATCCTCCGCATGACAACGGCTTCAAAGCCTATTTTGAGGATGGCGCCCAGGTCGTCGCGCCGCACGACAAGGGGATCATTGACGAGGTGAACGCCGTACCGCTGAAGGAACTGAGCGCGTTCCTGGCCAAAGACCTGACGCGGGTCATCATGCTGCGCCGCCCGGCGGACGACGCCTATCTGGCGGTGGCGCACCAGGCGGTTCTCGACCCGGCAATTTTCAAGAAGGAGAAGTTCAAGGTGGTCTTTACCAACATCCATGGGACCGGCGGCGTCGCGACCGTCCCGTTGCTGGCGCACGCCGGCGTTTCGGTGACGGAGGTGCCCGAACAGGTGGCGTTCGATCCGCGCTTTCCAACGGTCAATTCCCCCAACCCAGAGAACGCCGAGGCCTTGGCGATGGCCATCGCGCTCGCGGAGAAGAACGGGGCCGAACTCGTGCTGGCGACCGACCCGGATGGCGACCGCATGGGCTGCGCGGTGCGCAGCCGCAGCGGCCCGATGGTGCTGCTGACGGGCAACCAGATCGGCGCGCTGCTCGCCGATTACCGGCTGACCAAGAACAAGGAGCTCGGGCGGATTCCCGCGGACGGCTCGCCGCACGCCGCAATCATCAAGACCTTTGTCACGACGCCGCTGCAGGACGCCATTGGCCAGGGTCACGGGGTGAAAGTCATCAACACGCTGACCGGTTTCAAGTGGATCGCCGCCAAGATGCGCGGCTACGAGGAGCAGTTGAAGGCGGCGCTCCGCACGCAGGAGGGTCTGGCGGTCGATTACGATGCCCTCTCGCTTGCGATGCGCGCGAAATTGCACGGCCGGCTCGGCACGTTCTACGTGTTTGGCACCGAAGAGAGCTACGGCTACCTGCCCAATGATTTCGTCCGGGACAAGGACGGCAACGCCGCCTGCCTGATATTTACCGAGCTGTGCGCCTGGGTGAAAAGCCGCGGTCTCACGGTGCCGGAGTATCTCGACGAACTCTATGTCCGCCACGGTTTCTTCCTCGAGGGGGTGATCAACATCTACTATGAGGGTGCAACCGGCGCGGCGAAGATCCGGCGCATCCTGGACACCTACCGCACGGATCCGCCGAAAGCGTTTGGGGAGGTTGAGGTGGTGAAGTTTGAGGACTTCGGCCGGCAGACGATCCGCGATGCCGATGGCGAGGAGATTCCCAAGCAGGATCTGTATTTCGTAACGCTGGCGAACGGCTACACCTACGCCGGTCGCGGCAGCGGCACAGAGCCGAAAATGAAGTTTTACGTGTTTGCCCGGGCCGAAGTCGCCAGGGCCCCCGACCTGCCGGCGGTGAAAACATACGTGAGGGCCGAACTCGAACGGCTCAAGGCGCTCATCGAGGCCGACGCGAAAGCCCGCGCCGAGGAGTAAAACCGGCCGCCGGGCCGGCAATCTTTTCATTGCCGGCCGGTTGATGCCGATATAGGGGAGGGGATCCGAATTGAGGCGGCCGGACCTGATCTTCCCCTTTTTCTCCTCGTCACCCGGCTGCAACCGTCAGTAACCCCGGTTCACCCTCCCAGTGCATCATGGCCATTGAACTCATCGGGCCACATCCGTTCGAGCGTGATGCGGCCGGCAGGCAGAAGACGCGCATCGGGACGGTTTTTCCGTTTCGGCGGGCGCTGGTCACTCTGCCCGGCATCCATTCAACGCAGCGCCTCGGGTTTGTCGAACGGTTGAACGAGCGGCGCCTGGCCAGCGGACAGCCGCCCTTGACCGCGGCGGAAGAGGAGGAGGAATTTGCGAGGTCGGTGGACCTGATTTTCGAGGCGGACCACATCCTGATCCGCCCCGACCCGGAGCACATGGAACTGGCGTTCCAGGCGGACGAATTGCTCGAGGAGCTGGCTTCGAAACGCGACATCAAATTTCTCTTCGTAATGGACCGCAAGGTTCGCGATGCCATCAAGGCGCATGGCGAATCGTGGCGGATCAGTCCATTGCCGCAATCGAGGGAGGACATGTGCCGCCTGATCGCCGGTTCAAAGGTGGCGATTTATGAGTTCCCCATTTACTATTACAACCGGTTCACCGGCAGCCGGTATGTGACCTGCCAGGAGTTCTCCGGACTGGAAAGCGCGGATGACCGCGGCCTGGCGCGGCAACTGCAGGAGATTGCGGTGTCCGGCATCCGTCGGAACCGCGCGGGTCATCCCGAGATTGATTTCTTCGCCGCAGATCCCGCCCGCTTCGGCGCCGCCAGTTTCCAGCAAATTGACTTTCTGGGTCTGGCGCCGGCGGAGCTGCGGGAATGCTTTCACCGTCTGCGGGATCGGTTTCGCGATGCAGTCGGACCGGATTTCAGGCGGGACGACCTCCAGGTAGAAGTGTGGCGAAACCGGATGCTGAGCGCGTTACTCTCCCAGCGCGACCAAACAATCACCGAGGACGTGCTGCGCGACCTCAGCCCGGAGTTCTTCATGCAGGTGGAGTGGCTGCCGGGCGGCTGGTTCGAGGAGGGGGAGTTCATCCTCGATCCGCTCTACGACGAGGCGGACCGGCGTCCGCAGGACGAGCGGTTGCAGCAAGTCTGCGATCCGCTGGTGATGGGGTTCATTTTCAATCTCATCCGCGAATACGGCGTCCTTGATTACGTCAACATCGGCCGGATCGTCGGGTCGCTATCAAAGGAGCGACCGCTGATACGCGGCCGGCGCGGCGTCTACATCGCCGAATTCAAGGTCCAGGGTGTGCGCCAGCCGCTGGTCCGCTACATCCGCTTCCAGAAATGGGGGATTCGCGAGCGGCTCGACGAGGGCAAGCCGCTGCTGCAGGCGATCCTCGAGAGCGAGGAGTATACCGATTATGTGCTGGACCGGCGCCTCGGCGTCCAGCAATTGGGGATGCATCTGCCCCAGGGACTGAGCCTGCGGCGCACGCGGGAGCGGTACACCGGCGCCAACCGGGAGTTTCATGGCCAGCTCATTCCAGTGATTTATCTGGAACGCGATTACCTGAACGGTCTGGCAACGGACAAGATCCCGCTGTCAAAATACCTCAAGCCCGGTTATGCCGACCGCCTCGCCTGGCTCCTGGGTCAAGCCGCCGCCGCCAACCTCATCGCCGGCCGCGCGCAGGAAGGCACCAAACAGGTGCTGTTTGACGACGGGGACGAGGTGATCATGGAGAATCCGGTGAGCGGGCTGCCCGACCGGCTCGTGGTGTCCGATCCCAGCGGTGCCTTCGCGGATTATCAGCGGAGCTTGCTGGAGGCGGCCGAGGCCTATGCGCGCCCGGTGAACGTCCGCGCCAGCAACACGCCGGATCCGAGAGCATTTGCCGAAAACTACCTGGCGGCGCTCAAGGCGGTCTTCCTGCATGTGCAGGGGGATTACCGCAAGCACCGCCGTGCCTACGACACCCTGTTCAAGCATTGCAACTATGATCCGGCTGGAAGCTTCGCCTTTCGGTGGGAATGTGTGCTGCGCCGGCTCGATCAAACCGATGTCGACACCCTCGTCGCGGCCATTCACTGGCACATTGCTGTGCTGGGAGCAGCCGGGCAGGATCAAGCGGAAGGCAAGGCGGCGCGTTAGGCCGCATATTTGACACTCGCATCTATCATCACAAAGTGCGCGAAACGCGCCGTGGCCGCCGAGGCAGGATGCACTCGTCGCGATCCAGCTGGATTGCTTCGTCGCGCCGCTCCTCGCAATGACAGTCGATTGATCAAGAGACGTTGGAGTGGCCGCGCGGCTCCGGTTGGGGTCCCGCGACGGCGGTTCAACGGCTGAAAAATGTAGAAGAGCGGCGGCTATTTCTTCTGCTTTGCGAGGATGGCCTCGATCTGGTCCATGATCCCGTTCATCCGTGACGCGAGCGCGCGATAGGGCACGGGGGTGGCGAGGTCCACGCCGGCGCGTTTCACGAGATCGTAGGGATGATCCGACCCGCCGGCCTTGAGCATGCCGAGGTAGGTGTCGACCGCGCCGGGCTCGCCCTTGAGGATCCGCTCGGCAAAAGCCTGCGAAGCGGCGATGGACGTGGCGTACTGGTAGACGTAGAAATTGCGATAGAAGTGGGGGATGTAAGCCCACTCCCGGGTCACCATTTCGTCGATCTTCAGCACGCCCTGGTCGTGGCCGTGATAGCGGCGCAGCAGGTCGCCGTAGATCTTGGTCAGCTGCGGA